>Ga0207646_10006574_pt1 | contig 11995 bp, 8 predicted proteins | sample KBSK5502metaG_FD_184343 | JGI IMG/M metagenome (GOLD analysis project Ga0207646, IMG submission 184343) | Corn, switchgrass and miscanthus rhizosphere microbial communities from Kellogg Biological Station, Michigan, USA - KBS K5-50-2 metaG... | ecosystem: Host-associated > Plants > Roots >...
GTCCGGTAAGGGGGCCACGATGAGCGATTCGACACTGCGGGGGGAAGCGGGGGGTCGTCCCCCCGAGCCGGCACTGCGGGGGGAACCGGGGGGCCGTCCCCCCGAGCCGGCACTGCGGGGGGAACCGGGGGGTCGTCCCCCCGAGCCGGCACAGCCGGATGTTCCTCCGGCCGAGCAGATCGGGCTGAGCGCCCGCGAGGCATCCGCGCCGGTGGGACCGCGGGACGCGAGCAACTGGGCGGCAAAGGTCGAACGGCTGTCGGTGGAGCAGCGCGATGGCGTGCGCGGGACCAACGTGGCCGGGCGCAGGCTCACCGGCCCGGTACAGGGTTTCGGCAAGATGTGGGAGAAGACCTACCGGATCAGCGTTCCCGCGGCTGTCACGCCGCAGCACGCGATCGGCACCTGGAAGGCGCATTTCCCCGAGTTCTGGCCCACGGGCAACCGGTTCGCGGGCGCGCTGGCCGGGATCAGCCCCGGCGACGTGGCGCTGCTCGATCTGGCGATCGGCGGCGGGGTCAAGCTGTCCACCGGGGTCTTCGTGCTCTACGCCGACGCGGAGTCGTTCACGCTGATGACGCCGCAGGGGCACATGTTCGCCGGATGGATCACGTTCTCCGCCGAGCAGGCCGGCGACCTGACCGCGGTCCAGGCGCACGTGCTGATGCGCGCCAGCGACCCGCTGTACGAGCTGGGGATGATCTTCGGCGGCCACCGCAAGGAGGACAGGTTCTGGGAGCAGACGCTGGCCGCCGTCGGCGCGCGGCTGGGAGCCGCCGATCTCGACGTGCAGACCACGTCCGCGTGCGTCGACCGGCGGCGGCAGTGGCGGCAGGCAGGCAACGTCTGGCACAACTCGATGATCCGCAGCGTCGGGCAGACGCTGACCCGGAGGCGTCGTGGCCGGTGACCCGGACGCGATCGTCGTGGGCAGCGGCCCCAACGGGCTCGCCGCCGCGGTCACGCTGGCCGCAGCCGGGCTGCGGGTCCTGGTGCTCGAGGGTTCCGCCTCGATCGGCGGCGGCTGCCGGACCGAGGAGCTGACGCTGCCGGGGTTCCTGCACGACGTGTGCTCCGCGGCTCATCCGCTGGCCGTAGCCTCGCCGTTCTTCCGGCGGTTCGGCCTGGAGGACAGGGGGGTCAGGTTCGCGCACCCGGAGGTGGTGCTCGCGCACCCGCTGGATGGGGGCCGCGCCGCCGTCGTCACCCGGTCGGTCGACCAGACGGCGGCGCGCCTCGGCGGGGACGCCGCCGCCTACCGACGGCTGACCTGGCCCGCCTCGGCCGGAAATGCGCTGGCCGAGGCCGTCCTGTCGTCGATGCGACGGCCGCCGCGGCCGTCCCGTGCGCTGGTCGCCTTCGCGCGACGCGGCCTGCTGCCGGCCACGGCGGCCGCCCGCTCGCTGCGCACCGACGAGGGCCGGGCCGTGCTCGCCGGGGCGGCGGCGCACGGGATGCTTCCGCTCGATACCGCGCCGACCGGCGGGATCGGGCTGCTGCTGCTGGCGCTGGCGCACGCGGCCGGCTGGCCGGTGGTGGCGGGCGGCAGCTCCCGGATCACCGGCGCGATGGCGGACGCGGTGATCACGGCGGGCGGGGCGATCGAGACCGGCCATTGGGTGCGCTCCCTGGCCGACCTGCCGCCGGCCACGGCGGTGCTGCTCGACGTCGCGCCGCGCGGGTTCCTGGCCATGGCGGAAGGCCGGCTGCCCTCGCGGTACCGAGACGCGCTCGGCCGCTTCCGCTATGGCGCCGGCGTGTGCAAGATCGACTTCGCGCTGTCCGGCCCGGTCCCGTGGGCCAGCGAGGACGCGCGGCTGGCCGGCACCCTGCACCTGGGCGGCGGGTTCGGCGAGATCGCGGCGGCCGAGGCGGACGTCGCCGCCGGGCGGCACCCGGAGTCGCCGTACGTGCTCGTCGTGCAGCCGGCCGTGGCCGACCCGAGCCGGGCCCCCGCGGGCCAGCATCCGCTGTGGGCCTACTGCCACGTCCCGGCGGGATCGGACGTGGACATGACCGGGCGCATAGAAGCGCAGATCGAGCGATTCGCCCCAGGCTTTCGCGACCTCGTGCTGGCCCGCGCCGCGCGCACCGCCGCCGGAGAGGAGGCACGCAACCCGAACTACGTCGGCGGCGACATCGCCGCCGGCGCGCAGACGATCCGGCAGGTCGTCGCCAGGCCGACGGCCAGGTGGAACCCGTACCGCACCCCGCTGCGCGGGGTGTACCTGTGCTCGTCCTCGACCCCGCCGGGACCCGGCGTGCACGGCCGGTGCGGCGAGCTGGCGGCGCTGACCGCCCTGCGCGACGTGTTCGGCATCCGGCAGCCGCCGCCGGTCGGCGAGCTCGGCCGGCGCCAGACCCCCAAGGCGGGGCTGCGCGGCGCAGACAGCGGACCGAGCCCGCGCCGATGACGGCGGTCGGCATGGGCAGTCCGCGGCCCGCTCTGTCCCGGCTCGCGGTCGTGGTGCCGGGCCTGCTGATGGTGGCGCTGGTCGCGGCCGAGATTCCGCTGGCCATGCTGGCCCGCCAGAACCCGGTCACCACCGCGAGCGAGACCTTGGCTGTGGTCGTGCCGTTCGCGGCGGTGGGCATTGTGGTCGCCTGGCGCAGGCCGGGTAACCCGATCGGGTGGCTCATGTTCGCATTCGCCGCCTGCTTCCAGCTTTCCTCCGACGCCGGTTCGTATGACCTGATCGACTACCGGCTCGGCCACGGCCTGCCGCTTGGCCCGGTGGCGCTGCTGCTGTATCTGCTCTGGGAACCCGGGCTGGCGCTGATCCCGGTGGTGGTCCTGCTGTTCCCCGACGGGCGTCCGCCGTCGGCGCGGTGGCGGTGGATGCTGCGCGCCTACCTGGCGATGGGCCTTACCTTGCTCGCCGTGCTGACGCTGCGATCGGCCATTGCCATCGCCCAGCACCAGACGCAGGTGGACCGCTTCGGCCAGCTCAGCATCTTCGATCGCACCTCCGGCTACGGCGGCGCTGCCTTCGTCCTGGTCGGCTATGCCATGCTCGTGGTGGTCTGGCTGGGCGCAGTCGCGCGCCAGGCGGTCAGCTGGCGGCGCTCCTCAGGCGACCGGCGCCAGCAGTTCAAATGGCTGGCCAGCGGCGCGATCGCCGGCCCGGCCGCTCTGCTGTGCTCGGTCCTGCTCAGCGGCACGCACGGGTTCCCTCACGCGGTCGCCGATGTCGTCGTCATCGGGGTCGCCGCGCTGCCGGTCAGCGTCGGGGTCGGCATCTTGCGGTACCGGCTGTACGACATCGACAGGATCATCTCCCGCACCCTGGCGTACGCGATCGTCACCGGGTTGCTCGTCGGCGTCTACGCCGGGCTGGTGATCCTGGCCACCCAGGTGCTGTCATTCTCCTGCCCGGTCGCGGTCGCCGCCTCCACCCTGGCCGCCGCCGCGCTGTTCAGCCCGCTGCGCCGCCGGGTCCAGAGGATTGTCGACCGGCGGTTCAACCGGGCCAGGTACGACGCCGACCGAACCATCGCGGCCTTTGCCGCGCGGCTCTCGGGCGCCGTCGACCAAGACGCCGTAGGCGACGACCTGCTCGGCACGGTCAGCCAGGCGCTCGAGCCCGCGCACGCCCACCTCTGGCTCACCGGGAGTCGGCAATGACCGTGCGCGTCGGCCGAGGTGAGGCTCCGCCGCCAGCGCCCGCAGCCTGGCGAGAGCCTCCCGCGGGCCGGGCGCAGCAAGTTCGGCAGCGGTAGACCGCTACCGCCTTCCTTTCCCGACAACGCCGAGCTATGGCGCGGGCGCCGTGAAGGTGGCAAGCTAGGCAATAAGGCAAACAACGGCAGGTGTCGGGCACCCGCCGTTGACTGTCAGCCGCGCATCCGAAACCCCGCATGACGGCGGATCCGGGAGGTGCCAGGACGCCGCCTGCGGTATTCCTGGGAGGTGTTGCAGTGGCGGCAGACATGACCGACGACCGCACCATGATCTCTGAGAAGGTCGCTCCCACTCTCGTCGGCAGGGTGCTGACCTCCTTCGATCTCGTCGTCATCTTCGTTGCTCTCGTCTTGTTCATTCCGAACGCGTCGACCGTGCAGTTCGCGGGGTCGGCGTCATACGTCTTCTGGGCCCTCGGGTTCCTGACGTTCCTCATCCCCGGCGCCTTCGTCACCGCGCAGCTCGGGCGGATGTTCCCCGAGGAAGGCTCGCTCTACGTATGGACGCACAAGGCCCTGGGCTCGTTCTGGGGATTCTTCGCGGGATTCGCCGCGTGGTGGCCGGGCGTCCTCGTCATGATCCTGGCGGGCTCCCTCGTCGTGTCGCTCTCGCAGGCGATCAATCCGACCCTGTTCACCAGACCGTGGCAGGCGGGGCTCATCGTGCTGCTCGTCCTGTGGATCTCGTGCCTGCTCGGGGTCCTGCGCTTCCGGCTGACCCAGAACTACGTGAACGTCCAGTTCGTGCTGTACGCGTTCTGCCTTGTCATGATCGGCATCTCCGGCTTCGTCTGGCTGGCCGACGGGCATCACGCGGCCAACTCGTTCGCGCTGCACGGTTCCTCGCTGACCGGATGGGGTCAGTGGACGTTCTTCTCGACGGTGATCCTGGCCCTGCTGGGCATCGAGGTGCCGCTGAACATGGGCGTCGAGATCAAGAGCGAGAACGCGATCAAGAAGTACCTGTTCTGGGGCTGCCTGGTCGTGATCGTCGCCTACCTGTGGGCCACGTACTCGAACATGGTGGTCGTTCCCGTCGGCAAGAACAACGCCACCTACGGCGTCATCCAGACCATCCAGATCGCGCTCAGCCACACGCTCGGCTCGTGGGTGGCGTTCATTCTCGTGCTGATCTTCGTGTCCGACACCGTCGTGTACAACTACTCGTTCGCGCGCCTGATGTTCGTGTCTGGCCTTGAGCACCGCCTTCCGCACCAGCTCGGACGGGTGAACCAGAACAAGGTTCCCGCCAACGCCGTGCTCGCCCAGACGGTGATCGCATCGATCGCGACCGCGATCATCTACTTCCCCGTCCAGTCCGCCACCTCGAACTATGCGACGAAGGTCTACCTCGTGCTGCTCGCCGCGGTCACCGTGGTCTGGTGCACGTCGATGGTGCTGCTCTTCGCCGACATCTTCTTCGTCAAGCGCGCGTTCCCCGAGAAGTTCAGGGAGGTTCAGCGCACGCCTTGGGGCATGCTCGCCTTGTGCGGGGTCGTCGGCGTCATCGCGGACGCGGCGGCGGTCGTGCTGCTGTTCTGGGCTCCGTGGGCGCCAGTGTTCACCAAGGGCGGCTGGGATCTGGCCGTCGGCGCGATCACCGTGGTGTCGATCGCGGCGGGGCTGCTCATCTACTTCATCTCTGAGCGTGCCCGCGGCCAGCTGCGGCCGGCCGTCGCAGGGGCGGAAACCGCTTAGCGCGCGAGGCGCGCACGCCGCGGCCCGGCTCGCCGATTAGCCTGGTGAGCCGGGCCGCTGGCTGCCGTGGAGCGCCGAGTGCGGCTGCGGGCGCGCAGTCGCCGCGGGAATTGCGTAAGTCCCTGTTTGTTCGAAACGCGCGGCGGTGACGCGGTGGGGCCGCGCGCCCCACCACGACAGCTACGACCATTCATGATCCACGGTGAATTGACCATCGCGTCCGCGCGGCCGCCATTCGCCGGGTATGACACGCTAAGGGCACGGCGGCGTGTCATGCTCGAAGAGATATAAAGGCCGCCATGCGGCGACGGGAGGCAGTTGTGGGCCAGCGTCTCAGCGAGAACGGTCAACCGAGCCGGGGAGCGGGCGGGGCCCTCGCCGCCGCCAGCGGAACCGCGCGCGCGAACGGAACCGCAGGCGCGAGCAGGCGGCGGCTGCTGAAGGCCAGCCTCGCCGCCGGAGCGGTCGCGAGCGTCGGCGGCTGGCGACTCGCGCCCCGATCCGCGGCCGAGCCTGCGACGAGCGCCGCGCGCCAGCCGGGATCGCTGCCTTACCCGCACCTGGCCGAGGGCACCGACACCATCCCGGAGATCAAGCACATCGTCGTGCTGATGATGGAGAACCACTCCTACGACAACCATCTCGGCATGCTCAGGCGCCAGGGCGCGGACGGGTTCAAGCTCGGCGCGAACGGCAAGCCGCTGGCCACCAACCCCTATCCCGACGGCAGGATCCAGCACGCGTTCCGGATGCCGACCACGTGCCAGCTGCACGGTCAGCCAAGCCAGACCTGGACGAACACCCATATCCAACTCGACGGCGGGAAGCTCGACGGGTTCGTCAAGTCGGACAGCGGGCCGGTGTCCATGGGCTACTGGCAGCGGGACGACGTGCCGTTCTACTACTCGATGGCATCGGTATTCCCTGTTGCCGACCGCTACTTCTGCTCGGTGCCCGGGCCCACGTTCCCCAACCGCCGGTACCTGATAGCGGCGACGTCGATCGGGATGACCAGCGACGCCATTCCGAGCCTGACCGGCTACCCGGCGAACGGCACGATCTTCGACCGGCTGCACAAGGCCGGCGTCTCGTGGAAGGACTACTACTCCCCGGCCACCGTCGTGCCCACGCTGGCGCTGTTCCCCCGGCTGCTCGTCAACTATCACGACAACATCGCGACGACCGACGACTTCTTCAGCGACGCGGCAGCAGGACGGCTGCCCGGGTTCTCGCTCGTCGAGCCGAATTACCTGCTGAGCTCCGAGGAAGACCCGCAGAACATCGCGATCGGCGAGCACTTCGTCGCGAAGGTCATCAACGCCGTGATGAAGGGCCCCAGCTGGGAGCACACCATGGTGATCTGGACGTTCGACGAGCACGGCGGGTACTACGACCACGTCGTCCCGCCGCGCGCGATCGCGCCTGACGACATCCCGCCGAACACGGACGGCGGCCGCACCTTCACCGGCTTCCACCAGTATGGCTTCCGCGTCCCGTGCGTCGTCGTGTCGAAGTGGGCGCGGCCGAATTACGTGTCGCACAACGTCTTCGACCACACGAGCATCTGCGCGCTGGTGGAGGCCAAGTGGAACCTGGCGGCGATGACCAGGCGCGACGCGAACGCGAACAACATGCTCGACATGCTGGACCTGACCACTCCGGCCTTCAAGACTCCGCCAGCGCTCAAGCCGCCGAAGGTGGACACCGATCCGGGGGTGCTGACCTGCAGCATCACCGGACCCGGCACGATCCCGCCGCCCGGCTCGGTCAGCCCCGCGCCCTGACCGACAGGCCCTGCTGCCCGAGGCCGGCGACCCCGCGGTGCGAACGCCTCGCGCTGCGTTCGATTGAGATCAACGAATTCGTGTGGCTCACTGACGCATCCTCGGGATCTGCCGGATCGGCGGCCCGAGCCGGGCGCCCGCGGCCAGATCCGGGCGCCCGGCAGCGGCCCGGGCTACGGGGCCGGGACGAGCCCGCCAGCGGTGAGCATGAAGCTCCCCGAGCGGCTGGCGTCGGTGACCAGCTCGACGAATGACTTGCCCGCCATCTCGGCGGTCAGCGCCGGCCCGAGCTGGTCGCGGTAGGCAACCACGTCCAGGCCGGCCCTGGCCGCGTAGGCCGCGACCGCCTTCTCGCCGAGTTCGGTGGCGGGAGTGAGCTGCGGGAGCACGGACAGGAAGCGGATGCCGAGGCCGGCCCGCTCCGACTCGTCCTGGGCGTAGCTGGCGATGAACCGGATCGTGGCCTTGGCTCCGGCGTAACCCCCGCTGAGCGGCGACCCCTTGACGGCGGCGCCGCTGGACATGGCGATGACCGTGCTCCCGGGGTCGAGCGGCATCAGCAGGGCTTCGCGGATCCAGCCGAACGCGTGCTTGACGTCGACCTCCCAGTTGCTGCTGAAGGTCTGCCAGGTGTGCCGTTGCACGGGCCGGCTGAGCGGGCTGGCCCCGGCCACCAGCGCAAGGACTCCCGGCCGGTAGGCGTCCATCAGCTGCCCGGTGGTCGTCGGGTCGGTGGCGTCGGCGGCCACGGGCGTGAACCGCTCGCCGAGCTGCTCCTGCAGGGCCGCCAGCTTCGCCGCATCCCTGGCGACCCCGACGACCTGCGCTCCTGCCTGGAGCAGGGCCGTGGCGATGCCGCGGCCGAGGCCGCTGCTGGCGCCGGTGACGACGGCGGTCTTGCCGGTGAGGTGACTCGTGGTCATGGGTTGCCTCCGTTCGCCGCATCGGCGGCGTCCTGTTTGCGGATGGTCTCGGGTGTATAGACCAGCGGCGGCCGACTGACTCATCGGTCCGGCCGGAACTGAACGGGAGCTGAGTTCAGCCGGGCGGCGTCCGCCCGAGCATGGCGAGAAGCTTGTCGCCTGAGCGGGCGTGCGACCCGACCCGCACCGGCGGGCCGAACAGGCCGGCCCTGGTGGCGTCGGTCACCACAAGGAACGCGACCTCGAACAGGTCTCCTGCGAGCTCGGGCGGGATCGGCCGGACCCGGCCGCACGCCGCGGCGATGTCCCAGCCATGGACCGCGAGCTCGACCGCTCCCGTCGCGGCGACCAGAATGGCGGCCAGATACCTGTCGCCGACCGCGACCTGCTGCCCGGCACCGCCGACCTGCTGCCCCGCACCGCCGACCGCGACCTGCTGCCCGGCACCGCCGACCGCGACCTGCTGCCCGGCACCGCCGAAGGCGCAGGCACCCAGCAGCAGCGCGGTCTCGGCGCGGAACGCGGCGGCCGCGTCAGGGCACCGCCCAAGCCCGCCCTCCCCGGGCTCCGCGGCCGGGCCGACCGCACGAGGGACGCATCCGACGCTGATCGCCTGGCGAAGCACCAGCGCCGAGTCGGCGGCGTGGGACAGCAGTGCTCCCAGGTCCCAGGCGGCGCACGGGGTCGGGTTCGCCAGCCGTCCAGGCGTCACCTCGTCCGCGCAGCCCAGCGCGAAGCCGACCGCGCGCTCCAGCAGGGTCAGCCCGGCAGGCATGCTGGCCATCACGCGTCAGGACCGGCCAGCCGGCCGGTCCCGACCGCCGTCGGCCGACCGGGCAGTTGCGTCGGCTTGGTACTCGGCCGGCAGCCCAAACCTGCGGAAGAGCGCCGGGTCAAGGAAGACGTCGATCCTGATGATCTGGCCAGCCGCCAGGGTCAGCACCTGGATCGCGTGCGCCTCGAACCGCCCGTCCGCGCCGCGCCGGTAAGCGGCGACCGCGGGCTGGCCGTTGGCCGCGGTGCGAACCATCTTGTGCAGGCCGGGCTCGGTGAGGACGGTCCCGGCGAAGAACCCGATCACGTTGTCCCTGCCGCTGAACCAGGCGGGAACGGGCGGCATTTCGAGTACGGCGTCCTCGCGCAGCAGCCGCGCGAGCTCTGCGACGTCCGCCCGCTCGAAGGCCGTCAGGTAGCGATCGATCAGCTCCCGGACGGACGGTCCGCTGGGCGGGCCGACGTCCGTCTCCGCGGGCGCCACCTCCGCCAGCCGGGCGCGGGCTCGGCGCAGGGCGCTGTTCACGGCCGTGGTCGTCATTCCGAGCAGGCCGGCGACCTCTGCGGCCGGCCAGGCGAGGACGTCGCGCAGGATCAGCACCGCCCGCTGCCGCGCCGGCAGGAACTGCCACGCCGCGACCAGCGCGAGGCGCAGGCTGTCCCTTTTGGCGGCGATGGCGGCCGGATCGTCGGCCGCCCCGCCGAGCAGCACATCGGGCAACGGGGTCAGCCACGGCACGTCATCGGCTTGCGCCGGTACCTGGCTGAGCGGATCCTCCAGCGGCGCGCCAAGCCCCGACGGCAGCGGCCGCCTGCCCTGCCGCTCGATCGCGGTCAGGCACGCGTTCGTCGCGATCCTGTACAGCCAGGTGCGCAGCGACGACCGGCCCTCGAACCCGTCATAGGAGCGCCACGCTCGCAGGTAGGTCTCCTGCACCAGGTCTTCGGCGTCGTCGGCCGAGCCGAGCATCCGGTAGCAGTACGCGAGCAGTTCGGTTCGGAACGGGTCCGCATCCCTGGTGAAGTCATCGATGGCCGCCATGGTGCCCTCCCAGATTTATAGACCAGGCGGACGCCCCGAAGTCGTCGGGTGCTCGCTAAGGTCGCATCATGGCCTCGCGCGTAGCGGCTCGGGGGAGCGCGCAAGCGCCCGGCGCGCCGGAAGGTCACCAGGTCCGCAAGGCAATTATTCCGCTGGCCGGTCTCGGCAGCCGGCTGCTCCCCGCGACAAAGGTCGTCCCCAAGGGGATGCTCCCGCTCGCCGACAAGCCAGTCGTGCAGTACATCGTCGAGGAAGCCGCCGCGGCCGGGCTGACCGACATCCTGCTGGTGACCGGCGCCGATCGGAAGACGTTCGACGCGCACTTCGGCCCGGCGCCCGAACTCGAGCGGCTGCTGGCCGAACGCGGATATCACGAGGCGCTCGGCGAGCTTGCGACCACAACCGGCCTGGCGCGAATCAGTTGCGTCGCCCAGGACGAGCCGCGCGGCCTGGGCGACGCGGTGCTGCGCGGCGCCGACTACGTCGGCGCCGAGCCGTTCGCGATCTTGTTCGGCGACAACGTACTTCGCGGGCCCGAGAACCTTCTCGCCCGGATGATCGCCGCCAGGAGCGCGTACGGCGGGACGATCCTCGCGCTGACCGAGATCCCGCGGTCTGAGGTGTCCTCCCGCGGCGTCGTCGCTTTCGAGCCAACCAGCGATCCGGCCGTCGTGCGGATCACGGACCTGGTGGAGAAGCCGACCGCCGCCGAGGCGCCCTCCAACTGGATCATGATCGGCCGGTGCGTCTGCGATCCGGCGATCTTCCGGATACTGCGCGACACTCCGGCCGGCCACGGCGGCGAGATCCACCTCAGCGATGCGCTGGGGGTGCTGGCGGCGCTCCGCGAGGACCGCGGCGGCGGCGTTCACGGGGTGGTTCTTCGCGGCCGCCGCCTCGATACCGGCAACACACAGGATTACATCAGGGCGACCGTCGAGCTCGCGTGCTCTCGCCCGGACATCGCCGGCGAGTTCTTGCCGTGGCTGCGCCATTATGTGCGCGAGCTCGGCTGACCGTAACCATCTTGGTCAGTCGCCGACGGTGGGCGCCGACCGCCATCGCCGGCCGAGTTCCTCGGCCGTCGGCGGAGGCCCGGTGTGGGGCTAGCAAGGCGGGGTCAGCGAAGCCCGCCCGGAGCTCCGTCCGTGGCGTTGCGCACAATGGCACCGTCCTTCATGACGAAGTCGGCATCTTCGAGCAGGCGTACGTCCTGCAGCGGATTGCCTTTGACCGCGATCATGTCGGCGAGTTGACCAGGCGCGATGCGGCCGATCCGGTCGTCCCAGCGGAGGAGTTCGGCCGCATGGATGGTGGCAGACCGGATCGCGTCGAGCGCGCTCTGGCCGCAGCTGACCTGATAGGCGAACTGCCGGCCGTTGAATCCGTGCGGATAGATCCCGCTGTCGGTGCCGAACGCGACGCGAACCCCGGCAGCCAGGCACTTGGTGAACCCCTCTCGCTGCGCGCGAGCGGTCTCGTCGTTCTTGCCGAGCACGTCGGCACGCCAGCCCCGTTCCCGGCCGACCTCGGCGATGTAGTCGCCGCCGTAAACGTCCGCGACCAGGAACGTCCCGGCAGCGGCCATCATCTCGATCGATTCATCGTCCATCAGCGAGCCGTGCTCGATCGAGCGCACGCCGGCGCGCACGGCGCGCTTGATGCCTTCGGCGCCGTGGGCATGCGCGGCGACATCGGCACCGTACAGTCCAGCTTCCTCGACGGCGGCCCGGATCTGCTCCTCGGTGAGCTCGGGCGCGCCGGGCACGCCCCCCGGCGTCATGACTGCCCCGGTCGCGATCAGCTTCACCAGATCCGCGCCGCCATGGAGCACCCGGCGCACCGCCCGCCGCACGTCATCGACCGAGTCGACGACGCCAACCCGCAGTTCATGCGGCACGACCGCATGGACATCGGGGGCGAGGCCGGTAATGTCGCCGCCTCCGCCTGAGCAGGTCAGGAACGCTCCGGCGACTCTCATGCGGGGACCAGCCACCCAGCCTGCGTCGATGGCATCCCGCAGAGCGACGTCGACGAAGGCGCGGAACGTGCCGACATCACGCACCGTCGTGAAGCCTGCAAGCAGCGTGTCT
>Ga0207646_10006577_pt1 | contig 11992 bp, 11 predicted proteins | sample KBSK5502metaG_FD_184343 | JGI IMG/M metagenome (GOLD analysis project Ga0207646, IMG submission 184343) | Corn, switchgrass and miscanthus rhizosphere microbial communities from Kellogg Biological Station, Michigan, USA - KBS K5-50-2 metaG... | ecosystem: Host-associated > Plants > Roots >...
GTCGACGCCCCCGCCACCGGCCACGGCCTCGCGTTCCTCAGGGTGCCGCTGGCCGCTTCGCGCGCGGTGCCCGCGGGGCCGATCGGAAGCAACGCCCGTCGGATCCTCACCCTGTTGCAAGATGCCGATCGCACCGCCCTCGTGCTTCTGGCCGTACCGGAGGAGATGGCGGTCGTCGAGGCCCAGGAGCTGCACCGCGCCGCCCTCGACGAGCTGGGCCTGCGGCCGATCGCCCTCGTCCTCAACCAATGCCACGAGCGCCGTTTCACCCGCGAGCAGGAGGCCGAGATCCTGAGCCTCGCCGCCGAGGACGCCACCGGCCGTCTCGCCCGCGGGGTGGGACTGCGCTCCGCGCTCGCCGCCGCCCGGCGGCACATCCGCCGCCGCAAGCTCACCCGGTTCTACCAGGCGCGCCTGCGCCGCCTCCTCCCGCTGCCGACCGTCAGCCTGCCCTACCTGTTCGACGAGGACATCGGACCCTCTTCCCTCGAGCGGCTGGCGCGGCGCCTCGAGGCGGCGTGAGGTCCCGCGCCGCCGACCGCGGTTCCCGCGCGCTCGCCGCCGCGCTCGCGGAGCGCCGCGTGCTCGTCGTGTGCGGCTCCGGGGGTGTCGGCAAGACGACGACGGCCGCCGCGCTCGCCCTGCAGGCCGCGCTCGAGGGACGGCGGGTGCTCGCCTGCACGATCGATCCCGCCCGGCGCCTGGCCACCAGCCTCGGCCTGGCCGCGCTCGAGGGCCGCCCGCGCCGGCTCGACCTCTCGCGCGTCGCGCCGCGGGCCGCCGGCGCGCTGTGGGCCATGACGCTCGACACGCGGCGAACGTTCGACGCCCTCGTCGAGAAGCACGCCTCGAGCGAGGCCGCGCGCCGCCGCATCCTCGACAACCGCTTCTACCGGCAGGTCTCCTCCGCGCTCGCGGGCAGCCACGAGTACATGGCCATGGAGAAGCTGCTGGAGCTCTCCGCCGACGAGCGCTTCGACCTCGTGGTCCTCGACACCCCGCCCACCCGCCACGCCCTCGACTTCCTCGAGGCTCCCGACCGCCTCATGGGATTCCTCGACGCGAGCGTGCTGCGCTGGTTCCTCAAGCCCTACTTCGTGGCGGGGCGGCTCACGCTCAAGGTCGCCACGCGCACCGGAGCCTTCGCCCTCGACCTCGTCGACCGCTTCCTCGGCCTGCAGTTCCTGCAGGACCTCTCGGAGTTCTTCCTCGCCTTCGAGGGCATGTACGAGGGGTTCAAGGAGCGGGCGGAGAGGGTCCACGAGCTGCTGCGCGGAGAGGACTCCGGCTTCGTCCTGGTGGCGGGGCCGGCCCGGTCCACGCTCGACGAGGCGCGGTACTTCTACCGGCGACTGCGCGAGAAGGACATGCCGTTCGTGGGGCTCGTCGTCAATCGGGTGCACCCCGACCCGCTCGCCGACGCGGGACCCGTCCCGCGCCGCCCCGCGACGATCGACGCCGAGCTGGCCCGGGGGCTGCTGCGCCTGATGGAAGACCAGTCCCGGGTCTCCCGCCGCGAGAGGCGCGGGATCGCGCGGCTGGAGGCGGACGTGGCGGAGCCCCTCATCCTGGTGCCCGAGCTGGACGCCGACGTCCACGACCTGCGCGGGCTCCGTGAGGTCGGCGAGAGGATCCTCGGCGGCGGCGGCCGCGCGCGCCCGCGGCGCCGCGAGAAGGCCGAGATTCACGCGCAGGCCCGCGGCTGATGCGCATCATCCTCTATTCGGGCAAGGGTGGGGTCGGCAAGACGAGCCTGTCCGCCGCCACCGCCGTGCGCTCGGCCGGCCTCGGCCATCGCACGCTCGTCGTCTCGACCGACGCCGCGCACAGCCTCGCCGATGCCCTCGACGTCCCCGTGAAGGGCACGCCCACGCCGATCGCTCCCCATCTCGACGCCCTGGAGATCGACGTGAACGAGGAGCTGGCCGGCCACTGGGGAGTCATCCAGGAGTGGCTCACGCGGTTCATGACGTTCCAGGGTGTCGACGAGGCGGTGGCGGAGGAGATGGCCATCCTCCCGGGCATGGAGGAGCTGTTCAGCCTCCTGCGCGTCAAGCGGCTCTCGGAGTCGAAAGCCTACGACGTCGTGATCATCGACTGCGCGCCCACGGGCGAGACCGTGCGCATGCTGGGCGTGCCCGAGATCCTGAACTTCTACTTCAAGCGCATCTTCCCGATCCAGAAAACGGTGTTGCGCTCGGTGCGGCCGGTGGCCAGCCGCGTCACGTCGATGCCGCTGCCCTCGGACGACGTCCTGTCGGCGGTCAAGCGCGTCTACGACGAGCTCGAAGGCATGAGCCCGCTCCTCCAGGACCCCCGGAGATCGTCGATCCGCATCGTCCTCAACCCCGAGCGCATGGTCATCAACGAGTCCCAGCGGCTCTACACGTACCTGAACCTTTTCGGCTTCCCCGTGGATGCGGTCGTGGCCAACCGGGTGCTGCCGCCCGAGGCGCGCTCGGGCTACTTGCAGGGGTGGGTGGCCATCCAGGCCGGCCACCTGGCCGAGGCGCGGCAGTCCTTCGATCCCCTCCCCTTCTTCGAGGCTCGGCTGTTCGACCGCGAGATGGTGGGGTTGCCCCTGCTCGAGGTCTTCGCCCGCGAGGTGTTCGGGGAATCCGATCCCACCGCCGTCTTCTTCCAGGAGAAGCCGGTCGAGGTCAAGAAGGAAGGAAAGGGCTACGCACTCTACATCCGCCTCCCCTTTGCGGAGAAGGACAGGATCCAGGTCTGGACCCGCGGCGAGGAGCTGGTGGTGCAGGTGGACAACCAGCGGCGCCACGTCCTGCTCCCCCGCAGCCTCGCGGCGCGCCGCCTGCTCGGGGCGGCCTTCACGGATCAGCGCCTGCGCGTGGCGTTTGGCGAGAAGGAGGCCCATGGCTCGTGAGTCGAAGGCCCGGCGTCCGTGCTGCATGGTCTCGGAGATGCTCGAGGAGGCGGGGGTCGACCGGGAAAAGCTCCGGCTCGTCCGTCGTCAGGTCCTCGAGGGAGTGATCCTCTTCTGTCGGTGGCAGCTCGAACGAATGGATCGGGCGCCTCGCCCGCCCGCCGCCGGTCGGACGCGAAAAGTCGCCGTGGAGTAGGCGCGCTCTTCCGGGTCACCGCCGCGTTGCTGCAAGTGTGTGCAACCCGGGCGAGTGGGCGTCTTTTGCTTCTTTTGACCGTGCCGTCCACAGCTTTTCCACAAAAACTGTGGATGAGCCGGCTGCGGGAAGAAATCCCACACGTCTCGGACCTCCGTGCTACACTCCCGCGCATGTCCGACGAGCGCGAGCCTGAGCGGCTCCGCGTCGGCGTCCTCGGCAGTGGGGCGGAAGGGGCCTACTGGGCCTCGGATCTGGGTGGCCGGGGCGTCGACGTGATCTTCTTCAAGGACCTCGACGAGCTTCTGGAGGCGCAGGTCGGTCTCGCGGTCGTGGTCGCCACCCCCACCGAGGCGGCGCGGCTATCGGGCCATCTGGCCCAGCGTCCCTCCAGCCCCCCCTTCGCTCTACTCGTCAGCTCCGGTACCCAGGAGCATCCCCACCTGCGGCTCGTGGAGAACCTGCTCAAGGGAAAGAACGAGTGGGAGCGGACCTTCGACGCCATCGTGGACCCGGTGGCCCTCATCGACCGGAACGGCACGGTGGTGCGGGCGAACCTGGGCCTGGCCCGCGTGCTGGACCTCCCGATCGGCGAGATCGTCGGGGCGCCCTATCCGGCGCTGCTCGGCGTTCCTCGCCCCGGCTCGGCGGACCCGATCGGCCAGAGCCTCGCCGACGGCGAGGCCCGCACAGAGGAGGTGCGCTTCGAGAGCCTGCCCGGCGTGCAGCAGGTGACCGCTTCCCCCTACAACGTCGCGGAGGGAGCGCTCCAGGGCGCGGTGGTCATCATCAAGGACGTCAACGACCTCAAGGAGCAGCAGGAGCGCCTGCAGCAGGCCTCGCGGCTCGCCGACATCGGGCAGCTCGCCGCCGGCGTGGCCCACGAGATCAACACTCCCCTGGCCTCCATCGCCCTGCGCGCGGAGAGCCTGCTCAAGGTCGCCGACGACCCGCGGCTCAACGCCGTCGATTCGTTCAAGAACTTCCCGCGCTACCTGAAGACGATCGACGAGGAGATCTTCCGCTGCAAGAAGATCATCAGCGCCCTGCTCGAGTTCAGCCGCGTGCGGCGGCCCGAGACGCGCATCACCGACCTCAACGCGCTCGCCGAGAAGGCCACCGACCTCGTCGGCCACCAGATGAAGCTCAAGCAGGTGGCGCTGTCCCTGAAGCTCGAGGCGGGCCTCCCTCACATCCGGGCCGACGACGGTCAGCTCCGGCAGGCCCTCATCGCCCTCCTCATGAACGCCCTCGATGCGACGCCGCCCGGCGGCCACGTCGACGTGCAGACCCGTCGTGACGGGGCCGACGCCGTCATCCTCACCGTCGCCGACGACGGCAGCGGCATCTCGCCGGAGAACCTGAACAGGATCTTCAACCCGTTCTTCACCACCAAGCCCGTCGGGCAGGGCACGGGCCTCGGGCTCGCGATCTGCCACGGCATCGTGGCCTCGCACGGCGGCGAGATCCGGGTGGACAGCGAGGTCGGCAAGGGCACGCGGCTGTCCCTCGTGCTCCCGGTCTCGGGCGCCGAGGCGCGGAGTACCTGAAGAGCATGGCCGACACGAGCCCTGTCCGCATGCTGATCGTCGAGGACGACAAGGCCCTCTCCGAGGTCCTTTGCGACGAGTTGCGGGCGCGCGGCCACATGGCCGTCGCGGCGGAGACGGTGGCCGAGGGGCGCGAGCAGCTGAAGCAATCCGACTTCGAGGTCGCGCTCGTCGACCTCATGCTGCCCGACGGGAGCGGCATCGACATCCTGAAGCAGATCCACGAGGACGATCTGCCGATGGAGGCCATCGTCCTGACCGGCTACGCCACCGTGTCCACCGCGATCGAGGCCATGAAGCTGGGCGCCTACGATTACGTGACGAAGCCGGCGCGCATGGAGGAGATCGAGATCCTCGTCCAGAAGGCGGCCGAGAAGTCCCGGCTGCGACGGGAGAACGTGTCGCTGAGGGTGCGGCTCCGCCAGCACGACGCGGCCCAGGGCCTCATCACCGACGACCCGGCGATGAAGGACCTCCTGGCCACCCTGGAGCGCGTGGCTCCTTCCGACCTGCCCGTGCTGATCCAGGGCGAGACCGGCACCGGGAAGGAGCTGGTGGCCCGCGGAGTCCACCGGCTCAGCCCGCGGGGCGACCAGGCCTTCGTGGCCATCAATTGCGGCGCCGTGCCGGAGAACCTGCTGGAGAGCGAGCTGTTCGGGCACGAGAAGGGCGCCTTCACCGGGGCCTTGCAGCGCAAGCCGGGGCTGTTCGAGGTCGCGGACCGCGGTGTGCTGTTCCTCGACGAGGTCGGCGAGATCGCGCCCTCGGTGCAGATCAAGCTCCTCCGCGCCCTGGAGAGCAAGGAGTTCTTCCGCGTCGGGGGCACGCGGCCGGTGCGCAGCGACGTGCGGCTCGTCTCCGCCACCAACAAGGACCTGAAGCACGCGACCCAGACCGGGGAGTTCCGCGAGGACCTCTACTACCGGCTGAACGGGGTGACGCTTCGGCTGCCGCCGCTGCGGGAGCGCAAGAACGACATCGGGCTGCTGGCGCGGCACTTTCTCGACCGTTTCGCGCCCGAGAAGAAGCTCTCCACCCGCGCGCTCCAGACCCTGGAGCAGTACTCCTGGCCCGGCAACGTCCGCGAGCTGATGATGCTCATCCAGCGCGCGTGCGTGCTCGCCACCGGCGAAGCGATCGAAGCCGAGGACCTTCCCATCGACGTCCGGGACCAGAACTGGAAGTCGGCCGCCGTCCGCACCGGCCTCACGCTGGCCGAGATGGAGAAGGAGTACATCGAGACGGTGCTGCAGGAGAACGAGGGCCACCGCGGCAAGACCGCCCGCGCCCTCGGCATCGACCCGAAGACCCTCTACAACAAGCTGGGCCCGGAGCGCCCCCGCAAGAAGGTTTGAGGTCTGGGGGGCGCGCCGCTAGCGCCCCCCAGCTCAATGAAGCCTAACTTGGCGGCCCGGACGGCTTGCCGCTGACCGTGAGGTGGTTGACGACCTTGTACCCCGCGGCCTTCTCGCGCGCGATCTGGTCGGCTTTCATCTTCTGCGCCTGGGACGGCACGGAACCCTTGAGGGTGACGGTCTTCGTGTCCGCATCGGTGTCGACGTCGATGTGGGAGGCGTCGACGCTCTTGTCGGCCATCAGAGCGGTCTTCACGTCCAGGGTCTGCTTCTTGGCGTCGACCTCGGAAGCGACTTCCTTCGCCCCTTCCTTGATCGCCTGCCCGGCGTCCTTGGCGGCCTCGCCGATCTTCTCCCCGGCCTTGGCCGCCTGATCGCTCATCTTCCCCGCAGCCTCCTTGGTTTCCTCCGCCGCCTTCGCGCTGCCCTCCTTGGCCTTCTCGGCGTTCTCGCGCGAATCCTCCTTCACGCCTTCGGCGGTGTTGCGACACGCCGGCGCCAGCGCCAGAGCCAGCACGGCCAGCGTGCCGAGCAGTGCCCGATGACACTTCATAAGCCCGACCTCCTCTGTTTTTGGACCTGAAGGAAGCATAGCAATGAGCATGCCGCAAATGTCGGCGGCGGACCGAAAGGGCCTCGAGCGCAAGCCCGTGGCCGCGGGACGCCGGGCTAGAGAATGGCTCTCAGGGGCCGGGCGCCGAACCCCAGGGCATACGGGCACAGGATGGCGAGCCGTCGCGGCTCGCGTGCCGGGGTAACGGTGTAGGCGGTGAGGCGGAAGTGGTGGTCGTCGGTCGTCCCCGACAAGGAGCCGTCGTCGTTGTAGCTCCACGGCACCTCGCGGAGCCGGTCGTTGACGCTCATGATCACATAGACGTTCTCGGACTTCATCCCTTCCAGGTCGGTCTCGCTGGGGCTGCTGGCCGCCCGGCTGTACCCCCACATCGTGTGCGAGTGGAAGTCCCCGATCACGGACATCTGCGGGATGCTCTGCAGGAAGCGCTCGATGCGGCGGTGCGCGCGCGGGTTGTTCGTGACCGTCCGGTGCCGGCGCCCTGCGCTCTGGTACGGCACGGCATGCTCGATGATGTAGCGCTGCTCCGGGCCCTTGCGGTCGCGGTAGCCGATGACCAGGCCGAAGCACTCCCGCTTGTAAACCTCCACGGCGGAGATCAGGAGTCCCCAGAAGGCGCTTTGGGAAACGTAGGCGATCATGTTCGTGGCCAGAATCGAAGGGCGAAACGGCGGGGACGGCCTGACGACCCCCCGATTCTAGGTCCGCCCACGGAGGCTGTCAACGCTGTCCCGTCCTTGGATTTAAAGCATTTCCCGGTATAGACTTACAGCTATGCTGCCCGCATGCCGCGCCGTCCTCGTCATGCTCACGCTCGGCCTGGTGGGGGGAGCGGCAAGCGCCCGGGCGGGGGATGCCACGGTCTTCGCCGCCTGGCCCTCGCCGGGGGATGCCTGGAGCCGCGGCTACGGCGCCGCTCTCTCATCGACCTGGTTCCAGGTCGTGAGCTTCGAGGCGGAGGCTGCGCGCATCCCGGGCGAGAGGCCGGACGGCAACATGACCTCCTTCATGGGGAGCGCCCTCCTCGCGCCGCCCATCGGCTTCCTCACCCCGTACGGCGGGCTGGGGATCGGGCTCTTTCGACAGACCCTCGGCACGCTGAGCGATACCGGCATCGTGCGGGCCAGCATCCTCGGCGCGAAGGTGAAGCTGGGGCTGCTCGTGGTGAAGGTCGAGTACCGCAAGCTGGGGCTCTCCGGCACGCCTCTCATCCCCATGGACCACCGCCTCTCCGCCGGGGCGGGCATAAGCTTCTAATGTTAAACTCGCTCCACCGTGGTCTTCTTCAACTACACGACCATGCAGATGACGGCCAAGATCGTGTATTACGGTCCTGGCCTGTGCGGTAAGACCACCAACCTCCAGGCGATCCACCAGAAGACGGCCCCCCAGTCCCGAGGCGAGATGGTCAGCCTCGAGACGGAGACCGACCGCACGCTCTTCTTCGACCTGCTGCCGCTCGACGTGGGGGTCATCGGGGGCATGAAGGTCCGGCTCCAGCTTTACACCGTACCGGGCCAGGTCTTCTACAACGCCACCCGGAAGCTCGTTCTGAAGGGGGTCGACGGGGTCGTCTTCGTCGCCGACAGCCAGGCGGTGGCGCTCGACACCAACCTCGAGTCGCTGAACAACCTCGGCGTCAACCTGGCCGAGCTCGGCCTGGGCATCGACCAGGTGCCCGTCGTCTTCCAGTACAACAAGCGGGACCTCCGGAACATCCTCCCCGTGGAGGAGCTCACCGAAGCGCTCAACGCCGGGGGTGCGCCCTACTTCGAGGCGGCGGCCCTTCACGGCATCGGCGTGTTCGAGACGCTCAAGACGATATCGCGGCTGGCCGTCTCGTCGGTCCGGAAGAAGCTCACGGAGGACAACCGCCTGAAGGCCGGGGCGCCGGTCCCCGCCCCCAGCCCTGGATCCCGGCCCGTCTCCTCCTCGACCGCGTCCCACGCCCTCGCCGACCTCGTTCCCGACCCCCCGGCCGAGGACGTGGGCCTCGAGTTCGCCGAGGAGGACACGGACAAGCACCAGGTGCGCGCGGTCCGGACCAAGGGCCGGGTCGACATCCACCAGGAGCTGGAGAAGCTGAGGACGATGGCCGCATCGCCCGCGCCGCGCCACACGAGCCGCGCGAGCCGCGAGGTCGAGCGCCGGTTGCAGGAGATCCTGGTGCCCGAGCAGGGCGCGCGGCAGGAGATCAAGCGGAAGGCGAGCGTCGAGGTGCCCGCCTCCCTGCTGAAGGACGCCTCGGTCCTCAAGATCCATCTCGGTCTCGACGTGGATGGAGGCGAGGAGTCGGTGCCGGAGGCCGTGATCGTCAAGCTCTCCGGCAACCAACGCCTGGAGCGTCTCACCCTGCGCCTGGACCTGGAGATCAAGGGCAAGGACTAACGGCCGACTGACGTGCTAAGGCTTCCTGGGCGTCACCTTTGGAGACGCTTTCGGAGTCGCCTTGGCCGAAGGGCTGGCCTTGGTTCCGGGCCGGGGCGATGGACCCTTGCCGGCCGCGGGCGAGGCGGCCGGCGCGGGCAGGCTCACCGGCACCGCGTCCACGACGCTCGGGACGTTGCCCAGCTTGTCCGCCTCACCCACGTAGAGGTGATAGACCATCAGCCCCAGCTCGCGGTCGTCGGTCGCGTTGACGCCCTTGAGCTTGGGGACGAAGGACTGGTTCATCGACAGGCGCAGGTCGACCCACTCGTCGCTGCCGAGGTCGGCGGCCTTGACCCGGATCTTCTTCAGGAAGACCTCGGAGCTCTCGATCGGCACCACCAGCCCGACCTTGCCCGCCACCGCGATCGTGAGGACGGGCGGCGCGTCGAACGCCTTGGAGTTGGTGTCGGCCTCCAGGTAGACGATGACGTCCTTCTTCGGGTTCTTGAACGAGACGAGGGCGTCCTTCTTGGTCCAGGTCACCTCGAGGCCGGGGTTGTCGGTCCGCGACTCCGGGTTGTGCCAACCTTCCTTGTAGACGAGGAAGATGTTCTCGGTCTGGGGCAACAGCTCGATCTTGCCGACCTTGTACTCCTGCATCCCCGTGTCCTCGCCCTTGAGGGCGACCCGCTCGCGGTCCCGGTAGAGGCCCATGCGGACCTCGGACTCGCCCACGTATGGGTAGATGGGGATGAACTTCGTCAGGGTGTAGCTGTAGGACTTGCCCGGCTCCCACGCGGTCGTGGGCGGCGTCGGCATGTGGTCGTCGTCGAACAGCATCACCCCGTGCGAATCCAGGAAGTGCACGAGGGCCTTGTAGTCCTTGCCGAGCTTCTTGGCGGACGGCTCGACGTTCCAGTTGTAGGTGATCTCCACCGCGCTGCCCAGGGGGGCGCGGGGCCGGTTGATCGTGAATGAAGAGACGATGGCATTGACCTCCGCCGGCTTGCGGCGGCGGCACGCGTTGAAGGCAGGAATGAGGGCCAGGAACGCCACGGCCGCGACGAGGATCCTCCACCCGGAACGACCGAGCTGCATCTGAAAATCTCCTTAAGGACGCTAGTGTGCGCGATGCTGGTCGGACAAACCCGTGAACAATACCGGATGGGCGCGCGTGGTGTCAACGTGCTACACTCCGCTCCCGCCGCAAAAAGGAGAGCGCGATGGCCATGGAAGCGCTGGGCATGGTGGAGACCAAGGGTCTCGTCGGGGCCATCGAGGCTGCCGACGCCATGGTGAAGACCGCCAACGTGCTCCTCGTCGGCAAGGAGTACATCGGGGCCGGATACGTCACCGTCCACGTGCGGGGCGACGTGGGGGCGGTCAAGGCGGCCACCGACGCCGGCGCCGCCGCCGCCCGCCGGGTCGGCGAGCTCATCTCGGTGCACGTGATCCCCCGTCCCCACCAGGAGGTGGAGAAGGTCCTGCCCCCGACCCCCTCTCCCGTGACGGGCGGCAGCAAGAAGGGCTAGTCTCCGCCGAAGGCCATGGCCATCGAGGACAAGGACCTCCTCTCCATCCAGCAGGCGCGAAGCTTGGCCGCCCGCGCCAGGAAGGCGGCCGACGCCCTCAAGGAGCTCACCCAGGAACAGGTCGACCGGATCGTCGACGCGATGGCCGAGGCCGCCCGCGCCGAAGCCGAGCGGCTGGCCCGGCTCGCCCACGAGGAGACGGGCTTCGGCAACACGAAGGACAAGACGGCCAAGAACCTCTTCTCGGCCGTGGACGTCTACAACTACATCCGTCCGCTGCGCACGGTGGGCATCCTTCGCGAAGACCCGCAGACGCGGGTCGTGGAGATCGCCGAGCCGATGGGGGTCGTCGCCGCGGTCGTCCCGTCCACCAACCCCACCTCCACGGCGATCTTCAAGGCGCTCATCTCGATCAAGGCCCGCAACGCGTGCGTGATGAGCCCCCATCCCTCGGCCCGCAACTGCATCCTGGAGTCGGTGAACGTGATGCACGGCCCGGCGGTGCGGGCCGGCCTGCCCGCCGACGCGCTGTCGTGCCTGACCGAAGTATCGCTCGAGGGAACGCAGGAGCTGATGAGAGCGCGGGACACCGGCGTCATCCTGGCCACGGGCGGCATCGGCCTCGTGCGCGCGGCGTACTCCTCCGGCAAGCCGGCCTTCGGCGTGGGACCGGGCAACGTCCCGGCCTACGTGGAGAAGACGGCCGACGTGCCGAAGGCCGTCCAGAACATCCTCGACGGCAAGACCTTCGACTACGGCACGCTGTGCTCGTCCGAGCAGTCGATCGTCTGCGACGAGGCGATCAAGGACCAGGTGATCGCCGAGGTCAGGAAGAACGGCGGGTACTTCTTGAGCGAGCCCGAGGTCGCGGCGCTGTCGCGCGTGGTGGTCACTCCTCAGCGCCTCGCCAACCCCGAGATCGTGGGCAAGCCCGCCCCGTACATCGCCGAGAAAGCGGGGATCAAGGTGCCGCCCGAGACGCGCGCCCTCATCGCACCTCTTGCCGGCGTCGGCCGCGACTTCCCGCTCTCGATCGAGAAGCTCTCGCCCGTGCTGGCCTTCTACGTCGTGAAGGACTGGCACGAGGGGTGCGAGCGCTGCCTCCAGCTCCTGCGTTACGGCGGCACCGGGCACACCCTCGGCATCCACAGCCGGGACGACGCGGTGATCCGGGAGTTCGCGCTCCGGAAGCCGGTCTACCGCATCATCGCCAACAGCCAGACCTCGATGGGCGCCACCGGCTACACGACCGGGCTCGCCCCTTCGATGAGCCTCGGTTGCGGGGCGTACGCCGGCAACATCACCTCCGACAACATCACTCCGCTTCACCTCATCAACATCAAGCGGCTGGCCTATGAGCTTCCCCGGGAGGCCCGGAGCCGGCCGGCCGTCGCGGGCGGGTCGGCGGCCACGCCTTTGCGCGACCAGGTCGCGGCGTTCCTGGACCAGCGATTGGGCTCGGCAGGGCCCGCCGTTCCCGGCCCTGCGCCGCCAGCACCTTCCGGCGGCGCTCCCCAGCCGCCGGCGG
>Ga0207646_10006578_pt1 | contig 11991 bp, 11 predicted proteins | sample KBSK5502metaG_FD_184343 | JGI IMG/M metagenome (GOLD analysis project Ga0207646, IMG submission 184343) | Corn, switchgrass and miscanthus rhizosphere microbial communities from Kellogg Biological Station, Michigan, USA - KBS K5-50-2 metaG... | ecosystem: Host-associated > Plants > Roots >...
CGCACGCGTGCCGACGGATGTCGAGCGGCCATCAGAGGTTGCTGGAAATGGGCCGCCGTGCACCATCGCCGGAACGACTTCCACACCGGTCGGATAACCGTTGAAGATCACGCGCCCCACTTTGGTTTCGAGAATCTTCACCAGATCCTGGTAGTCATCGCCGTCGTTTGCGTGGATGGTCGCGGTCAATTGCCCTTCCAGCGCTCGCGCGATGTCGAGCATCCGTTCGTGCGAATCGCATTCGACGACCAACGTCGATGGCCCGAAGACTTCCTCCATCAATTCTTCATGGCGCAGAAACGTCGGCGCGTTGGTCGTAAAGAGCGCCGCGCCACCTTCCACGAACGCGCGCCGATCGACGAGCGATGCGAAATGCTCGACGCCGGCGCGATAGGCATCCGCGATCGACGGAGTGAGCATCGGTGCGCACGCCGTGGCCGACATGCGGTTCGAGAGCTCCTCGACGAACGCGGCGTTGGTCTCCGCCGCAATCACCAGACCGGGATTGGTGCAGAATTGTCCGACGCCGAGGGTCACGGAGGCGTGCAGACCGGCGGCGATCTCCGCTCCGCGCTCGCGCATCGCACGCGGAAGGATGAACACCGGATTGATGCTGCCCATCTCGGCATATACCGGGATCGGCTCCGCGCGCGCGGCCGCGATGTCCATCAACGCGCGTCCGCCGCGGCGGGATCCGGTGAACGCGACCGCCTTGATCAGCGGATGTTCGACCAGCTCGATCCCCGCTTCGAAGCCTTCGACGAGCGCGAAGACGCCGGAAGGCGCGACTTCGGAAATCACGCGGCCGACAAGCTTCGACGTCTCCGGATGCGCCGGATGTGCTTTCACGATGACAGGGCATCCGGCGGCCAATGCCGATGCCGTGTCTCCGCCCGGCACGGAAAACGCGAGCGGAAAATTGCTCGCGCCGAACACTGCCACCGGTCCGATGGGACGCAGCATCGATCGGACATCGACCTTGCCGTGATCGATGCGCGCGTCGACCCATGAGCCTTCCTCGATCAGCGCCGCGAACAGGCGCAGTTGATTGCACGTCCGCACGAGCTCGTTTTGCAGTCGCGGAACGCCGAGCGATGTCTCCAGGTTTGCCCGGTTCACGATCGCGTCTTTGTGTTCCTCGAGCCGCGATGCGATCGCGCGCAGCAGCTCGCCTTTCTTCCGGCCGCTCAGCCAGCCGTACGTTGCGAAAGCATCCGACGCCGCGCGCGCGGCACGATCGATCATAGGCGTGGCCGCGAAGCGAGCGCCGCGCGAATCAGCCGCAACGCTGCGTCGCGCTCCTCGCCGGCGAGCGGGAGCCGCGGCGGACGCACGCGCTCACTTCCCATGCCGACTTCGGCCTGTACCAGTTTGATGAGCTGCACAAATTTCGGAACGGTGTCGAGTCGAAGAAGCGGCAGGAACCAGGTGTACAGATCGAAGACGTCCTGACTGCGTGCGGCCCGCTCGAAGAGCAGCACGGATTCTTTCGGCAGCGCGTTGACCAGCCCCGCGATCCAGCCCACTGCGCCGGCCGCGATTCCTTCCACGATCAGATCGTCGACGCCGACGAAGATCGCGAGCCGCTTGTTGAGCGCACGGATGGCAGCGATCCGCCGCACGTCGGCCGCCGACTCTTTGACCGCGTGAAGATTTTCGTGCTCCGACGCCAGCTCGGCCATCTGTTCCGGCAGGAAGTCCGTGCGATAGGCGATCGGATTGTTGTAGAGCATGCAGGAGAGCTTCGTGGCGCGGAGCACCGCGGCGATGTGCGCTTTCATTTCGCGCCAGTCGGTCGAGTAGACATACGGCGGAAGCACCATCAGTCCGCTGCAGCCGATTTCCTCGGCTTTCTTTGCCATTCGAACCGCCGATTGGGTGCTGAGCGCGGAGATTGAAGCCACGACCGGCGCCTTCGTGCGAAGGCAGGTCTGCAGCACGGCCACTTTCTCATCGAATTCGAGCGTGGCGCCCTCACCGAGCGATCCGAGTGCCACCAGCCCGCTGCAGCCTTGATCGATCATCCAGGCCGCGTGCTTTGCGAGAAAATCGTGATCGACGCTCAGGTCTTCGCGAAAGGGCGTGGTAATGGCGGGGATGACGCCTTGCCAATTCATGGCGCTGCAATTCTAAAAGATGAATGCAGAACGCAGAATGCAGAATTGAGAATTAAGAAGATCAACGGAAGGCCGAGTTTCTCAATTCTTCGTTCTGCATTCTGCGTTCTGCATTCAAAGAATCATGCGTAGCGATCGGGCGAGAGCTGATCGATTGGAATCGACGTCTTCTCTCCCGCCAGCACCTCGGCCATCAGCTTGCCGGTGATCGGGCCGAGGCTGAGGCCCATCATGGCATGACCGGTGGCCACCGAGAGGTTGGCATAGCGGCGGAACCGGCCGATGTACGGCAAACCATCCGGCGAACACGGACGCAAACCGGCCCATGGCGTGACCCCGCGAAAATCGTCCTCGCCGAAATCGGGCAGATATTTGGGCACTGCTTTTACGATCCCGCGAACGCGCGCAGGATTGATAGACAGATCGTTGCCGGTGATTTCCATCGTCCCGCCGAATCGGAGCGCGCCGGCCATCGGCGTCACGGCCACGCGGGCCTCCGACAGGATCATCGCGTGCTCGGGCGCTCGCTTCGGACGCTGCAATGTCAGGCTGTAGCCCTTGCCTGCCTGCATCGGGAGATGGAGTTGCAGCTCGCGCGCGATCGCGGATGACCACGCCCCGCCGCAGATCACGTACTCGTCCGCTTTGATGTCCGACTCGACACGACTTCGATTCGCGCGCAACTGCACCGGCGTATTCCACTGCACTTGTACGCGCTTTTTGAGTGCGCTCATGAACTGCCACGGCGCGAGGTAGGCGTCTTTCGGGAAATAGATTCCGCCGGCGACGTTCATCCGCAGGCCGGGCTCCATCTTCGCGACTTGCGCCGGATGGAGGATCTCGACCGGCAGGCCGAGCTTGCGCGCCAGCGTCGCCGTCGCAATCTCATGCTCCAAACCATCCTCGGTATTGCACACCATGAGGATGCCCTTCTGTTCGAGGCCGAAGTCGTTCCCCCACTCGCGGGCGAGCTGCACGAAACATTCGCGGCCGGCAAGATTGAGATCGAGGAGCAGCGGCGCCGATCGGAGCACATGCTTCACGGTGGCGGCGCGATAGAACTTCCACGCCCACGCGATCAGATTTTTGTCGGGCCGGGGCTTCATGTAAAACGGACTCTCCGGATTCCACATCCATTTCAGCGCCAGCCGGATCGCGCCGGGAGCGGCCAGCGGAACGAAATGGCTCGGCGTGATCATTCCGGCGTTGCCGTAGGAGCATCCGAGCTCCGACTCGGAAGCGCGATCGCAGACGGTGACGCGATAGCCGCGCTCGGCGAGATAGTAGGCGGTGCAGAGACCGATGACGCCACCGCCGGCGATGAGGACGTGCCTTGTCATTTATCGTCCGAGTACGACATCGATTCCCGCCAGCACCGATTGCAGTTCCAGCTTCGAAATCTTCCCGACGCGCCGGCCGAGGAACTCGCGGTCGATGGTGAGAATCTGCGAGACATTCGCGACCGAGTCCTTTCCGAGGCCCGTGCTTTTCCTGGATAAAAACAGGTTTCCGGGCGCATCTGCCCAGCGAAGATTGCTTGTCAGGGGCACGCAAACAACTGTGGCGATCGCGCTGCGATTGAATCCTTCGCCTTGCACAACGATGATCGGGCGGCGGAAACCTGCTTCAGATCCGCTGGGCGTTGGGATCTCGGCCCAGATGACGTCGCCCTGGGAAACTACCACTCTGATTTTTCCAAGACTCGAGCGGCGGCCGAGCGCACGAAGTCATCATCCTTTTTGGTGATCTCGCTCAAGACGCGGTTGATCGCCTCGCGGATCCGATCCGCGTCATGGCGTGCGATGTAGTCCTCGAGCGCGGTGCGGTAGAGCTCGCTGCGCGACTTGCCCAGCGTACGCGCAAGCTTCTCACCCTCCTCGAAGACCTCGTCGGGAATCGAAATCGCTGTTTTCATACTAATAGTATAACTAAGTTATACCTTTATTACTACCGAATACTGCCGCTTCGCCATCCTGAGCTGCAAAGAGGGCGAAGGATTTCATGATGCGAGGGCGTTTTGCAGTCGGATTTTCGAGTAAGAATCGCTATTCACCCCTCGGCCCAACCCAAGATTCTCGGAGGCGTCGAGGGCGCGCCCGATGTCCTCGTCGTCACCAAGGGATTCATCACCTTGGCTGAAGGCGTAGGACTCCGCGAGGACGAATACGAAGTGCTCCTCGCGCAAAAATAAGTCACATGCTTTTGAATCACACATTCAACGCCACCGGTCGCGAGCTCAAGCGCCAGGAGCTCGCCGCGGACGGTTTCGTCCGACGGCGCTTTGGGACAAATAGTGCCTGTCAGCCCGCGCATGCGCTTCACCGCCTGGCCGAGCCGTTTGGCGGGTGGCCTGCAAAGTCTCTCGAAAAGAAGAGGGAACTTTTCAACATGGAGCTCTGCGTGATGATGGCCAAAGAACCAAAGAGCGGTCCCCCATGAGCTCTGCGCCACCAGTAAAAGGCTTTCCACCAATCGACGATCCGCGGCTATGTGCAAAACAGCCCCACGGCCCTCATGGTGGACCACTTCGTTCTACATCTCAGCTGAGCACTCAAGTGGCCGGGGATCGTTTTCCCAGATGAAAAAAGTCCGAGGCTTTGCCCAATCGAAGTCTAAATAAACCAATCGAGGGTAGCAAAACGGCGGCGCCGATCACTACTTGGATGTAGGATCTTCGATCCGTTCAGCGAGATCCAGGAGGCGTTTCATGCGCAGTTTTGCGGCGCTGATATGGTTAACGGCCGAAGTGGCCGTTGCCGCGCAGGCCGTTCAACCGCTGACGATCACGTTCGGCCAGAGTAATGTCACGATCGGCGGCGTGAGTCGATCTGCAAGAGTTTATGTCTTTAGCCTCGTTCGTGAACGCAAGGGTTACTACACAAGTATTCAACCCAGCGAGTCGAACGTCGTCGAAGCATCTGGTAGCGGGCTGGTAAGTGTCCCGTATGTCCGCCAGCGCTCGTGGCGGTCGCTCTGGTTTGCCGTTGATCTCGCCACTGGCGCATACACCGGCGACTCCTCTGAAACGAACTTATTCGATCCCGTGAACATGCAGCGCGAGAAGGACGTTTCCGGCCTCGCGGAGATCTATGTCTACAACGCTGCCGACGAGCGCATCGGAGTATTCGAATGTAGCGGCCCGCCTACGACTTGCATCAATGCACCGGTGATGTGGAGTCTCAGAGATGAAGCAGGGAAGGTATTGCGCCAGTACCAGAGTACATACGTTCAGGGCGGATCTCCGCAGTTCGTTCCTCCTTGGGCGTGGTTAGAGGACTACGTCTACCGCGACGGGTCGCTGTTGGGTTCCGAGAGAGTCCCAGAAGAAGGTGGCCGGCGCCACTTCCATCTCGATCACCTCGGTACACCACGCCTCGTAACGGGTGACGGCGGCGCGCGGATCGCTGAGCACGATTATTATCCGTTCGGCGTTGAAATCACGCCTCTGCCGCAAGAGACGAACGCTGGATACGACCGCGAAGAGCCGATGAAGTTCACCGGACATCTTCGGGATTTCAACTCCGGAACGTCGAGCGATAACGCGAATTACAACGACTTCATGCACGCACGGAACACAGTGCCGCAGTGGGGACGGTTCCTATCGGTGGATTCGAACACCGGCGATCCACGCTGGCCGCAGACTTGGAATCGCTATTCCTACGTACTAAACAGTCCTATGAACCGCATCGATCCGACGGGGGGATGCGGCGAACCGCTTACCTTCATTGGCCCGATACTGCCCTGTGACATGAACTTCAGACTGGAGCTTGACGTCGTCGGTAAGGACCCTGGGTTCGTCCAAGCATTAAGATTCATAGTAAACGAGACGACCGTGCAACTCACGCCGTTTGGGTTCCTGCCCGGCGGCGACGACGCCCTGTGGAAGGCATACCAGCAGAAGCAATTCATAACAGCTAATCCTGACTGGAGACCTTCTATTGTCGGGTCTCCAATCATTATTGGCTCCCTTACCGGGCCGGGCCCAACGGAAAGCCCGGGCGAAATTGAGTGGTGGACGCCATCCGCTAATGAGGTGCGAGTCACACGATGGATGTCACAAGATGAAGCTATGGCGATGAAGCGCTCAGGAACGTTGCAAGTGGGAGCTGAGGGCAAGACGTACGTGACCGCCCTCGGGGCTTCCAAACCAGGCGGTACAGGACCAGTAAGGGTTGATTTCAATGTCCCACGAGGGGCCTTGAACCCTGCCGGAAGATCCGACTGGTATCAGATTATTTTCCCTGCCAGGCCTCCCGTGACCGGGATTGTTGTCCACCAATGAGAATCTTGTATTCAATTTTCGCTACGGACGAGACGGACGCCGCAAGCATCTTGCGACATATAGTTCAAGAACATTCGGCAACAAGCTCAAGTGGCGCCAGGAGCGCCTGTATCGCAGCAACCCAGTACGATCGAACAGCTCTCTCATGGAGAGTCGACTTAATGAGCAACGCTGAAACGCCAGAGAGGGTTGGAGCATGCTGGGATGCACTTATCGATGCCCAGGTTTCATTCGAACGCGATGTGTGGCTCAGCACGTACGACGCTGCGACAATCCGACGAGTGGCAATAGAACGGCAACGAGCGATCGGCGGAGTCGTCGGTTACGTTTTACGACCGTCTGAACTCAACGCACTCCTGAATTTGCCAGCCGGCGAGTGAACGTTCCAAAAACACGGACGAAGAATTCTCATGCACGCACGGTACTACGATCCGAAACCGGGGCGCTTCTTATCGGCCGACCGGAACATCGACGTCGAGAAAGCGATTCACTTTCCGCAGAAATGGAATCGGTACGCTTATGCGCTGAACAACCCCATTCGGTACGTCGGTCCCAACGGCCGCCAAGAATATGATCCGAACTGCTCTGGCTGCGGCATCGTACCGTCTCCGAGTCTTTTTGGAGTACAGGTGCTGCCGTCATTTCACGAAGACGACCTGATTGGTCAAGGTAACGACGCCATCTCCCGACAGATTCAACAAACGGCCGTCACCGCGACTAACCTTTTTCGGGAAACCGCAATTATGTGGGGAACGATGTTCATCGGTCCCCTCGAGGCTGCACCTAGCGGGCTTATCGCCGGAAGAGCGGCTGTGGAGGCTGGCGGCTTCCGGTTCACTGAGTTCTATCTCAGCAGGCTTGTGAGCACTGGGAGAGCCAACGCGGCGGAAGTGGCGGAAGCCATACTGAAAGCCGGGGTCACGGAGTTCGAACCGATCGCCGTCAGTGTCGGACCGTCGACCCGGCGAGTCGTTCTTCCTTCAGCGGGCGACTGTTGGCGGAAAACTGTGGGAAATGGTTTTAACCCCAAGACAAAAAGAGGTCTATCACATCAACGTGCTAAAGAAGATTGAGGAGATCATTACTGAGTGGCGCTAAACCTCCCACAGGTCGATGGTCTTATGCCGAATGAGGCAGACTGGCTCGGCCAAGTAATTGCAGACACCGGCAGGGCAGGTCGGGATGTTCCGGACCCAATCGACGAGGACAAAATCAGAATCCTGGACACTGCTGCTCGATATGTTGTTAACAAGGTCCGCGATGTGCAGAATCTCGGCGCGGGTTATCCTTGGCTTGAGGCTCTCGAACGAATCGGCGCAGAGGTAGTAAAAATCTCAGTTCGGTCGTCGATCGAGCCGACCACACTCCTCAGGAAAATCGCACGCGACTTCGACCGTGGCGACGAACAAGGCGAGTACGCACAGATCCTGGAGGACATTAAGCGCGGTGGGTATGCCACGCGCGTGATGTGAGCGCCGACTAGCTCATCGCGTTCCAGTCCCGACCTCGCCAAACACCGGCACACAGAACCTGACGTTCACTTTGAGCACACTCCAGAATCAACCCGCGAACGTGACTGTCGCGTTCTACAACCAAAGCTCGGCATCCGTGCTGCGAAGCATCCAGCTGACCAATCAAGCGCCAGGAAATATATCGGTCGCCTGGGACGGAAAGGCAGATAACGGCATGCTTGTCGCCGCGGGGTATTACACCGTCACGGTCACCGCAGGCGATTCGATCGGCAAACAAACCATCGGCCAGATTCTCACGACAGTTCGATATTAAGGATGACCGTAATGCGATCTTCAGCACTCGCCATGACACGTACTGCTGGGCTGGCCGTATCGTATCTGGAGATCCCTCGCTGCGCTCGGGATGACGTTAAGCGCGAATCCCCCAGCAAAACGGATCGCGTTCGTTGAGGATCAGCGTCGATTCGGCGTTGATGAACGCCGATCCACGGATCGTCGGGCGGATGGCGTTGTCCACGATGTCGACGTGTCCTTCGAACAGGCTGCCGACGATGCTCTCCTGTCGCCAGATCTTCCCGGGCGCCAGCTTGCCGTCTTCGTACAAGCAGGCCATCTTCGCGCTGGTGCCGGTGCCGCACGGCGAGCGGTCGTAGGCCTTCCCTGGGCAGAGCACGAAGTTGCGGCTGTCGGCGTCACGACGATGCGGCGGTCCAAACAACTCCACGTGATCGATGACGGCGCCGTCTTTTCCGGTGACTCCCGCGCGCTCGAGGCCTTGCCGGATAGCCCAGGTCAACTCGGTCAGCCGCTCCACATTCTTCAGCTTCAGATCCTCTGAATGTTTGTTCACGAGATAAAACCAGTTTCCGCCCCAGGCGATATCGCCCGTGAAGCGGCCGTAACCGTCGATATCGACGGCCACATCTTTTTTCAATCGATAGCTCGGCACATTGCTGACCGAAACTTCGCCAGATGAATGCAGCTCGGCGCTCACAACGCCCACCGGTGTTTCGATCCGATGCACGCCCGTCCCCAAACGAGCGAGATGCGCGAGCGTGGTGACGACTCCGATCGTCCCGTGGCCGCACATGCCGAGGTATCCGACGTTGTTGAAGAAGATGACGCCGGCCGCACAAGTCTGATCTGAGGCCGGAACGAGCAGCGCGCCGACGACCGGATCCGATCCGCGCGGCTCGTTCACCACCGCCGAGCGAAAGCGATCGAAATCGCGACGGAATCGATCGCGACGCTCGGCCAGCGAGCCGCCGCCGAGATCCGGACCTCCCTCCACAATCACGCGCGTCGGCTCCCCCTCGGTGTGCGAATCGACGACTCGGACCTTTTGCATCGAGCAAGGAGTATACGTTCACGAAATTGCCCATTGTCACCCCGACCCTGAGCGTAGCGAAGGGGAGGGGGCCGGTGTGGGACGGGCGGTGCGAAATCAAGATTGTCGCGCCTCCCACCCGCACCGGTTCCTCGCTACGCTCGGAATGACGCGTTCACGAAATTGGCGGCGAAATCCACACCGGTGGATGTTTCAGAACTGCGAACAACGGTTTCTCTGCAACTTACCTCTGTGTCTCATGGGTACTGACCCTTGCAGCATTGACAAGCGACCAAAGGGGGAAGCCATGAAACGCATCATCCTGTTCGCACTCGTCCTCGTCGCGTGTACATCCCGCCTAACATACGTCGACACGCTGCCGCCGGGAAATGGCGGAGCGGTCCGCGGAATCGTGACGGACAACGGCGGCCAGCCGCTGCCGGGCGTGACGGTGACGCTCACCAAGCCGTCCGGCAAGCAGACGGTGGTCACCGACGCCGCGGGCCGGTATCAGTTCGCCGGCGTCGCCCCCGGGACGTATCCGCTCGAGATCGAGCTCGCAGGATTTCCTCGCGAAGCCATGCGCATCCGCGTCGTCGATGCGAAAACTCTTCGATTGAAAACTGAGATGCGTCCGGCGGCGGTTGCGGAAGCGATCACGGTCACCGCGCGCGCTCCGATGGGAGTGGAGGGCGGCATCGTGGGCGGCGTGATCTCGGCGAAGGTTCAAGGTGTCCCTGTCGCCACGCCTCCGTCTTCGTATGTTCAGGAGCCTCCGAGCACCGCCGAATACGCACACATCGCAGAAAACGGCTTCATCGAAACGAACAAGGAGCGCACCACGACCTTCTCCATCGACGTCGACGGCGCTTCGTACACCAATGTTCGACGCTTTCTGACTTCGAATCTCGTCCCACCGCCCGACGCCGTTCGGGTGGAGGAGATGATCAACTATTTCACCTACAACTACGCGCCGCCGGCCGATGGCCGCCCCTTCAGCGTGGCCACCGAGGTCGCGGGCTGCCCATGGGAGTCGAATCATCGCCTGCTGCGGATCGGCATTCAGGGAAAAAAGATCGATCAGTGGAAAGTCGCGCCTAACAATCTCGTTTTTCTGCTCGACGTCTCCGGATCGATGGCCCCTCCGCCGCGTCTGCCGTTGCTGAAATCGGCGTTTCGCCTCCTGGTGGAGCAGCTCCGCGCCGAGGATTCGGTGGCCATCGTGGTGTACGCCGGGGCGGCCGGCGTGGCCTTGCCCCGCACCTCGGGAGCCGACAAGCAGACGATTCTGGCGGCTCTCGATCGGCTGGGAGCGGGTGGTTCCACTGCCGGCGGACAGGGGATCGAGCTGGCTTACAAGACGGCGGAGGACAACTTCTCGGCCGACGCGAACAACCGCGTCATCCTGGCCACCGACGGCGACTTCAACGTCGGCCTGACCGGCGACGCGCTGATCAAGGTCATCGAGGAAAAGCGCAAGAAGGGCATTTACCTCACCTGCATCGGCGTGGGAGACGAGAACTACAAAGATTCATTCATGGAATCTCTTGCCGATAAAGGTAACGGTAATTATTACTATCTCGACAACATCAACGAAGCGAAGAAAGTCTTCGTGCATCAACTGCAGGGAACGCTGGTGGCGATCGCCAAAGACGTGAAGGTGCAGCTCGAATTCAATCCGGCGCTGGTGACGTCGTATCGACAAATCGGATACGAAGACCGCGCGCTCGCGAACAAAGACTTCGAAGATGACACCAAGGATGCCGGCGAGCTCGGTTCCGGCCACTCAGTGACCGCGCTGTATGAGATCGCAACCACCGGCCGAGGAAAAATCGCCGAACTGCGGCTGCGGTACAAAGATCCACACTCCGACACCAGCCAGTTAATGGCGACGCCGGTCGCGGATGAAGGCCGAAGCATCTACGAGGCCTCGCCCGATCTGCAGTTCGCATCGGCGGTCGCAGAATTCGGAATGCTGCTTCGGAAGTCGCGCTACAAAGGCACTGCCACGTACGCGGACGTGCTCGCGCTCGCGCGCGCGATGCGGGGCAGCGATCTCGAAGGATATCGCGAAGAGTTTCTGAGCATGGTCGAGACTTCGCGCACGCTCTCGGGCGAAGCGCCGCAGGCCATCGCGAGGCAATGAGTTTATCCCGCCTTTGGAGTGCGGCGCCTCGGCGCCGCTTTAGCGGCCGCGGCTGCCGGCAGCAAGCTGCCGGCGTGAAAGCGGCGGCAAGCCGCCGCACTCCGAAAGTGAGGCAATGACCGCCCGGTTGGTATCGATCGAGTGCTTCGTGAAACTTCGGACTGAGCAGCGTGCGGGCGACGACGTTGTCGTTCATCCGCTCGGCGTCGGTCAGAGTCTTCGGAATCCGCTCCGGCCCAGCAGGCTCAGAAAAGAAACTCAGTCGCGCGGAATCTCGAAGGGCAGCTCGTCGTCGGAGGCCGCTTCGCGCTCCGCGGGCGGCTCGTCCAGTTGTCGCAGCGTGTCATCGAGATCGATATTGTACGAGCGAGTGTCTTCCATGGCTCTCTCTTCCTAGAACTGCGCCGCTTCGGTTGAACCGTCGAGCGCTGTCGTTGACGCTTGTCCAGACGTGATCACTTTGACCACTTCATCGAAATAGCCGGTACCTACTTCGTGCTGATGCTTGGTGGCGGTGTATCCGTTTGACTCGGCAGCAAACTCCGACTGCTGCAGCCGCGAGTACGCCGGCATCCCTTCCTCTTTGAACTGCCGCGCCAGCTCGTACATCAAGTAGTTGAGCGCGTGGAATCCCGCCAGCGTGACGA
>Ga0207646_10006581_pt1 | contig 11989 bp, 17 predicted proteins | sample KBSK5502metaG_FD_184343 | JGI IMG/M metagenome (GOLD analysis project Ga0207646, IMG submission 184343) | Corn, switchgrass and miscanthus rhizosphere microbial communities from Kellogg Biological Station, Michigan, USA - KBS K5-50-2 metaG... | ecosystem: Host-associated > Plants > Roots >...
CACCTCACGCCAGAGCAGATCGCGGGCGGCGGCGTCCTGCTCGACGGCCAGGGCTGGGGATACTGCCTGGGCGTCTCAGTCATGCCGGACGCCGTGTCCGCTCCTGGCCGCTACGGCTGGAGCGGCGGCTACGGCACGACATGGTTCAACGGCCCCAACCGCGGGCGGATTGCGATAGCACTGACCCAGGTCTCCGACTTCCTGTTCGACGGGGGCCTGACCGAGTTCAACCAGTTGGCGGCGCAGGCTTAGTTACCCGCGGATCAAGAATCGACCACAAGCTGCAGGGTCGCGATGCGCCATGCGTGTCCAGCGATTCGGGACCGCGAGGCTCCGGGAGACAGTAAGTTAGACGTACTAGTACGCATCCAGTACGCAGCCGCCCTGAATCGCAGCGTGTCACTAGGTGTCGTTCCGTATTCGGAACGGGCGGTGTGAACTCGCCGAGACAGAACCCGGCTTACGCGCCGTTCTCGGCCCACCTTCTGTATCGCTAAACCGCAAGCTGCGAGCGGCAGATTGCGGTCTCCGCTTCAGATCTAGCAGCGGCGCGACGCTTGGCGGACTCGATACAACGTGCCGCGGCAACAGTAAGTCGCTGGCCAACCTTCTGTAGGCCTACGCGGTGCCTGACGACCCACGGGCCAGGGCCGTGAGCCAGCGGCTTTCGCGACCGCCAAGGCTGAGCGGGTGTTGGGGACTCGCCTGCACGAAGGTCGTGCTTCACGCACGAATTGCGAGCACCATCCTCACCACGCCGCGCCCACGACCCATCCGAACCGTAGACTCGTTGACGCTGAATGGGCCGCTACACCTGCCGACATTGTGGCGACCGACTGTCATGGCTTGACGACCGCTGGATACACCTCACAGTTCCAATCGCCAAGGCGTGGACACATCGAGCAGAGCCGGTGGAGGCAGGCTCCGGAGATGATCCCGGTGGAGCGGGTGCACCAGTACCAGCGCGACCGTATCCGCCGACTCTTTCGAGTGGCGCAGGCGCACCCCTCACGTTTGAGCAGGACGAACCGCCCACAAATGGGGTCGGCAGGAGACTGCCCGACTAGTCCTGATCAGGAGCGTCGTTCGTGAGCGTCGAGTCGCTGGCCGACATTGCTCGCGGGCCTCAGCGACGACGAGGTGCGGTAGACGCTCGACGCGCACGGCTAGCAGGTAGGCATCTACCAGAACAGCCAATTCTCGCCTACTACGACCATGAGGGCGAGTAGGTCATTACACCCGGCGCTGACTCGCCGGGCCCTGGCGGCGGACTTAGCTCGACCGAACCGACTCCGAGCGCGATCTAAGCCGCATAGATGCCGGCGCCTTGGCTTTTAAGTTCGAGATGGGCGGTAGTTTCCGTAACGCGAACCAACTAAGCGTGACGGGTCGGCCCATCAGCCTGCCGGGCACCACACCAAGTCAGGGGGCCCTGACAGCGAGCGACGAGCAGGCTGGCTTCCGCGCCCGAATCGGCCGGGGTAACCATTTAACTGGCCTGCCGTTGACCTGGCAGGAAGAACCCCTGGGGTACGAAGAGGGGGCCTCCCTGAGGAAGGCAATGCGCAAATCTGTAGTGACCCTGGTAATCGTGGTTCTGATTTCCATCTCGGGCTGTCAGGCGGCATCCCCGCCCACGGCTGTCGTTAGCCCGTCATCGCCGGCCGCCAGCCCCTCACCGCAGGTCCGGCACGACTCCGTCCTCGTTGGCTACACGCTGAACCCGCCAACGATCACCCTATTCAAGATGGACGGCTCGGTCATCAAGAGCATGCCCGGCTACCCGGTAGGAGACGAGCATGCGATCGGCGCCTACCTCGTGATGACAACGGAGACGGGCGGCAACGAGGTCACGATCGACGCCTCCGGCCTGACCAAGCCGGTCGCGCCGGCCGCGGCGAAAATCCTCACTCCGGCCACGCCGGGTTACCCAATCGTCGTCGACCACACGACGGCGATCGTCGGATGCGCTCTGCAGAGCAACGGATCTTGCACCGCCGAGGTCGTCAACATGGCGACTGGCCAAATTCGGCCGCTGCTCAACGTCCCGGGCACCGGCTCAGCCTCTATGCAGCTCGGCCTCTCACTTACCTTGCTCGACATCAGCTCTGACCTCGGGATGATCTGGCTCAGGCGCGTGAACAATGCCTCCGTCGGCCAGACCGACATCGTCGGCATCGACCTTCACACCGCCGCGGTCAGGTCGCTTCCTTTACCAGCGACGCTGATGCCAAGCCAGACCCTCGCGATCAGCCGAGACGGAACGATGGTCGCGGGTCAGGAAGAAGCTGGGACTGACCCCAACCGGATCATCGTTCAGCACCTTCACGTCGCTAATCTCTTGACGGGTAAGGACACCGATGTCCAAGGCACGGCGCCGTACGTTGACGGCGGGCGCCCGCCTGAAATCCTGTTCGCGTCCGACGGCGCCAGCGTGGCGTGGTGGGGATCGCTCAACGGAGCGTTCAACTCAGGCCGTGGCGAACGTTTGAATGTCGCCTCGACGAGGGGAGGGGGCAGGACCTTATGGCTTGATGGCACAGAGGACCTCCACGTGACCGGAGTCAGTTGGCTCGACCGCACGACCCTGCTCGTGCAGGACGAGGCGGAGACGGTGACAATCGACGTCAACACCGGCGCCATCGAAAGGCTCGCAGCATCCTTTCCCTACCTGGTCGCAGTCCTTGTCTGACGGGAAGGGCCGCCCCCAATGGGTGCGCCTCTTCTTACGTTTAACTGTGCTCGACGAGGGGCTGCCAGAGGCAAACTAGGGTCGTGGACTGGTCGGGGGTCGCCTTAGTCCTTGTCGTCCTCGCGGTGGCAATCACAGGGATAGCCGCCGTGACAAAACTTGGCATCAAAATCAACCGCCGCCCGAGGAAGTCAACTCGCATGCGGCGCACAAAGGGCGAGTACCAGCCGCTTGAGCCGCCGGAGGGGCGGTATTGGGGATGACCGCGTGAACTCTTCCCTGGGCATCGCTGTGGCAACGGCGGGACTTCTAATCATGGCGGTCGGTCTTGTCGGTGCGAATGTCGTGTTCTTTCGATCCCTGCCGCTAATGCTGAACCGACAATTGATGCGTGCGGCGCGAAACGCGGTATTGACGTTTCTGTTTTGGTTGATCGCATGGTCTGCGGTCGCAATGCTTGGGATAACCGTCATGCTGCTCGGATTTGTGCTGGCAGGCAACGTGGTGACATGGGCACCGATTCTCCCTTTTGCCCTTGTGGTGCTGATGATTCCGTTGGCGTGGTACTTGCGATGGCAAGCCCGCGAACTCCGGAATTGTTAGCGCCGCCGATCGGCGATGCGGCGCGGCGGGGGTGGGAGTAATTGACAAGCACCAGTCGTGACGAACAGCTTCACCTCAAGGCAGTCGAGTTGATTCGGGCCGCGTATGACGTGGTCGACGGAATGCGCCAGGTCGATCTGGCTGCACTCAATGACGCGCGACCTCCCACGCTCCGTTATCACGCTCACTACGAACTTGTACGAGAGTTCCTGGTCCGGGTTAACACGATGCTGGACTTCGCTGGCCACCTCGGCCTGATCGAACCAGAAGAGGATGGCGAGATACGGCGGGCGGTTGGCCGCGACCATCCGAGCTTGATCAAGGGCTAGAAGACGAGGACAAGCGGGTCGCGTTGACCCCACTTCAGCAACATCATGAACAAGCTAGGCCCCAAATCCCGCGCCCAGATCGCTGTCTGGATCACGTCGCCTAAATAGCAACGCCTGTCAGTTGCCGGAGATACGTCGGCATTCGGGATCAGGACGCCACTGGTGGCGGGCTGTGATCACACCGATTAGGTATCGAGCAGGCTGGCCAAGGGGCGGATCCCTAGCATGAGGCGCGTCCGATAGGACGGTCCACACACTGGAGGAATGGTCATGAGCGACAAGAAGAAGTCCGCCCGGAGCACCAGCACGAGGCTGTCCAAATTACTCTCGGACGAAGAACGAGCCGCGATGAAAGAGACCCTGAAAGAGCGAAGGCGCGCGCTCTCGGGGGAGGCGGACGGGGAAAGCGACGTACTCACGAAGATCGCCGAGATGCCGGAACCGGATCGCGGCATTGCCAAGCGGCTCCATGCTGTCATCAAAGCCAGCGCGCCGGCGCTCTCACCAAAAACCTGGTACGGGATGCCCGCGTATGCCAAGGACGGAAAGGTTGTTTGCTTTTTCCAGAGCGGGCAGAAGTTCAAGTCGAGATACGCGACGTTCGGTTTCCAAGACGCTGCAAACCTCGACGACGGTGACTTCTGGCCAACCTCCTTTGCGCTGAAGAGGCTCACTGCCCCGGTCGAGGAAAAGATCGGCAAGCTTGTCAAGAGAGCGGCGAGCTGAGGAGGGAGCGGTCGCCGATCAGCTCGGAGCGAAGTCGGTAGCCTTCCCGGCGATCTCGCCGATACAGAACCCGGCTTACGCGCCGCTCTCGGCCCACCTTCTATATCCCTAAGCCGCAAGTTGCGGGCCGCAGATTGCGGTCTCTGCTTCACGCGCAATCATTTCCGATCATTCTCCCCGGCTGACGCGGCGTCAGTCGATGTCGAAAAGGCCACCTCTCATTCGATATGTGGGTGAGGCGCGAACAGCGCGAGCCCATGACTGAAGTGGAAGTTGTAATAAGAGGAGACAGAAATGCGTGTGCTGATAATGGCCAAGGAAGGCGAGCAGACCGTGGCGGCGACACCCCCAACGCCAGATGCCATGGCGGAGTACCAGAAGTTCAACGAAGAGCTGGTGAAGGCCGGGGTGGTACTCGAGGCCGGCCGCCTCCACCCGAGCTCCCAGGGCAAGCGCGTTCGGTTCGACGGCAAGAAGCGCACCGTCATCGACGGGCCATTTGCGGAGACCAAGGAGCTCGTGGCCGGGTACTGGCTGTGGCAGGTGCGCTCGATCGACGAGGCCCTCGAGTGGCTCAAGCGAGCACCCTATGACGGCGGGACCTTCGAGATCCGTGAGGTTCTCGAGTACGAGGGCATGTGAAGGAGCTTTCACCATAGGTCCGAGAAACGCAGAGGCATCCGCCGACCCAGGTCGCCTCGAGGCGCATCGCGCGATTGAAGCGATCTGGCGGATCGAGTCGGCCCGGCTCATCGCCGGGCTGGCTCGCATCGTCGGCGACATCGGGACCGCTGAGGAGCTTGCGCAGGACGCACTGGTCGCAGCGCTCGAGCAGTGGCCTGCAGATGGCGTGCCGGACAGGCCTGGTGCCTGGCTCATGGGGACCGCGAAACACCGCGCGATCGACCTGATCCGGCGCCGCAAAGCACTCGAGCGCAAGCATGAAGAGATCGGTCGCGACGTCGAGCAGGCTCAGGGAGGCTTGGACGTGGACACGGCGATCGACGAGGTGGTGGGGGACGATCTCCTCGGCCTCATCTTCATGGCCTGCCATCCGCTCCTCTCGAAGGACGCACGGGTCGCGCTCACACTTCGCGTCCTCGGCGGACTGACGACCGAGGAGATCGCGCGCGCCTTCCTCGTCCCTGCCTCGACCATCGCCCAGCGGATCGTCCGCGCGAAGCGGACCCTCGCCGAGGCGCACGCCAGGTTCGAGGTCCCGGCCGGCGCCGAGCGCGGTGCGCGCCTCGCCTCCGTCCTCGAGGTGATCTACCTGATCTTCAATGAAGGGTATTCCGCGACGGCGGGCAAGGACTGGATCCGACCGGCGCTGTGCGAGGAGGCGCTCCGTCTGGGCCGCATCCTGGCCGAGCTCGCCCCGACGGAGCCTGAAGTTCACGGCCTCGTCGCACTCATGGAGATCCAGGCCTCACGCCTGCGTGCTCGCATGGGACCGTCGGGCGAGCCCGTCCTCCTGCTCGATCAGGACCGATCGCGCTGGGATCGCCTGCTCATCCGGCGTGGCCTTGGCGCGCTCGAGCGGGCCGAGAGCCTCGGGGGCGCACTAGGTCCCTACGCGCTGCAGGCGGCGATTGCCGCGTGTCACGCTCGAGCGACGACTGCCGCGGAAACGGACTGGCCGCGCATCGTGGCGCTCTACGATGCGGTCGCGCAGCTTGCGCCGTCGCCAGTCATCGAGCTGAACCGGGCAGTCGCCGTGGGGATGGCGTTCGGTCCCGCGGCGGGCCTCGAACTTGTGGACGCGCTCGTCGCCGAGCCCTCGCTCACGTCGTACCACCTACTGCCCGCTGTCCGCGGCGACCTCCTGAGGAAGCTCGGCCGCCACGAAGAGGCTCGAGCGGAGTTCGATCGCGCCGCATCGTTGACGGAGAACGTGCCGGAGCGCCAGCTACTGCTGAGACGAGCCGCGGAGTGCGCCGCAGGGCGGATGGCGGGATAGGGCATCAGTTGTGCGCCCTCAGTTCCATCCGTGCCTCGGCTTGGCGCGAAAGGATCTCGTCGACAATCGCTTCGGGAGTAGTAGTCGCCGAGTCCAGCCAGAGGCCGACTCGCGGGGTGGCGTCTATAGCAGCTTCAATCTGAGACTCGAACTCATTGTTTGCTGTCCCGCGGTCGGATTCTCGGCGTCGGAGAACGTCTACCGGCGGGCGCAACATCACGAAATGGATAGTGCGGCCAGCTAAAAGCTCGACCAGCTCCCTGTAGCGAGGACCGCAAATGATATCGGTGAGAACTGCAGTGATTCCGGCGTCGACGAACGAAGCTGCGATCAGGCAGCCATTTCGCAGCCGGAGGTGCAACTGACGCCCGGCTTCGCCCATCACTTGCCCGGTGGACGGGTCGATATCGTCGAGGCTTTCCGGCCAGCGCTCGCCTGAGACAACAAAGCGCTGAACGTAGTCGCCATCGATGTGCGCAGCCACCGGAAATCGTTTGGCGAGGGCATCGCCGACCGCAGATTTGCCGGCTCCCTGATTCCCGGAGATGACGAACAGGTTTGCACCGGCCATTTCCGTCCTATACATGCGACTCGAATGCTAGGGACGGGAAGCCGCATGAGGGTGGTCGATCGGCTAACCTCGACGCTTTCCCTCGAGCACCTCACGCAGCTGCGCCTCTGTTGGCGCGCCCTGAGCTCCGTGTTCTGTACGGAATATCCGACAACTCATCCCTATCGGTTCCGCGCCTGTTGCAAACGGATCACGCCCGTCGATGAGAATCGTGGGCGAACCGCGAAATCCGACTCGTTCGGCCATCTCAGGCGACTCGATCAGTTGGTATTCGAGGGTGAACCTGTTTCTGTCGAGACCCTGGAGCACGTTGGCAAGCCGCCGATCGGCCAACTTCCAATGCGGGCATCCGTCGAAGTACTGAACCGTGATCCGTCCTGCCGTTGTGTCTCTGGTAGCCATTGTTTCCTCCGAGGTACGTGAACCGGCGGCAGCTGCATACGATGCATATGATATCTTGCTTTCCAGATATGTATGCCGGGCTTACCGCACCAACGGACCGGATCCGCCGCGGCGCGCTTCTTCCGAGTCCTGGGTGACCCGACCCGGCTGCACATCCTCCAGCTCCTTGACGAACGCGAGCTCACAGTGAGCGAGCTGGTGGCGGCCGTCGGCCAGCCGCAACCGAGGGTCAGCACTCACCTGGCATGTCTGCGCCACTGTGGATTTGTCACCACTGAGCGCCGTGGCAAGGAGATCGTCTACAGCCTCGCTCTTCGCGGGCTTGATCGCATCGCCGCAAAGGCGGAGTTGGTCCTCGAGCCGATCGCGGAGCGCCTGGCGACCTGCACCCGCATCGGGCCGGACTGGGTATGAGCGCGAGAGTCCTCGAGCCACCTAGCGACGCTGAGGCGCTCATCCGGACAGTTGCGTTTCGACTCCTCCTGGCGCACGGGGTTGCGTTGACCGCTGAGGAGCTTGCCGCCGCAACCGGAATAGGGCGTGAAAGGCTCGAAGAGCATCTCGACGATCTCCACCGTGCCGGCCAGATTCGTCGCGACGAGGCGCGACGGGTCATGGGTTCCGCCGGTCTGAGCGTGACCAAGGATCGACACGAGATCGAGCTCGACGGCCGGCAATTCTGGACCTGGTGCGCCTACGACATCCTCGGCATCTTTGGAGCGCTCGGAGCAAATGGTCGGGCGCTCTCGCCCAGCCCGGACGGGCAAACGATCGAGGTTCAGTTTGAGAGAGGTCGGCCAGTGAATAGCATGCCGTGCTGTTCCGGCCCGATAAGGAGCTGATGAGCTGCTGCGAGAACGTTTACGAGGAGTGGTGTCCCAACAGCAACCTGTTCGCGAACGCCGAGCGGGCCAAAGCCTGGGCGAACCAGCGGGCCGTCAGCGGCCGAGTCATGGATCTGGCCGGAGCCTCAAAGCTGGGCGCCGACGATTGGGCTGAGGTGGTTTAGGAGGTAGCGATGCCAAAGGAAATCGATCGCGAGGAATTGCGGCGCATGGTCGCTGCCGGGGCGCAGCTGGTCGAGGTGCTGCCGGCCGAGGAGTACGCGGAGGATCACTTGCCGGGCGCGATCAACATCCCCCTGCGGCGCATCGATGCCGAGGGCACAAACGGGCTCGACAAAACCCGGGCGGTGATCGTCTACTGCTGGGACGTGGCTTGAGACATGTCCCCACGAGCCGCGTGGCGGCTCGAGAGCCTCGGCTTTGGCGAGGTCTACGAGTACAAAGTTGGCAAGCTCGACTGGCTAGCCGCGGGACTACCCACCGAAGGCACGAATGCTCAGAAGCCGCGAGCTGGAACGCTCGCGCGCAAAGACGTGCCAACCTGCCATCTTGACGAGCGATTGAACGAGGTGCGCCAGCGTGCGCAGTCAGCGGGCTGGAATGCCGCGATCGTGGTCAACAGCGAGCGAGTGGTGTTCGGATTGCTCCGTGCCAAAGAGCTGGCCGGTGACGGCGGACAGCTCATCTCACATGCGATGCGACCGGGGCCGAGCACCTTCAGACCTTATGTGCTGGCGGCGGAGATGGCAAAGACGATGGTCGATCACAAGCTCGAGAGCTCACCGCTCACGACCTCTGACGGGAAGCTGGTCGGCCTTCTACTGCAGAAGGACCTGGTGGAGTTGACAGGCGATAAGAGCTCATGAGCAAGCCAGCTGGTCAGGTTCTGAGATGCGTGAATTGTGGTCGAGCGATCGAGGTTTGCGCCGGCTGCGATGAACGCGACTGCCCGCCGCCGACCTGCGACCGATGCCTGACAACCGCCATCCTGAAAACGATCCGCCCTCAGTACGTTCATCCCGGCGCGTCCCTGATCGAAGAGGGCGCCGAAGAGCCCTCAATACCGGCCTGACGATCCCTCGCTCCGGTCATGCGCCTAGGCACTCCCGATTTATTTCACCATGTGTAGAATTCTACGCATGAGGAATTCGAGAGCGTTCGCGGAGACGTACGTTCAGCCTTTGGTGGCAGGGCTGCTGGCGCTGGTGACTCTGATCGGCCTGATCGGTCCCGCAATCAAGAGCCCGCAGCCCCACGACATACCCGTCGGCATCGTGCAAGGCGGGGGGAGCCAGTTCGACTTTCTCTCTTCATCAGCCGGCGGTCCGTTCAAGGTCACGACGTACGACAGCGAGCTCGCAGCTCGGGACGCGATCGATTCCCGCGACATCGACGGCGCCCTCGTGCTCGGACCGGGTGGGCCGAAGCTGATCGTCGCCGGCGCTGCCGGGGATGGCGTCGCCGGCGTGATCACCGCCGTGTTCACACAGGTCTTAGCGAAGCAGGGGCAGGCGCTGACGGTCGAGGTGGTACATCCCTTCGCCTCCGGTGATCCGCACGGCCTGATCCTCTACTTCGTCGTGCTCGCCATTCTCATCTCGACGCTGATCGTCAACGCCCTCGTCGGCCTGGGCCGGCGGGCGGGTCTGCTCCCGACGGTCGCGGTGGTGGCCGTCTATGGGCTGGTGGCCGCGCCGCTCGCGATGGGCCTCGCCACCTGGATCGCCGGCGATTACGGCGCCGGCTTCTGGACCGCGACGGCCCTGCTTGCGCTCGCCTCGGCGGCGGTGGGGGCGGTCGTGGCCGGGATGGCGCGTCTGCTGGGGCGGGCCGGCGTTGCGCTGTCGGCGCTGGTGGCGGTCCTCTTCGACCTCGTCTCCTCGGGTGGCCCGATCGGCAGCTCGCTGCTGCCAGATGCGTATCGCTGGTTCGCGCCGGCGATGCCCGCCGGCCAGGTGTACAGCGGAATGCGCGGCGCGCTCTACTTCGATGACGCCGGCGTCTCCGAGCCCGTGTTCGTGCTCAGCCTATGGTTGCTCGCCGGCCTGGTCGTGCTGGCGGTATCGCGGTTCACCGTCCGTGGCGCGGACCGGTAGGCGGCCTGGCACGGGCGGCACGCGGGAAAAGATCCTGCGCGCCGCCCGCAGGCAGTTCGCCCGTGGCGGTTATGAGGGGGCGACCATCCGCGGCATCGCCGCCGCGGCGCGCGTGGACCCGAAGCTGGTCCTCCATTACTTCGAGTCGAAAGAGGGCGTCTTCTCGGCCGCCATGGACTTCCCGTTCGATCCCGCGGCGGCCATTCCCGCGCTCCTCGAGCCGGGGCTCGACGGCCTCGGCGAGCGCCTGGCCCGCTTCTTCATAGAGGTGTGGGACTCGCCCGGCGGAGCGCGGGCCCACGCAATCGTCCGGTCGATGGTGAGCAGCGACAGCGCGGCCGCGCTGATGCGCGACTTCGTGAGCCGAGAGATCCTCGCCCGCCTCGCCCAGGCGCTGAAGCTCGACCGGCCGCAGGTGCGGGCGAGCCTGGCCGCCAGCCAGCTCGTCGGAATCGCCATGCTCCGCTACGTGGTGAAGGTCGAACCCCTCGCATCGGCCTCGCCGGAGCGGGTCGCGGCGTGGATCGGCCCGACGCTGCAGCGCTACTTCACCGATCCTTCCGCGACGCGGAGCAGCCAGGGACAGCCCTGAAACGGGCCCTTGACCCAACATCCTATTTCCTATAGCATTCGCCCGTCCCGCTCAATCACACGAGCATTGGATTCCCATGTCGTGCTGCGCAGACAAGGAGGAAACCGGATGACACGTAGAGCCCTGGCCCGATCACTGGCCATCGTCACGGTGCTGGTCGTCGCTGCGTGTGGAGGGACCTCCTCCGGCGGCGCAGCCAAGACCAACGCCGCGGTCGCCATCGTCCCCGGGGGTCCGCATCCCTATTTCGAGCCCATGCGGCAGGCGATCGTCGACGCCAAGACTGATTTCAGTCTCTCGAAGGGCACGTTCCAGGTGCCGTCCGACTGGAAGCAGGACCTCCAGAATCAGCTGCTGACGAGCCTTGCGGCGCAGGGCTACGACGGCTTTGGCATCTTCCCGACCGATGGCAACGCCGCCAACGGCATCGTGACTCAGCTGGCCGCGAAGAACTACCCGGTGATCGCCGTCGGCGGCTGCATCGCGGAACCGACCAAGACCACCTTCTGCATCGCGACTGACGTGGGGAACTCCGCCTACACGGGCGCGAAGGCCACGATTGCGGCCATGGGTGGCAAGGGCGTTCTGCTGCACGGCACCGGACTTCTGACCGACCCCAACACCGTGCTGCGCGTGAACGCCGTGAAAAAGGCCGTGGCCGAAACCAACGGCGCCGTCACCCTGATCACCATCACCGACATCGACAAGGACGCACAGACGGCTGACACCGCCATCAACCAGGCGCTCGCCACCCACAAGGACATCACTGGAATCGTGACCACCGCCTACAACCCCACGGTCGCCGCCGCCAAAGCGCTGCGGACCCTGGGCGACAAGAGGATCAAGATGGTCGGCATCGACGACGACCCCGTCGTGCTTCAGGCAGTCACGGACGGCTTCCTGATCGGCACCATGGGACAGAACCCATACGGCCAGGCTTACATCGCCGCCGACGTCATCAACCAGATCCACAACGGCTGCAAGAAGTCGAGCAGCGCGCCCTACTTCGTCGACTCGGGGACGATGCTGATCAGCGCCGACAAGGTCGCCACTTACAAGGACGATTTCAAGACCCTGACCAAGACCATCGCAAGCGGCTTCAAGGACAAGTACCTCTCCTGCTAGTGCGACAGGCCACCACCTCCAGCGACACCCTCAAGACGCCAATCCGGC
>Ga0207646_10006584_pt1 | contig 11985 bp, 11 predicted proteins | sample KBSK5502metaG_FD_184343 | JGI IMG/M metagenome (GOLD analysis project Ga0207646, IMG submission 184343) | Corn, switchgrass and miscanthus rhizosphere microbial communities from Kellogg Biological Station, Michigan, USA - KBS K5-50-2 metaG... | ecosystem: Host-associated > Plants > Roots >...
GATCAACCTCGTCAGCGGCCGCGACCAGGTCGCGCCAAAAGGGTGGGCACCGGATGCCGAACCCTAGCCGGCTTGCCGACTTGCTGCGGGAGGGCCATTTCGTGGCTACGGCCGAGCTCTCCTCCAGTAACAGCCCCGATCCGGAAGCAACATGGCGGCGTGCGGAAGTCCTCCGCGGATCGGTCGATGCCATCAACTGCACCGATAACACCGGCGCGCATGTCCACATGTCCTCGCTAGCGGCGGCGCACCTGCTGGTGGAGAAGGGGTTCGAGCCCATCATGCAGCTCACGGTCAGGGATCGGAACCGGCTGGCGCTGCAGGCGGACCTGCTCGGCGCCTCGGCGCTTGGGGTTCGCAACCTGGTGCTGATGAGCGGTGACGACGTAACCGCCGGCGATCATCCGGAGGCGCGCCGGATCTATGACATCGATTCCTTGCAGCTGCTCGAGGTTGCCGCAACGATGCGCGATCGCGGTACGTATCTAAGCGGCAAAATGCTGGAGCAGGCCCCATCCTTTTTCATTGGCGCCGTCGAGAATCCGTTCGCGCCACCATTGGAGTTTCGCCCGCTGCGCCTGCAAAAGAAAGTGCGGGCCGGCGCCGACTTCATCCAAACCCAACTGGTATTCGACGTGCCGATCTTCGCCCGCTTCATGGCGATGGTCGCCGATCTTGGCCTGATCGGCAAGGTCTTCATCATCCCCTCCATCGGGATTCCCCGGTCGGCCCGGGGTGCTCACTTCATGCGCGAGAAGGTTCCCGGGCTGCACGTGCCCGACGAACTGGTGGCGCGCCTCGAAAAGACCCCAGCGGCCCGGCAAGCAGAGGAGGGCGTCAAGATCGCGGTCGAACTGGTGAACGCTGTGCGCGAGATCGCCGGCGTCAGCGGCGTGCACCTGATCGGCATCAAATGGGAGGAGGGCGTGGCCCAGGTCGCAGAGGCGGCGGGGTTGCTGCCGCGACCGACGCTCAGTCCACTGGTGACCGCCGGAGGTCGCAGCTGATGGAGACGGTGCTCCGCTCGCGTTCGAGAGAGGTGGTCATTTCCGGCGACCGTCCGTTCGTCATGATCGGCGAGCGGATCAACCCCACCGGCCGCAAGGTACTCGCTGCCGAGATGAGGGCCGGCCTGATGGATCGGGTGAAGGCGGACGCCATCGCCCAGGTGGAAGCCGGCGCGCAGATGCTCGACGTCAACGCCGGTGTGCCAATGGTGGACGAGCCGGCGCTGCTGGTGGCGACGATCAAGGCCGTCAGCGAGGTCACCGACGTGCCGATTTGTATCGACTCCTCCGTGATCGAGGCGCTGGAGGCGGCGCTAGCGGCCTACGAGGGCAAGGCGCTCGTCAACTCCGTGACGGCAGAGGACGAGCGGATGGATCGGATCCTCCCGGTGGTCAAAAAGTACGGCGCGGCCGTCATAGGCATGAGCAACGACGAAACCGGCATCACGATGGTGCCGCAGGAGCGGGTCGAGATCGCGCGGCGCATCATCGACCGCGCCAAGTACTACGGCATCCCGGCCGAGGACTGCATCATCGACCCGATCGCGATGACGGTTGCCGCCGATCCGCAGGCCGGGCTGATCACGCTCGAGACCATGCGGCTGATCAAGGAGCAACTTGGCAACAACATGGTTTGCGGTGCATCCAATGTGTCCTTCGGTCTGCCCGATCGGCACATCCTCAACGCGGCGTTCTTCTCTGTGGCCATGCACGCCGGACTCACCTGCGCCATCACCAACCCACTCGTACCCGAGGTGCGCAAGGCGGTGCAGGCCTCCGACCTGCTGCTTGGCCACGATGAGTACGCGATGCGCTGGATCTCCGCATTCCGCGCCGATCAGAAGAAGGCGGCAGCTGTCTCATGATTCAGAAGAAGCTCGAGGTCGTCTACAAGCCGTTCGACAAATCGACGCGGGTGCCGCCAGGGACGACGCTCTTCAGCGCGGCGCACTGGATCGGACTGCCGATCGATTCGACCTGCGGCGGCCGCGGCACCTGCGGCAAGTGCAAGGTCCAGGTGCTGGAGGGCGGCGCCGAGATCACGACCGCCGACCGCAAGCAACTCCGTGCCGCCGAGCTTGAGTCCGGCTGGCGCCTCTCCTGCCAGGCGAAGGTCTACGAAGACACGACGGTCACTGTGCCGGAACTGATGCGGGTCCCGAAAGCCGCCACCATGGGCGTGAATCGTCTGGTCTTGCTGGACCCGAACGTGCGCAAAGTGTTTGTCGAGCTCAGCGAACCGACCTTGGAAGATCAGCGCAGCGACGTGGAGCGTCTGCGCGACGCGTTAACCGCCGAGGGCTTCGACATGAAGGTCGATCTTCAGGCGCTGCGTACGCTGCCGGCCCTCCTTCGCAGCGCTGGGTTCAAGGTGACCGCCGTACTCGGCGGCGACCACCTGATCGCGGTCGAGCCAGGAGATTCCCGCGAGGAGTGCTACGGGGTCGCCTTCGATCTCGGCACGACCACGGTGGTCGGCACCTTGATGAATCTGCGCACCGGCATGGCAGAAGCGGTCCGCTCGACGCTGAACGGTCAGGCGCCGTTCGGTGCCGATGTGATCTCGCGGATCAGCCACGGGATGCAGGGCGATGAGGCGAAAGTCGAGTTGCGCGACGCGATCCAGCGCACCATGAACGCGATTCTTGCGGAGCTGTACGAATCCGGCGGCGTTGCCCGCGACCGCGTTTACGAGATGGTGATCGTCGGGAATGCGACCATGCTGCACCTGCTACTTGGCATCGATGCAACCCCCATCTCGATGATGCCGTTCACGCCCGCCTTTCGCGAGCCGCTGTACCTCCCGGCGCGTGATGTCGGGCTCGACATTCATCCCGGCGGCTACGTCCAGACACTGCCGGTGATCGGTGCGTACGTAGGCGCCGACATCATCGCCGGTGTCATTGCCACCGGTCTCGCGCGTGAGGACAAACTGCGGGTCTTCGTCGACGTCGGCACCAACGGCGAGATCGTACTCGGCTCGGCGAAGCGGGTGCTCTGTACGGCCGCTCCCGCTGGACCGGCGTTCGAGGGCAGCCAGATCCGATGCGGGATGAGGGCCACCGACGGTGCTATCGAGGGGGTCACGTTGACCGATCGCGTCGAGCTGCAGGTGATCGGCGGCGACATCGCGCCAAAGGGGATTTGCGGATCTGGGCTCGTCGACACTGTCGCCCAGCTTCGCGTTGTTGGGTTGCTCGATCCGTCCGGCCGGATGCGGAGCCGCGAAGAGGTTCCCGAACACCCGCTGTCGGACCGGCTCATCAACGTCGATGGCGTGCGCGCCTTCCTCCTGGCCGACGGTGTGTACCTGAGTCAAAAGGATGTGCGCGAGCTGCAGTTCGGGAAGGGCTCGATCGCAACCGGCATCAAAGTGTTGATGGACGTCATGGGGGTCAAGACAGCGGACCTCGATGAGGTCTTGCTCGGCGGATCCTTCGGTTCGTACCTCAATCCGGAGAGCGCCAAGATCATCGGGCTGGTGCCCCCGGTCGATCTGGATCGGATCTTGTCCGTCGGCAACACCGCCGGCGAGGGCGCCAAGATGTCACTGCTGTCCTTTCGGGAACGACAGGTCGCTTTCGAACTGCCCGACAAGATGGAATACGTGGAGCTCTCCGGCCGGGCAGACTTCAATGACTCCTTCGTGTCGGTGTTGCAATTCGCGGAGCTCGATACCCTCCGATGAAGAAGGTGGCGCTGCTCATTTGCGGCGCGTTAGGGAAAGAGGTCAAGACCATCGTCGACGGCCATGGTTGGGATGTTGACGTGTACGGTGTTCCGGCGATGCACCACTTCTTTCCGAAGAAGATCGTCGAGGCGGTCGCCCGCCGGCTGGCGGAGCTCGCACCGCGGTATCGGCAAGTCGTCGTCGTCTACGGCGATTGCGGCACCGCCGGCGCGCTTGACCCGGTTCTCGCGCGCTACGGCGCGGTCCAGGTTTCCGGGCCCCACTGCTACGAGATGTTCGCTGGTGCGGATTTCGCGCGGATCGCCGACGAACGTCCGGCGACCTTCTTCCTCACCGACTGGTTGGTGAGGAATTTTGAGCGCGCCGTCGTACACGGCCTCGGCATCGACCGGTACCCGGAGCTGAAGGCGGTGTACTTCCGCAACTACACCGATCTGCTCTACCTGGAACAGTTCACAGACAAGCGCCTTCTCGACAAAGCGTGGGAGATCGCCGAGTACCTGGGCCTCCCGCTCGAGGTTCGCCACACCGGACTTAACGCCCTCGAGACGCGCCTCGCCGAGCTTGTCGAGGCGGCCTGATGGCCAAGTACCAGGTGATGTTCTGGAAGCACATCCCGGCACACGTCAAGGCGTGGGACGAGCGAGGGGAGGTCAAGCGGCTGCTGCCTGACCGGTTTCAGGCCGCGATCGACGCCTACGCGATGAAGGACGGGTCGACGGACATGGACGCCTATCTCGAAGGCTGGCGCTGGAGCGAGACGCAAGAGCGTCCCGGTTCAGCGGACGATGTCGCGGGCGTCGTCGTTACCGAACTGGACGCCGCCAATCCCCGATCTCTATTGATGAATCCAACGCCGGAGAGAGCATGAGCCAGACGGCAACGAGCCTCGATGTCCAGGAACCCCATGAACTCCAACCGATCATGGAGGTCGGTCGAAAGTTCGGGTTGCTAGAGTCCGAACTCATCTCGTACGGACCATACAAGGCCAAGATCAGCCTCGATGCGCTGAAACGACTCGAGAAGAGGCCCGATGGCAAGCTGGTCATCGTCACCGCGATCACCCCAACGCGGGCTGGGGAGGGGAAGACCACGAGCGCGATCAGCCTGACCCAGGGGCTGGGACGGATCGGCACGAAAGTCGCGCTTTGTCTGCGGCAGCCGTCGACCGGGCCACTCTTCGGCATCAAGGGCGGTGGGACCGGTGGTGGCATGGCCCAGATCGTGCCGATGGAAGAGATCAACCTGCATTTCACCGGTGACATCCATGCGGTCGAGGCGGCGCATAACCTGCTGGCAGCGGTGATCGACGCAGCCCTCTTCCACGGCCAGCTTGAGATTGGCCCGAGCTTCATCACGTGGCCGCGCACCCTGGACGTCAACGACCGCGCCCTGCGCCACATCGTGACCGGCCTTGGTGGTGACGAGCACGGGATTACTCGGGAGTCGAGCTTCATCATCGCCGCGGCTTCAGAGATCATGGCGATCCTCGCACTCGCCAGCGATCTGGGGGACCTGCGTCAGCGGATCGGGCGCATCATCGTAGCGCAACGCAAGGACGGTAGCTTCGTCACCGCCGAGGACCTGCGGGTTGCCGGCGCGATGACGGTGTTGCTGAAGGAGGCGCTGCTGCCGAACATCGTGCAGACCATGGAGGGCCAGCCGACGCTGGTTCATGCCGGTCCCTTCGGCAACATCGCCCATGGGAACAACTCACTGCTCGCCGACCAGATCGCGCTCAAGCTGGCGGACGTCGTCGTCACCGAGGCAGGCTTTGGGGCCGACCTCGGCCTTGAGAAATTCGCTCACATCGTTGCGCGCTACGGACATTTGCGGCCGGCGGCAGCGCTAATCGTCGCCACCGTGCGCGCGCTGAAATCACACGGAGGCGTTCCGCTCGCGAAACTTGGCGCCGAGGACCTCGACGCGTTGAAGCGCGGTGCTGAGAACCTCGCGGCCCACATCGATATCGTCAAAGCCTTCGGCATGCGTTCGGTCGTCGGCGCCAATCGATTCCCGACTGATACCGATCGCGAGCTTGACCTCCTGACGCGACTCGCGAACGAATACGGTGCCGACGCGGCGGTTGTCAACGATGGATTCAGCCATGGCGGCGAGGGGGCGCTCGAACTCGCCGAAGCCGTCCTCTCGGCAACGCAGAGTGGCAGCCACTTCGCGCCGCTCTATCCGCCCCAGACGCCAATCCGCGAGCAGATTCAGACGCTCGCTCGCCGCATCTATGGAGCGGCTGACGTCGAGTTCCTTCCGGAATGTCAGAAGCGCATCGACTGGCTGGCCGAGCGAGGTATGGGGACCTTACCGGTCTGCATGTCGAAAACGCACCTGTCCCTCTCCCATGATCCAGCGCTCAAGGGGCGACCGCGCGGCTTCACCTTGCCGGTCCGCAACGTCTATCCGTCTGCCGGCGCCGGCTTCGTCGTAGCGCTCGCGGGCGACATCCAGTTGATGCCCGGGCTAGGCAAAGAACCGGCCTACACGCGGATCGACATCGAGCCAAGCGGACAGATCACCGGCCTCACCTAGCGTCGATCGTGCCGAAACCCAGCTAGTTGGTGGCGGTCCCGGCGGTTCCCTGGAGACCGCGCAGCGCCTCGATCATTCCGAGGTGTCGCTGGACATGATCCAGGTAGAGCATGGTGTTATGCGCGTAGGTGTCCCTGTCGGGATCGTCCGCGATCGGCGTGAAGATCCTGGCCTCAGGCAGGGCGTTCAGGACGGACTGCAAGCGATCGAAGACGCGTCGGGCGTAGTCGATGACCAACCCTTTATCCGGAAGCCGAAGGGCGTCGGCGGACTCGTCGTCCATTTCCGTGCCGGTGTCGCGGCGGCCCATGTGCCCGATCGGTAAGCCCCACTGCTTCGCCAGCGATTCAGCCGCCCAGATCTGCTCAGGCGGTCCGAGGCGGCTTGCGAGCTCCGGCGTTTTCTCGACAAGGATTTCCGCGAAACGATCGTCCCAGCGGGCGATGTGCCAGACCTGCCACGCGACACTGTGGACTCGGGTTCCCATGGATTTCGCGAATTGGCCGTCGACCGTGCGCTCGGCGGACTCGATCACCCGGTCGTGGGCGATCGCGTAGTTCCTGGTGAGGAGGCTGAGGGCGCTTTCAGGCACCCCGCCACACTACTCCGCCCAAGGCGTCGAGGAGCCAGTCGGCCGCGTATGAGGCGAAGGTCGACCGGATATAGAGGTGGAACGCGGGGTCATCACTTCTCCGCTCGATAATTACCTGGGCTTTCGCCAAGAGGGTCTGGGAACAGCGGCCAGGGCCAAACGAGCGTGCCTCGAGATCGATCGGGATACCGTGCGCCAGCAGTTCGCGCGCCTTTGGGCCGCGGATCTCGAGCAGCGTGCGATTGGCCGAGACGTCGACGATCGAGCCGAACCTACCGTTGAGAGCATTGTGCAGCGCCCGTTCGATGGCTTCCTGCTGACCATCGGGACCGACGACCAGCCATTCGTCCGGACCCAACCAGAGTGCTCGGCGATCGTCCAGGGAACCGACCGCATTCGGCACCACGGGCAAGGCGAAACCGAGAGCAGACTCCAGCTCCTGTACCAGTTGCCGCTCGTTGGGGTCAGCCCGAAGATTGATCTGCGAGACGAACGGATGCTCGTGGATTAAGAGGTCGCCACCGGTCGTTGCGGATAGGGCGGTAAACCGATCCGCATAATCGGCCAGCCCGCTACGCCGAACCGCCTCAGCTATCACGGCGGAGATTCTCCTTGTCGTAGAAGGTCGGCTCGGTCACGGTCGCGGCTACGGCGTGCCCGTTGAGTGGCGCGTAGACCGTGCTGCCGAGCCGCTCTCGGCCGCTTTGCAACATCGCCAGCGCAAACGTCCGCCCGAGGGCCGCGCTGCGATAGCTCGATGTCACATGGCCGACCATTCGCACTCCGGCGGCACCTTCGGGTTCCGCAACCAACTGGGCCCCCTCCGGAAGTAGCTGATCGCCTTCAATGGGAAGCAGACCGACCAGATGCTTCCGATCCGCCCGAATCGCGTCGCTCCGTCGGTGTGAGCGCTGCCCGACGAACGTTTTCTTTTTCGACACGATCCAGCTCATTCCGAGGTCCTGCGGCGTCACGGTGCCATCGGTGTCCTGGCCGCAGATGATGTAGCCCTTCTCGGCCCGCAACACATGCATGGCCTCGGTGCCGTACGGTGTGATGCCGAACGGCTTGCCCGCCGCCATCACCGCTTCCCACAGCGCCAACCCATACCAGCTGGGCGTCCAGAGCTCGTAGGCGAGCTCGCCCGAGAACGTGATCCGGTGCAGGCGCACCGGGATGCCCGCGGTTTCGCCCTGACGAACGGCCATGAAGGGGAAGCTTTCTGGGCTGACATCGAGAGCGGGGAACAGCGTACGCACGACGTCTCGCGAGCGCGGTCCGACGACCGCGACGTCAGCCCAGTGGTCAGTCACCGACGTGAGCTGGACTTTGAGATCGGGCCATTCAGTCTGCAGCCACTCCTCCATCCAGTCGAGGACTGCGGCGGCGCCGCCGGTGGTCGTGGTGACGAGCCATCGGTTCGGCTCGAGGTGCATAACCACGCCGTCGTCGAAGACCATGCCATCCACCTTGCACATGAGGCCGTACCGGCAAGCCCCTACCTTCAGATTGTCGAAGGCGTTGGTGTACATCCGATTGAGGAACTCGGCCGTGTCAGGGCCCTGGATGTCGATCTTTCCAAGCGTCGACGCATCCATCACCGCGACGCCCTCCCGTGCGTCCCGGCACTCGCGCAGGACGGCCGACTCCATGTCCTCGCCCTCGCGCGGGAAGTACCAGGGCCGCTTCCACTGGCCGACGTTCTCGAAGACGGCACCGTGGGCGACGTGCCAGGGATGGATGGCGGTTATTCGTATCGGATCGAAGAGATCGCCACGATTTCGGCCCGCCATCAGGCCGAATGAAACTGGCACGTAGGGCGGGCGGAACGTCGTCACGCCGACGGAGCCGACCGGCTGGCCGAGCTGCGCCGCGATGATGGCGGTTTCGTTGATCCCTGCCGTCTTTCCCTGGTCGCTGCCGGTCCCGATCGTGGTGAATCGCTTGACGTGCTCCACCGACCGCATGCCGGCTCCCAGCGCGCGCCGCACATCCGCGACGGTGACGTCGCGCTCGAGGTCGACGAAGTGGGTCGACCATTCTTGGCCGTTACTCGGTACGACCCAGTAGGGCATGATCGTGCCCTGACCGCGACCGCCCAGGTCTCCGGCGGCCGCGCCGACGACCTCGATGGTTGGAGGCGGGACGTCGGGCACGAAGCACGCCAGACCCTCGTCGTGTCGAATCCGACCCTGCGCCTGGCTGAAGAGATGCAGTGTCGGATTGAAGCCACCCGAAACGCAGAGCAGGTCGCACTCGACCTCTCGCCGACTGCCGTCGCCGGTAAGAGCGGCGACGATGACTCCGCGAAGAGAGCCGCCACCCTGCCCTCCCCCGCGAGCGGGGGAGGGGATCTTGTTAGCGAGGGTGTCGACGATGGCTTCGCCGGCGCGGACGTCGACGATGGCCTCGACGGTGATGCCCGCCCGCTTCAGATCGGCAGCGACGTCATCGGTGCTGTCGTTGTTGGTGAAGATGATCGCGCGCTTGCCCGGCGCGACGCCGTACCGATTGCAATACGTGCGGGCCGCGCCGGCGAGCATGATGCCCGGGCGGTCGTTATTCGCGAAGATGAGCGGCCGCTCGTGGGCGCCGGTGGCGAGCACGACGCGTTTGGCTCGGACCTGCCAGAGGCGGCCGCCGTTCTCCAGCCGCTGCGCGATCAGGACCAGGTTCTGGTCGTAGTGACCGACTGCGGTCGCCCGCGTCAGAATCCGAACATCCGGAGCGGACTCGAGGGAGGCAATGCTGCCGGCGAGCCAGTCACTCCACCCCGCGCTCAACAGCCGGCCGCCCAGCTCGGCCTGCTCATCGACGAGGATCACCCGGTCGCCCGTTTGAGCTGCCTCCACCGAGGCGGTGATGCCGGCGCGACCGCCACCGATGACCAGCACCTCGCAATGCGAATAGATCTTGTCGTAGCGATCAGAGCCCCCACCCTGCCCTCCCCCGCGAGCGGGGGAGGGGGAATCAAGTTGGAGGCGGCCGCGGCCGTCGAGACCAATCGCCTCCAACCCCTCGACCAGCTCGACCTGGGTGGCGCGCAGCATGGTTTCATTGCCCACCTGGACCAGGGCATTGGGTTCCTCGACGCCCGCGCTGAAGATGCCGCGTGGTCGTCCGTAGGTCACGCTATTGGCGACCACGGCCACGTCGTTCGCCAGAAGAGCGGAAGCCAATGTGTCGCCCGCGTAGCCGCGGTACGGAGCGCCATTGAACGTGAATGAGAGAGGGCGAGTCCGGTCGATTCGACCACCCGATGCCAGGCGGCTCATGGCGGCGTGATCTCGTGGGTCACGGTGTCGCGGACCAGGTTGAACCAGCGGCGGCAGCCGGCGGTGTGCACCCAGCGCTCGGCCATCTGGCCCTTTGGATTGGGCCGGTAAAAGACAAAGCGCGCCCAGGTCGCATCGTCGGCGCTCGCCGGATCAGCGGGGTAGGCGACCTGCGCCGAGCCGCCGTATTTGAACTCGATGTCCTCGCGGTCACCGCACCAGGGGCAGGGGATGAGCACGGCTAGTGCGCCACCGCGGCCGCGCCATGTTCGTCGATCAGCGCGCCGGTGGTGAAGCGCTCGAGGGCGAACGGCGCGTTCAGCGCATGCGGCGCCCCGTGGGCGATGGTGTGCGCGTAGACCCAACCCGCCCCCGGCGTGGCCTTGAAGCCTCCGGTTCCCCAGCCGCAATTGATGAAGAGGTTCTGGATCGGCGTCAATCCCAGGATCGGAGACGCATCGGGAGAGACGTCGACGATGCCGGCCCAGGTGCGCAGCACGTGGGCGCGGCTGAAAATCGGAAACAGCTCGCAGGCCGCCGCCAGCTGGTACTCGATGACGTTGGGCGAACCGCGCTGCGCGTAGGAGTTGTATGGGTCGATGCCGGCGCCCATGACCAGCTCGCCCTTGTGCGCCTGGCTGACGTAGACGTGAACCGCGTTCGACAGCACGACACAGTTGAGGACGGGCTCGAGCAACTCGGAGACGAGGGCTTGCAGCGGGTGGCTCTGGATTGGCAAGTGGAGGCCGATCATGTCCGCGAGGACGGTGGAATGACCCGCCGCGCAAAGGGCCACCTTGTTCGCCGCGATCAATCCCCGGCTGGTGTGCACGCCGCGAACGCGATCGCCGTCGAGGTCGAACCCCGTCACCTCGCAGTTCTGGATGAGATCGACGCCCATTTCGTCGGCCTTACGGGCGAAGGCCCAGGCGACGTAGTCATGCTTGGCGATGCCGCCGCGCCGTTGCAGCGTGCCACCGATGATGGGGTAGCGCAGACCGGGCGAGATGTTGACGATCGGGCAAAAGGCCTTGACCTCCTCGGCCGTCAGCCACTCGGCATCGATCCCGTTCAGTAGGTTGGCGTTGACGCGCCGCAGCGATTCGCGGCGGTCGCCGACGCTGTGGACCAGGTTGAGGACGCCGCGCTGGCTGAAGAGGATGTCGTAATCGAGCTCCTGCGAGAGCGACTCCCAGAGCTTGAGCGAGTGTTCGTAGATAGCGGCGCTCTCATCCCACAGGTAGTTGGAGCGGATCACGGTCGTGTTCCTGGCCATGTTGCCGCCGGCCAGCCAGCCCCGTTCGACGACGGCCACGTTGGTGATCCCATGGTTGCGCGCCAGGTAGTAGGCGGTGGCAAGCCCGTGCCCACCGCCACCAACGATGACGACGTCGTATACGCGTTTCGGCTCCGGATTGCGCCAGAGCCGATCGGGGTGTGGGTGTGGTTCAGCCATCCTCTTCGAGCCCCTATATATAAAGGTATGTCGGAAGCAGCTCCCGACTGGTGGCAGACCGGGTTCGGGCCCGGCTATCTCGCGATCTATGACGCCTTCCTCGCCGAGCGCACGCCGGTCGAGGTCGACCAGATCGAGGCCCTGCTGCAACTCCACGTGCCGCGGCGAATCCTCGACCTACCCTGCGGCCAGGGGCGGCACGCGATCGAGCTCGCTCGGCGCGGCTACGAGGTGACCGGCGTCGACCTGTCCGCGTACATGCTGGGCGTGGCCGCGGAGCGTGCGGAAGCGGCCCGCGTCCGCGTTCGCTGGCTCGCCGGCGATATGCGAGAGGCGTTACCCGGTGAGACCTTCGATCTCATCCTTAATCTGTTTACGAGCCTGGGCTACTTCGACGATGAGGCGGACGATCGCCGCGT
>Ga0207646_10006585_pt1 | contig 11985 bp, 9 predicted proteins | sample KBSK5502metaG_FD_184343 | JGI IMG/M metagenome (GOLD analysis project Ga0207646, IMG submission 184343) | Corn, switchgrass and miscanthus rhizosphere microbial communities from Kellogg Biological Station, Michigan, USA - KBS K5-50-2 metaG... | ecosystem: Host-associated > Plants > Roots >...
TAAGGATGACACCGTCCGGTGCCTCCGCTCTTTCTCTCTCTATATATAAGTACTAGGCAACAAACAACAGCGGCTGGACGTGCCGCATTTCATAGCAAGCAAAGGAGCGGCACGTGAAGGAGTGCCGCTCCGACGGGGAAAACAGCCGCGTGTGATCCGTTGCTCCAAAGGTGAATACGGCGTTTACGGGTCGAAGTTCGGCCCTTTTTACGAAAAACTGACGCTTCGGTGCTGGGTGGGCGTTTGGCGAAAGATCGACAACCGCTCATTTCATTTTGGCGCAATCACTTCTCGTGATTACACTTCTCAGCCGTTAAAGCCGCCGATGTGGCGAAATGGCAGACGCAACGGACTTAAAATCCGTTCTCGCGAAGGCGAGGTATGGGTTCGAATCCCATCATCGGCAGTGCATCAACGTACCGCGTAAATCAGCAATCTTCTTCAGTCTGAATGGCAACCGAACGACCACTCTTTATTCCAGTAATTCTCGGGACCGCGCGGCAAGGGCGTGAAAGCGAGCACGCCGCGCGCTTTGTCTTTGAGCAAACAAAAAAGCGCGCTGGCGTGGAATCGGAATTCATCGATGTGCGCACGCTGCCGATGAAACTCGACGACGCCGGCGAGCAGATTAAGGACCCGAAATTTTCGGCGACGATCGAGCGCTGCGACGGTCTCATCATCGTCACGCCCGAGTACAATCACAGTTTTCCGGGTCTGTTAAAACACGCGCTCGACATGAACTTGAAAGAATACATCCACAAAGCAGTCGGGATTTGCGGCGTATCGGCCGGAGCGTTCGGTGGCGCCCGCGTGATCGAAAGTCTCCTGCCCGTGATGCGCGAGCTCGGGCTGGTCACGATTTTTGAAGACGTTAACTTCGCCCGAATCGGGACACTCTTCGATGAACGCGGGAAATTGCTCGACGAAAATTTCGTCCGCCGCGTCGACACATTCCTGAACGAACTGATCTGGATGGCGCGGGTGCTGCGCCACGGCCGCGAAAACATCGCGCCCGTCTAACTTCAGGCGATCCAGAGCCGTATTTACAGTCGTCGTTCCGATGGTAGATTTTCCGGCGCGGCCGTGTTTTGACCGCGAACGCAACGCCATTCGTAATTTCCAATGGAGCAGAATCCACCGCCACCGTTTCCTTCACCCGAGGAGCTGAAGACGAAGATCACCGAGTTCATGAAACAGAACTTCGGCGATCGCGTTTCGGTGGCGGCGTTCCCCGCGCCCGAGCCGGCGGAAGCTGAGCCGGAGGAAAAGCCGGAGAAGATCGACAATCAAGAATTCGAGTTCAATTTTCTGCCGCGCGATATCAAGGCGCATCTCGACCGATTCGTGATCAAGCAGGACGAAGCCAAGAAGGTGCTCGCGATTGCGGTTTGCGATCATTACAACCATGCGAAATATCTGCGTCAGCTCGAGAAGGAAAATCCGAAGCGGGCCGAGCTAACCGAATACGCCAAACAAAATGTGATTCTGGTCGGACCGACCGGTGTCGGAAAAACTTATCTCATTAAGCACATCGCCGATTTGATCAAAGTGCCGTTCGTGAAAGCGGACGCGACCAAGTTCAGCGAGACCGGTTACGTCGGCGGCGACGTGGAAGATTTGGTGCGCGAACTGGTGCACAAAGCCGACGGCGACGTAAACCTTGCGCAGTTCGGCATCATCTACATCGACGAGATCGACAAGATCGCGTCCGCCGGAAATCTAATCGGACGGGACGTGAGCGGCCGCGGCGTTCAGACGACGTTGCTGAAACTGATGGAAGAGACCGAAGTCCCGGTGCGGAGCATGAACGATTTGCAGGCGCAATTGCAGGCGGCGTTTGAATTTCAACGCCAAGGCAAAGCCAAGCGCGAGACGATCAACACACGCCACATTCTTTTCGTGGTCAGCGGCGCGTTTGAAAAATTGAAAGAGCAGGTAGCGCGGCGCGTGCGGCAGGGACAGATCGGTTTCCGGGCTGAGCCGGTTCAGGTAATGGACAACGAACTGTTTCAGCACGTCACGACGAAGGATTTCGTCGAGTACGGTTTCGAGCCGGAATTCATTGGACGTTTGCCGGTGCGCGTGGTCTGTCTCGATCTCGACGCCGATGATCTTTTCAAGATCATGAAATTTTCGGAGGGCAGTTTGCTCCTCCAATACGAACGCGCGTTCCGCGCCTACGGGATCGACATCAGTTTCGACGATGAGGCGCTTCGCTTGATCGCAGAGGCAGCGGCCACGGAAAAGACCGGCGCGCGGGGATTGCTTACTGTGTTCGAAAAGTTGTTCCGCGATTACAAATATTACCTGGCCGGATCAGGTTTGAGTCAGCTAAGGGTCACGGCCGAGCTGGTGCGCGAGCCGAAACGCGTCCTTGATCGCCTCATGGCTGAGGGCGAAAAGCAGGAAGCCAAAATGCTGGAAGCGGCTGCCCGGCAGTTCGCGGACGCCTTCGGGAAGGAGCACGACGTTGAAATTGTTTTTGACGACTCGGCCTTACGGCGTTTGGTGGAACGCGCCCAAGCCGAGCGAATGAACATGAACGATCTCTGCGCCCATCTGTTCAAAGATTACCAATTTGGATTGAGCCTGGTGAAAAAGAACACCGGCCGGACAAGATTTGTTCTCGGCGCCGAAGCGATTGATACACCGGACAGATGCTTGAGCGAGCTCGTGGTGCAGTCGTATTACCCGGTCGCCGGAGGCCCGGCGAAGGAGACTCCAGCCGCAGCGGGCGCGAAATCCTGATTTCTTTTCATGAAACGTCCGCTTCTAGCCACTTTAATCATTGGCATCTTCGTCGTGGTCGGCGTCAGCGCGATGCATCTCAGTCCGCAAGTGCAGCAGTTCGAATCGCGGGCCGCGGATTCTATTTCTCCCTACGCCGCAGCCACTCACGTCGTGCCGAAGCAGTGGCAATACGTGTTCATGTCGATCTTATCGTTCGGTGTTGCGGCGTTAACGGTCACGAGTTTGCGACGCGACCGGATCGGTTTGCTGGCGCTTGGATTGTTGATCGAGCTCGCGGCCGTTTCCTGGATTTGCTCGCTCTACCGCGTTTTTTTTCAGCCGTTCCCGTCGATGTTCGCGGTCACGCTCGCCTTTATTGTGGCCGATCGCTACACCGCCATCACGCAACGCGGTCGCGCGGTGACCGCGCGCGCTTTCTTCAGTGATCGGTTGTCGAAAGAACAAATGCAGCGCGTGATCGCGGGCGACATTCCGTTTGATCCGGAAGCGAAGACTTATGAAACGACGGTCGTGGTTTGCGACGTCGCCAACAAATACGATCTCGCGGAAGATTGTGAGCCGCCGGTGTTCGGTAAAATGACGGAAGAGTTTATTCGCCGGGCGACTGACATTTTCCTGCAAGCAGGTGCTTACATTCAAACCGCGGATGCCGAGGGAGTAGTGGCGCTCTTTGGTTTTCCGGAAAACGATGCGCATCATGGCGACAAAGCGGTGCGCGTGGCGCTGGAGATGGTCGAACAATTTCGTCAAGGGCACGTCGCCGATAGCGAAGCCAAATGCGATGTGCATCTCGGTGTGAGCTCGGGGACAATGGTGGTCGTGCCACTTCGGAAGGGGGAGCGGCCGGGATTGATCACGAGCGGCGAACCGGTGGAATTGGCGCGACGGTTTTGCGTTGCGAACCGTTTTTATGGTTCGCGGGTTTTGATCGGACCACGAACGTTTGAACTGGCCAGCAGATACATTGTCGCTCGTCCGATCGATTTTCTCAGCGGCGTGAATTCGCGCGAGCGCCACGAAATTTACGAACCCCTCTGGCCAGCGGCGGAAGCAAAACCCGAACAATTGGCGCGGCGCGATTGTTTTTGGAACGGCGTCGTGTTTTATCGCGAGAAACGGTGGGCCGAAGCGTATTCAGAATTTCAAAAAGCGCGCGGACCTGACGAGGAAGAAGACGCGCCGCTGCAATTGTATCTTCGTCGCCTTGAGCCGCTCGCGCTGAATCTGGCCGAAATGCCGATGAGGCAGGCGTAAGCAGGGCGCGGTTTTGAGAAAGACAGAATATCCGCCCGCGCTGCGGGATTTAATCGCGCAACTTCGACAAATGCCTGGAGTCGGCCCGCGCTCGGCCGAACGGATCGCGCTCTGGATGGTGCAAGCGCGCGGCGATCAGCCCGAACAGATCGCGCGGGCCATTTCCGAAACGCGCCGCGGAATTCATCCGTGCAAACTTTGCGGCTACTTCACAACGAATGAACTCTGCGATATCTGTTCGGATTCGTCGCGCTCGATCGAGTTGCTCTGCGTTGTCGAACAACCGACCGATATTTTGCCGCTTGAAAAAACCGGTGCGTTTCGCGGGCGCTATCATTCGTTAGGCGGCCGGATCTCGCCGCTCGATCACATCGCTCCCGAGGATTTGCGGATTAAAGAGCTGCTCGCGCGGATCGACAAAGAAAAATTCAGCGAAATTATTTTCGCGCTTGCCGTCGATGTCGAAGGCGAGGCGACCACGAATTATCTGGTCGATCTTTTGAAAGACAAACCAATCGCGCTCACTCGCATCGCGCGGGGTTTGCCTGCGGGCACAGGTTTGGAATCGGCCGACGAATTGACGCTGCGGCAAGCGCTCTCCGGTCGAACAAAACTCGCGGGATAAAGAAGATGTCGATCTTAGCGGGCGTCGCCTTTGGGGAACATGACCTTCTCCGGCGCGGCGTTGAGGGCGGCAAGTAGTTTTGGAATCAAACGGCTTTTTACGGGTCCCGCCTCACGCGGCGCCACCAAATAGCGCACGATCGCGTCGATCCACGTCACTTCGTCGACCCGAAAGATTACGCGCGGATGTTCGCGCACTTCGAGCTCGTCTACCGGCGTGCGGGCCAACAAATCGCGGTAAACCGAAACACGTTCCGTCATTTCCTTTCCGATTTCTTCGGCGACGATCCGCTGCATCGTCTCGGCGACGAATTTCAGATCGCTCTGATACGCGACTTGAAATTTAATTTCATTCCAGATGTAGGGGAAAAGCGGCCAGGAATAATTCCAAACGATTTCATCGAGCACTTTTTCGTTCGGGAACCGGATGACACGGCCGCTCGGATGGTCTCCGGAGATGTACTGACCGCCAAATTCCCAGAGCGTGGTGTCGAGGTATCCAACGTCGATCACGTCACCGGTGGCATCTCCGATTTTAATTCGGTCGCCGACGCGGAAAGGTTGGCGCACCAGAATATAAATCCAGGCGATGAAGCTTTTCATCGGCGTCTGCACTGCCAAACCGATGATGATCGACCCGATGCCGAGCGCGGTGAGCGCGCCGTACCAATTCACAAAGACAACGGAAACGACGATTACGGCAATTAACAGTCCCGCGACGAGAAGCAGAATACGCCGAAGCGTGAAACGCGTGACCGTATCTTCAATCCGCCCGATCGCGTAAACCCGGACCGATTTTGCGGTCGCGAGCACGATGACGACGAGTGCGAACCCGCGCAGGAAACGATGACTCAGTTCCACTTCCGATTGACTGAGTGGGATCAGTTTCGAGCCGATGAGATAATAAAGGACGGCGCAGCCAAGCACTAACAACGCGTGAGTGACAAACCAGAATTTGTCTGTCGTTGCTGCTTTGACTTTCTTGGCCGGTTTTTTCTCTCCGGTTCGCTCGAGTTCCTTGCGGACCTCCGGCTTCTTGGAAATTTCCTCTGCCGTTTCCGTTTCAGGCATCAATATTGAATCGCAGGCGCGCATCTATTTGAGCGCCACAAGGATGTCGATCTTGCAAACCACTGACGACTAACACCGCGCTTTAGCGCGGTGTTTTGCAAGGTTGTAGTTCAGAAAACCGTTTAAACGGTTTTAGCTTTCGTGGGTCCGGCGATGACCGGGCTGAAGCCCGGTGTTAACAAACGGGTTACTCGTTAGGCCGTTTCCAGCCACGCGCGCAGCACTTCAGCGACACTCCAGGCTTGTGCGATGCAGCCCCCAGCCATGTGCGGTTCGCGTGCGTCGAAGACTTCACTGATTGTTCCGACGCCGTTGTCGCTCAAGTGCACCGGGAAAGTATCGAGAAATTTGCGGGCGGCGGCCCGATCGTGCGGATAAACTTTGAGCCAGGCATCGATGAAAGGACCGATTAGCCACGCCCAAACCGTGCCTTGATGATAGGCGCCGTCGCGCGAGCGAAGATCGCCAGCATAAATCGGTTTGTAGTTTGGATCATCGGGCGACAGTGTGCGCAGGCCAACCGGCGTGACCAATTTCTTCTCCACAATTTCGACAACTGGCCGCCAGTACTTGGCATCCAAGACGGGGTGATCGAGCGAGATAGCAAACAATTGATTTGGTCTGCATGACGGATCGTTTCCCGATCCGCCATCCACATCGACAACATCGTAAAGGTGACCCCCTTCGGCGAACCAAAAGCGGTTGTTGAATGAAACGCGCTCTCGCTCGGCATGTTCGTCGTAAACTTGCGCCGAAACTTCATCTCCAGTCTCGCGCAGCCAATTGGCCAGGAGGCAAAGCGCATTGTACCAAAGCGCGTTGATCTCGACCGCTTTCCCGCGCCGCGGCGTCACTACCCAGTCGTCCATTTTCGCATCCATCCACGTCAGCTGATAGCCTTCCTGGCCCTGCGCGAGCAGACCGTCGTTGGGATCGACGTGAATATTGAAGCGCGTGCCGCGCAAATGATGCTCGGCGATGTCGATCAACGTCGGCAAAAGAAATTTCAAAGTGTTGCGATCTTTTGTGCGATCCAGATAGCGGCCGAGAGCGTGAAAAAACCAAAGGGTCGCATCGGCGGTGTGATAAACGCCTTCTTTCGCGCCGTCCGGAAACATATTTGGAATCAGACCGTCGCGAACGTAATGGGCGAACGTCCGCAGAATGTAGCCAGCCTCGAGCCAGCGACCCGTGATCAACGTCAGACCTTCGAGACTGATCATGGTATCGCGTCCCCAATCGGTGAACCAATGATAGCCCGCGATGACCGTGCGCACTTCGTCACCGGCAGCGTGCGCACGGGCGGCTTCTTCGAACCTTCCCGCCGGCGTGATGACGAACTGATCCGCGGCAAAAATTAGCTCCGCCGGAAAGTCGTGGCGGGCTTTTGGAATTGCATCATGAAGCAAGCGCGCGCGGCGTTCGCGCTCGGCTGCGAGAACATCCTCCGGGTTTAACACATCGATAATATCCCACGGCTCAGTCGAGCCGATTAACGTCGCGGTGCTTTGCTCGGTGAGATCGACTCGAAAAAATCCCGGACTCCAAAGTTCGCCTTCGTAGGCGTAACCGCGCTGCTGCTCGATCCGGTAAACCACCTGGGGAATTTTCGCGGACGCAATTGTGAAAGCGGACTCGCGGCCCTGAAGACGCATCCGGAGTGGGAGTAACTTTCGACGACCAGCCGCAATTTCATAGCGACCATCGATGGCAGTGAGTTTGTAAGGCGCGCCCAAGTCCGAATCGACCGGCGCTTCATGATGTCGAAAATGAAACGCCGGGCGCAGTTCGAGCCGCGGCGGTTTTCCGGCGGAGATCACCTGATAACTGACGTGCACGGTATTTTGCAAATGCGGAAGTAGCACGCGCTTTTCGACTACGACGTCGCGAACGTGATAGGTCCAGATCGGAAGGCCATCCTCAAGTCGGAACTCGGTTAAGTAGTCAGCGCTTTTTAAATCAAGCTGGCCGCCGGCGCGCTCTTCCGCGCCGAGAGAAACGACATCATCGTCGCTGAAGCGGAGAAATTCCGAGACGTGACTCCACATCACCACGCGTCCGAGCGGCGCGGGCAGTGCGGCAATGAGCAAACCATGATAACGCCGCGTCACCGCGCCGGAGACCGTGCCGGAGGCATAACCGCCAAGACCGTTCGTGACTATCCATTCTCGGGTGAGAAGAAGTTCGCGGGACATGTGCGCGCCGTCCCACGGCATCGCGCGAGTGATTGGTCGATCTTTTTCCAATTGCTTGTTCATCGATTCTCGCCGGCGACGGAAAAGTGCCTCAGCCCCATCTTCTTCGTTTGGGTTGACGGCGTGGCGTTTTCTCGGGCACGAGTCGTAAGGCGACGGTCGCTTCCGCCGGTAGTGTCCAATTGTCCTGTGTTGCCACGGCCGCCGTTCCAGATCCGCCGTAGCGGGCGGATTCACTCGACCACAGCGTCTCCCATTCCAGTCCAAGCGGCGGTGCGAGCAATGGCTCCGGAGCAGGATTGAGCTCGCGGTTTTCGCCAAAGTTCACCACCAGCAATCGGTCATCGACGTTTCCCGTGCTGAAATAACGGAGGACGAAGCTCGCCGGTCCCAAAACGGCGCCGTCCACTCCACTTGGTTTCTGTTCACGAAAACGCGAGTCTTCCCGGCGCAATCGCAAAAGATCGACATGCAGATCGTAAAGTTCTTTGTTTTTTTGCCGTTCGGAAAAATCAAGTTTGGAACGCACGAAGACAGTTGGATCAGATGGGACCGGCAAGCGTTCCTGCACTTCTTTAGTGGCAAAGGATGGAAATTGGGCGAGAAACGCGAAACGGCCTTGGCGAATGGCTTCGCGCATTGGGCCGTCACCCACATCGGTGAAAAATATGAACGGCGTGGAAGCGCCAAACTCCTGGCCTTGAAAGAGCAGCGGCGTCCAGGGACCAAGCAAGAGCAGCGCAGTCATGGCGCGGTGGCGGCCAGGCGAGCTTTGAAAACGCAGCCTCTCACCCGCCGCCGTATTCGAAACTTGATCGTGGTTCTCGATGAACGCGACGAAGGCTTCCGGCGTTGCCCCCGATGTCGGGGTGCCACGCGGCGCTTCCTGCCACAAATATGGTTGCCCTTGAAACAAATAGCCGTACTTGGCCGCAGAAATGAATTCCTGCGGGTTGCCCAGATAATCGGTGTAGTACGCTTCCCGTTTTCCGGTAAGCGCGACGACGGCGCTATGATGAAAATCGTCGTTCCAAACTGCGTCGAGGTCGTCGCCGCCTTCATTGCGCGGCCGGATCAGTTTCGATTCCTGTCGCTCGTTCTCCGCAATTAAAATAATCTCGCGCGGACGCGCTGCCTCGCGTGCCGCCCGCCCGATTGCGCCGATAATGTATTCGTCGGACGTGTCTTTTACTTCCTGCGTTGCATCGAATCGAAAACCGTCGAAATGAAATTCGTCGATCCAGTAGCGACCGTTGGTGATGAAAAACTCGCGCACCGGACCGGAGTCCGGTCCATCAAAGTTGATCGATTCACCCCAATCATTTTTTTCGTAGCGCTCGGTGAAGTAATGGTCGGAAAACATGCGAATGTAATTTCCGTCGGGGCCGAAATGGTTGTAAACGACGTCAAGAATGACGGCCAGGCCTAACGAGTGGGCGCGATCGATGAAGCGGCGGAGATCGTCCGGAGTTCCATACAAATGCGATGGCGCAAAAAGATCGACTCCGTCGTAGCCCCACCCAAAATTTCCCGGAAAATCGACGATCGGCATCATCTCGACGACGGTGATGCCGATCTTTGCGAGCTCCGCTAATTCTTCCGCGGCCGCGCGCCAGGTCCCTTCCGGCGTGAATGTGCCGATGTGCATTTCGTAAATGATCTGGCCCTTCATTTTTACGCCGCACCATTTTGAATCCGTCCATTCAAACTGTGTTGGGTCGACAACGCACGAAGACCCGTGCGGGCCGTGCGGTTGAAATCGCGACGCCGGATCGGGATGAAAATGCTCGGCCTTGTTTACGCGAAAACGGTAAAGCCCTTCGGCGCTAACATTGGCGAAGCCCGAAAAATAACCGTCATCCTCGCGCTGCAGCGGGTGAAACGTCCGCTTCGCATCTTTTTTCGCACTTTCTTCCAATACAAGATCGACATCCTGGGCTTTCGGCGCCCAGACACGGAAATGTGTTTGGTTTGGGCCGATTAATTCGGCCCCGATCGGATATCGGCGAGAAGTCCCGCGCTCCATGGCTGAACCCTACACAAAATGCGCAGATGCGCAGTGAGAGCTTGATGAGTTGCTTCCAAGGCGCTCAAATCGTTGCGTGAACGGCAGCAGTGCAACGATCGAGATCTTAAAACCTTTCGGCGAAGCGTTCGAGCTGATGAAGAAAATTCTATTTCGCCCCTTCGATTTGAAGAAATGGTTCGTGATTGGTTTCGCGGCGTGGCTCTCGAATCTGGGCTTCGGCTTCGGCGGCGGTTCCAACTACAAACATAACCCCTCCAATTGGCAGGATGTTCCTCTGCTCCAAGACATCAACAGTACAATCAACCAAATTCCGCACTGGATTGTCTTGTCCGGCTTGATTGTGCTTATCTGCTTGGTGCTCGGCCTTATCATCGTCTTTGCATGGCTGAGAGCGCGAGGGAGTTTCATGTTTATAGACTGCATCGTGAAGAATCGCGGTGCGATCGTAGAATCGTGGCGCGAATTTCGAAAGCAGGGCAATAGCTATTTCCTTTTCGGATTACTGGTCGGTTTCATTATTCTAATCATCCTCGGAGCGGCTTCGTTGCCCTTTATGTTGCCCATCGTCCGAGGTGTGACGTTCCTGCATATGCACGACGTTTACCTGATCTGCGTGATCGCTCTCTGGGCAGTCGTTTTGCTTCTGCTCATTTTGGCATGGGCACTCATCTCGCATTTCATGATCGTGGTGATGTATCGGCGACGCTGCCTCGCGGTCGAAGCTTTTCGAGTCGCCGTTCTGTTGATCGCACATTACCCCGGCCAAATCACACTCTATTGTTTGTTTTGGATTGCGCTCGTGCTTACATCCGGCATTGCTGCTTGCGCGACCATTCTGGCGACGTGCTGCATCGCACTGATTCCGTACATCGGCACGGTGATCATGTTGCCAATATTCGTCTGTCTGCGCGCATTCGGACTGCGTTTTATTCGACAGTTCGGTCCAGACTACGATGTCTGGGCTGTGATTCCTGAGGCTTCGCCAACGTCGCCCTCAATTCCGCCGCCGTTGCCGAGCTAGATTATACTTCGGTCGCCGCCCAGAATTTCCGAAACGCACTCGGCCAGGTGCGGTCAATCACACTTTCACGCGCCCGGTCGCCCATTCTTTTTCGACGCTCCGGATCGACAACCAGCTCGCGAATCGCGCGAGTCAGGTCTTCGACATCGTGAGATTTCGTGATCAAACCGTTGCGATTGTTTTCCACCAATTCTTTTGGCCCGCCCGAATCCGAAACGATCACCGGAACGCCCGATGCCTGAGCTTCAATGATCACGTTGCCGAATGTGTCGGTCGTGCTCGGAAAAACGAAGATGTCGGCCGAGGCGTAAGCAGCCGCCAGTTCTTTGCCTGTTAGATATCCGGTGAATAGAGCTTCCGGCAGCGATTCGGAAAACTCGTGCGAATACGGCCCGTGGCCGACGACACAAAGTTGGATCGACAATCCCTCGTCGCGCAGGCGGCGGTACGCTTCCGCCAAAAGATCGAGATCTTTCTCACGCGAAACGCGACCGACATAAAGCAAACGCACCTGGCCATTCTTCGTCCCGAACTTTTCGAAAAAGCCGGGATCGCGACGGGTTGGATGAAACAATTCGGTGTCGAGCCCGCGCGGAAAAATTTTCAACTTTGCCGGATCGAAACCGCGTTTGATCCAGCTCTCCCGATATTCTTCCGAATTCACGAACACGGTATCGAGCTGGCCGTAAAACCAATGCATGTAACGCCAGGTCACGCTTTCGAGAAAACTGTCTTCGGTCAGAATGCGGACGTATTGCGGAAAATCGGTGTGATAAATCCCGCTCGTTTGCAAATTGAGCATTTTGGCCGCGAGCAGTGCCGTAAGACCGATTGGTCCCGGCGTGCTGATGATGACTTCGCTAAATCGTTCCTGCTGGATGTAATCGAGCATTTGCAAAATCGGCGGGAAGCTCAGCTTTTGTAGCTCGTACTCGGGCAACTCAAATTCACCGATCGGTTTAAAATTTTTGATCGGGATATCGTCGACCGTCAGCTCGTTACGCGAGGTGATGACGATCAATTCCTTTCCGGCGGCCGCG
>Ga0207646_10006586_pt1 | contig 11982 bp, 12 predicted proteins | sample KBSK5502metaG_FD_184343 | JGI IMG/M metagenome (GOLD analysis project Ga0207646, IMG submission 184343) | Corn, switchgrass and miscanthus rhizosphere microbial communities from Kellogg Biological Station, Michigan, USA - KBS K5-50-2 metaG... | ecosystem: Host-associated > Plants > Roots >...
GCGGGAACGGCCCGCTCGACGCCGGCCTCGGTCACCAGCGCGACGTCGGCCAGCTCGGCAAGCGGAGAACCGGCGCCATTGGTGATCACGACGACGCTGGCGCCGCAGTCACGCGCCCATTCCAGCGTCTCGACGATCTCCTGGGTCCGGCCCGACTGGGACAGGCCGACCGCCATGACGCCGGACAGGTCGATCCTGCTGCGGTAGGTGGTCGCGACCGACGGCGAACCAAGGCTGGCAAGCCGACCGGTCCTGGTCTGGATCAGGTATGTGCCGTAAACGGCGGCGTTGTCTGAGGTGCCGCGGGCAAAGAAGAGCACCTGCCGGGCCTGCTGTGCGATGGCCGCGATCTCCGCAGTGCGCGGCAGCAGCGCGCCTATCGTCGCACGCAGCGCAGCGGGTTGCTCGAGAATCTCGGTTCGCATGTGCGTGGAACGCTGCTGCTGCCCGGTTTCCGAGTCCACCGCGAACCCCGTCCCGCCGATCCCTTATGGGCCTTCTGTCCAGAGTGCCCGCTATCCAGCGTAGCCGAGCGTTGCCCGGTAGACCTGCTCACCCGCGATCCAGGTCGCGACCGTCCTGAGGTCATCGCTGAGCCAGGCAAGATCCGCCGCGGCGCCCTGGGCAATCCGGCCGAGGTCGGGACGACCGATCAGGTCGGCCGGGATCCGGGTGGCAGCGGCGACGGCATCGGGCAGTTCCACTCCCGCCGTGACCATGTTGGCTACTGCCGAGTCCATCCGCAGCACCGATCCGGCGAACGTGCCGTCCGCCCGAACCGGTGGTGCGCCGGCCCCACCCGCGAAGTCAATCGGCTCGCCACCGAGAACGTAACGTCCCTGCGGCATGCCGGCGCATGCCGCCGCATCGGTCACCAGGCAGATCCGGCCCGGCGCGGCCGTGAACGCGATCGCGGCAACCTGCCCGGCCACGTGGTGCAAATCAGCGATCAGCCCGCTGACCAGACGCGTGTCAGCCAGCGCCTGACCCACGACACCCGGCTCACGGTGATGCAGCGGGCGCTGAGCGTTAAACAAATGCGTGACCATCCTCGCGCCGCACGTCGCCGCGTCGCTGACCTGCTGAGCCGTCGCGTCCGAATGGCCAACGCTGACCAGCACGCCCGCCGCCGTCAGCTGCCTGATCGCGGCCGTTGCGCCGCCGACCTCCGGCGCGAGCGTCACGACCCTCACCAGGCCCGACCCGGCGGCCAGGAACGCGTCGATCGTTTCCTGGGTGGGACTGATGATCCATGCCGGGTTGTGGGCGCCGCGCCGCTCGCTGGCAATGAACGGACCCTCCAGATGGACGCCGAGCACCCGGGCCCCCGGGGCTCCGCCCGATGATCCCGGTGATCCCGGCGATCCCGACCCCGGCGATCCCGGCGACCCCGGCGATCCCGGCGACCTGGCGCCCGCCAGGCTCGGGACGAAGCCAGCGGTGCGGCGTAGCGAGGTAATGGTCCGCTCGACCGGGCTGGTGATGAACGTCGGCAGGAACGCCGTGGTCCCGGTCTGGGGCAGCCGGCGGACGACCTCGGCCCAGCCATCAGGATCGGCATCGGAGAGTTCGACGCCGAAATAGCCGTTGACCTGGAGATCGATCAATCCTGGCAGCAAGAAACCGCCGGTGAGTTCCAGGTCGGGACGGCCAGGGGGAGGTCCGGCACCAACGCCGGTTATCACTCCCTCGTCGTAGGTCAGGTAGCCGGGCGCCAGGACGGGAGCCGCGCCGGCTGCGCCGGTAGCCGGGATGATCCTCGACGCTGCGATGAGCATCTGGTTAGCTTCGCACTCGGGCCGCGGAGGGTCGCCTGAAATGCCTAACTTTGCACCCGGTTGGCCACCGTCTCGTTGGAGAGCCGCTGGGCGGCGAACGCTGGCCCGCCCGACTCCCGTACCCAGTCGAGGAAAGCCCTGATCTCGGTCGCCACCAGCGCTGGCCGCTCCATCATCGCCACGTGGCCGACCCCAGCCAGCACCAGGACCCTCGCGGTCGGGAACGCGCGGGCGGCCTTGGCTGCCATCACCGGATTGACCAGCCGGTCGTGGCTGCCATGCAGGATCAGCGCCGGTGCGGCGATCATGGCGGCATCGCGCCACAGCGACCTTCTGCCGACCTTGAAGTACTCCGAGACCAGGCTGCGGGCCGTCATGAGCAGCGCCTGGTTGGCGTAGAGCAGGCTGTCCCGCCGCAGGACCTCGGCGATTTCCTCGCGCCGCCGAGCGGGATGAACGATGCGAGGATCGGTGTAGACGTCCCTGAGCGCCCGATCGGTCCTCGACTCCGCGGGCAGCCGCCGCAGCCCCTTCATGATCGCTGGCCCGACCGCCGGCAGAGCTGCGAGCGCCAGCCGCATCGGCAGCGGGCGAGGGCGAAGGTCAGGCAGGGCCGGGGAGACCAGAGCGAGCGTGCGGACCAGATCGGGACGCCAGGCCGCGACGCGGGTGCTGACGGCGCCACCCATCGAATTGCCGATCAGGTGGACCGGTCCCAGGCCTTGCTCCTCGATCAGCTGGATCACCGTGGCGGCATGCGCATTGATGGAATATCCGCCGCTGGCCGGCGGCGACGAACCGAACCCGGGCAAGTCGAGCGCCGCGCAGGCGAGGACCGGCGCGGCAGGATGGCCCTCGACCGGCCGGGACAGCAGGTCCATCAGGTCGGTCCAGTTGGTCGAGGATCCGCCAAGTCCGTGAATGAAGATGGCAGGCTCGGCGCCCGCTATCGCCGGAGCGCTCCGCACGTAAACCTGACCGGCCGGCAGATCAACGAGACGACCGGGCCAGTGCGGCAGCGGTTCGGGCGGTTCTTCCCCCTCCTCATCCCCCGGCGCGACCGCGTCACGCTGCCCCGGTTGGTTGGTCGCCCGCAGCCTCACGTGTCGCCTCGCATCTCACCTCACAGGACTTCAGCGGCATGCCAAGGTTAACTGTCAGCCCCAAGCTGATCGTGCGGTGCTGACCCGTGCGGTGCTGACCAGTGCGGTGCTGACCAGTGCGGTGCTGACCAGGGTGACCGCGGAATCACCCCAGACCCTGCATCCGGCCGGGTCAGCTGGCCCTGCGTGTGGGCCTGTCAGTGCCAGACTTGGCGCCCGACCGGCCGGCTCCGGCCTTGCCTGAGCCCGCGCTGCCCGTGTCAGCCGCGGCGCCGGCCTTGCCTGCCCGGGTCTTGGCAGCGCCGACCTTCCCCTTGGCCGCTCCCTTGGCCGGCCCGTCCTGATCCTGGCCGGTTTCGTCGGGGCCAGCTCTACCGGCGCCTGCCTTGGCAGTGCTTGCCTTCGTCGCGCGGCTCCTCGGGGAACCTGACTTGGACCCATCCCCGATCGCCTTGGCCTTCGGCCCATTCTGGCCGGCGCCGGATGGTTGCTGAGCCGCGGCCAGGCTTGCCTTGAGCGCGTCGGCCAGGCTAGTCGACGGGGCGGCGGCGATTTCCAGCGCGCCAGGCTGAGTCAGTTCCCTGCCCTGGATCTTGGCGTCGACGACCTCGATCAGCGCCTCCCGGTATCCGTCATGGTGGGCATCAGCGTCGAAATCGGACGTCATCGAGTCGATCAGCGAGGCTGCCATCGTCAGTTCCTGCGGGCGTACCTCAATGTCCTGGTCAAGGAACGGGAAGTCAGCGGCGCGGACCTCGTCAGGCCAGAGCAAGGTCTCGAGGACCAGGACGCCATCGCGGCTACGCAAGGTAGCGAGGGATTCCCGCTGGCGCAACGCGACCTGCGCGATCGCGATCCGGCCGGACTGTTCAAGGGCATCCCGCAGCAGCACGTACGCCCGGGAACCGGCCGCCTCAGGCTCGACGAAGTAGCTTCGGTTGAACAGGATCGGGTCAAGCTGCTCCGCCGGCGCGAAGTGCAGCACCTCGATAGACTTGGTCGTCGGAAGCGGCAGATCGGCCAGATCCTCATCATCGAGCACGACCATCTCGCCCGTCGACAGTTCATATCCCTTAACGACATCCTCATAGGGGACTTCTTCGCCACATACTGAACAGAATCGACGGAACCTGATCCGCCCGCCATCGACCCTGTGCACCTGGCGGAAGGCAATGTCCTTCTGCTCAGTCGCGGCGTAGAGTCGCACGGGAATCATGACCAGCCCGAAGGAGATCCCGCCCTTCCACATGCTCCGCACGTCGTCTCCTTACCCCGGCAGATCGGATACTTATACAACCAGCGTTGCTCTACTGTATCCATTCGGCAATATGTTCGAGGGTGCGAATATCCCCGCCTCGGGTGACGAACACCAGACTTCGAGAGGAGGTCGGCATGACTGACAGGGGCCTTAACGAGCCAGTTCCCGACGTCGTCGAGCAGAGCCAGGAAGCCGTGCCCGGCACCGACGAAGCCGAGGAGCTCGAACTGAAAGAGGTGCCGCTGGAAGCTGATCCGGCCGACGTCGCTGAGCAGGCCCGCGCCGTCGAAACTGGCGAGGATGACTACCGCTGATTACCCGGCCGTAGGATGGCAGCTTGGCAGCCGCAAACCGCAGCCGATAGATATCGGAGAGTTTCGTGATCGCCACGCCGCAGACGACCAGGGCGGCAGGAACGCGCTTGCCGCGCCCGGCACGTCGCAGACAATTGCTCGGGGCAGCCCGCGACGTCTTCGTCGCGCAGGGCTACCACGCCGCGGCGATGGACGAGATCGCCGAGCGGGCTGGCGTCAGTAAGCCGGTCCTGTACCAGCATTTTCCCGGCAAGCTCGAGCTCTACCTCGCGCTGCTGGACGAGAGCGTCGCGGAACTCGTCGGTGCTGTTTCCGCTGCGCTGGCGTCGACGGCCGACAACTCCGAACGGGTGCCGGCCACGTTCCGTGCGTTCTTCGATTACGTCAGCGGTGCGGGCGAGGCGTTCCGGTTGGTCTTCGAGTCCGATCTCAGCAACGAGCCGGCCGTCAGGGAGCGCCTGGAGCGGACCATGTACGAGTGCGCGGAGATGGTCAGCGAGTTCATCCGCGAGGATGCCGGCGTCTCGAATGACGAGGCTGACCTGCTCGGCATGGCTCTGGTCGGGATGGCCCAGGTCAGCGCCAGATACTGGCTGAGCACCGAGCGCACCATCGATCAGCGCCTGGCTGAGGAGCTGCTCGCGCGGCTTGCCTGGCGCGGCATCAGCGGCTGGCCGCTGGCCGAGGGCACGCACGAGTAGCCACCCCGCGCGGCCAAATAGCGAGGCGCGGGTTAGCCTCGGGACTGTGCTGCGGGCAGCTACGTTGAGCGGAGGATCGCGGTGGAAGTCAAGATCGGCATACAGATGGCTCCTCGCGAGCTCGTGGTCGAGACCGAGTCAGCGGTGGAGGAAGTCAAGCAGGCCCTCACCGCCGCGCTCGCCGACAATAAGCTCTTCGTGATCACCGATAAGCGCGGCGGCACGGTCCTGGTGCCCGCGGAGAAGATCGCCTATGTCGAGCTCGATCAGTCTGAGCCGCGCCGGATTGGCTTCGGCAGCGGCTGACGGAGGCTGAAGGCGCGAGGCGGCCTAGCCTGCCAGCCCTAGCCTGCCGGGCCTAGTCGTCAGCCGGGGCTAGTCTGCCAGGCCGAGTGCGGACATGCGCTGCGCATGAGCGTCCGTCAGCGTGGCGAACATCCTTCCGATCTCGCCGAGCTGCGCCGGGGACGCGCCGCCCAGCAGCCTTGCCAGCGACTCCCTTTCCGCGGCCACCCGCTGCGCCTGACTGAGTGCCTCCCCGACCAGGCGGCGCGCCCACAGCGCCAACCGTCCAGCGACAGCGGGATCGGCGGCGATTGCCTCCCGTACCCGCGCGATGACGAACTGCGCCTGCCCGGAGTCAGCAAGGGCTGTCAGCACCAGGGATCTCGTAGGCGGATCGAGCAGCTGCGCGATGACCCGGTAGAAGTCTGCAGCGAACCCGTCACCCACGTAGGCCTTGACCAGTCCCTCGAGCCAAGTCGATGGCGCTGTCCTCGCGTGAAACGCGTCGATCGGCTCGACGAACGGCTGCATCGCCTGCTGAGGGTCGGCTCCGAGCTCGGAGATGCGCCGCCTGAGCAGCTCGAAATGACCGAACTGAGCAACGGCCATGGCAGCCAGGTCTGCCTTGTCCGGCAACGATGTCGCCAGCGAGGCGTCGTCGGCCAGCCGGAAGAACGCGACGAGCGACGCATAGGCCAGCAACCCGAGCAGCTCGATCACGCCATCGGTCGCTGGCTCCTGCGTGGCTCCCACCTCAGCCGAAGCCGATGCCGCGTCGTCATGGTCCATGGGCTCCGGTGCAGCATCGGCCACGCCCGTGCCCTCTGCCGCTGGCTCATGCGCCGCTGGCTCATCCTCGGTCACACCCGAAGCGTAACAACGCGGCTCAGGCGCCGGGGGCCATGAGGCCGTCAGGTGCCGCGATCGGGTCCACCCCTACCCGCGCGGCGTGGCCAGAAGATCAGTTGTCAGCCAACCTTGCTACACTCAGCAGCGACGTCATCCTGGAATGGACGTCATCCTGGAATGGCACTGCCCCGAGACGCGTTCTAATACGTAGCGCGGTACGAGAATGCAGCTGGTCCCGCCAGCCGCGCCTGGCTCTTCCCGGAGATTGCCCGAGTAGCACCCGCTGGCGACAGTTCGGCGCGGGTGAGTAACAGTGCTGCCGACTTCTGGATGAGTCACCTGCCGTCCCGCGGCTGCCAGTCTGGCGCCATACGCCAGAATCCGCCGCGGGCCACCGATGGAGGCGAAAGCCCTGACACCGCAAGACCTAACTTCAGACCTAACTTCAGACCTAACCCCGACCACGATCACCATGCCGGTCGATACCGTGGCCCTGACCATGGCCAACGGGCGGAGCGTACTTGCGCCAGCAGGTCCGCCTGGCACCACCAAAGACAAGATCATCGCCAGTGCCGCGACGCGGCCCAACGCACCCACGTTCGATCAACTCGGCGTCGCTGAGCCGATCTGCACCGCCCTGGTCGCCGCAGGTATAACGACGGCGTTCCCGATTCAGGCTCTGACCCTTCCGATCGCACTCGATGATCACGACGTCATCGGCCAGGCGCGGACCGGCACCGGCAAGACGCTCGCCTTCGCCATCCCGATTCTGCAGCACCTGATCAACAGCACCCGCGTCAGGCCAGGGGCGCCGCGTGCGCTCGTCGTGCTTCCAACCAGAGAACTGGCCATCCAGGTTGCCGACGACCTGCGAACCGCCGCCTCCCGGAGCAACGTCCACGTGGTGACGCTTTACGGCGGGCGCGCCTACGAGCCGCAGATCGAGGCACTGGCCACCGTGGACGTCGTGGTCGGCACCCCCGGGCGGCTTCTTGACCTGGCCCGCCAGCGTCAGCTTGACCTGTCGGCCGTCGACGTCCTCGTGCTCGATGAGGCGGACAGGATGCTGGACCTCGGCTTCTTGCCCGACGTGGAAGCAATTCTGCGGCTCACGCCAGCGCACCGGCAGACCATGCTCTTCTCAGCTACGATGCCGTCCGAGATCGTGACGCTAGCCAGAAAGTATCTGGACCGGCCGACCCACATCAGGGCCGAGCAGCACGACGAGCCCGCTCATGTGCCGACCACTCACCAGCATGTCTTCCGTGCGCACCACCTCGACAAGATCGAGGTGCTGGCCCGGGTTCTGCAGGCCGAGGGCCGCGGCTTGACCATCGTGTTCTGCCGTACCCGCAAGGCCTGCGACCTCGTGACAGACCAGCTCACTGAGCGCGGATTCGCCGCCGCGGCCGTCCACGGCGATCTAGGCCAGAGTCAGCGGGAGCGAGCGCTGCGCGCTTTCCGGAGCGGCAAGATCGATGTGCTCGTCGCCACCGACGTCGCGGCACGCGGGCTTGACGTCGACGACGTCACTCATGTCGTCAACAACGAGTGCCCGGAAGACGAGAAGGCCTACCTGCACAGGATTGGCAGGACAGGCCGGGCTGGGCGGGCCGGCGTTGCCGTCACGTTCGTCGACTGGCAGGACCTCGGGCGATGGAAGCTGATCAACGACACACTTGATCTCGGACATCCGGAGCCGCTCGAGACCTATTCGACCTCAGCGCACCTCTTCACCGCGCTCGGCATTCCAGCCGGCGCCGCTGGCTCGCTGCCGACCGCTCGGCGCGGCCGGGCCGGCCTCCAGGCAGAAGACCTCGAAGACATCGGAGAGACGGGGAAGAACAGGACACGCGAGCATGGGTCCGGCTCCCGTCGGCGGGGCGGTGACCGCACTTCGGGCCGCCGCGGCGGTGATCCGGCCGAGGCCGGTCAGCGCACGGCTGGCCGGACTAAGACGCCGCGACGCCGGACCAGGGCCGGCGCACCGGTGCGGCAAGGCGGTCCTGCCGCCGACACCGCCGGCCGTGCCGACACGGTCGGCCACGCCACTGCACGTGATCATGCTTCCGTCGCGGCAACTCAAGCGCAGAACTCGCCCCACAGGCAGCGCGCAGGTCGCGCAGACTCGGCCGGCCAGTCCGCCGACGGTCAGCCACGGACAAATCGACGGTCGGGCCGTGGCCGCAGCCGCAATGGCCGACCCGGCACCACGCACATCGCACCCGACCAGCAGGGCTCGACCCGGCCCGCGAGCCGTGCTGACGAACGTGAGATCGAGGCTGGCTAACGCGCTGACGCGTCCTGTCCAGGGCAGGGCTGGATAGGCTGCCAACCCGTGAGCACCCCGCGATCGCTGCGAATACCGCCTCCGGTGAGTCCTCGGATCGTTGCGACGTCGCGAGGGCCGTTCGCCGCCCTGAGCGCACAGCCCGCCAGCGGTGTCATCGAACGGCAGCCTGCGCTGCTCATCCCCGGTTACACCGGAAGCAAAGAAGACTTCCTGGCCATACTTGAGTCGCTGTCTGCCGCCGGCCGGTCGGTGACGGCGATCGACATGCGCGGCCAATATCAGTCAGGCCCGGCCGCCAGCAAGACCGGCTATCAGCTTGACGAGCTAGCCGCTGACCTGATCGCGGTGGCAGCAGCCATGGGCGAGGCACCTGAGCGGGTGCACCTGCTCGGCCATTCCTTTGGCGGCCTGATCGCCCGGCAGGCGATACTCGCCAAGCCCATCGCGTTCGGATCCCTGACCCTGCTGGGTTCGGGCCCGGGCACCATCGGCGGCATGCGCGCCCAGACGCTGCGTGACCTGCTGGACTTCCTGGAACCTGCCGGCACGGACATCGAGTCGCTCGGATCCATGATCGGCCAGGTCTGGCATGGCCAGCTGAAGCCGCAGGCCGAGGCGGACGGCACTGCGCCTGAGATCATCGACTTCCTGGCGGAGCGAGCGCTGCTCAGCTGCCCGCTTGGCCTCGCCGAGATGGCCAGGCACCTGCTCAATTGCCCGGACCGCACGGCCGAGCTGGCCGCACTCGAACAGCTGCCGAAGCTGGTCAGCTACGGCGAGAACGACGATGCCTGGCCACCGGAGGTCCAGGACATGATGGCCAAGCGGCTCGGCGCCGAGCGCATCTGTATTCCCGGTGCCGCCCACTCCCCGGCGGTCGAGGCCCCGGAAACCACCGCCGCGATGCTCACCACCTTCTGGAACCGCGCAGAGTCGGCCGGCTGACCAGCAGCGGCACTGTTGTAGATGGTCCTCAGTCAGATGACTGAGGACCATCTGACTGAGGAACATCAACAATCCGGGAGAAGTCTGGAACGGCGGGGTCCTCGGCGGCCAGCCCGTCCCAAGGCCTCCGCAACGCGGAGGCATCTCGGCCCTCTGGGCATTGCGCCCTGAAATCGCACCAGCCGCACCAGCTGCCAGGGGTCGGCGGGAAAACCTCGTCTTCGCGACCGGCCGGCGACTCGGCCCGGAACTGCTCATCGGCTGCCGAGCACTCGCCGGCGATGTCCTCGGCCCGGCGCAACTGGCGTTCGAGCGAGGTGGTGCTGTGCTCCCAGCGCACGACGTCGCCGGTCGGCAAGTGGTGCAGCTCCACCGCATGGCAGGGCCTGCGCAGCACGTGCCCGGCGGCGACCGCATAGAGCGCCAGCGCAAGTGACGAGCGCGCGTCGTCCGTCGACAGCCGCCCCCGGCCGGTCTTGTAGTCGACCACCACGAGTTCACGCTCGCCAGGACCAGGCTCCCGTAGGGCCGCGACGCCCTCCGCCGGCCGGTCATCCAGTCGGTCGATCCGCCCGGATATCGCAATAAGGTCCGTTTTCGCCGCCACCGTTCGCTCGATGCCGACCGGCTCCCGCGCCGGGTCGAGCCTGGCCACATACCGCTCGACCATGGTCTTTGACCGGCGCAAATAATCCGCTGACTGGGCATCGTCGGCGAATCCTTCGGTGATCCAGCCGCGCTCGAGCAGCCCGGCGGCCGCCGCGGGCGTCCGCTCCGCCCGCATCAGCCGCCACCACCCGGCGAGCGCGTTATGCACGCTGGCTCCCAGGCTGTTGTGCGCCCACGGCGGCCCCTTCGGTAGCGGGGGCCGGTCCAGATACGTCATCCGGTATCGCCGCGGGCAGTCCAGCCAGGCCCGCAGCCGACTGGGCGTGCACGGATAGAGCCGGCGCGGCATGCCCTCGAAGCCAAGCTGCTGCACCAATGTCACCCTGTCTTCATTTATGGCGAAACGGGACGCCCGTGGTCATCGCCGCCAGCAGGCGCGCCTGGCGAGCGGCAGGCTCCTAGTCCGCCGGCTCGTCAATCAGCCCTTCCGGGCCGGCGGACACCCACGAATCGAACCGGCGCTCGGCGAGCGCGACCGTCGTCTCCTCGCCGTGCCCGGCCAGGATCCTTGTGTCGTCGTCCAGCGTAAGGATGCTCGCGCCGATCGAGCTCACCTGGCGCGGGAAGTCGTCGAAATAGCCCTGATGCGGGACAGGGCCGCCGCCGCTGACGGCGTCACCGGAGAAAAGCACGCCGAGTTCCTCGCAGAACAGGCAAACAGATCCTGGACTGTGCCCCGGCGCGTGGATTACTTCGAGCGTGACGCCGGCCACCTCGAAGATGCCGCCTTCCTCCATACCGATGTCGGGTTCGGAGGCCCCATGCGCCTCGCGCCAAGCCAGCCGGTCGGCGTTGTGCAGCGCGACCGATGCGTCATCCCGGCTGGCCACATCGAATGCCGCCGCGACATGCCTGGCATGACCGTGCGTGCAGATCACGGCGAGCACCTCCCGCTGGCCGACGACGGGCATGACGGCGTCGGCCGACTCCCCCGGGTCGATGACGATCACCTCGTCGTCATCGCCGATGATCCAGGTGTTGACAGTGCCGGTCACCCGGTCGATCCTCGCCTGCATCGCGTCCTGCCTTCCCGCTGACTGGCAGCGCACGGAGCACGTGGCTTACCCAGCACCGCTACCCGCCGAACAACGGCTAACTACAGGCCGGTCCGGATCAGCGTCCGGACCGCGTCAACAATGAGCTGCACCGCGATCGCCGAGAGCAGCAGCCCGGCGATTCTGGTGAGCAACTCCACGCCGCTGCTCCGCAGCAGCCTCAGGATGACTCCGGAGAAGCGCATGGCCAGCCAGAGCGCGCCGACGACTGCGACAATAGCGGCACCGAAGGCGACCGCGCCGCCAACCGAGCCGATGCGCTGCACGAAAAGCATGGTGGCGACAATCGCGCCGGGCCCGGCAAGCAGCGGAGTGCCCAGCGGCACGAACGCCACGTTGGCCGTGGGCCGCTCATGCTCAACCGGGTCGGTTTTGCCGGTCAGCAGCTCGAGCGCTACGAGCAGGAGCAGCAGGCCGCCGGCGGCCTGCAACGAAGGCAGCTGGACGCCGAGGTAGTCCAGGATCTGCCGGCCGAACACCGCGAACACTACGATCACCCCGAGCGCGACCACCGCAGCCTGCCAGGCCAGCCTTTTGCGCTCGGTAGTCCGGTGATCGGCCGTCATCGCTATGAAGACGGGCACAATGCCCGGCGGGTCGGTAATCACCAGGAGCGTAACAAAGACCTCCCAGAAGAACTTGACGTCGGAGACCAGCGGAGTCACCCGGTGATCACCGGCGCTCCGGTAGCCCGCTCGAGCAAACTGGCGAGTTCTTTCTGTCCGGTCGCCT
>Ga0207646_10006588_pt1 | contig 11980 bp, 11 predicted proteins | sample KBSK5502metaG_FD_184343 | JGI IMG/M metagenome (GOLD analysis project Ga0207646, IMG submission 184343) | Corn, switchgrass and miscanthus rhizosphere microbial communities from Kellogg Biological Station, Michigan, USA - KBS K5-50-2 metaG... | ecosystem: Host-associated > Plants > Roots >...
GCGCTGGGGGGAGCACAGCAACTCGAAGCGGGCCCGGGCAAGGGGGTTCGCAAAGAGGAGAGCGCGGTTGGGTAACGTCATAGCGATCGCGAACCAAAAAGGCGGCGTCGGCAAGACCACGTGCGCCATCAACCTCGGCGGCGCGCTCGCGTCGCTCGGTCACGAAGTCCTCTGCATCGACCTCGATCCGCAGGCCAACCTGACCGTCGGTCTCGGCATCGACCTCAACACCGTCGAGCGCAGCATCGCGGACGTCCTCATCGACTCGAACGTGACGCTCGGGTCGATCATCCGGCCCACAAAAACGAAGAAGGTCGACGTCGCCCCCGCGACGCTCGAGCTCTCGGCCGCCGAGGTCGAGCTCTTCAACGCGATCGGCCGCGAGATGGCTCTGCGTGACAAGCTCGGGCGCGACGTCGTCGATCGGTACGACTACGTCCTCATCGATTGCCCACCGACGCTCGGTTTGCTCACGCTCAACGCGCTGGTCGCCGCGACCGGCGTGATCATCCCGGTGCAGACGCAGTACTACGCACTCAAGGGTGTCGCCGCACTTCTCAAGATCATCAAGACGGTGCAGACGCGACTGAATCCAAACCTGAAGGTGTACGGGCTGCTCCCGACGTTCTACGACAGCCGCACCATCCTCGCGCGCGACATGCTCGACTCGCTCAAGGATCTCGGCGATCACCAGGTGTTCGCCACCGTGATCCGGCAGTCGGTGAAGATCGGGGAGGCGCCCACCGCAGGCGTTCCGATCACCGTCTACGAGCCCCGAAGCGATGCGGCAAAGAGCTTCGTGGATCTGGCGAAGGAGGTGATCGGTGCTCACAGGTAATCGTCCAAGAAAGTCCTTCCGCGACGCCGGCGAGCGGATCTTCCAGCAGGAGGCCGACGTACAGCCCGGCATCATCAGTTTGCTCGCCGCGAGAACGCCCACCGCGGTGCGCGACATCCCGCTCGAGAAAGTGATCCCGAATCCGGGGCAGCCGCGGATGACATGGCACGAAGACACGCTCGCCGAGCTCGCCGCATCGATTCGCGAGCACGGCGTACTGCAGCCGATCCTGGTCCGCCCCGCCGGTGACGAGTACGAGATCATCGCGGGTGAGCGCCGCTGGCGCGCATCCAAGCTCGCGGGCAAAGAGACGATCCCTGCCATCGTCGAGCGCTTCGACGATTCGACCGCGCTCGAGATCGCGCTGATCGAGAACCTGCAGCGCGAGGACCTCTCGCCGCTCGACGAGGCCGTCATCTACAAGAAGATGACCGACGAGCTCGGCTATTCGATCCGCAATCTCGCGACGAAGCTGAGCAAGGACAAGGGCTACGTCGAGAACCGCCTCCGGCTGGCGTCAGCTCCGGACGACATCCGCGACATGGTGGCGCAGCGCTACGACACCCTCTCTGCCGCGTACGAGCTCATGAAGCTCGAGAACAAGCGGCGCCGCCAGTCGCTCGCAAAGCAGATCATCGCGGGCAAGCTCACGCTCCTTCGCCTGCACGATCAGGTCGAGCGGATCCTGCACCCCGGCGAGAAGGTGCACCGGGCCGCGCCGGAGATCCCGCCGCTTCGCGACGACGCCCTCATCACGGCGACCCGCAAGCTGAACGAGGCGCTATCGGAGCTCGCGCGAGCCATCGGCGAGGACGGTCACGGCAGCATCGCCGAAGCCGATCGCCAGAACCTCGCGAAGTTCCTCACGATCTCGCGAGCGCGCCTCGACAACCTCGTGGCGCGACTTCGCAGTGGGACGCGCGCCTAGCGCGGCGGCACTCTAAAGTTGGTGCGTGCGGGTCGGCTTCCGTAGCAGCGCCATTGGGTTCGCCGTCATGACGGGCGCGGTCACGCTCGCGGCAATGGGGCTTTTCGTGCTCATGGATCCCCGCGCGCAGGCATTCTGGGGCGCGCGGATCGCGGACGTCGTCAGCTTCGTGCGGTCGCTGTTCCCGCGTTAGGCAGCGCGGCCGAGCTCGCGAGGGGATTCCTCGCTCACCGCCACAAGACGAGCCTTCTGCATTTTGGCGTCGCGCACGATCGAGACAGCGGTCACCGCGATACCGACGGCTGTGAAGATCGCGAGTCCAGCGTCACCGGTCAGAAGGTCCATCATGCCCAACCAATAAGCACCCCCCATGCCAGCGCGGCGGGCAAGCGGGCCGTTACTGTCCCGTCACATTTGCCCTGATCAGGCGGCCTTTCTCGGCGGCCGGGCACGCACCACGCGGACCTGCGCGACCCGGCGACCATCGACTGCGGTGACCTGGAACCGGTAGCCCTCGATCTCGATCGTGTCTCCGACTTGTGCGAGACGGCCGAGACGACCGAACACGAGGCCCCCGACGGTGTCGTAGGGCTCGTCCGCCAGCTCGACACCGAGGCGCTCGCGCAGGGCATCCAGAGATGTCAGCCCATCTACCACGAACGTTCCCGGGCCTTCTTCCTTGAATGCCGGCGCCTCGCGATCGAATTCGTCGTGAACCTCGCCGACGAGCTGCTCGATCACGTCCTCGAGGGTCACAAGGCCGGCGGTCCCCCCGAACTCGTCGAGGACGATCGCGAGCTGCACCCGCTGGCGGCGGAACTCCGCGAGGGCCTGGTCCAGGCGCATGGTCTCGGGCATGACCGGGACCTTTCGCATCACGTCGCGGGCACGTGTCCGGTTCTCCTTGTCGACGCCCACAAGATCTTTCACATGAACGATGCCGATGATGTGATCGAGGTCCTCCTGATAGACGGGAAAGCGCGAGAAGCGATGTTGCCGAGCCGTGATCAGGATCTCGGCGACGGGCATGTCATCCGACACTGCGACGATCTCGGTCCGGGGCACCATCACCTGCCGGACGATGCGGTCGGCGAACTCCATGGCGCGACCAACGATCACGCGCTCGCTCTCCTGAAGGACGCCTTTCCGGGTCGAGACGGCGACGAGCATCTTGAGCTCCTCCTCGCTGTGGACATTGACGTCGTCGCTAGAGCGGACCCCGGCGATTCGGAGGATCGCGTTGGCGCTCCCGTTCACGAGCGCGATGAACGGGTACATCAGGCGGTAAAAGAGGTGGAGCGGGTAGGCGCACCAGAGCGCCAGAGCGAGCGCGCGCTGGATCGCGAGGTACTTGGGCGCGAGCTCTCCGACCACGATGTGCAGGTAGGTGATGACGCCGAACGCCAGCGCGAATGAGAGAACTTCGAGCAATGGATCAGGTAGCCACCCGAAGATGGGTTGGAGAAGCCTGGCAACCGCGGGCTCGCCGATCCAGCCGATCGCGAGAGAGCAGAGCGTCACTCCGAGCTGCGACGCTGAGATGTATTGGTCGAGCTTGCTGACGATGCTCGCGGAAAGGCGAGCGCGAGCGCTCTGCTGGGAGAGCTCATCGAGCTGCGTTTTTCTTATGCGGACGAACGCGTACTCCGCGGCCACGAAGAACCCGTTTGCCAGGACGAGGGCCACGGTCAGGCCGAATGCGACCAATGCGCTCGTGTCCATGAGCGTGCGATTCTCGCACCTCCGCTAGGCTCGTAGCGTGCGCGTGCTCGTTCGTTTGTTCGCTTCGTATCGCGAGGCGGCGGGCCGGGGACACTTCGACATGGAGCTGCCGCCGGGAGCGACGGTGCGCGACGCGATCGCCCGCGTCACAAAGGAACATCCGCTCATCGCCGAGGGACGCCAGGTCGTCATCGCACGCAACCGCGAGTACGTCGGCCTCGATGAGCCGCTCGCCGACGGAGACGAGCTTGCGCTGATACCCCCGGTCTCCGGCGGAGACGCGCGCACTCTGGCGCCGATCGCCGTCAGCGACGCCCCGCTCTCCGTCGATGACGCGATGGCGCTCGTCCGTGACGACACGTTCGGCGGAGTGGTCGTTTTTCTTGGCACGGTCCGCAGCCGAAGCCGAGGCAAGCGCATCCTTCGCCTTGAGTACGAGGCGTACGCCGAGATGGCCGAGGCCAAGATGCGCGAGATCTCCGACCGTCTCGTCCGCGAGCACGGCCCGCTCCGGATCGCGATGCACCACCGCGTCGGCGATCTTGCGATCGGCGATATCGCGGTCGTCGTGGCCGCGGCCGCCCCGCACCGCGATGCGGCCTTCACCGCGGCGCGCGCCGCGATCGACGAGCTCAAATCGATCGTTCCGATCTGGAAGAAGGAATACTCCGAAGACGGCGCCACATGGATCGAAGATCACGCGTAGTGCGAGCGCTGCCCGGCGACGCGGGGTCCTGTCCAAGGGGTGGGCGCCCCTGAGCGCGCAGCGCGGTCGGGGCCGCGCGCTCGCCTACCGGTCCGCTCCTTCCGCTTGGAGTCCGGTGACCGAGTGACGCGGCCGGTCAACGGCTCGCGCGCAACCCGCTCCCCCGTGCCACCCCGCGTCGCCACGCGCATCCCACTCGTTCATCGACTCGAGGAGATATGTGGCGCCGACAACGTCTTCTGGCGACCCGAGGATCTCCTGGTGTGGGAGTACGACGCCGGTTTCGATCGGCGTCCGCCGACCGCCGTCGCCGTACCTGGAACGGCCGAGGAGGTCGCCGCGGTCGTGAGCGCCGCTCGAGACGCCGGCGCGAGCATCGTGCCCCGCGGTGCGGGCACCGGCCTCTCCGGCGGCACGATCGCGTGCGCGGACGCGATCGTCGTGTCGACATCGCGGCTCCGGCGGATCGTCTCCATCGATCCGGTCGCGCGGATCGCGGTGGTCGAGCCGGGCGTTCCGAACCTTGCGATAAGCGTCGCTGCGCGCGAGCACGGCCTCTTCTTCGCCCCGGATCCGGCGAGCCAGCGCATCTCGACCATCGGCGGCAACGTCGCGACGAATGCGGGAGGGCCGCACGCGCTGCGCTATGGGTCGATGACCAATCACGTGCTCGGCGTCGAACTCGTCCTGCCGACGGGCGAGACCATGCGCTTCGGCGGCGAGGTCAGCGATCTGCCGGGCTACGACTGCGTCCCGTTCATCGTGGGCAGCGAGGGAACGGTTGGCATCATCACCAAGGTTTGGCTTCGGCTCCTCCCCCTCCCCGAAGACGTGCGCACGTTCGTCGCGGTCTTCACGGATATCGAGCACGGGGCGCGCGCGGCGAGCGCGATCATCGCGAGCGGAGTGGTCCCAGCCGCGATGGAGATGCTCGATCAGGTGACCATCGGCGCCCTGAACGCGGCGTTCGAGGTCCATCTGCCGGCCGACGCAGGCTCGCTGTTGCTCGTCGAGGTCGAGGGCCTTCGCGAGGAGACCGAGGACTGGGCCACCACGATAGACCGCATCCTGCGGAGGAACGGCGCGACCGACGTGCGATCCGCGGAAACGGTCGCGGAGCGCGAGCTGCTCTGGAAGGCGCGCAAGCTCGGGTATGCGGCGCTCGCCCGCATACGGCCGAATAACTACCTCCACGACGCGGTCGTCCCGCGCACGAAGGTGCCGGAGGTCCTACGCAAGGTGAACGCGATCGCCGATCGGTACGGCTATGTGATCGCGAACATGTTCCACATCGGCGACGGCAATTTGCATCCGGTGCTGCTGTTCGACGCACGCACCCAGCCGATCGACCGCGTGATGGAAGCGAGCGCGGAGATCCTGAAGGTCGCGATCGATGCGGGCGGCGCGCTCTCCGGCGAGCACGGCATCGGCCTCGAGAAGAACCATTTCATGTTCTGGGTATTCGGTCCCGAGGATCTGGACGCGCAGCGGCGGGCGCGCGACGCGTTCGATCCCGACGGGACTATGAACCCGGGAAAGATCTTTCCGGGGGGCGACGCCTGCGCGGACATCCCGACGGAGCGCACGAAGCGCGCGCTCGCGGAGGGCATGTGGGTCTAGCGATCCATCCCGATTTGCATGCAATCGATGGGATGACCCCGCGGAATATCGTCCGCGCGACGAGCGAGGCCGAGGTCGTCGACGCCATCCGCGGCGCGAACGAGCGAGGCGAGGCGATCGTTGTGAGCGGGGGCGCGACGCGCCTTGGCGTCGGCGACCCCCCGGCGCGCTACGACGTCGCATTGGATCTGTCCGCCGTGCGAGGGATCGTCGACTACGAGCCCGGCGACCTCGTCGCGACGGTCCGCGCCGGAACGACCCTCGCCGAACTTGCCGCGGCGCTCAGACCGCGCGGGCAGCAATGGCCAGTCGAGCCGGGTCTACCCACGCGAGCGACCGTCGGAGGCACGCTCGCGAGCGCGGCCGGGGGTCCATCCCGCCTTCGGTATTTCCATCCCCGCGACTGGGTCATCGGCGCGCGGGTCATCCTCGGGGATGGAACGCCGGTGCGGACGGGCGGCAAAGTCGTGAAGAACGTCACGGGCTACGACCTCACGCGGCTTTGGAGCGGCACCTTCGGCACGCTCGTCGCCATCATCGAGCTGACCTTGAAGCTCACCGCGGTACCCGAGCGGACCGTCTCGCTCGTCGCGGAGCTCGACGTGCCAACGGCCTTCGAGTCGGCTCGCGAGCTCCATGCGAGCGGCCTTCCGCTCGATGCGCTCGCGATCCTCACCGGCGATGCGGTGGACACGGTCAGTGCTCGCGGGGACGCCGCCCTCCTCGTTCGGTTGACTGGGCCAGCCGCCGCCGTTCGGCGACTCGGGCGCGAGGTCCGCGAGCGCATCAGGTGCCGCGACGTCGCGAACGAGATCTGGGACCGCATCGCGGGGCTCCCCTTGGAAGCGGAGTGGACCGCGCGCATCGCGTGGCCGGCTGCGACGCGGCCCGCGGTTCAATTCGCCGGGTATCCCGCCGTGATCTACCCGGGGAACGCGACCGCCTATCTCCTGCGCTCCATCGATCGCGCGGCGTTCGGAAGAGTCCGCACCTCGCTCGAGGCGGCCGGCGGGGTCGCCGCGCTGGAGCGGGCGAGCGCCGAATACAAACGCGAGGCCGGTGGCGCCTGGGGCGCACCGCGAGTCCCGCTCGCGATCGTGCGCGCGCTCAAGGATCGCTTCGACCCGCGCGGTGTACTCGCACCGGGACGGATGCCCGCGTGAGCACGGTCTTCGATACGACCGGCCTGGAGCGCTGCATCCATTGCGGGCTCTGCCTCGAAGCCTGCCCGACCTATCAAATCACTTTTTTAGAGACGGAGTCGCCGCGCGGGCGCCTCCACCTCATGGGCGCGATCGCGGACGGACGCATCGATGCACGCTCGAGCGACGCCACCCTGCTGCACCTCGACCGCTGCCTTGCGTGCCGCGCGTGTGAAGCGGTGTGTCCCTCAGGTGTCCCGTACGGTCGCCTCATCGAAGAGACGCGCGCCGGCATCGCGCAGGCGCGCGGGATCCCGCCGCTCGGTCAGCTGCTGCTCTGGTCGGTCTCGCGACCCTGGATCCTCCGGGCGGTGGCCGGACTCCTTCTCATCTCCGAGCGGACAGGGCTGCGCCGGCTCGTGCGTCGCTTCCTCTCACCGCGCCTGCGGCGCCTCGAGGGGCTCGCGCCTCCGGCGGGCCGGTCGTCCTACCGGCGCGTCGCGGTGGAATCGCCGCGTGCCTCCGTCGCACTCCTCCTCGGTTGTGTCATGCGCGCCTCTTACGGCGATGTGCACACGGCGACCGCGCGAGTGCTCGCGCATCTCGGTGTGGAAGTCGTCGATACGCCGGGACAGACATGCTGCGGTGCGCTCCACGCGCACGCGGGCGACAAGGCCGAGGCGGTCCGGCTCGCAAAACTGAACATCGCGGCTTTCGAGCAGGCCGACGTCATCCTCGCGAACGCCGCGGGGTGCGGCGCGCATCTGCGGAGCTACGCGCATCTCCTCGAAGACCGGCCGAACTGGGCCGATCGCGCGGCCGCCCTCGCGTCGCGTGTCTGCGATGTGAGCGAGTACTTGCAGACGATCGTCGGCGACGAGACCTTCGGCGACCTCACGATGCGGGTCACGTACCAGGACCCGTGCCATCTCGCGCACGCGCAGGGGATCCGGGCCGCGCCGCGCACGCTCCTCTTGAAGGTGCGCGGACTCGAGCTCGTGGAGATGGCCGGCGCCGACGTCTGCTGCGGCAGCGCGGGGTATTACAACCTGGCCCAGCCCGCGTACGCGGATCGGCTGCTCGAGCCAAAGATCGACGCGATACTCGCTACGCGGCCGGATGCGGTCGTCACAGGGAACCCCGGCTGCATGCTTCAGCTCGCCGCAGGTTTGCGATCGCGCGGCCGCGCTGACATTCCTGTCCTCCACGTCGTCGAGGTCCTCGACCGCGCGCTCTCGGCACGATGAGCGCGCGCCGGGGCCTCACGATCCTCCTCGCAACGCTGGCCACGATCGTCGCGGTCCTCGCGCTGCTGTTGATCCCGGTCTCGATCGCGCTCGGTCGGTACGCCAACGTCCTGGGTGAAGCGCTCGTCCTCGTGATCTGCGTCGGCTATGTGACGCGCGTCATGCGCGCGGACCGGCGCAGGCGCCGCGAGGCCGAGGCCGCGCTACCGCCGGAGCGACGACCCGAGCGACGCGTGCCGAGGCGGCCGATCACATTCCAGCTGCGCGAGACGCTCTTCGCGTTCCTGGTGTGGTTCGTGTTGGTCGTCGCGTTCAACGCGTTCGTCGTCGGCATCGGGCCGGTCCCGAACGTGGGTATCGCGGTGTTCGCGGCGTTCATGCTCGCGACGCTCACGGTCACCGGCCGGCACATGATGTTCCGGCTCACGGCCGAAGAGGACACGCCACCGGAGCGGTGAGCCGGACGCGCCGCTAGAGTCCAGCGGATGGATCTTGGCGTTCAAATCGAGCCGCAGTTCGGCTTCAAATTCGAGGACATCCTCGCGATCGCGCTCGACGCCGAGCGCGTCGGCTTCACTCGTCTGTGGGTCTCTGACCATCTCTTCCTTGACGAGAAAGCCCCGAAGACCGACTGCCTCGAGGCGTGGACGGTGCTCGCGGCGCTCGCCGTACTGACCGAGCGCATCCGCATCGGGCCAATGGTCACCTCGCAGTCGTACCGGAACCCGGCGCTGCTCGCGAAGATCGCTGCCGGGGTCGATGTCATGAGCAAGGGACGGCTGGATTTTGGGCTTGGCGCCGGCTGGAAAGAGGTCGAGTATCGCGCGTACGCCTACGACTTTCCGGACGCGCCGACGCGGGTGACGCAGATGGTCGAGACGCTCGAGATCTGCACCCGGATGTGGACGGACGAGCGCGCGACCTATCACGGGAAGCACTACCACATCGAGAACGCGCTCTGCTCGCCGAAGCCGATGCAGAAGCCCCTTCCGATCTGGATCGGCGGATCCAAGCCGCGCGTCATGCGGGCCGCCGCAAAGTACGGCCATGCGTTCAACATCACCGTGAGCGCGTCCGCGCCGGGCGACCTCCCCGATCGTCTTCGCGATCTCGACGAGGCCTGCCGTGCCGAGAAGCGCGACCCGAAGACCCTTCTGCGGAGCGCGTTCCTTTTGGCGTGCGTCGGGAAGACGCGCGCCGAGGCCGAAGAGCGGCTCGATCAGATCGCCGCACGCTCCAAGACCGACCGCGCCGGGATCCTGAAGCAGCGTCCCGGCCTTCTATTCGGTACGGCGGACGACGCCGTCGCGAAGCTGAGGACCTATGCCGAGAAGGGCATCGGCCACGCCAACATCATGTTCCAGCCGTATGGCAGCGAACGCGATCAGATCGCCGCTCTTTCAGGGATCGCCGCGAAGCTGGCCTAGCGATCCAGCCGGCGCAAGGCACCGAAGTCTGATCGAGCCCTATGGCCCCATCCCAAAGGTCCAAAGAACACGCCCGTCCGCGGCATCCACAAAGACATACCCGACATCTGAATGGGACTGCGTCTGGAGCGTGACGAGCCATACCGGTCGCTTGTCGAGTCGCGACTCGGCCCACGTCAGCAGTCCGTAATCTTCCAGTGCTGCGGTACCTGACCCGGTCTCAGCTTCCGCCCTTCGTGCAGCGACATCCGATGAGACCGTCGGCGGGGGAAGTGCTTGACGCCTCTCGAAGATCGCGCCATTCGAGCGTAAGAAGTCGTCAACATTGACGCCAACGAGAACGGCACTTGTCGCCGTTGAGGCGACGGGTGGGTTGAGATGACTGCCACACGCGAACATCGTTAGAGCGAGGGCGATTCCCGCCGCGCCTCGCCCTGACATTTTCAGCCGCCGCGGCTCCATCTTCCCAGCGTAGTGAAAGGCTCGAGGACATCCACTGTTGCCAGCAGGGAGGACCTTCGCGGAACGTTCAGTCGCGCGGGCGTTTGGTGTGGTGATCCGTCTCGCGCTGATACGCGGACGCCAGGGCGACGAGGAGCGGCTCACTGAAGGGCGGTCCGACGAGCTGCAGCCCGACGGGTAATCCGTCGGTCCCAAAGCCACACGGAAAGAAGATCGCGGGCACGCCAGCGAGATTGCCGGCGGCGATAAGACCGATGTTCCCGGTGCGCCGGTTCGCCGCCGGCGTCGCGCTCGCCGTCGTCGGCGGGTTGTCGAGCGGCTGCGTGATCGGCGTCGCCGTGCTGGCGCGGCCGACCGAGAGGATTACGTCGACGTCGCGGAACATCGAGTCGAGCGCATCCTGCAGGCGCGTCCGCATCCGCATCGCGTGCAGGTAGTCGCGGGCCTTCGTCTCGAGGGCTGCCCGGAGTCCCGCCTTCTGGCGCGCATCGATGAGCTGTTCGAACCGCTTGCCTTCGATGAGCTCGGCGAAGATCTCGGCTCCCTCCGAGCCGTAGACGGTCTGGACCATGGGTCCGTACGGCATCACCGGAAGCGTGGCGCGGACGAAGTTCGGCGCTACGCGCTTGAACTCGGCGACTCCCTTCTCCAGCGCGTGTTTGGCCTCGGGCGACGCGTGGTCGGCGATGTCCTCGTCGGCGAAGGCGATCCGCGCCCGTTTCGCGGCCGCCGCCGCGGAGCGCGCGGCCATCGGCTTGAAGCGCCGGCCACTCGTGGTGCGATCCGCGGGGTCAGCTCCCGCGATCGCCTCGAGCACGGCTGCGCAGTCCTCCGCTGTGCGCGACATCGGCCCGAGCTTGTCGAGCGTCCACGAAAGAGCCATCGCCCCTTTGCGCGAGACCAGGCCGTAGGTTGGTCGGAGCCCGGTGACGCCGCAGTACGCGGACGGTGTGCCGATCGACCCCGATGTTTCTGAGCCGATCGCGAACGGCACAAGGCCCGCGCCGACCGCGGATCCCGACCCGCTCGACGACCCGCCCGACCAATGCTCCCTGTTCCATGGGTTGCGGCCTGGACCTTGGAGGGACGCGCTCGGGTAGCGATACCCGCCCCCACCCGCGAGCTCGACCATCGCGAGCTTCGCGCCAAGGACCGCGCCGCTTTTCTTGAGCTTGGTGACGACGGTCGCGTCCTCTCCGATGATTTGATCGCGGTACGGCGGCGCGCCCCATGTCGTCGGCGCGCCGCGTGCGGCGAGCAGGTCCTTGGCGCCGTAAGGGATCCCGGTTAGCGGTCCGCCCTGCTTTTTCGCGATCGCGCTATCGGCGCGCTTCGCCTCGTCGAGCGCACGCTCGGGCATGAGCGCGGCGACCGCGTTGTACTTCGGTCCGAGCTTTCCGAGAAGATCGAGCGACGCCCGCGCGAGCTCGACCGACGAGACGCGACGCTTACGGAGTGCGGCGGCGAGCTCCGCCGCGGTCGCGAAGCGGATTTCGGCGAAGCTCAATCCGCTTTGAAGGTCGTCGGAGGCTCGGTCTCGATCGGAATGCGTTGCGCGCGCAGCTCCGTCGCCGCCTTCTCCACGATCTCGCGCGCTTCATCGGCGAGCCGCGCGGGATCATCGATGTTCCGCTCGTCCAGAGGCACCGGAGTGCGCAGGATAGCGTGCTACGCTCGGCCAAGGAGTCGAAGGTCGTGCAGTATCGTCGTCAGAGCCTCGTCGAGCGCCCTTTGTCCCCGCGCGACTACGACATGCCGGTGGGTTGGTGGGGCTGGAACTGGGAACCGCCGATCCCGATGTCCGTCACCGAGCTCCTCGAGGCACGGAACATGGATGCGCGCACCGCGGCACTCTGCGGGATGATCCTCGAGGCGCCCGGGTCGATCC
>Ga0207646_10006589_pt1 | contig 11980 bp, 10 predicted proteins | sample KBSK5502metaG_FD_184343 | JGI IMG/M metagenome (GOLD analysis project Ga0207646, IMG submission 184343) | Corn, switchgrass and miscanthus rhizosphere microbial communities from Kellogg Biological Station, Michigan, USA - KBS K5-50-2 metaG... | ecosystem: Host-associated > Plants > Roots >...
CATAAATGCCGCTAACCGTGCAGACCGTGCGCACCGTCCCGGCGACGGGCAGCGGCCGGTGCAGCTCGAACGACTGCTCGGCGTGCACGAGCTGCGCGCGGTCGAAGTTACCCAGGCTGCGGCCGGTTGCCGCCTGGGAGATCAGCACGGCGAAGGTGGGCAGCACCTGCTGGGTGACACCTTCTGAGTTCTCCGTCGTGAACTGCAGCTCGCTGAGCGGATCGCCAAGCCCGGCACCGAGGCCCACCGCGTACAGCAGCGCGTCGGTCGACGTCCAGGACCGCTCGCGCGGCTCTCCCCGTTCGCCCACCAGGCTGTGGTCGAGTGCCATGATGGCCTCCTGCGTTTGGTTATAGCCCGGTATTAGAACTTCGTTCTAGAATCATTGTCCGAAGGCTGATGCTGCCGTGTCAACGGCCGCAACCCAGGACGACGGGAGTGACCATGGGGCTGCTCGACGGAAAGGTCGCGATCGTGACCGGCGCCAGCCGGGGAATCGGCGCCGAGATTGCCCGGCGGTTCGGTTCTGAGGGTGCGGCGGTGGCGGTCGCGGCGCGGACGACTGACCCCGGCCAGTCCCCGCTTGAGGGGACGATCGGCGACACCGCGGCGGCGATCGGGGCCGCCCGGGGGACAGCCGTCGCGATCCACGCGGATCTGTCCAAGCCTGAGGACAGGGAGCGGCTGGTCGCCGAGACCGTCCGCCAGCTCGGGTCCCCTGACATCCTGGTGAACAACGCCGCGGTCACCTACTTCACCCGGGTCGAGGACTTCGTCCCGCGCCGGTACCAGCTGATGTTCGAGGTACAGGTGCAGGCGCCGTTCCACCTTGCGACGCTGGTGCTGCCCGGGATGCGGGAGCGTGGCCGGGGCTGGATCCTGAACATCTCCTCGCGAGCTGCGCTGCACCCTTCGATTCCGCCCGACCAGTGGGCTGGGCGCGGCGGGACCGTCTACGGCATGTGCAAGGCTGCGGTCGAGCGCTTCTCCACCGGCCTGGCCGCCGAGCTCTACAGCGACAACATCGCGGTGAACGCGCTGTCACCGACCAAGGTGGTGCCCACGCCCGGGACGATCTTCCACGGGCTGACCACGCCCGACGACGAGAACGCCGAGCCGCCAGCGATCATGGCGACCGCAGCCCTGGCGCTGTGCCACGCCGAGCCGCAGAGCCTGACCGGGCGGATTGCCTACTCCCAGGAACTGCTCGAAGAGCTCGGGCAGAGCGTGCCCAGTTAGACCCCGATTCTCGTAGCCAGCCGCTCGCGATGAAAGCTCGCGTCGCCGAGGAACAGCTCGCTCGCCTTGGCGCGCTTGAAGTACAAGTGCGCGTCATGCTCCCAGGTGAAGCCGATCCCGCCGTGGATCTGGATGTTCTCGGCGGCGACGTGGAAGTAGGTATCCGAGGCGAGCGCCTTGACCAGGGCGGCGACAACCGGGACCTCGGCCGAGTCCTCCGCGACGGCGGCGGCCGCGTAGCCGACCGCGGAGCGAAGCGATTCAACCTCGAGAAGCAGGTCAGCACAGCGGTGCTTGATCGCCTGGAAGCTGCCGATCGGCCGGCCGAACTGATGCCTGATCTTCGCGTACGACACCGCCATGTCCAGTGCGCGCTGCGCCCCGCCGAGTTGCTCGGCTGCCTGCGCAATCGCGGCGACGTCGAGGGTACGGCTGAGGATGGCCGCCGCTTCGCCCGGCGCGCCGATCAGCCTGGCCGGCACAGAGCTGAACTCCAGCCTGGCCAGCCTGCGGGTCTGGTCCAAGGTCGGCAGCTGTTTGCGGGTCAGCCCGTCGGCATCGGCTTGGACAGCGAACAGGGACAGGCCGGCATCGGTTCTGGCCACTGCGAGGACCAGGCTGGCCGTATGACCGTCGAGGACGAAGCTTTTCTGTCCGTCGAGCACCCATCCTCCGGACGGGCTGGAGCCGGCCTGTCTGGCCTGTCCGGCCTGTCTGGCCTGTCCGGCCAGGCTGGCCAGGCTGGCCGGGCCGCGATGGCTGGCTCGGCTGGCAGCGAACCTGATCGCGTCGGGCTCCCAGGAGCCGTCATCCTCGGTAAAGGCGAGTGTCGCCACCGTGTCGCCGCCCGCGATTCCGGGCAGCAGATCACGCTTCGCGACGTCGTCCGAGCTCGCTAGCAGCGCCGTGGCGGCAAGGACGGCGCTGGCAAGGTAGGGCCCCGGGAACAGCGCGGCGCCTAGTTCCTCCAGCACGATCGCTTGCTCGGCGAAGGTGAACCCGGCGCCGCCGTACTCTTCGGGAATGGCGATGGCCTGTAGGCCGAGCTGGCCGGCCGCGTAGTTCCAGATCTTCTCGTCGGTTCCGTCGGCCGATTCCATGAGCTCGCGGACCCGTTGCAGCGGCACCCGGTCCGCGAGGAAGCGCCGGACCGACTCCCGCAGCGCCTGCTGCTCTGTGCTGGGGGCGAGCTTCATGTCTCAATTCCGTTCTGCTCTGACTGGCCGGTGACGACCAGGATGTCGAGTGCTTCGATCTGGTCCCCGTCGACCCACAGCGGGTTGACTTCAACCGAGTGCAGGCGGCCGCCCAGTGACAAGGCGGCGTCGGCGATCCGTACGATGATCCTGGCCAGGGCGTCGAGGTCGGCCGGCCGACGGCCGCGTGCGCCGTGCAACAACGGCGCGGAGCGCAGTTCGCCGAGCATCCGGATCACCTCGCCCGGGCCGACTGGCAGCACGCGCAGGCTGACGTCGCCAAGCACTTCCACCCAAACGCCGCCCATGCCCACCGCAAGCACTGGCCCAAACGCCGGATCCATGCTGATCCCGGTCAGCAGTTCGGTGCCGCCCGTGCGCATCGGGCTGACCATGACGCCCTCGACGCCGTGGATGCCGTCCCCTGGTGCGGCCTCGCCTGCCGCCCGCACCCGCCTGAACCCGGCCCGCAGCTGCGTGATGTTGCGCAGGCCGAGCTCCACGCCGCCGATATCGAATTTGTGGGCGATGCCGGCCGAGCTGATCCGCAACGCGACCGGGTAACCGAGCCGTTTGGCGGCCGCGGCGGCTTCATCGGCCGAGGTCACCAGCTCGCCCGGCACCAGGGGCACGTCGAACGCCGCCAGCAGGTTCCTGGCATCACCCTCCCGCCAAGCACGCCCCGCCGCCGCCCCCGCCGCTCCCGCGGAATCGGGCGACAGCGGTGGACCGTTGATGTCGCTATGACGACAGGACGGGCCCACCGTTGTTGCCGGCAACGCCGCAGGGCCCGGCCAGATCCGGCCGCGTCCCTCGGCCCAGCGCAACGCGTTGCCTATCGCCTGGACGGCGAGTTCCATCCCGCCGAGCAGCTGGATGCCATTCCTGCCGAGCAGGTCCCTGCCGTACGCGGGCACGTCGACGCATGTGTAGCCGACCGGCACGACCGGGATGGGGGACGATGCCATCCGCTGGCCGATCCAGGCCACCCGCTCCTCAAGGATGCTGGCAAGCGTCTCGTCGGTCGGCCTGACGTCGGGCAGCGTGAGCCCGGAGAAAAACACGAAGTCCAGGCCAGGATCGGTGACGGCCGCGTCCAGCGCGTGGTCGATCGCGGTAAGCGCTGACGTGCGCTGATTGGCCAGGAAGTAGCCGGTCACGTCGAGCGGGTTGCGCACCTGGGCGAACGGTGGAAGATGCGGCGTGATCGCCGCGACGGTGGGCGGCGCGAAGGGCGGAATCTCGATGCCCTGGGCGGCCGCCCGGTCGGCGATGATGTCGCAGGCCCCGCCCGACGCCGTGAGCACGCCCATCTGGCGGCCTTGGGGCTTGCGCCCGGAGCCGAGCAGGGCGCCGGAGGTCAGCAGCTCCTCGATGCTGGTCACACGGATCACGTTGAGCTGGCGAAGCACGGCGTCGACCACCGCGTCATCGCCGGCGATCGACCCGGTGTGGGCGAGTGCGGCCTGGCGGCCTGCGGCGCTGGAGCCAGCCTTGAGCGCGACGATCGGCTTGCCCGCGCGGTCGGCGTGCTCCGCCGCTGCAGCGAAGGCGGCCGGGTCGCCGATCTGCTCGAGGAACAGGCAGATGACCCCAGTGCTGTCGTCCTCGATCAGGTACTCGATCACGTCGGGCGCGGTGACCATCGCTTCGTTGCCCAGGGTCGCAAGCGTGCTCAGGCCGATTCCGCGCGAGCGGGCAAAGCTCAGCATCACGCTGGCCAGCGCGCCGCTCTGCATCGCGATCCCGACAGGCCCGGTTTGCAGCGGCAAGGGCACGGTGAGCGCGAACGGGCCGGCCTTGGCGTGCGTGTTGAGGAAGCCGAGGCAGTTGGGCCCGAGCAAGGTGATCCCGTTCGCGGCCGCGCGGGTGGCCAGGCTCTCTTCCAGCGCCCGGCCGTCGTCGCCGGTCTCGCGGTACCCGGATGCGAGCACGATCGCGCCGCGCACGCCGGCTGCCCCAGCGTCGTCCAGCACGCCCTCGACGTTGTCGGCAGGCACCATGATGAACACCAGGTCGGGCGGCTCGGCCAGGTCGCGGAGGCTGGCGACGGCCCGCTTGCCGAACACCGCGGAGTGCCCCGGATGGACCGGGGTCAGCTCGCCCGCAAACCCGGTCGCCGCGGCGCTCGCGAAGATGAAACGGGCCCAGGCCGACGTGGGCGAGGCACCGACGACCGCGATGCTTTGCGGCGCGAAGAACTCGGCGAGACGTCTCGGCGTGACGAGCGCGCCGGGCGTGTCGAGCGCGCCGGGCGTGTCGAGCGCACCCGGCGTGTCGAGCGCACCGGGCGTGTCGGGCGGCGTCCTGGGCTTCGGTGGCGTCCTGGGCTGCGGCGGCGCCAGCGGTGGTGCCGCCCAGCCCTGGTCGGTGCTGCCCGGAGCGCGCGCGTCGGACCAGCCGCCGCGCGGCCGCTCAGCGGCGGTCATTGGCTACAGCCCGCGGCTCCTTCGGCAGCCCGAGCGCGCGCTCGCCGACGATGTTGCGCTGGATCTCGCTGGTGCCGGAGTAGATGGTCCCGGCCCGGCTGGACAGGAACACGTTCTGCCAGGCGGTCGTCGGGTAGCCGGGGCCGTCAGGACGGACCAGAGCGTCCGTGCCGACGATCCCGACGGCGATCTCGCCGAGCCGTTTGTGGTACTCGCTCCAGGCCAGCTTGGCCACTGAGGCTTCGGGGCCGGGCTGCTTGCCCTCGGCGACTTGCGCGAGGGTGCGCAGTCCGCTGAACCGCATCACCTGGACGCCGGTGTAGGCCCAGGCGAGCTGCTGGCGGACCAGCGGATCGGTGTCCCTGCCGTACTTTCGCGCGGTCTCGACCAGTTCCCAGAACTCCCGCTCGAAGCCCAGGTGCTGCACGGTAGCCGAGCCGCCGCGCTCGTGCCCCAGCGTCGTCATGGCCACCTTCCAGCCGTTGTTGAGGCCGCCGATCACGTTGAACAGCGGCACCCGCACGCCGTCGATGAAGTCCTCGCAGAACTCGGCGGCACCGGACATCTGCCTGATCGGCCGGTACTGCACGCCAGGGTCCTTGAATGGGAACAGCACGTACGACAGGCCAGCATGCTTGGGAGCGTCGGGGTCGCTGCGGCAGAGCGCGAACATCATGGTCGCTCGCGTCGCGCCCGACGTCCATAGCTTGGTGCCGGTAATGACGACCTCGTCGCCCTGCACCTCGGCGCGCGTCTGCACGCCAGCAAGATCCGAGCCATAATCCGGCTCCGAGAATCCCTGGCAATAAACGTCCTCGCCAGAGATGATCCGGGGCAGGAAGTGCGCCCGCTGCTCGTCACTGCCGTGCACGATGATCGACGGGCCGACCAGGCTCTCGCCCATGCCGCGCCTGACCCGCGGCAAGCCTGCCAGGTGGAACTCCTCGTTCAGCACCGCGAGCCTGACGCCGTCCATGCCCTGGCCGCCGAATCCCTCCGGCCACTGCGGGCAGATCAGCTTGGCGTCGGCGAGCCTGCGCTCCCACTCGACGTGGGCCGGATGCGCTGTGGCCCTTGCGAGCTCCGCGCCTTGGTAGCCGCCCGTGGCCGAGACGATGGTCCAATCGGTCAGCCCGGCGAGGCCCTCGGGAGCGTTCGCCGCGAGCCATTCGCGGAGCTGAGCCCGGAACTCTGCGATCTCCGGGCCGAGGTCAAGATCCATGACGCGCCTCCCGGCGGGGGTTGAAATCTTAGAATCAAATTCTAAGTTCGATGACAACAAAGCGCCCGTGGCATTGTCAAGGCTGGCAGGTCAGCCGCCCGCAACCCGAGCCGCCCTGCCCGCGCCCGCCCTGCCCGCGCCAGCCTTGCCCGCGCCAGCCTTGCCCGCGCCCGCCCTGCCCACGCCCGCCCTGCCCACGCCAGCCCTGCCGGCGCCCGTGTGGCCCCTCGCCCGCCCCGACATTGAACAGCTATGGCCCATCACCCGTCTTGTTCGAACGGCGGTGGGCCATAGCTGTTGAATTGGCGACGCCACCGGTCATCACCCGGCGCGCGTACTCAATCACGGCGTCGATGACGGCGTTGGCCTGGCGGCGGTTCCTCGAGGCGGCGACCTCTCGCGCGCCAGCACCGATCAGCGAGGTAAGGATCGATGCGTAGAGCCGGTCGAGCGACGTGTCGGCGAGCCGGAGCAGCGCGTCGTTCTGGCTGACCCACTCGTGCTCCCTGCTCCGCTTCATGAGCTCGAAGCCCGGCGGGCCGTCACCAGCGACGAACAGCATCGCCAGGTCCCGGCGCAGCCAGCTGCCCTCGAGGAAGGCCCTGGCTCCGATGCAGAACAGTGCCGTCGGATCGCGCTCACCGGACCGACGCGCGTGCGCGACTGCCTCGCTCGCCGCCTTCTCGTGCGCGGCCTGGTGATCCTGCCAGAGCGCCAGGAACAGCTCGCTCTTGCCGCCGAAGTGGTGGTAGAGGCTGCCAACGCTTGAGCCTGCCCGTTCGACCACGTCGGCGATGCTGGCGCTCGAGAATCCCTGCTCGGTGAAGACCTCGCGGGCAGCATCCAGCAGGGCGCGCTGCGTCTGCTTGGTCCGCCCCCACTGCCAGGCGCCGCTTGCCGGCCTGCTCGTCAGCTCGCTCGACATGCTCACCGATCCGAGCCTCCCATCTGGTGTGCTTTTGCACCGCCGCCTTGACACCGCCGCATTGACACCGCCGCCTTGACACCGCCGCCTTGACACCGCCGCCTTGACAGTGCCGCCTTGACAGTGCCAAGTTGCGCACCTGAAGGTAATTCCAGAAGAGAATTCTAGTAATCCTGACCATGGTTCAGCTAGGAAAGGGCCGGTGAGCAGCGATGGGACGGCTTGACGGGCGGGTCGCGATAGTGACAGGCGCGGGTCGCGGCATCGGCAGGTCGGTCGCCATCCTGCTGGCCAGCGAGGGTGCAGCGGTCGTCGTCAACGACCTCGGCGCCGCGCTCGACGGTTCGGGCAGCGACACCGGCCCGGCCGGCCAGGTTGTGGCCGAGATCGGCGCGGCCGGCGGCAAGGCGGTCGCGAACGTGGCCGACGTATCCGACCACGCGGTGGCGCAGGCCCTGATCGGTTCCGCTGTGGAGCAGTTCGGGCGGTTGGACGTGCTGGTCAACGTGGCAGGCATCCTGCGCGACCGGATGGTGTTCAACATGACTGAGCAGGAGTGGGACGACGTCATCCGGGTGCACCTGAAGGGCACCTTCAACACCACCAAGTTCGCGGCGGCGCACTGGCGCTCGCTGCGCGACCCGTCGGCCCAGAACCGGATCATCAACTTCACCTCGGTTTCCGGCCTGCACGGGTCACCAGGACAGCCGAACTACGCCGCGGCGAAAATGGGCATCGTGGGCCTGACCTACTCGTGCGCCAACGCGCTGCGGCAGTACGGCGTCACCGTCAACGCAATTTCACCCGGCGCGGCCACGCGGATGACCGACTCGGTGCCGGCGGAGCGGCGCAGGTCCAGGGTGACCGCCGATGAGTGGTCGCCGGATAACGTCGCGCCCGTGGTCGCGTACCTGGCGAGCGAGCAGTCGGATTGGATCAGCGGGCGGATCGTGCACTCATCGGGTTATGAGATAGCTCTCTACAACAATCCCGAGCCCGTGGTCCGGCTGATCGGGACCCAGCCATGGGACCTGGACAACCTGGCAAGCCAGGTCGAGCGCTCGTTCGGGCCACCGCTCGGCCGGAGCGGGTGATGGCCCAGAAGGCGGTGCCCGTGCCGACACCGGAGACTCAGCCGTTCTGGGATGGCTGCGCGGCCGGGGAGCTGCGGATCCAGCGCTGCCTCGACTGTGACCAGCCGTACTTTTACCCGCGTCCGGTCTGCCCGGCCTGCGGCTCAGACCGGGTGGAGTGGTTCACGGCGAGCGGCGAGGCGACGCTGTACTCCTACGTGATCAACCACCGTCCAGCGCCCGGCTTCGAGGACGAAGCGCCCTACGCGATCGCCGTCGTCCAGCTCGCCGAGGGGCCGCGGATGATGACCAACTTGACCGGCGTGCCCAACGCGCCCGAGGACCTGGTGCTGGACATGCCGCTGCGGGTCACCTTCACCCGACGCGGCGATGTGAGCCTGCCGCTCTTCGCTCCGGTCTCGACGGCGACGGAAGCGGCTTCGTGACCGGGGTCATCATCGCCGGCGCCGCCGAAACCGACAGGGTCGGCAAGCTTTCTGATCACTCCACGCTCCAGCTGCATGCCGAGGCCGCGCTCAACGCGGTCGCTGACGCCGGCCTGACGCTGAAGGACATCGACGGGATCGCGACGGTCAGCTCGCCGGGACCGGTCCAGATCGCCCACTCGCTCGGCATCGTGCCGCGCTGGATGGACGGCACAGGTGTTGGCGGCACATCGTTCCTGCTGCACGTCAGGCATGCCGCGGCCGCGATCATGGCCGGGTACGCCAGCACCGTTCTGATCACGCACGGCGAGTCGGGCCGATCCAGGGTTGGCGCCGCGCGTTTCGTTCCAGCGCCGACCTCGATCCAGGGCCAGTTCGAGGCGCCATACGGCGTCTTCGGCGCGACGACGGCGTTCACGATCCCGGTCCTCCGTTACATGAACGACTACGGGCTGACTCACGAGCAGCTTGCCTACGTGGCCGTCGCGCAGCGGCGGTGGGCGGCGAAGAACCCGCGTGCCATGTACCGCGACCCGATCACCGTCGATGACGTGCTCGCGTCGCGGCTGGTGGCTTACCCGTTCCACCTGCTCGAGTGCTGCCTGGTGACCGATGGCGGCGGCGCGCTGATCGTGACCTTGGCCGACCGCGCCGGCGAGTTTCCTAAGCCGTCTGTGTACGTGCTAGGCACCGGGGAGTCGTCGGAGACGCCAGTGATTTCGCAGATGGCTGACTTCACCGAGTCACAGGCCTTCCGTCTGGCCGGTCAGGCGGCCTTCGCTGAGGCAAGAATCGGCACGGGCGATGTCGGTCACCTGATGGTCTATGACGCGTTCGCGCATCTGCCGATCTACGGCCTTGAGGCACTTGGCTTCGTACCGAAAGGCGAGGCAGGCGCCTTCATCGCCGACGGGAACACCGAGCCGGGCGGCTCGGTGCCAATGAACACCAACGGGGGCGGGCTGTCGTACACCCACACCGGCATGTACGGCATGTTCGCAATCCAGGAGTCAGTCCGCCAGATCAGGGGCGAAGCCGCCGCCCAGGTGGACGGCCCTGAGATCAGCGTTGTGCTCGGGGTCGGCGGCATGTTCGCTACCTCCGGCGTCCTCGTGCTGGGCAGGCAGCCACGCTGAGCACGGCCCGCTGGCGGCGCGGCAGCCGGATCACCGGACAGACTCCGGCCGGAGTTGGTCTACTCGGGTATGGCAATTGTTGAGGTGGACATCTCGATGTCGGTGGACGGGTTCGTCACCGGGCCACACCTAGACAAATGGCCCGGGCTAGGCAAGGGCGGTGAGCGGTTGCACGCGTGGCTCGGGCATGACGAGGGACGGCGGCTGAGCGAGGCGACGTTCGCCGCGTCCGGCGCTGTCGTGACGAGCCGGCTGGTGTACCAGCAGACCGGCGGCTGGGGGGAAGACGGCTTCTACCGGATGCCGGTCTTCGTTGTTACCCACCGGCCGCACCAGGCGGTGCGCAGGGGCGACACCGCGTTCAGTTTCGTTACCGGCGGGGTCGCTGCCGCGATCGAAGCGGCCGCGGTTGCGGCCGACGACAAGCGGGTCCACGTGATGGGCGGCGCGTCGATCGTCCGGCAGGCGCTGCGGACCGGCCTGGTCGATCGTCTGCGGCTGCACATCGCTCCGCTGCTACTGGGGTCCGGCACCGTCCTGTTTGAAGGTACCGGGCCGGAGCTGGAACTGCTGGACACCGTGGGTACCCCGGAGGCCTCCCATGTGACGTACCGGATCACCTGAGGGCCCCTCGATACTGTGGGATCCGGAAGAGTTCAGCGGGTGCGAATCATCCACTACGGCAAGGAGGTCAGATGGCTGGCGGCGCGGTGGCCATTGTCGGCGGCATGGTCGTGCCGATCGTTGGACCCGAGATCCCCGGCGGGACGGTCCTGATCGAGAACGGCAGGATCGCTGCCGTCGGCGCAGGCGACGCTGTGGCGGTACCCGACGGCGCTCATGTTGTCGACGCCGCCGGATCGTGGGTGCTGCCTGGCTTCATCGAGGCGCACGGGCACGTCGGCGTGAGCGAGGAGGCCGAGGGCTGGGCCGGCGAGGACACGAACGAGATGACCGAGCCGGTCACCGCGCACGTGCGTGCTATCGATGCGATCAACCCCGCGGACATGGGCTTTCGCGACGCTATCAGCGGCGGAGTGCTGGCGGTCAATGTCAACCCAGGCTCCGGCAACCCGATCGGCGGCCAGACGGCCGCGCTGAAATGCTGGGGCCGGACCGTCGACGAGATGGCGCTGCGGCAGCCGTCGGGGATGAAATCGGCGCTCGGCGAGAACCCGAAGCGCGTCTACGGCGAGCAGAAGAAGACTCCGAGCACTCGTCTCGGCACGGCAGCGGTGATCCGCGGAGCGCTGGTAGCGGCGGCGAATTACCTAGAGCGCATCGAGGCCGAGGAGCGCAAGCCAGTGGCCGAACGCAAGCCGGTCGACCGCGATCTCAAGCTGGAGGCGCTCGGACTGGTGCTGCGCAGGCAGATCCCGTGGCGCCAGCACTGCCACCGCGCCGACGACATCGCGACCGCGATCAGGATCGCCGACGAATTCGGCTACGACCTGGTGATCGACCACGGCACCGAGGCGCACCTGCTTGCCGACATCATCGCCGCCAGGGGCATCCCGGTGATCATCGGGCCACTGCTGACCAGCAGGTCGAAGGTCGAATTGCGGAACAGATCGCTGGCCAACCCCGGCCGCCTGGCGAAGGCGGGGGTCACGATCGCCATCACTACCGATCACCCGGTGGTTCCGGTCAATTTCCTCGCCCACCAGGCCGCGCTCGCCGTCAAGGACGGCCTGGACCGGGAGAACGCACTGCGGGCGCTGACTATCAACCCGGCCAGGATCGCCGGTATCGACGACCGGCTGGGCTCCATCGAGCCCGGCAAGGATGCTGACCTGGTGATCTGGTCGGGCGATCCGCTCGATGTGCTCAGCCGCGCGGTCCGGGTGTTCGTCGACGGCGCAGAGATCTACTCCTACTCTGGCGGCGAGGCACAGTTCGCCGAGTTGTGACGCGTCCGTCGTTGCCAGCGGCGAGGTGTCAGCGGTGACGCTCGCGGATCTGGCGCTTGATCCGAGCGAGCATCGCCGCCATGCCGCGCAGCCGCAGCGGGCTCACCAGGTCCTGCAATCCGAGCTGGCTGGAGAACTCTCCCGGCGTGGCCAGGACCTCGTCCGCGCTCAGCCCGTCCAGCCCGGCCTGCAAGATACCGGCGAAGCCCCGGGTTGTCGGTGCTTCCCGCGGCGCGTCGAAGAACAGGTGAACGGTAGCGTCCTGGTCCACTTCAACAGCCAGGAAGAGCGGTGACTGGCATTCGGGCACAGGCTCAAGCAGGTCCGGGTGCTCGGCGTAGCGGGCCGGCAAGGGCGGCAGGTCCTGAGAGAACTCCAGCAGCAACTGCAGCCGTTCGGCGCTA
>Ga0207646_10006590_pt1 | contig 11979 bp, 10 predicted proteins | sample KBSK5502metaG_FD_184343 | JGI IMG/M metagenome (GOLD analysis project Ga0207646, IMG submission 184343) | Corn, switchgrass and miscanthus rhizosphere microbial communities from Kellogg Biological Station, Michigan, USA - KBS K5-50-2 metaG... | ecosystem: Host-associated > Plants > Roots >...
AATCTTTGAAAAACTTGGTATAGAAGCTCCAAAAGGTATACTTTTACATGGTCCTCCCGGAACTGGTAAGACTCTTTTGGCAAAGGCAGTGGCAAGCGAAAGTAACTCCCACTTTATAAGTATCTCAGGGCCTGAAATAATGAGTAAATTCTATGGAGAATCCGAAGCACGAATTAGAGAAATCTTTAAGGAAGCAAAGGAAAAAGCACCCTCTATAATATTCATAGACGAAATTGACTCTATCGCTCCAAAGAGAGAAGAAGTAACTGGTGAAGTCGAAAGAAGAGTAGTCTCGCAATTGCTCTCAGTAATGGATGGCCTTGAGGCAAGAGGTAAAGTCATTGTAATTGCAGCTACTAACAGGCCAAATGCACTCGATCCTGCATTAAGACGTCCTGGGAGATTTGACAGAGAAATTGAGATTAAGGTTCCTGGTAAATCTGGTAGATTGGAAATACTACAGATTCACACGCATAATATGCCTCTAGACCCAGATGTAGATCAGGACAGAGTTGCAGCAGTAACCCATGGATTCGTTGGCGCGGACCTTGAATATTTGTGCAAAGAAGCAGCCATGAAATGTTTGAGAAGATTGCTGCCTGAACTTAATTTGGAAGACGAGAAACTTGCACCCGAAGTATTGGATAAGTTGGTAGTAACCATGAGTGACTTCGAGAACGCTGTAAAAGAGGTAATGCCATCTGCTTTGAGAGAAGTCTATCTAGAATCACCAGATATCCCTTGGACAGCGATAGGCGGTCTAGAAGAAGTCAAGCGCGAATTGCAGGAAGCAGTAGAATGGCCGTTGAGATATCCCAATTTGTACAAGGAATTGAGTCATTCTATTCCGAAAGGAATTCTACTACATGGACCTTCAGGTACAGGTAAGACTATGCTTGCCAAAGCTGTAGCTACAGAGTCTGAAGCCAACTTTATCAGTGTAAAAGGACCTGAATTGATTTCTAAGTGGATTGGAGAATCTGAGAGAGGTATCAGAGAAATATTCAGAAGAGCAAGACAAGCCGCCCCATGTGTAATATTCTTTGACGAAATAGATTCTATTGCACCTATTAGAGGCGGCGGTGGTAGTATGGGAAGTGGGAGCACAGAAAGAATGGTATCTCAGTTGCTTACCGAGATGGATGGAATACAGAAGGATATTCATGGAGTCGTTGTCCTTGCCGCGACCAACAGGGTTGACATGATTGATACGGCCTTATTAAGGCCAGGACGATTTGACAAGATTGTATACGTACCAAAACCTGAAGTGAATACAAGGCAGAAAATTCTTGAAATACATACAAAAGATAAACCCGTTGGTCTAGATGTGGAATTAAGAAGAATAGCAGAAGTGACTGAGGGATTTAGCGGTGCGGATGTTTCGGCAATTGCTAATACTGCAGTCTCTCTGGTACTGCATGAATATCTTGCAAAGTACTCTACTCCAGAGGAAGCAGCAAAACATTCTTCGGAAGCACTTGTTTCAATTCAGCACTTTGAAGAAGCAGTCAAGAAGATAAGGATACAAAGGGCAATGAAGCCCGAGGAGACAACAACTCTACCACAATACGGATGATATTAATATACCCATCTTCGTAGAGCGCACATCTTCATGAAAACAACTAGGCACACCAGATGTATAATGATCAAGTACGTCGTAACACAAAATATAGAAATATCGGCTCAGTAGAAACCATGGAATATTATATTAAGATTGCTCAATCTGTGCATGTTGTATGCTATACATCTGAATGATAATTATCTGTTCTGTGTTTTCACTAGTCTTGATGTAATTTGCTCTCCAAATAGCCGTTTTATCACTGATACAATGGTTTCATTCTTGTTTCTTTAAGTGTACAGCAATCTAGAATAGCCACATTTCATTTGTATTCCTGTATCTCCCATGTGTCTTTCGTATTGGCACTTGTTCATTTCTTGCTGGTATAACACTAAATGTATGAAGTACATCTCTTACTAGTACGTGATTGACTTCACATGGTTATCTAGGATTAGTATAGCATAGGATAGCGGTACTAATTTTGATATCTTTGTTATGAGTGGTCGGAGGTCTATGCTATCATGTCTAGCCGGAGCACGTCTGATTTTAATTCTACAGATTATCAGATTATCTGTTATAATACGTCAACTACTAATGATAGTTTACTGTATGGTACTGAGAAGCATGGGTTGTGTTGAATCCTGAGGAATCTATTCAAAGAATAGTTATCCTATTTTTGTAAGAATTATGAATGATGAAATTATCTTTTCTAGCAGAGTTCCACTGATTCTTTCCGTGAATTTCTGAAGAGTAGTGAAATGTGGTACTTCTGATAACTGGAGAAATGTTCTAAGGTGATACGCTCGACTAGCCATTACGAAAACATCCGATAACTCATTCCTCAGTACTGGCGTCTATTTAATAATGCCATATGCTGCCAGACTGCGAATAAGTGATTGCTCTTTCTGAATAGAAATACAGGTATTCTTGCGTTTCTTAAAACACGCAGCATGGTATTTACTAACTGATCTGACATACCTTGACTCTCATTAGGTATATTGTATTATGTTCTTACAAAGCTTTGACGGGATTATCAGAAAAAAGGTAGTTTCTACTAATCCAGCGAGCCAATGTCATATTTATGCTAAGTGGGATAAGATCAGCAGATTTGTCTGCTTTCAATTTGATTGCAAATTGTACCATAGTTGCTTGCTCGGTCAAATATCATTATCTTTCTCTGTTTTTTCATTTGTAAATATCTAATTGAAATACCAAATCTACCAGATCAGACCAGCGTATTTTTTGCATTTGCATTTAACATCACATAACAACCTCATTTTTTAATACCAATGACCTTGAATTTGTACTGTTGTTGTCTAAACATGTCTCGGTAAAAGCGAGCATAACTCTCTGCAACTTCATATCTTCTAAAATGAAGTCGTAGGTCTGGGAGCATAATTTTCTCTTCTTGGTTACCTAGGATTTGTATAGTATAAGATAGCGGCAGTATTCTTACCTGCCTAATTGTTATGAACATGGTAATAAGTAGAAAAATTATCGCTGCGATAAGGACTACTATATGTTTAAGATCATTAACAAATTCCATATTAAATCAAATCGGACAAAGCCCATTCTGTTTTTTGAAGATAAATCTTTCTGCATCGATATATCTCATAATTGAGTGGGCCATTTTAAATCAACATCAAACATCAAATAATAGTGTCGTTGTAATTACATCTTCCATAGTCGATTGCGGTTCTATCTCCCACATTAATATTTCCTCTCCGTTGGAACATAGCGGGTGATGGTTACTGGGTACCAACACAGTTTTGGAGACTGCTCGCTATAATATGCTAGTGTATGTTTCAAGAAGTTCACATCATCTCTAGTTGGATAATCAGTCCGCGCATGCGCACCCCTTGATTCTCGTCGAGTCAAAGCCCCCATTAACACTATCTCTGCTATCCTTAGGATAGAATCTGTCTCCATGACATTTGTGAAATTAGTGTTGTATTCTTTTGCTTTGTCGTCTACGTGCCTCCACGACATCTGCTTCAGTTCCGCTACCTTCCTTAAACCTTCTTGCAAGCCTTCTTCATTCCTAAAGACATAGGCCTTGGCATCCATAGTATCGGTCAGGTCCTTTCTAAGTTGGTAAGGATTCACTTCCCCGCTACCTTTGAAAATACCATCGTAGATCCTCTTTTCTTCTTCTAACACTTGGTGAGTAGAAACTGATATAGAGCTGGATTTATTGCTAGACGCGTATCTCGCGGCAAGCTCTCCGGTGATTCGTCCCCAAACAAGACACTCCGAAGTTGAGTTTGCACCAAGCCTGTTTGCGCCGTGTGTACTATTACAAGCAGCTTCGCCCGCCGCCCACAATCCTTTCATCTCAGTAGCTCCGTCAATGTCAGTGTGAATTCCACCCATCATATAATGACAGACTGGTCTTACCTCAATTGGCTCATCGATAACATCGATGCCAGAGAATTTTATTCCGATATCCCTAATTCCTCCTAGCCGCTCTTTTATAATATCAGCCCCTAAATGCCTAAGATCAAGCTTCAAGCAATCTGCCCCTGATTCATGTTTAAAACTTCTTCCCTCCAGCATCTCGTGGATCATAGACCGTGAAACGACGTCTCTCGAAGCCAGTTCAAGTTTTTCAGGTGCGTATTTCTTCATGAATCGTTCCCCTGCGGAATTAATAAGATACCCGCCTTCACCACGTGCCCCTTCTGTGAGTAGTATTCCAGAGGGTAAAATTCCTGTTGGATGGAACTGCACGAATTCCATGTCTTTAAGAGCTATTCCTGCACGATAAGCCATATCTAATCCATCAGGTGTAGACGAATATGCGTAAGTTGAAAAACTGTATAACCTTCCCGCTCCACCGGTACATATTATGCAGGCCGGTGCCAGCAGTTTAAAAAAGTTCCCAGTTTTCATCTCGATAGCTGTAACGCCTCGAAAACTTCCTTCGTCATCGGTAAGAATGGATGTGCAAAACCATTCGTTATAGAATTGGATATTGTCAAATTTGAGAGATGTGTCATACAGCGTTTGCATCTCGTAAAATCCCACCTTGTCTTGAGCGTATGTTGCCCTAGGGAATGAATACCCCCCGAAGTTGCGCTGGGCTATTCTGCCATCATTCTTCCTGGACCACGGCATTCCCCAATGGTCTAGCTGATAGATTTCATATGGCATGTTATATACCAGTCTTTCAGCAACGTCTTGGTCTGCAAGAAAATCGCTGCCTTTGATAGTGTCATAAATATGAGATTCTCGATCGTCTCCTTCTTCCTCGAAGAGTACTGCAGCCGTTCCACCTTCCGCAGATACAGAGTGTGATCGCATGACCTGAACCTTGGAAACTACTGCAATGTCTAATTTTTTGTCTGTTGCGGCTGAAGCAATAGCCGCTCGCAACCCGGCTAGGCCTGAACCTATGATCAATACATCCTGAGAGATAGAGTCAACCAATTGTCGTTGTCAGCAGCTTCGGGAAGTCAGGCTTTGTCATAAATATCTTTTTATAAGAAATTAAAAAATGTCAGAGCTAACTCAAGGTACTTTCCACTTAACTTAATAGCTGAAATTTCACTGTTGTAATGTGTTTTAGCCTGTAGGAAAATTTTATCATAAACAACTTAGAACGGTATTTTAGCTTAACCACTAAATAAATGGTATATGTACTCTGCTTACTAAGCCACATAATGATGCGCGTAATAGTGCCTACCACATTAGCTCGCAATCTTGAAGTAGTACTAGTACTCGTTGCAATACATGGCTTTAACGGCTTACGAATTATAATGCTTGAATTGCTGCAGATTTCCATACTCAGTCATGACTACCATTTATTCAATCTTAAGAAACGTCTTCTAAACAGTTAATATATCGAATACGTAATAAACTTGTTTATCAATATGAGTGCCGGTAACACCAAGTCTTCGACTAGGACCATCAACCTTAAAGGCCTAAACCGTCCTGAGATCAAAAAGGGCTAAATGAACATGACTGTTGTTGTTCGGCCAGATATAGTGAGTCAAATAGGTAACACCCCGCTCGTAGAGCTGAATTCGTTTTCCACAAGCAGCCTAAAGCTTTTTGCCAAGCTAGAATGGTTCAACCCTTTTGGCTCTGTTAAAGACAGAGCCGCATACTGGATGGTAAAGGAGGCTGAGAGGAAGGGGCTGTTGAAGAAAGACAAAAGCATTATAATCGAGCCTACATCTGGAAATACCGGTATCGCTTTAACGGGCATTTCCCAAGCACTAGGATATAGAGTTGAAATTGTTATACCAGACAAAGTAAGCGATGAGACAAAGAAAATTCTGAAGAGATTGGGAGCTACAGTACATGAGACCTCAGATGATCTTTGCCCAAGGGTGGGTGCTGGTACTGATCAAAGTATCTCACTGGCTCAAGCGATTTCGAAATCAAGACCTGATATCTATTATATGCCCAATCAATACGAAAATGATGCGAACTATTTTGCCCATTATGAAAGCACCGGGCCAGAAATATGGAAACAAACCAATGGTGACGTGACGCACTTCCTTACCGGTTGTGGCACAGGAGGCACCATAACAGGTACCGCAACTTTCCTGAAGGAGAAGAACAAAAATATTAGAATTATCGCGATTCAAGCTCAAAAGAATCACTTACTGCAAGGATTGAGAAATTTTGAAGAATCTTCAATGCCAGAATTGTTCCTGCGACGGGAAAAGATTGTTGATGAATGGCTAACTGCTACAAATGAAGAGTCATTTCTAATGGTGAAAGAACTCGCGGTAAAAGAGAATATGTTGGTGGGTCCTTCCTCAGGCTCTGTTATGGCTTCAATGCTGAAGACTGCTGAAAAATTGGAGAGCGGCAATCTTGTGGGTATATTTGCAGACGATGGTACAAAATTCAAGAGTTTATACGACCAACAAGGCGTGTTCACCGATACGGAATACTACAATATCCTTAAGAATGCTAAGAATCTTTCAAAGCCTGCCTACGCATTTGTGTAATAGTTATATGAAGATGCGAATAAGCATAACATATCCTTTTTCGGTTGTATGAAAGACAATGGGCAAGGACGAAGATTCTGTTTGTATGTGTGGTCACAGGCAAAGCCACCACTGGACGGTTTCGGGACTTTATAGATACCATACTCCATGCTCTATAGCCAAGTGCAACTGTCTCTCCTTTAGAGACTCGAAGGGATAGCCTGAATGATATAGAATTTCAGTTTCAATCGTACTGATACGGTCGTCCGCCCACTATCCAAGCACAAGATTTTCGATTTGAGCCCCAATATAGAATTGTTGACCATATAAGCAAGTGAGAATATGGGGACTCTGATTTTTACATGTCCACCATTATTATATTGGGATAGTTAGTTATTTTAGCTAGAACGACCCCGCATGAGTCCAATCAACAGAGTTTCTGAACTCCATATCGATTCTTTTCCTTCCGGGTTCAGTATATCTATTCCTACCGGATTTCTTTTTTGTTTCATTATGTCTAAATTCCACTATTTTCTGATTTTTTAATTTCTATCGTAACTTTATCGCCCACTTTTATATCAATGTCGTCATACTCTTTCATACTCATTTTAAATGTAGGGGAGTCTATGGGAACGCCACCACCACCGGTCATCCGTGAAATATTTGACATCATCTTCGGTAAATTTTTCATCAAATCTTCTGGGGAAGTAAATGCCATCATGTTTGGACCAAAAGGATTTCGCTGCTTTTTGCCGTCTGCTTTATAGTCATTCGCGTTACTAAATGCGACGTAAACATAAGGCAGGCTGCATTCATTGAAATGATATATCCCTTCTTCACTATTCTCAATCCATACTGTAAGAGAATAGGCATATAATTATTTCAGACTCGCGATGTCGTCTTGAGGCTTCCTTTCCTCTCTATACCAACACTAAAGAAGCAGATCTTCCGACATTCTGAATGTTGATACTACTGTAGAGAATTTAGTTCCGATTTAATCAAATTTGATGATGATAAAACTCAATCAACAGATCGAAAGAGGTAAATAGAGCAATAATATATGCTCACAACATATCGACATCAGAAATTGATAATAGACTCATACTCCCTAAACAATGACAATAAGAATAACAAAAGCTCCAAGCATCCGAATAACAAGAATGGTTCAATTGAACTAACACTCACTTATGAAAAGGAGTTATCAACTATTTTATATGATAGATTAGTGGATTACGTAAAACAGCAGAACAAGCTGAATGACATCATTCAATATGATAAAAGACATATTGAAACTTATCTTGAAAAGATATCAGATATTTTTCATGGAGCTATCAGAAAGTCGTGTAAAATACACGATACTAGTAAAGAGGGTATTGAGAACTTCCTAAGAAATAACTGGAATGAGTTGAGATTTGAGGAGCTGATTAGACTTATAGTTACCTATGTTTACGATCATTCTCCTCTAACGGTAACAACGAAAACCAGAGGCATTAAACAATTCAAAAAGTTACGACAAGATTTATTGAAAGATATAATTGATAACTGGTTTGCCATTGTTAACTACAACAACGACAACAATTACAAGAGCAGTTAGATACATTGACAATGATTTTGAGTCCAAGGCTAGAAATACCGCAGGATAATGTTGGTGTGGATAAATGTCAATACTAGTAAGAGATCAATCTAGTTCATTAATGTTTATGAAGAATGTCGCCAAACCAGCATTCGTTAAATTGATTATACAATGTCTTGTGTTCTGTAAGTAATTTATTACTTAGCAAACTTGGTATTAGCGCTTGATTGTTCATTATTGCTTTGAATATGTCCTTATCTGTGATCATTCTTATCATTTTTTCTTTCTCAACTATTACAAGATGACGAATATTCTCTTGCTGCATCGTCTGAATCGCATCTTTAATTGAGCTATTTATTGATATAGTGATCAAGGGTTTGCTCATTATATCGCGTAAAGGTGCGTATCGCAAAGCCTGGTCTAACGATCCTAATATGTGTATAACATCCCTTTCAGTGATAATAGCTACTGGTTTTGTATAATTGACACCGCTCTTACCAACAATAACTACGCATCCGACATTGTTTTCATGCATGATTCTACAGAATGAACAGATATTCTGATGTTCTCTTTCTGTCATTACATCTCTGCTACTCATAAAATTGGAAATGGGAATGGAACCGATACTCATAGTTTATACGCTCTTCCTTATTCTAACTATTTGATTCTAATTGGCATATAAGATCTTTTAGAATTTTGTGCACTGCAATGCAAACAGATGTCATAATTAAATTACAGGTATCTTTCATATTGAAGAGATGGATAGAGTTTTAGGCATAGAAGCGTAACTATACAGTAGACTCGTCAATTGCAGATGTACTGCTGTGTGAGGTACATGAAGGTAAAACTGGCCTTTGCGGAGAGGGGTAATAGACTATAAACTACGGTCATTTGTATATGGTAGCGTTATCAGCTTCCTCTGAGAAAATGTAAACCTTTATCAATCTTAATGGCTCCGCTTCGACAAGGAAGGATAATGTTTTTCTTTGAGTAGTGCACTATATTCTTGATGTACAAGGACCCTGTTTGTAACATGATGGTTGATGAGAAGAAGACACAACATATCTCCCAAGCCGGAGGAAGGAAAGTTTACTTATGCTCTGCTGCTTGCAAAAGAGAGTTTGAGAAAAATTCCGCTAAATACGGCTATTATTATCCGTAAATGTGCATTCATTCATTCATTCTGAGAGAAAAAGTATTCTGGGACTCTTTGCTAGGAAACACATTGGTTGAGCAGATAGTCTCCATACGCCGTAGTGCGTCGTGAATTGGCCAGATTCAGGTTTTTGATAACAATTAGGATCGCCGGTGCATACGAAATTTGTATGTTATCTAATCATGGCCATCATTTGTCCAATTAGTCCCATCCTGTTGTTGGCTGTTGAGGAACATATCTCAAGACATAGGGTAGATGGCGTCAATGTATGCACTCAACACTGACATACTTAGGTTATGATTACCTCTGACAATTTCGACTAAATGCAAGTACAAATCTAACAGAATGACTGGAGACTAGAATACAAACCGTCATAGCAAATAATGCTGCGCTCATGACAATCGTAACTGGCTATGGTTTCAGATTTCTTATTTGTCTACTCTCCAGCTTTTTTATAGTAAACTAATGCATAAAGGCGCGGCGGATATTTTATATCTGGCTCTGCTACTGCTGTAAATTTGATATCTATTATTTCAATTTGTGGATTTGCCAGAAATTCATTTATTTCCTCTTCAAAGACTCTTCTAGCGTCTTCGAAGTCTCTCCTATCACGTAGTCCAGTCGCCGAGCCTCTAAAGAGTTTTACCGGCATGTGCTATTAATCATCTCCACTTGCTGTTGTACTAATATATTTATAATTGTGTGGGTAGTTGTGTCAATTCCCGATTGAACCAGTACGGTCATGAATGCGCCTTGATATATACGTCTAAACATGGAACTCTATCGAACGCAGGTTCGAATGCTCCAATAATAATGAGTCAAAAGAAAAGGCAAAGGCAAAAGTTGTCGTAATAGGATCTACTACGGATTAATGAATGCAATTTTATCGGCACAACATATTAGTAATCTACTAACAAATTTTTGCTGTTTGGATATGGATATCTCATAAATTGCTTGTCTAATGAGATGAGAGTGATGAACTAAGAGACTAGATACAGTAGAGAACGCAGATCTAGCCGGCACAGTAACCGATGCAGTTTCACTTTGATTCTTTGGAAGCATCCATGAACCGATGCAGGTAGTAAGAAGTGCCTTATCTATTGAACACCCCCTATCTGTATTGCACGGGATGGATTGGCCCATGGTAGAGTTTATGCAAAAACAAGTTTAATCCTTCTTCTCCTGCTCTGACATTGGAAATGAGATAGTTTGGGCTACATACTAGCGCTCAAAATGACTGAATGTTATGACTTACTGTGCTGAGTTGGCTATGGGGGCTTAATTGACCAGACAACCACCAACCCAATGCACCAGAGCTGATGTTAATAGCTAAGATGATTCATTTTTTCATCCTATAGAGATTTCTGCGTGATACTATGACAAGCTTGTTATCGCTTATCCGTCTAATTTGAACATTAATTGATAAAATACCGTAGCGTTCTGAATCTCTTTCTATTTTATCCGAGACAGAATACTCTACTTCTAGTTCGTCACCTGCGTAGACTTCACCCAAAAACCTAGTATGCCTATTATCCCAATTAGGATCTCCATCCATTCCATACAGGAGCATAATGCAATCAGAAAATATATCCAGACGTGTCATCTCTCCTTCAGCACGTGCTATTACAGCTCGACCTGGCAAAAGAGTTCCTGTAATTCCTTCCTTAGCAGCCAATTCGGGTTTTTCATGCAGGATATTTCTTGTCTTTGCAAATGATATATATTTTTGAAAACTATCGATGTCAATAACAATACGCAATTTGAATGTCTGCCCTACTCTAAATTCTCCAAATTTCAAATCTGATTTTGAAAATTGATATCATACTCAATATATTCTAACAACAATTAAAGGCATTGGTATGCACAGAACAGTAATAAAAATAGAATGCGACCATGGATTAATCATACAATCGAGGTCTGGAAATGAAACATACAAATTCAATACATTTAGTAACCACTACATGTTCTGAATCTCAATTATTTTCTTTCTTGATGTTAGTCCAGAAATGATATGTATACTATTTTCAGGGACTACAAAGAAATCTGATAGCTTTTTTATCATCTCCTTGTTTGCTTTTCCATGTTTTGGTTCAGATTTTATAGACATGATTATTTCATTCCCTTTTACATGAATACTTCCAAATGAATTGAATTTTACTTCGACGAAATACCTCAAGTAATTTAATAAATGGATATTGGATACTATTAACATACCGTGAAAACAGAAGAATAGAGTGTATAGCATTATACACCCCTAGGGGATCCGGAGTTGACCGACCACGATAGGCCACTTATCGAGTGAAAAAATTCTATAGTTTATCTCGCTGGCATAAATAAAAATGAACCAGAATCAGGGATAAGCCTGGAGGGCTTAAGTCTTTTTACAACTCGTTTCCTTAGCCTCAGCTAGTTCAGGATTCTTGTTGTAAGCCATTTACAATGTTCCGAAGCGTATAATAGATATGACTAACGAGAATAGCCACCAATACAAAACCAGAAATGTTTATCAGAATAAAAGAGTTTCAGCTTAAATGAACCCTGAACAAATTACACAGTCAATAAGGAACATTGCCAAAGGAATTCACGAGGGATCATATAAAGTGACAAGAACAATACGAATTCTTCATCAAAGGGGAGCGATTAACGAGCTAACACATGCGGTATACGATGCTACACTTGCTGCTCGTGACACTGCTCGAGAAATTCGTGACACCGCTGAGGATTTGAAAGGAGACGGTATAATCGGGGG
>Ga0207646_10006592_pt1 | contig 11978 bp, 12 predicted proteins | sample KBSK5502metaG_FD_184343 | JGI IMG/M metagenome (GOLD analysis project Ga0207646, IMG submission 184343) | Corn, switchgrass and miscanthus rhizosphere microbial communities from Kellogg Biological Station, Michigan, USA - KBS K5-50-2 metaG... | ecosystem: Host-associated > Plants > Roots >...
CCCAAGATGGTCGAGCTTTCGATGTACGCGGCCCTGCCGCACCTCGGATTGCCGGTGGTGACGAACCACCACAAGGCGGCGAGCGTGCTCAAGTGGGCGGTATGGGAGATGGACCGGCGCTACCGGCTGCTGCACGCCAACCACGCCCGCAACATCGTGGACTTCAACAAGAAGGTCGAGGAGAAGAGGCCGCTCAAGGGCCCCCGCGAGACGCTGGCCACACAGGCCGGCATTCAGAAAGAGCTGCCGCTGGACGGGGAATACACGGGTGGGATCTTTCCCTACATCGTGCTCATCGTCGACGAGCTCGCGGACCTGATGCTCACGGTGCAGGGTGAGATCGAGACGCCGCTCGCGACCCTGGCGCAAAAGGCCCGGGCCATCGGGATTCACCTCGTACTCGCGACCCAGCGCCCGTCAGTGAACGTCATCACCGGGCTCATCAAGGCGAATTTTCCCTGCCGCATCGCGTTTCGGGTCTCGGCCAAGGTGGACAGCCGGACCATCCTCGACCAGAACGGCGCCGAGACCATGCTTGGGAACGGGGACATGCTGTTTCTGCCGCCCGGCAAGAGCGCGCTGCTCCGCGTGCAGGGGGCGTTCATCTCGACCGACGAGACCGAACGGCTGATGGACTGGTACAAGGCACACGCCGCCCAGGCGGCGGCCTCGGGCACGAGCATCGACGAGCAGGTCACGGCGCTAGAGGAACGGGAAAAAGCCGGTGATGAGGCCGGGGAAGGGGGAACGGGAACTTCGGGAGAGCGCGATTCGATGTTCCGGCAAGCCGCGGAAGTGTGCATCCAGAATCAGCTCGGATCGACTTCGCTGCTGCAGCGGCGCATGAGCATCGGGTACGGTCGCGCCGCCCGGATCATCGATCAGCTCGAGCTCGCTGGGATCCTCGGACCCGCGAACGGGTCGAAGCCGCGCGATGTGCTCGTGGGACTGGAAGAGCTGGATGAGATCTGTGGGAGTACTTAATGCGGAGTGCGGAATGCGGAATATCAACGCGAGCGTCGCTCGGCGATCGACCCTTCATGGCAACTCCGCATTCCGCATTCCATACCCCGACCCCGCATTACTCGGGCACCGCCGGCGTAGTTTCGGTTACGTTAGGCGAGGGCGCATCGGTAGGTTGCATCCGTGAGAAGCGGCGTCAGAACTGACCCGTCGGACTGGACCGACGAACGCCACCAGCGGGGGCTCGCCGGGGAGGAGCAGGCGATCCGGTACCTCCTGTCGCGCGGATGCAACATTGTCGCGCATCGGTTTCGGGTCGGACGCACGGAAATCGACCTGATCGCGCGGCAGGGCGACCTGGTGACCTTTGTGGAGGTGAAGACTCGGCGGGGCAGGGCCTTCGGGAGCCCGCTCGAGGCGGTGACGGGAGCGAAGCGGCGCGAGCTCGTGAAGGCAGCACGGGTCTGGGTGGACCGCTTCGGGAAGCCGCCGGACATTTACCGGTTCGACTGCATCGCGATCGTAGACGGCAAGCTGGAGCATTTGGCCGACGCGTTCCGCCCCGGGTGGCGATAACCGGGGCTTCGGTGTATATTCGGGCCTCACCAAACGAGGCTCCCAACCCATGTCGAGGACACTCATGGCGGCGGACAAGGAAGTCCCGCAGCTCACGGACGAGCGCAGAAAGGCCCTCAACCTCGCCATCACGCAGATCGAGAAGACGTGCGGCAAGGGCGCCATCATGCGGATGGGGGCCGATTCGCCGCGTGTGCGGGTGGAGATCATCCCGACGGGCGCGATCAACCTGGACGCGGCGATCGGGATCGGCGGCATCCCGCGGGGGCGGGTAACGGAGATCTTCGGTCCCGAGTCGAGCGGTAAGACCACACTGGCACTGCACGTGGTCGCGAACGCCCAGCGCCAGGGTGGAGCGGCCGCGTACATCGATGCCGAGCACGCGCTCGACGTCGAGTACGCGAAGAAGCTGGGGGTGGACATCGACAACCTGTTGGTCTCCCAGCCGGACACGGGGGAGCAGGGACTCGAGATCACGGAGATCCTGGTGCGGTCCGGGGCGGTGGACGTGGTGGTGATCGATTCCGTGGCGGCCCTCGTCCCGAAGGCGGAGATCGAGGGCGACATGGGGGACTCGCTCCCCGGTCTGCAGGCGCGCCTGATGAGCCAGGCGCTGCGCAAGCTGGCGGGGGCGATCAACCGTTCCCGCACCTCGGTGATCTTCATCAACCAGCTGCGCGAGAAGATCGGGATCATGTTCGGCAACCCCGAGACCACCACCGGCGGGCGGGCGCTCAAGTTCTACGCGTCGGTGCGGCTCGACATGCGCCGCATCGGTCCGGTCAAAGAGCGAGAGGTGGTGATCGGCAACCACGTCCGGGTAAAAGTGGTGAAGAACAAAGTGGCCCCGCCGTTCCGCCAGGCGGAGTTCGACATCATGTTCGACGAGGGGATCAGCCACGAGTCGCTGCTGGTCGACATCGCGGCGGAAGCGGGCATCATTGAGAAATCCGGTGCCTGGTACGCCTACGGCAAGGAGCGGATCGGGCAGGGTCGCGAGAACGCGAAGCTGTATCTCAAGGACCATCCGGACCTCGCCGTCGAGGTCGAAGCCAAGGTGAAGGAGCACCTCGGGGTGAAGCCCGTCGCGGTGGCGGCGGACGAGGAGGCCTCTGCCCCCGAGGAGTGAGTGCCGACCCTCACCGCCCTCGCCCCCGATCCGCGCCAGCCGGGCTATCGGCTGGTTGAAGTGGATCGGGGGCGATTTGCGTCCCTCCCCGTCGCGGCGCTCGAGCCGCTGAGGCTCGAGGTCGGGTCGAGGCTCGCGCCCGCGGTGTTGGACCGGCTGCGCGAGCTCGCCGACATCGAGGCTGCGGAGCGAGCGGCTCTTCGAGCGCTCGCCCGCCGGGCGCACGCCCGCCTGGACTTGCAGCGACGCCTCGTCAAGAAACAGCACCCGCCGGCCGCGGTGGACGCGGCGCTCGAGCGTCTGGCGAGCCGCGGGCTGCTCGATGACCGCCGATTCGCCGAGCAGTACGCCGCGCTGCGCGCGACGCGCGGCAAGGGACCCGCGCGCCTGCTCGGGGATCTGGTGGCGCAGGGCGTCGAGCGCCGTACGGCGGAGCACGCGGTTCGCCGGGCACTCGAGGAGGAGGGGATCGACCCCGGGGTCGAGGCACGCGCCGTGGCGACGAAACGAGCCCGGCAGCTGGCCGGGCTTCCCGTTCCGGTGCGAAAGCGCCGCCTGCTGGCGTTTCTAGTGCGCCGGGGCTACGCCGGGGTGCCGCTGAAGGACCTGGTGCAGGAGTTGTGCGGGTGACCTTTGGCCAGGGTGAGCTGAGTTCTTGAAGTCAGGGCGTCAGAGTTAGAGACCCCTGGGCTTGCAGCCCGGGGTCAACACACCCATGAGGGCATCAGTCCGTGAGCCCCGCGGCATGGCCGCGGGTGAGCCTAGGCACCTTCTAGCCTGGTTTGGGTAAACCCCGGGGCATCGCCCCGGGGTCAGCCGCGCTGTAAGGACTATCGCGTGCACAAGGCTTACGGCTTGTACATACACATTACGTGGCATACGTGGCGGCGGGAGCGCCTCATCCGTCGAGCTGATGTAGAACACGTCGTCGATGCCGTTACCGAGGCGGCCAGGCGATGCTCGGTGCACGTCCACGAGTATGCGGTTCTCACCGATCACGTGCACCTCTTGGTGAGCATCCGACCGGACACTACGCTGGCGTCGTTCATACGCCATGCAAAGTCCGAATCCGCCCGTCGAGTGCGCCTTCACGGCGGCGTGATGCTCCGATGGGCACGTGGTTATTTCGCCGGGTCGCTGTCGCGAACCCACCTGTCGGCCGCGTGTGTCTACATCGCGCGCCAATATCGGCGCCATCCCGACCGCATCCCTGCCTAGGCGCGGCTGACCCCGGGCCGGCGGCCCGGGGTCTCCGGTCACCGCGGTAACTCCGCACTCGCCTTTCAGTTGCCCCGTGGCGCGCGCTATATTCTCCCCCATGACCTCCGCTGAAATCCGCCGCAAGTTTCTGGAGTTCTTCAAGGCCCGGGGGCACCAGGAAGTGCCCAGCTCCCCCCTGGTCCCGGCGGACGATCCCACCCTCCTGTTCACCAACGCCGGGATGGTGCAGTTCAAGCGCGTGTTTCAAGGGCTCGAGCGGCGGCCGTACACCCGGGCCGTGACGTGCCAGAAATGCGTGCGGGCGGGCGGCAAGCACAACGACCTCGAGCAGGTGGGCCATACCGCGCGACACCACACCTTCTTCGAGATGCTCGGCAACTTTTCGTTCGGCGACTACTTCAAGAAAGACGCGATCGGGTACGCCTGGGAGCTGGTGACCGGGAAGACCTGGCTCGCCATCCCGTCCGAGCGGCTGTACGTCACCGTGCATCACACGGACGACGAAGCGCGCCGCCTCTGGACCAGCCTCACCAGCATCCCGGACGCCCGCATCCACGGCCTCGGCGACGAGGACAACTTCTGGCAGATGGGTGAAACCGGACCGTGCGGCCCCTGCTCGGAGATCCTGGTGGACATTCGTACCAACGCGGAACGCGGAACGCGGAACGCGGAAATGAGCCGGGACGAATTCGTCGCGCTGAGCGAGGCCGGAAGGTTGCTCGAGATCTGGAATCTCGTGTTCATGCAGTTCGATCAGCAGGCCGACGGGTCGCGCCCCCCGCTTCCCGCGCCTTCCGTCGACACCGGTGCCGGTCTCGAGCGCCTGGCGGCGGTGATGCAGCACGTCCCCTCGAACTACGACACCGATCTCTTCGCCCCGATCATCGAGCGCGCCGTGGAGGTGGTGGGGAAAAAATACGATCGGGGGCCGGGAGGCGCGTCCTATCGGGTGCTGGCGGACCACGCGCGCGCGGTGGCGTTCCTGCTGGCGGACGGCGTCTACCCGTCGAACGAGGGGCGCGGCTACGTGCTGCGGCGCATCCTGCGCCGCGCGGTACGTCACGCCTGGCTGTTGGGGCGCCGCGAGCCGACACTGGTGCAGCTGGTGCACACGGTGAGTGGACTGATGGGCAATGTGTACCCCGAGCTGGTCCAGAAACGCAGCCACCTGGAAAGCGTCACGCGCGCAGAAGAAGAGCGCTTCTTCGACACGATCGAGGGTGGGCTCGAGCGGCTCGAGCAGCTGCAGGGTGCGAAAGCCATCTCCGGCGCGGAGGCGTTCAAGCTGTACGACACGTTCGGCTTTCCAATCGATCTGACGCAGCTGATCGCCGGTGAGCGCGGCCAGGCGGTGGACGTCGCCGGGTTCGAGCGGGAGCTGGGTAAGCAGCGCACCCGCTCGCACGAGGCGCTGGAGCGGAGCAAGACGGCGGCCGGGGGGAGAGTCGCGGTCCACGTGAAGCGCGGCGGCGAGTGGCGCACCGTGAAGCCCAGGGCCAAGCAGAAGTGGGTCGGCTACGATACCACGCGGGCCGAGACCGATGTACTCCGCTTCCGCCAGGCGAGCGACGTGGTGGAGCTGGTGTTGCAGGAGAATCCGTTCTACGCCGAGTCGGGCGGACAGGTGAGCGACACGGGGCGGGTGAAGGGAGAAGGGTGGACGCTCGACGTGGAGGGCGTGGAGAAAGTAGACGGAGTGAGCGCCGTCGTGGGCCACTTCGCGGATGAGTTCGAGCCTACCTCGGTGCTCGCCCAGGTCGACGAGCCGCGCCGCAAGAACATCGAGCGGAACCATACGGCGACGCACCTGGTGCACGCGGCACTGCGCAAGGTGCTCGGCCCCCACGTCCGCCAGCAGGGCTCGGTCGTGGCCCCCGAGCGGCTGCGCTTCGATTTCGCGCACCACGGGCCCGTGGACGACCCGACCCTCGCCCGGGTCGAGGAGGAAGTGAACCGCCACATTTGGGCGAACCTGCCCGTCACCACGCGTGAGATGAAATACAAGGAAGCCATCGCGGCGGGGGCGATGGCGTTCTTCACCGAGAAGTACGGCGACATCGTGCGCGTCGTGGACGTGCCAGGCGTCTCGGTCGAGCTGTGTGGGGGAACGCACGTTCCGACCACGGGCCAGATCGCCTTGTTCCGGTTCACGCACGAGACGGGCGCCGCCGCGGGGGTGCGCCGCATCGAGGCGGTGACGGGGCCCGGGGCGTATGCGCTGATCCGCAAGCTCGAAGGTGAGCTCGAGCAGGCGGCGGGCGTGCTGCGGACGCAGCCCGAGCACCTGGTGCACCGGATCGAGCAGATGGTTGAGGAGAACAAGAAGCTCGAGAAGCGAGTGGAGGAGCTCCTGAAGCAGGGAGCAGGGAGCGGGGAGCAGGGAGCAGTGGAAACGATCGGCGACGTGGAGCTGCACATCGGGGACTCGGATCTCGAGGATCGCGATCAGATCGGGCTCGTCATGGATGCGTTCCGCTCGAGCCACAAGCGCGCGATCTCCGTCCTGTTTACGAACGGCGAGCGCCCGGGCGTGCATGTGGGCGTCACCGACGATCTGGTGCAGCAGGGAGTGAAAGCGGGCGACATCGTCAACGCGATCGCGGCGGTGGCAGGCGGGAAAGGTGGGGGGCGGCCGCACTTTGCCTCTGCCGGAGTGGGTGATGCGACGAAGCTGGGGTTGGCCCGGACCCAGGCTCCGGCGATCGTCCAGGGGTTGCTCCGCCGATGACGCGGCGCGAGGTGCTCGCTTGGCTCGCGGCGCGCCGCCCGGTCCCCCCGGACGCGCTCCGGGAGGGCATCGAGGCCGCGGTGGGCAACACGGAGCTCTCGCCGCTCGACCCCCTGCCGGATCAGCTCGCCCTGCTGGGGCGGCAGATGGTCGGGCGGGTGGCGGGTCGACCGGGCGGCGGGCGCGAGCTGGCGCTCGAGCTGCTCGCGGCCGATGCCTTCATCACCTACGCGTTCGAGGCCCAGGCTGAGCTGGACGCCGCCGGGCTCGCGGCGCTCGCCGAGCGTATCGCCGGGAGCGAGCCGTGAGCGGATTGCTCGAGCGGCGTCCCGGTCTGCTGGTGCTCGTGGACCCGAGCCGCACCACTCCGGCCCAGGCGGCGGAGGTGGCGCGCGCGGCGCGTGAAGCGGGCGCCGCAGGGATCATGATCGGGTCGTCGTTCGATGGAACGCAGGATACCGAGCGCGTCGCGCGAGCGATTCGGGAAGCGGCCTCCGGGCTTCCCCTGGCGCTGTTCCCGGGCTCGGCGCTGCAGCTCACCGCGGAGGTGGACCTCGTCCTCTTCCTGTCGCTCGTCTCCGGACGGAACGCGCAGTACCTGATCGAGGAGCACGTGCGGGCGGTTCCCTTCCTCACCCGTCATCCCGTCGCCACCCTGTCGACCGGCTACATCCTGGTGGACGGAGGCCGGGTGACGAGCGTCGAGGCGGTGAGTCAGACGCGACCGTTGCCGGCGGACAAGCCCGAGCTCGCCGCCGCGCACGCCACGGCGGCGCGCCTCATCGGCATGCGGGCGATCTACCTCGACGCGGGGAGCGGCGCCCCGCGCCCGGTGGCCGCCGACGTGATCCGTGCCTGTCGAGCCGCGGTACCGGATCTCACCCTGTTCGTGGGCGGCGGGATCAAGAGCGCGGCCCAGGTGCGGGCGGCGCGGGAGGCCGGAGCCGACTTCGTGGTCGTCGGGACCGCGCTCGAGGAGCGAGGCGCGTCGGCCGCCGACTTGCCGGCACTGGTCCAGGCGGCCGCCGGGTGACGCCCGCGGAGCAGGCCCGCGCAGGGCTCACCGCCCTGGCGGCGCTGGCCGCGCGGGTCGGAGAAGAGCAGGCGGAGACGATCGCGGCGATCGCCGACACTTACGTCGCCGCGCTGCGCAGTGGCGGGACGCTGTTCTTCGCGGGAAACGGCGGCAGCGCGGCCGACGCGCAGCATCTCGCGACCGAGTATGTCGTCCGCTATCAGGCCAACCGCCCGGCCTTGCGCGCCGTGGCGCTCACGACCGACAGCTCCCTGCTCACGGCCTGCGCCAACGACATGGGGTTCGACGAAGTGTTCGCGCGCCAGGTCGAGGCCCTGGCCCGGGCGGGCGACGTGCTGTCCCTCCACTCGACGAGCGGCGAAAGCCCCAATGTGATCCGCGCCGCACAAGCCGCCAAGGGCCGCGGGGTGACGGTCGTGGGCTTCCTGGGGCATTCCGGCGGCCGGCTCAAAGACCTGACCGACGTCGTGCTGATCGTCCCTTCGGACGACACGGCGCGGATCCAGGAAATTCATCTCGCCATCGAGCATCTGATCTGCGAAATGGTGGAGGAACGCCTTGCCACATAAATGCGGAATGCGGAGTGCGGAATGCGGAATGTAAAGGGGAGCGTCGCTCGGCGAACGACCCTCCCTTGCTATTCCGCATTCCACATTCCGCATTCCGCACTGGGGTGGGGTCGATGATCGACCTGTCCGGCAAGCGTGCTTTCGTTACCGGTGGGGGAAGGGGCATCGGGCGCGCGACGGCGCTGCTGCTGGCGCAAGCGGGCGCCGGCGTCGCCGTCGGCTATCGGAACCGGAGAGCGGAGGCGGATGAAACACTCGCGGGGGTCAAGCGGTTGCGCCGTCCGGCGATCGGCGTCGCCGGCGATTTGGGGGACCCGGCGGCCGCCGGGCGGGCCGTGGACGAGGCGGTGCAGGGCCTCGGAGGCCTCGACCTCCTGATTGTGAACCACGGCATCTGGCCGTCCGACGAGGTGCCCGTGGCCGCCATGACCGACGCGCAATGGGACGCGACGCGGCGCGCCAACCTGGACAGCGTGCTGTACGTGTGCCGCGCCGCCATTCCGATGCTTCCCGACGGAGGGAAGATCGTGCTCGTCTCCTCCACGGCGGGGCAACGGGGCGAGCCCTTCCACGCCGACTACGCGGCCACCAAAGGCGCGGTCATCTCGTTCACCAAGTCCCTCGCGGTCGAGCTCGCGCCGCGCCGGATTAACGTGAACTGCGTCGCGCCCGGATGGGTCGACACGGAGATGTCCGCGACGCCTTATGCGAGGGACGCGGGAAGGGGTAAGGAGGAGATCGAGCGGACGATCCCGCTCGGTCGCGTGGCGAGCCCCGAGGACTGTGCGGGGCCGATCGTGTTTCTCTGCTCGGACCTGGCCGGGCACATCACGGGCGAGATTCTCAACGTGAACGGGGGGAGCGTGCTCTGCGGATGATCGTGGGCATCGGCCTCGACGTCGTAGCGGTGACGAAGGTCCGCGAGCTGCTCGCCGGCCAACCGACGTTCGAGGAGCGGGTGTTCACGCCGGCGGAGCGGAGCGACTGCGCCGCGCGGGCGGATAAGGCCGAGGCGCTCGCCGCGCGCTTCGCCGCCAAGGAAGCGTGCTTCAAAGCGCTGGGGACGGGATGGAGCCAGGGGGTGTCGTTTCTGCAAGTGGAAGTGCAGCGCGGGGACGGCGGCGCGCCCCGGCTCGCGTTGAGCGGGCAGGCCGCGGAGCGGGCGCGGGTGCGGGGCGTGACACACCTGCACGTGAGCCTCACCCACAGCGCCGGCGTCGCCGCCGCCGCCGTGATCCTCGAGAGCTAGCGCGGGCATGGACTTTCCCGCCCGGCTGCCGATCCCCGACACAGTCCTGAAGATCGCCAAACAGCTTGAAGGCGCGGGTTACGAGACCTGGTGTGTCGGGGGGGCGATCCGCGACAACCTGTTGAAGGTCGAGAATCACGACTTCGACTTGACGACCGCGGCGCCGCCCGACGAGGTGCGCCGCCTGTTCAAGCGCACCGTGCCGGTGGGGATCGAGCACGGCACCATCGCGGTGCTCGACCAGCAGAACCGCCAGCACGAGGTCACCACGTTCCGCAAGGACATCAAGACCGATGGCCGGCACGCGGTCGTGGAGTTCGGCGTGTCGCTGATGGATGACCTCGCGCGCCGGGATTTCACCATCAACGCCATCGCGTACCATCCGATCCGGCACGAGTGGCGCGATCCGTTCCACGGCGCCGAGGACCTCGAGCACAAGTTGATTCGCTCGGTGGGGGACGCCAACTGGCGGTTCCAGGAGGACTACCTGCGGATCCTGCGGGCGCTGCGTTTCAGCGCGCGGTTCGACTTCCGGATCCATCCGCGGACCCTCGAAGCCGCGAAGGCCAACGTGCAGGGGTTGGCGCAGCTCTCGGCCGAGCGGGTGCGGGACGAGTGGTTCAAGGGGATTGCCACGGCCAAGCGGGTCTCGAAGCTGCTCACGCTGTGGATCGACGTGGGGGCGGCGCGGATTTGGCTGCCGGAGATCCGGGATGCGGGAGGCGGGATGCGGGATGCATGGAAGGCCGTCGATAAGCTGCCGCGCGATCCGGTGCTCATCACGGCATTTCTCGCCTCCGATCCGGCATCGCTGCTCACGCGGCTCAAGTCGTCCAACAAGGACATCGAGCGCGGGCGGGCCATCGGGCAGTGGCGCGACAACTACCCCGACCCGAAGCACGTTTTCGAAGTCCGTCGCTGGCTGTCCCAGGTTGGGGAATATGCCGACGACCTACTCGGGTTGCTTCCGGCGCATCCCGCCTCCCGCATCCCGCATCCCGTCTCCGATCTCCCAAAGGTCGTCGAGTCGATCCGCGCGGCGAAGGACCCGCTTACGGTGAAGGATCTCGCGGTGAAGGGCGACGACCTCCTGACCGCAGGCGTGCGGCCCGGGCCCGAGGTGGGAGAGACCCTCGAGCGGTTGCTCGCGGAAGTGCTCGAGGATCCGAGCCGCAACACGCGCAACTATCTCCTGTCCCGTGTCTAGCGCCTTCGGATACGCCCTGGTCGCCGCGCTCGGCAACGTCGTCGGGGCGCTCGCGGTCACCCGGCGCGCGGCACGCGAGCTCGCGCTGATCGAGCACTTCGTCGCCTTCGGCGCGGGCTTCATGCTGGCCGTGGCGTTGGTGGAGGTGTTGCCCGAAGCGTTCGCGCGCTCGGGCACGGCGGCGCCGGCGCTGGTGCTGGCGGGCTACCTCGCAGTGCATTTCACGCAGCACACCCTGACGCCGCACTTTCACTTCGGCGAGGAGACCCACGCCGTCAATCGGGTGGCGGGCACCTCGGCGCTCGTGGGGTTGCTGTTGCACACCTTCTTCGACGGCGTCGCCATCGCCAGCGCGTTTCTCGTGCGGCCGGCGCTGGGCGTGATGGTGTTCATCGCCATCTTCCTTCATAAGCTCCCGGAAGGCGTGACCGTGTCGAGCCTCATGCTGGCGGGGGGGCGGTCGGGCGGGCAGGCGATCGGCGCGGCGGCGATGCTGGGCGCAGCGACGCTCGCGGGCGTGGCGCTCACGGACCAGATCTCGTTCCTGATCCACCACGGGCTGGCGTTGTCGGCGGGTGTCACGATTTATGTGGCGGCGTCGAACCTCGTACCGGAATTCCAGGGGAAGCGTGGGTGGACGCTGCCGACGGCGTTTTTCGCGGGAGCGGCGACGTTCTATGTCACGAAGACCATACTTGATCGCGTCTCCTAGTCGGGATGCGGGATGCGGGATGCGGGATGCGAGATGCGGGATGCGAGATGCGAGATGCGTCACGGCCTGTGGCGACTGAGTTTGCGGATGAGACCGATGGTCATGGCGATCACGCGGTTGCACAGGTCGATGACTGCGTGAACGTCATTGGTAGGCACGAGCTCGAGTCTCGCGAGTACGGCGAGGTGACTGTACAGTTCGGTGTTGGATCCCAGCGCAATCTTGAGTCCGCGGAGGAATTGCGGCGTGGTCCCCAACGCATAGCCCTCCGCAATGTTTGCCGGCACCGAGAGGGCTGCCCGACGGATCTGGTCAATAAGCGCGAAATGCCTGCTAAGCTGAGAGCTCAATGTCAGCAGGTACGCCTTGTAGGCGAGCTCCTGAGCACAGCGCCAAGTGTCGAGACGCTCGAGCTTCCTCACGTCCGTGAACATGTCGAGGGTGGGCGGCGACGGCGCTACCCGATTCCCGCGTGCCGGTGCGGTTTCTACGCATCCCGCATCTCGCATCCCGCATCCCGAGCGTGACGGAGCCCACTTTGTTCCAGGGCTCCCCCGAGCCACTGGCGGCTCGGATGAGGCCGAAGAC
>Ga0207646_10006593_pt1 | contig 11978 bp, 11 predicted proteins | sample KBSK5502metaG_FD_184343 | JGI IMG/M metagenome (GOLD analysis project Ga0207646, IMG submission 184343) | Corn, switchgrass and miscanthus rhizosphere microbial communities from Kellogg Biological Station, Michigan, USA - KBS K5-50-2 metaG... | ecosystem: Host-associated > Plants > Roots >...
CGCTACAACATCACGCGTGAGCGCTGGAGAGAGACTCGCGCGGCGCTGGACGTGCGCCGGCTGTCACAGCACACTAGCCAGGCTCCCATCTCATAGCCGCCCCTGCGTCGGGCCGCGGCTTTCGGCCCCGGCGCTCGCTGCGCGAGCAGGCGGCCGAGAGAGTTAAGCCCGAGGGCACGTGTAGCTCGATCCGGGCCTTCGGTTTAAACTCCCTCGGCGCCGGTCGCGAAGCGACCGCCCGCGCCGAAAGCCTTCCCCGCGGCGACCCTCGAAATCGCGTGGGTGTGCAGAGGCCGTTGCCGGACTTGTTGCGCGACTCTCCCTCGCACCGATTTCGCGAGCGGCCGCCTGGGAAGGCCTCTCTTCGGTCTCGCGAGCGCGGCCGCGTGGTCCCGCGGGGAATGCCGCAGGGCCGGGGCGGTTGCCCTACCGGAACCAACCTATTGAGAATTGACAGCTATGCCACACGCACTTGCTGTCGCGTCGTGGGAGCGACGCGTTCGTCGGGCGTCAAGATTCCGCGGAAATTCAACGGGTCGGCGGCGGACACAGTCAGCGTCGGCTGCTCGTCCGGCGAACGGTCCCGTTTCCGAACGGCGCGCAGCAGGGTCACCGCCTCCGGCAGCGCGTACTGCTCTCCGTCGAAGCCGCCCACGAAGCGCCCGCCTCGGATTTCTCCGCGCGCCTCGAGGATTCGGCACGCGCGGGCGATGTCGCGCCAGGCAACCGGGATCTTCTCCCGGGCCAGCGTCTTGCGGAAGACGACGCCGGTGCGGTGCAGAAGCCGTCGGGCGACGAACTCGGGCGTTGCGGGGGAGCCCGCCTCGCGCGTGAGGATGCTCCAACGCCCGGCCGTGAGGCCTCCCTCCCGCCGTTTCGAAAGCGGCAGAATGAACCAGCGCAGGCCGGTAAAAGAGTCGCAAGTCACCCGGCCCAGCGCGATGAGCTCTCTCAGGCTTTCCTCGAGGAACGCGGGCAGAAGCTTCGTCGAGCGGGCGAGCTCCTGGAAGAACATCGCGCCTCGCCGTGCCAGCGTCTCGTACACCTCGAGCGTCGTCCCGGAGGGCTCGCGAGAAACTTCCTGTGCGGCAAGCGAGGACCAATCGTCCAGCTCCTCGCGCGGAACCAGGCAGATCGGCGTGCGCCGGATGGGGCTCGTGCTCGAGCCCCAGAGCCGGCCCCACGCCACCTCTCCGGAGAGCGTGAGGTGATCCAGCCATTCCCGCTTGTAGCCACGCACGCGCGCGGGAAGGACACTGCCTTCCCAGGCCGCCGCGGGAATCTCGAATCCCGCGAGCTGGCCGACGACTTCCGCCACCCCGCGCGGGCCTTCCAGCCGATGGTCCGGCTCGACGTGCTGCCAGCAGGCGAGGAAGCGCAGGAATTGCGCCGCGGTGACGGGCTCGATCTCCTTGCGCAAACGGTCGAGCGTGTAGCGGTGGATCCGGGCCAGCAGCCGGCGGTCGCACCACGCTTGCCTTCCGTCGATTCGGGTGCGGAGCACGGAGCCTTCGGCCTCGAGCTCGCGGAGCAGCGGATCATCCGTGGCGTTCCCGAAGGCCGGGCCGAGCGCCTCCATGCGCCCGCGCAAGACGGTCTTGGGGTCGCGGGACGCCTCCGCGGCGAACCAGCGGTTCCCTTCCCGCACGGCGCGCCCGGCGGCGAAGAGCTCATCGAGCCACGCCTGCCACGGCCTTCCTTCTTCCTCGGTGACGTAACCCATCCAGAGGAGCGCCTCGTGGACCTCTTCGGCGTCGGCCGGTTGCGGCCACGCCTCTTCGCGCACGCGCGCGATGGCATCCGAATCGAGCGTGCCGAGCTCGTCGGCGGTCCGGATGTCGAGGACACGGCGGGAGAGGACCGCCTGCGTGCGCCTCTCCTCGAGCGGCGCGTCATCCAGAAACGTATAAGGCTGGGAGGAAAGGATCCCGCGCGCGAACGCGGATGGCTCCACGGTATCCACAGCCCGGCGCTCGATCGAGCCGTCGCGCAGCCCGCGCAAGACCTCCAGGAAGCCCTCCACGTCCATGGCCTCTGTCAGACAGTCCTCGATCGTCTGGGCGACGATCGGATGCTCCATCGGGACCTCGATCGGGCCGCCGGGCAACGTCTCGGGGCAGGCAAGGACCTGCGGAAACGCGGCCGCGAGCAAGTCGTTCGCCCGCATCCGCTGAAGGTTCGCCGGGACCTTCTTGCCGTTGCGCGACCGCTCGAGGAGGAGGGACCGCTGCGCGTTCCAGCGCCAGCGCGTCTCGAACATCGGAGAGGCGAGGAGCGCGGCAACGAGGACTTCCCGGGCGGTCGCGGGGTGAAGGTAGTCGAACACCTCCTCCAACTCGAAGCTGTGTTGCGGCCCGAGGCTCAAGACGATCGCCTCTTCGTTGGCCGCCGCCTGCAGCTCGAAGCCGAAGCCGACGCAGAAGCGCTTGCGCAGCGCCAGGCCCCACGCCCGATTAATTTTCGATCCAAAGGGTGCGTGCACGACGAGCTGCATCCCCCCGCTCTCGTCGAAGAAGCGTTCCAGGATCACTCGTTTTTGTGTCGGGACTTCCCCGAGGGTTTGGCGCCCCGCCTCCACGTAATCCACGATCTGAACGGCCGCGCCGTCGGGCAGCGCCTCGCCGCACTCAGAGCGCAGGAGCGCCACAACGTCCCCTTCCTGGGCCGCGCATCTCTCGCGCAGCGTTCCGATTTCGGCGGCGAGCTCCCGCGTGCGCCCCGGCCCTTCGCCGAGCCAGAAGGGGAGGGTCGGCGGCTGCCCCTTTGCGTCCGCGACCCGGACGATCCCGGGCTCGACCCGCAGAATGCGCCAGGATGCGTTGCCGAGCTGAAAAATGTCGCCGCCGTTGGACTCGATCGCCCAGTCCTCGTTCACGGTACCAACGAGCGTTCCTTCCGGCTCGAGCCGGACCTGGTAGTCGGCGGTGTCGGGGATGGCGCCTCCGGAGAGCAGCGCCGCGAGCCGTGCCCGGCGCGTGGCCAACAGCCGGCCGTTCACGCCGTCGCGATGGAGCAGGGCCCGCCGGCTCTCCGTATGAAGCCCGACGACCCGATCGAACTCCTCTCGCGAGAGGTCGCGATACGGCCAGGCGCGCTTCATCAGACTGAAAAGCCTCCGCTCATCCCACGCCTCGCTCACACCGGCGGCCACGATCTGCTGGGCCAGGATGTCTAGAGGCCGGGGCGGCATCGCGGTGCGGTCCAGCACCGACTCTCGGATACAGCGCAGCAGCGCGGCCCCTTCGACCAGCTCGTCGAGCGTCAAGGGGAAGAGCCGTCCTTTCGGCACCTTTCGGAGCGCGTGGCCCGCTCGCCCCACGCGCTGAAGGAAGGTGGCGATCGATCGAGTGGCGCCGACCTGGATCACCAGGTCGACATCGCCGATGTCGATTCCCAGCTCCAGAGACGCGGTGGCAACGAGCGCGCGCAACCGGCCCGCCTTCAGACGTTCTTCTGCTTCGAGGCGCCGCGCGCGGGAGAGGCTGCCGTGGTGGCTCGTAACGGCCTCCTCTCCGAGGAGCCGCGTGAGTTGCCCGGCGATTCGCTCCGCCATCTTCCGTGTGTTCACAAAGACGAGCGTCGTGCGGTGCTCACGGACGAGGTCCGCCATCCGCGCATAGATCTCTTCCCACTGCTCGTGAGAGCAGACTGTCCCGAGAGGGGAGGGGGGCACCTCGACACCCAGATCGAGCTCCCGGAACGTGCCGGCGTCGACGAGTGTGCACTCCCGTCCTGTTCCCACGAGAAACCGGCCGACTTCTTCCAGGGGCTTCTGCGTGGCCGAGAGACCCACCCGCTGGACCGGCCGGCCTGTGAGCTGCTCGAGGCGCTCGAGCGAGAGGACCAGATGGCTTCCGCGCTTGTCGCGGACGAGGGCGTGAATCTCGTCCACGATTACGGTCGCGACCGTCGAGAGCATCTTCCGGCCGCTCTCGCTCGTCAAAAGAAGGTAGAGCGATTCCGGAGTGGTCACGAGGATGTGCGGCGGGCGTCGCGCCATGGCCACGCGCGCGGCCGAAGGCGTGTCGCCCGTGCGGACCAGGACGCGCACCTCGGGAATCGACGGGTCGGCGGCGCGGATCTCGGCCAGCGGTCCCTGGAGGTTCTTCTGGACGTCGTTGGAAAGCGCGCGAAGAGGCGATACGTAGAGGACCTGCGTCTCGTCGGGGAGTCCCGCCCCTTGGCGGATCAGCGAATCGATGGCCGACAGGAAGGCCGCGAGCGTCTTGCCCGAACCGGTCGGCGCGGCGATCAGCGTGTGCCGCCCCGCGCGGATCGGCGGCCACCCTTCGCGCTGCGGGGGTGTGGGCTCGCCCAATCGGGCCGCGAACCACTTCTGAACGGCGGGATGGAAGGAATCCAGGAAAGTCACTGGGCGCATCTTAACCAAGACGCGCGCCGGTCTCTTCCCGAGAAAGAGTCAGGCGGCCTTCACGCGGACCGGTCGAGCCATCCGATGACGGCGGCGAAAGTCGCATACGCCACCCCCTCTCTTGGCCGCGTAGCTGACCCCGTAGTGGCCGACGAACACGAGACGCTCAGTACGCCCGCGGCTTGGCGTCGGCGGCGAGCGGTGAGACGTAAGGCTTCCCCTTCGTCTCCTTCTGGAAGTCGTCTCTGGCGGCCTTCACCAGGGCCGGATCCTTCAAGAGGTCCACGGCCGAGGCCGCGAGAACTTTGGCCGCGACCATCATCGCCTTGTGGCCGATCGGGTGCGCGGCGCAGACTGTCTGGGCCCAGGAATGACCGGGGGCGCCGAGGGGGAGCGCCGCCACGCCCAGCTCGGCGAGCGGCGCGACCGCGCTGACCTCCGCGATGTCGGAGGAGGCAGTTCCTCCATTGCGCTCGCGGTAGGGGAGAACTGTCGTGGCGAGGCCGGCCGGCTCGGAGCCCAACTCCTTTTGAACGGCTCTCGCGAACTCGATGTCGGCGGCGTCGAAAGCGGGTGGCCCCACGCGCTCGAGCTCCTTCTGGAAGACCTTGTCCAGCGTGTCATTGGGAACCGGGTCGCGCACCGAGAAGAGCAAGGTCACTTGGGAGCGGGTCTCGGTCGCGAGCCCCGCCCCTTCGGCCGCCTTGCGCATGCGGCCGAGCATCTCCTTAACGCTCTCCCCATCCGCATCGCGAAGCCAGTACTGTCCCTTCGCGTAGTCGGGGATGATGTTGGCGGCGACTCCACCCTTGCTGACCATCCGGTGGATTCGGGCGGTCGGTTTGATGTGCTCGCGCATCAAGGCCATCGCGTGGTCGAAGAGGACGAGGGCGTCAAGAGAGCTGCGCCCGAGCCAGGGTGAGGCGGCGGCATGGGCGGTGCGGCCAAAGAACTCCACATCGACGGCGGTGGCGGCGAGGCGCGTTCGATTGTTGACGAGGTTCTGGAGGCCAGGGTGCCATGACAGAACGACGTCGGTGTCTTTGAAGACGCCGTCACGAACCATGAAGGTCTTTCCGTAGAGCTGCTCTTCGGCCGGGGTGCCGAAGAGCTGGATGGTCCCGGGCAGCTTCTGTTCGATGCGTGCCCGGTTGGCTGCGATGGCGGCCGCCACAGCCGCGGTGCCCAGGAGATTGTGGCCACATCCGTGGCCGGGTCCGTTCTCGACGAGAGCCTCTTTTTTCGCCTTGCCCGCTGCCTGCGAGAGGCCCGGCAGCGCGTCGTACTCGGCGAGCAAGGCGACGACCGGTTTTCCAGAACCTGCAGTTGCGGCGAACGCCGTGGCTTGGCCGCCCGAGCCCCACGTTATTCGAAAGCCCTCCTTCTCGAGCTCCGCGGCCAGCACCGCAGAAGAACGTTTCTCGTCTAGCGCCAGCTCTGGCGTTTCCCAGATCTTCTGGGCCACCGCTGCCCAGCGCGCTCGAGTCTGGTCGAGCCATTCGTCAGTGGCCGCGGGCGCGGCAAGCGTCGAGAGGGGAAGGAAACCGAGGGCGAAGGGCAACATCGTGCGGCGAGCGCGCATGATCATCTCCTGAATCGTTCGACTATAGCCTGCTCGGCCGAGTGATGCGTGACCTCAGCGAGCCTCTTCAGCTCGAGCACTTCGATGGTGATGAAGCGGGAATCCGAGGACGCCTTTACACGTTTGGCGAGCTCGTCGAGCTTGCCCGCGAGCGCGGCACGGCGAGTCTCTCCGAAAGGTTTTTCGTCGAAAACAAGGCGATCGATACCGGTGATCTCTCCTCGATACTCGTCCGCGTTCAGGGTCACCGGCGTCGTCATCACGCGGCCGAAATCGGCGTCCCCCTTGCAGGCGCACAAGGAAAAGACGGATAACGCAATCGCGAGCGTGTGTCGAATGGCGGCGAAGCTCATAGCGCTCGTTCCTTTCGGGGGCCACGTTGTCTATTCCAGATCACGAATCTGGAGTGCGGCGCTTAGCGGTTTGCGGCTCGGCGGCGAGTCCGCTTGAGCGCGGCTCTAGGCGGCTTCTTCCTCTTGGTTGCGCGTTTTGCGGTTTTCTTCTTCGCCTTCCCGGTATCGATCGCCTTCGGCCGCGCGTGGCGCGGCTGATAGATGCCGAGCTTTCCGCCGCCCGGCAGCGTCACCTGCGTGAGCAAACCCCAGCCCTGGTTCTGCACCGGGCTGCAGGCGATGTTGCGCTTCTTCATCTCCGCGGTGAGCGCATCGACGTCGTCGCACATCAGATAGAACTCGTGCACGTCGTTCTTGCTGGATGGATGCACGGCAACCTCGGCCGGCGGCAATCCGAAGATCAGCCATCCTCCCCCCACATCGACGTGGGGCAGCTCGAGCACGTCGCGCAGGAAAGCGCGGTCGGCATCGGGGCGCGTGCTGTAGATGATCGAATGCCCGCCGATGATCATGGCATTTCCCCTCTCCGTTTGGCGTCATGCTGCCACAGGATTCCCGCGGCGACCGCGCTGCTGGACAGGCCGAAGCCGGCCCTCATGGGTGGGTTCCGCCAGGACTCAGGCTCGCCGAGCGGACAGCCGAAAGAATGAGTGTCGATACGAGTATCGCCATCATGATGACTCGCTCCGTGAAGCTTGCCCGCGTGACGCCACCCGCAATACCAGCCAAGCCGGCAATCATGAGGTTAGTGCCAATGCATACCGCGCGAAGGCCGGGAGCAGCGAGGCCATATCGGCGGTTAAGCAAGTTCAGGACTCCGGCAAGAGCAATGGCGATTCCAGACCCAAAGAACCAGACCTTGCCCGCAGGCGTCGCAGACGAAAGTCGAAATGTCGTCACCATGTGGAGGCAGCCCACGGCCACGATTGCGGCTGCCATCAACGCGTAAAGGCGACTCAAGAGAGACGTTCAGCGCGGAAGCAGCTCTGGGTCATACCAGACGTCCTCGTGATCCTCGGCCAGACGAAAGCGCCAACCGGGTGGGAGAGCGAGGTACGGAAACACTTGAGGCAATAACTCGGGAACGTCCGATACGTGAAGAGGCTCGAAGAAATCCGGGTCGGAAGAAAGCGTCTCGCCAGCCCAAATGTACCAGCCGCAAGTGCCACCCTCGGGAGGATTGCGGAGGCCGTTCAGAGGCCAATTGCCGGGACGAGCGTTCCGAGCGATCCCTATCTTGGAGTCGGGCGGAGATTCCACGAAATCGGTGGCATACCGCCGACACATCCGTCGTTGGAGCAAGTCATCGCCGCCGGTCATTTTCGGATGACGTCCAACATCCCTGTCATGCGGCTCCTCCAAGTCGCGATCGCCCACGCGTGGCCGGCTCAAACGACATGCCGGGCCTCTGGCGCTCCTGCCGGAACGGCTATCGAACCAACGCGAGCGCAGGTGTACCTGATCCACAGTTCTGCAGCGCCAAGCGTGATAACCCATCCCGACCAGAGTGAGAGTACGAAGATTTCCCGCGGCCGAAAGCCGGCAGGCGTGAGCGCAACGTCCAACACGGTTGCGATAGCCCGGATCGTGGATATGGTGATAGCGAGGGCGAAGGCCCGAATCATCCATTCCCGATGACGAGCCACGTCACGTCTCCGGATCGCGAAAAACGCCCGGCTCACGGCAGCCATGAACAAACCGCCGAAAAGCGCGATTGCGACCGCTTCGCCCGGTCCGCCGAATGGCATGAGTAATCCAAAGTACAGCGCGGTGAGGCCGGAGACCAACGCAGCCAGCACAAGAACGCGACCAGACCACCGGTGAAACCGAATGTGGCGGCTACGAATCCGGGACGAGAATTGGAGGGGTGCAAGGGTCAGAAAGATGCCACCCGGAACAATGTGAAGCAAGGTCAGGGTAGGGTTCGCGCCAAACCGGCTGTCGAACTGCCTTACTTCCGCCGCCCGGTGCGGCCCAAAGGGATCGTTTCGATGAAGAGAATGCAGAAGCTGCTGCCGGAAGGGGTCGGTCCGGGCACCCAAGTCGGTCGGGAAAACGCCTCTGCCGACCGCCGCCGCTACTCCGATTATTGCGAGCAGAACCACGACAAGCCATAAACCAGGAACCACCACAGAAGGTATCTCGTGCCGCGAGCCGGCATCCTTCCTCATGCCGCAAGACCCGTTCCGCCGCCTAACGGCTTGAGAAGCAACCAGGCCTTCGCGTGCGGGGAGTTGGCGGTGGTCCCGAGGTGCAACTCGAAGAGGCCGCCTCTCTGCGCGGCAGCAGCGGAGGCGGAAACCAAGATCGCCGCGAGGAGGATTTTGTTCAAAGCATCTCGAAGTCTGGAAACATTGTGCCTAGCGTCTCGCGGGACGTCAACGAATGCTGGGCTCACGAGTCAGTCGCAGAAGCCATCGAACTGACGGTTTACGTCTCAGGCGCCGGCGTTAGAGACGCCGGTGCATGAGATTTCATCCATTTGACACTCGCCACAGCAAGATGAGAAAGGCCAGGAGCCCAAAAACAGTTCGCACCGCGTGGCGACGACCCCATCGCGCGAGGAGAGCGGCGGCCCGGCCCGAATCGGCGTCCAAAGTGGGATCCAGAAGCTGTTTGGTTGTGGGCATGATGAAGACCAGCGTGAAAGGAATGAGAACCGCAAGGAGCAGACTCGCAACGAGAAGCCAGAAGTCCCGCTGGCTCCAGAAACCGACAAGCCCTGCCATTGCGCCGACCACAGCCGCGCTGATCTGCATGACCGCACCGCGTCTATAACTGGGACCGAACTCCCGGACGGCGAGGGCTACACCACAAGACATCCGGGCGGGATGTTCAACCGCGGTGACGTAAAGGGCGGCGCCTGCGAAGACCCCCGCGCACACGGCCGCTACAAGTGACGCGATCATCTGGGCGCTACCGGCGCGCGATACTTTTGCTCGTCAGTGTCCATCGGTCCTCCTTATGTCGTATCCACGTCACGATCACTCGCGCGTCCACGCCGCGGAAACCGCTCGCCCTTTTGTGAGGTCGTCCACCACGAGAATCAGCTGCTGGTTGTGGTCGCTGTATACGACTTCGATATTCACGCCAGCCTCGGCCATCCGGCGCGAGATCCTTCCAAGCTGGCCGGGTTCGGCTTGGTCCAGTCGCTGAACGAGAACGTCCCGTTCTTCCAGGACGCGGATGCCTGCCGCTTCGAGGGCCCTGCGAGCAGCGCCGCCGTCTGCGAAGAGGAAGTGCGCGACGCCGATGCCATTGACGGCGAAGGCCCCTCCGCCCTCGACGCTCACTCCGGCGCGGCCTAGCGCCTCTCCCATTTCGGCCAGCGCGCCGGGGCGGTTCTCCAGCGCGACGTTTAGATCCTTCATCGCCGTCCTCCGGTCTGGATTCGGCCGCCGCGGCTCAGGCAACCCGGGCGGTCGCATTGGATTGTCACTGTTGGTCCTCGGCGAGGGCCTTGAGCTTGGTCATGGTTACTCGGTTTCGTGAGCCCGCGGCGTCGAACGACCGTGCGGCTCACCCCCGCCGCGACCGGGCGAGCGGTCGCGTGCGGCCGCAGGTAAATGTGGAGCCTGGGGTGTCTTATTTCAGGGGCTCTTTCGACAACACCACGTCATCAATCCAGACAGTGCCCTTCCCGTTGATTACCAGGTTGAGCGTGATCTTGTTTAGCTTCTGCCCCTTCTGAAGGAGGAACGGTGTCTGGATCGATTTCCAGCCGGCCTTGCCGGTAACGGTCGAATCCATCCCTCGCGAAAAAAACTGCCCGCCACCGACGTGTGCCCACATCTCCAGAAAGGCGACGCCGTCGAGATCACTTTTGACCTTGGCCGTGTACATCAGCCGCGCGTTATCAATATCCAACCCGGCGACTTCGCCCAGACATACCGTCGTAGGCCATTGCGTGGTGATTCTGACTGAACCCCTCCCTTCGACCTTCACACTCAGATCGGTCTCGATCCGCAGGCCGATGGTCGATGCGTCGTCCAGATTCAACTTCTTGAGATCGTCGGCAAGGGTTGGGCCGCAAACCACGGCCAGCACGAGCACAACTGCGACAACGAGCTTCATCTCGTCTCCTTTCTCATGATGCACAACGGTTTGTGGCTCAGCGGCGTGCTCACCCGCGTTCGCCGCACGCGCATGTCGGGGCGGCCAGCTACTCGTACCAGATTTCAATCTCATATCCGTCTGGGTCCAAGATGTATAGGAAAGGGAAACCAGGACTGAATTCGCCCCTGCGCAGGATTCTCGCGCCGGCTCGCGTGGCGGCCTCGACTGCCTCGTCAATGTCGGCAGCCTTCGTCAAGCGGAAGCCGAAATGACTGATGCCACCCGCTGTGCCCGCTCGAGCGCTGCGCACGAATGCCAAAACGTCATGTGGTCCAGGGCCCAGGACCTGAATGCTCTCGTCGTCCCGGAAGTACTCCTTGACTCCAAAGAGCTCTGAGTAGAAACGAAGAGAGACCTCTGGATCTGCGACTTCGAGATTGATGTGGCTGAGCCCGTACGTCTTGATCACGTCGCAACCTTCGCGACTTCATGTTCGTAAAACTGCAAGCAGACACCTGGTGGAACGATCATGTGGAATTCCCGCCGACCCCAGGGTTTTCGTTCGAGGGGGCCGACCCTCGCAGGGATCTGGCGGTATTCCTGATAGAGCGCCTCAAGGTCGGACACGGCGATGCTGAAGCTCGCGTTGTCGGCCCAGACCTGGTTGTCGTTCTCGAGGAGGTTGAACGCAATGCCGTCGCGCTCAATGCCGGCCATTCCGTCGGCCTGCCAGAGGATGGAGAAGCCCATGTGCTCCGTGTAGAAGGCAAGCGCAGCAGCCAAGCTACTGCCGGCCGGGATCAACGGGGTGACCGAGCGAAGAGATGCCTTCATAAGATTGCAGAGTGTCGCCCAAGTGGCGTGAGGTTTACCCAAGTTTTCGACCGTTCACTCCCTTACGCGCGTGTGTTGCGTTGCCCACACCTGCCATGGCCCTTTTCGTTTGATGTAGGTGTCGGTGAAAGCAAGCCGAACATCAAAGGCTGACCTTGAGCGTCGTGTCCCCGGAGGTGATCAGGGGGTCAGCTTCTCCACCTCACGCTCGAGAGACTCCAGTTTGGTCATGGCCAATAATACCAAGCGCCGGATGTTGCCTCTCTCCCAGCAGCCTCGCTAAGCCTTCCGTAGCCGAACGGTTGCCGGCTCAGCGGCGAGCGCGTAGCGCGAGTCCGCTTCAGCCGCGGGTTAGACGGCTGTACGTTGCGAATCAGCCGCAAAACGTCGGAGCTGCCAAGCCAGGGCCAGCGAGATCACCACCAGGATCGGCGCCGTGACGACACCGGGCCGATAGGCCGCTGCCGAGGCCGCCCAAGCCAGGTGGGCCGAGCCATTGAGTAGCTCCAGTACGGCCCAGAACCATGCAAATGCCAGAGCCGAATGAGCTCCACGGCGAACGGGACCGAGGTAACACCAGAGACCAAAAGCGACGAGTAAACAATTGAAGACTACGAAGCCGATCCGGAGATCGTTGGACACTAGGCCGCTGACAAAGCGAGCGGGGGCAAGGACGTCATAGAGGCGAGAGAAGTACTCCTCGATCGAGTGGCCCGCCTGGGCGAGGATCAGGGTCAGGAATGTGATGCTGGTCCGGCGATTCATCGGACAGGATGGCAGG
>Ga0207646_10006594_pt1 | contig 11978 bp, 13 predicted proteins | sample KBSK5502metaG_FD_184343 | JGI IMG/M metagenome (GOLD analysis project Ga0207646, IMG submission 184343) | Corn, switchgrass and miscanthus rhizosphere microbial communities from Kellogg Biological Station, Michigan, USA - KBS K5-50-2 metaG... | ecosystem: Host-associated > Plants > Roots >...
GCGGGTCGCGTATTCGACCGATGTCGTCGAGCTCGACGACGACGCCTTTACCGCGCTCGCCGGAGTTGAATTGTGGGTGGTCGATTGCCTGCGCCGCGAGCCGCACCCGACGCATGCGCATCTCGCCAAGGTGCTCGCCTGGATCGAGCGGGTGAAGCCATGCCGCGCCGTGCTGACCCATATGGATCAGAGCCTCGATTATCGCGAGCTCAGCGCCGAATTGCCCGATGGGGTCGAGCCCGGCCATGACGGGCTCGTTATCGAATTGCCCGACCCGTGATCCGGCGCGCCCAGCCGGCGGACCGCGCCGTGGTCGAAGAGATCGTTCGGGACGCTTATGGCATGTATGTCGAGCGCATCGGGAAACCACCGGGGCCGATGCTCGACGATTACGCGGCGCTGATCGCGGATGGCGCGGTCAGCGTCCTCGAGGCGGACGGTGACGGCACGATCGTCGCGATCATCGTGCTGCTTCCGAAACCGGATCATCTGCTGCTCGACAACATCGCGGTGCGGCCAGACCGGCAAGGGAGCGGTCTCGGCCGGCGATTGATCGCGTTTGCCGAAGACGAAGCGTATCGGCTTGGCTATGACGAGCTGCGGCTCTACACGCATCGGAAGATGACCGAGAACATCGCGCTCTATGCGCGGCTCGGCTTTGTCGAGACCGGCCGCCGTCACGAGGCCGGCTACGACCGCGTGTTCATGACAAAGCAATTGGTGCAAACGGATCGATATTGGCGACGTTACATATCTCAAGTGTGACGTCGCCCCAATATTGGTGACGTTACACTTGACATACCAACCTCAATAGGTAGAATGGCGGCCAAGGAGGATCGACCGCCATGCAATCCGCTCTTAACGCTCCGCACCTTCGCAACGAGGAAGCCGCCATCGCCTACGTCGAGGCGCAGCTGTGGCCGGCCGGCCCGGTGTGCCCGCATTGCGGCGCGATCGATGAAGCGACGAAGCTCAAGGGCAAATCGACCCGGCCCGGCCTGTGGAAATGCCGCGCCTGCCGGAAGCCCTTTACGGTGCGGATGCGGACGATTTTTGAATCGTCGCATGTCCCGCTGCATGTCTGGCTTCAGGTCATGTACCTGTTTTGCTCGTCGAAAAAAGGCATCTCGACGCGCCAGATACAGCGGACCCTCGGCGGCAGCATGAAAACCGCGTGGTTCCTCGGGCACCGTATCCGGCTTGCTATGGACGGCAGCAGCGGCACCGGTCCGATGGGCGGCCCTGGCAAGATCATTGAGGCCGACGAAACGTTTATCACCCGCTCGCCAAAGACCCGCCGCCCCAAAGACGCGCCGCCTCGTGAAAGCCGCCAAGTGCTGAGCCTTGTCGAGCGCGGCGGGCATCTGCGCTCGGTATTTCTCGATCACAATACCGTCGCCCCGGCGCTCTATCGGCATATCGCCCCAGGAACGTCCCGGCTCGTGACCGATGGCGCGATGCACTACAAGGGCTTCCTGTTCGCCGAACGGCACGAAAGCGTTGACCACTCGAAAGGCGAATACGTGCGGGGTGACGTTCACACCAACACGCTCGAAGGCTTCTTCTCGGTGTTCAAGCGGGGCTTGGTCGGCGTCTACCAGCACATGAGCGAAGCCCATCTGCACCGCTATCTGGCCGAATTCGATTTCCGCCGGAACAACCGGGAACGGCTCGGTATCGACGACAAGACCCGCGCCGATCGGGCGCTCAAGGCCGTTGCAGGCAAGCGGCTGACCTACCAAACAACTCGTCGCCAAATCGCGCTCGACGAAATCCCGTTCTGAGCCGGAGAGCTGGGCGCGATTCTGCGCCCGCTGGTGCGGCCTCTTGCGCACCGACCGCAAAAAGCGCCCAGAACCATAAGGTTGCGGGAGCGGCCAATGCTGACCGCTCCCGCCTTCGCTATCCTGAATGTCGCCAAACAAACCAGGAGCGAAGCTCGTGGCAACGAAACTATTTGAACGCGCCGAGCCGATTGCCGGCATGGTGCAGATTGTATTTTCCCTGCCGGGCAGCGGACCCGTCCATTCGATGTCCGTCACCATTCCAAGAGAGAATGCGCGGCAGTTAGCGGAGCAGGTCATCGCGGCCCTCCGCAGAACCGAATTGTGCTATCCTGGCATTCATGTCGCGCAGGACATCGCCGCCCGCCGATAACCCGGAAGAGTTCAAGCGCTTCGTGGACATGGCCCGCGAAGTGGAAGCCGACGAACGGCCGGATGCGGTGGATCGCGCGTTTCGCCGGGTCATTTCGGGTCCAACAGAACGCGCAAAGAGTGGCCGAGCGACACGCTTGCCGCGAAAGCGTCGGGCGGCCAAAACCGGATAGCCTTGCCGGGCTTCGCCGCCTCGATCAGGACGCGCGCGAAGGAATAAGTGATCCCGCCATCCTGCATCAGCCGCTTCATGCCGCGCGCGACAATCTCGGCCGCCTGTAAGGCCGGTTCGTTCCGCGCCAGGCGCACGGCATAGCCGTCCAGGTATTGGCCCCAGCCGAGGCGCGCGAAGTAGCCGCCGATCAGGCGCTCACTGATCTCTTCTGTCTTTGCGAAGACAATATTGCCGCGCTCGCCCGTGCGCTCGCAGAACGAGGCGAAGTTGATGTAGGCGCGGTTGAACCCCGAGGTGTAGGCGTCGCGGAATAGCCCGAACCGGCTGTCTCCGACATAGCTGAACGCACCGAATTCGACGGCGCAGTCACACAGGATATCGACAAAGCGCTTGAGGCGGTTCAGCTATGTCGGAGACCATTCGGCGAAACGGTCTTCGTCGGAGGCGATTTCCTTCATATGAAATTCGGCGAGGCCCTCGGCATCGAGCGCTTCGCGCCAGCGCTGGGTTAGGATCTCGATCCGTTCCCACGGCGCCATGAAGCCGCCGAGGGTCAGCCGGCAGAGTTTGCCGGCGCCGTCGTGTTCGCCGCTTTCATCCCAGAAAGACCACATCACAGCTACGATCGTTCCCCGCCGCCAGCCCGAAATCCGGGCCTGCTGTTCGAGCCCAGCGGGCTCGAAGAACGTATAGCACGTGGTATGGGAAGTGTAACGTCGCCCCAATATTTTCCATAATATATATTATGCGATATATCGCATCAGCGATACGCCAGGGCCCAGCCTCGTCCCTGCACCCAGCAATCCTCCTTCGGGACATGATCATGGCGATAAAGCCGGGCCACATCGCGCACTCGGCCTTTTTCGAATGCGACGCTGAGCGCGGTCTCGGACTCGGTATCGCGCGCACCTTCGCATGGAAAGATCGACACGCCGGAAATCCACCGTGCCAGGAAATCGTCGCCACGCCGTGTGATGCAGAACACGGCGCCGTGCCGGAAGTCGCTGTGCGGAAAACCGCCCGCGGTCAACGGCAGGATCAGTCGGCCATCATTGGCGAGCCCGTCGAGCCAGGCATCCGCAGGCCGGGTCGCGCCCGCGTTGACCAGAATGTTGTCGGCGGGCTCGAATGCGACCTGTGCGCCATCGCCTTGCAGAACCCGGACATTCCGCAGCCCCGCTAAGTTCGCTGTGAGACGTTCGGCGAGCGCGGGATCGAGTTCGATTGCCGTGACCCTCCCGGCGCGCCCGACCAGCCGCGCGAGGATCGCCGTGTAGTAACCGATCCCGGCGCCGATATGCACGGTGTGCTCGCCCGGTCGTGGCGCGGCGGCAGCGATCAGGCTGGCGAGAAACGAGGGCTGGCCGTTGTTGAGGGTTCGCTCCGGGATGATGGCAACCACGACATCGTCGTAGAGATAAACCGGATCGCGGCTTGGCGTCGGCGCATAACCGCGGTCCCACCGGACGATCTGCCACGGCCCGGGACCGAGGAATTCTTCGCGCTTGACCGTCGCGAAAGCCGCTTCGATCCGCCGGTCGATGACTCCCGCGGCTGCCATCACACGCTTCGCATAGGCGCGCCGAAGAATATCGAGCCGGGTTTCGCGGTCCATGTGCGCCGTGGCTGACGGAACTCGTGCACGAGGATAGCATCAGCGCCTACGCTCTCGCTCGATGGGAATGCCGATGGATTTGCCGCCCGGGCTTCGCCTCAGCTTCGAGAAGGATCCTTCCTGGGAAGACCGGGAGGTCGTCGATGAGGGGCTCGGCGCCTATAACGCGCCGTTCCTGCGCAATCCGAGCTACTCGTATTTCGGGCTCTTCGTGCGCGATGACGCCGCCACGATCAGGGCCGGCCTGATCGGCAATTGCTATGCCGGGTGGCTGTTCGTCAACCTGCTCTGGGTGCATGCCGATCTGCGGCGTCGCGGCATCGGCCAAACGCTGCTCGCCGAGGCGGAGCGGCATGGGATCGAGTTCGGCTGCCACTCATCGTTCCTCGATACGTTTTCGTTCCAGGGACCTGATTTCTATCCGAAATTCGGCTACCGAGAATTCGCCCGGCTCGATTATCCGCCCGACCACCAGCGCATCTTTCTAAAGAAGCGGCTGATTCCGGAGTAGCGTCATGCCGATGCGTCTCGAAGGCTCATGCCGCTGCGGTGCGGTCAAATTCTTGTTCGACAGCCACACCCCCTACCCTTACCAGCGCTGCTATTGCTCGATCTGCCGCAAGAGCGCCGGCGGCGGCGGCTACGCGATCAACATCATGGGCGATTCCGATACGCTGAAGGTGCAGGGCCGCCGCGCGATCCGCAAATGGCACGCGATGATTGACGGCGAAGAAGGCTCGGCCGAACGGAGCTTCTGCCGGCATTGCGGTTCGCCGCTCTGGGTGTGGGACGATAACTGGCCGGCGCTGGTCCATCCTTTCGCGCAGGTGATCGACACGCCGCTGCCACAGCCGCCGGCCAATGTGCACCTGCTATTGCGCGACAAGGCTCCGTGGGTCGAGCCGCAAATCGGCCCGAACGACGAGTGCTATGAGGGCTATCCAGCGTTGTCGATTGAGGATTGGCACAAACGGCGGGGTCTGTGGATCGAATGAAAACTACACCGCCAATCGACCGGTTACTCGCGATCATGGCCCGGCTGCGTGACCCGGCACAGGGCTGCCCGTGGGACCGCGAGCAGGATTTCGCGACGATCGCACCGTACACGATCGAGGAGGCCTATGAGGTCGCCGACGCGATCGAACGCAACGACATGGCCGCGCTGAAGGACGAACTTGGCGACCTCTTGTTCCAGGTCGTCTTCCATGCCCGCATGGCCGAGGAATTGGCGCTGTTCGGCTTTGACGACGTTGCCGAGGTGATTGCCGACAAGATGGAGAGACGCCACCCGCACGTGTTCGGCGACGTGAAGATCGCTTCGGTAGCGGCGCAGAACGAGGCTCGGGAGGCGCATAAGGCGGCCGAGCGGCGCGCGAGCGGCGGCACCGAGAGCGTCCTCGACGGGGTGGCGCTCGCCCTCCCCGCGCTGTTGCGCGCTGCCAAGATCTCGCGCCGCGCCGGCCGCATCGGCTTTGACTGGCCCGATGCCCGCGCGGTGATCCCGAAGCTCGCCGAGGAAATCGCCGAACTCGAAGCCGAGCTCGATCAGGGCGCCGATACGGCCGTGGTCGAAGAGGAAATGGGCGATCTGCTGTTCGCCGCCGCCAATCTGGCGCGCAAGCTCGACATCGAGCCGGAAACGGCGTTGCGCCGGGCCACCGCGAAATTCGAGCACCGCTTTCGACAGGTCGAGGCGCTCGCCGCCGAGCGCGGCATCGGCCGCGATCTCGACGCTCTGGAGGCTCTTTGGCAGGAGGTCAAAGCCAAGGAACAGAATGGTTCACAGCGAGGCAGTGAGCCGCTCTGAGGCAGTGCGAGAAATTCAAGCTATCGCCTCGCCTCTCTTAAATGCGTGTCCTGGCGAAAGCCGGGATCCACCCTTCAGCCGTCCGACAAAGCGGATCAGCGGATCCCGGCTTTTCGCCGGGACACTGTGTTCTTCTTAGTGAGTGGATTGTTCAGTGCAGCCGTTGGCGGTGGCGGAGGCGGCCGAGATCGGCTTCGGAGAGGCGCACCGACAGATGGGCGGCCTCGCTGTCGTCGCGGCGGCCGATCACCTCGCCATGGGCATAGATCCAGGCCAGCGTCCGGCCATCGCTGAGCGGCACGTCGAGCCGCACTGCGCGCCTTTCGGCGTCGAGCCGGCGATCGACCAGCTGCAGCAGGCCGTCGCACCCCTCCCCCGTGGCGGCCGACAGCGCCACGCTCTCGGTGTTGCGCCGCTGAACCTGGTTCAACAGGCTGGCCCGCGCCATCGGGTCCAACAGGTCGATCTTGTTCATCGCCTCGATCAGCCCGTCCTCAATCAGCGCTTCGAGGCCGAGATCGCCGAGGACGCCCAGCACATCGGCGCGTTGCGCGGCGCTGTCCGGGTGATGGGCGTCGCGGACATGGACGACGATATCGGCTTCGGTGACCTCTTCCAAGGTGGCGCGGAACGCCGCGACGAGATGGGTCGGTAGATCGGAGATGAAGCCGACCGTGTCCGACAGGATCGCCTTGCGGCCCGAGGGCAGGTCGAGCCTGCGCATCGTCGGGTCCAGGGTCGCGAACAACAGGTCCTCGGCGCCGACCGCGGCGCGGGTCAGCCGATTGAACAGCGTCGATTTTCCGGCATTGGTGTAGCCGACCAGCGCGACGACCGGATACGGCACCCGCCGGCGCGCCTGGCGATGCAGGGTGCGGGTGCGCTTCACGTCATCGAGCTCGCGCCGCAGCTTGGCGATGCGCTCGCCGATCAGGCGGCGGTCGATTTCGAGCTGGCTCTCGCCGGGACCGCCGAGAAAGCCGAAACCGCCGCGCTGGCGTTCGAGATGGGTCCAGGAGCGCACCAGCCGCGAGCGCTGATAGGACAGCGCGGCCAACTCGACCTGCAGCCGGCCTTCATGGGTGCGGGCGCGCTCGCCAAAGATTTCGAGAATGAGGCCGGTGCGATCGATCACCTTGGCCTGCCAGCGCCGTTCGAGATTGCGCTGCTGCACCGGGCTCAGCGGCCCGTCGACAACGACCAGCCCGATCTCGTTGTCGGCGATGACGCCACGCAGCATCTCGACATTGCCGCTGCCGAACAAGGTGCCCGGCACCGGCCGGGCGAGGCGCACGATTTCGGCGCGCACGACCTCCAGATCGATCGCGCGCGCCAAACCGACCGCCTCGTCGAGGCGGGCTTCCAGCGAGCGCGGCGGGGCGTCGGAAAGCAGCCGCGGCGCGGATTTCGCCGCCGGATGGATGACGAGGGCGCGGTCGGTACGCGGGACGGCCGGAGCGTCGAGGCGGCTCAGAGCTCCTCGCCCTCCCGGTTGCCTTCGAAGAGTTGAATCGGCTGCGCCGGCATCACGGTGGAGATCGCGTGCTTATAGACCAGCTGGGAATGTGCATCGCGCCGCAGCAGCACGCAGAAATTATCGAACCAGGTGATGATGCCCTGCAGCTTGACGCCATTCACCAGAAACACCGTCACCGGGGTCTTGTTCTTGCGGACATGGTTCAAGAACACGTCTTGAACATTCTGATTTTTTTCGGCCGTCATGGGTAGTCTCCCAATTTCGGTTCTTGGAGCCGCAACGATCGGCCCGGGCGGAGAAACGCAAAGCGCGCAATTCCGCCGAATCGCCTACGAAGATGGGCGCACCCCGTCGATTCTCAACCCCTCCAAAGAGCGAAACAGGCTAACCCCATCGTTGAAGGAGAGGTGCGGCGCGAAGCGGGCGAATTCCCGGCCGAATTCTTCGGGGTCCGCCGGCGGACCGAGCAGCACGGCGACACAGCCGCTGTTCTCGGCGCATTGCATATCGATGGCGGTATCGCCGACGAACCAGACATCCTCTCCCGGCATGACGCCGCTCTTGGAGAGGGCCAGATGGACCGGTTCGCAGGACGGTTTGTCGGCGGCCGCGTCGCCGGCGCCGACAACGCTGCCAAAGAAGCCGGACCAGCCGAGTCGCTCGACCTCGCGACGGAGCAGGGGGCCGGTCTTGTTGCTGACGACGCCGAGATAAATCCCGGTTTCGACGAGCGAGCGCAGCATCGCCTCGCGGCCCGGCAGCGCCGTCAGCCGGTCGAGGTGGATCGCACGGAAACGATCAAGGTAAATCTCGCGTGCCTCCTCCCAGCGCTCTCCGAAATGCATTGGAAAACTCTCGCGCAGACTGAGCCGTACCCGCTCCCGGGTTTCAGCCATCGACCATTCGGGCTTGTCCATCGCGCGCATCAGGAAATTGAGCGCGTCGTGGATCGTCACCCAGCTGTCCACCAGCGTGTTGTCCCAGTCGAACAGGATGGCCTGCGGACGCCGCGTTCCGTTCTGCGGAATTCGAGCGCTCATGCCGCGGCCGCAGCGTGGTGGAAATAGGCCTCGCGCAGCTTGCGGCTGAGCGGCCCGGGTTTGCCGTCGGCAACCGGCGCGCCGTCGATCCGGACGACCGGCAGCAGATCGGCGGTGGTGCTGGTCAGGAAGGCTTCTCGCGCCGTTCTTGCTTCCGCGACAGTGAAGGGGCGTTCGACGAGGCGGCAGCCTTCGCGCTGGATGATGTCGAGGATCGCGGCGCGGGTGACGCCGTTTAGGATTGCATGATCGGGGGCGCGGGTGATGACGGTATCCTCGGCGGTCACGATCCAGGCATTGGTCGAGGTGCCTTCGGTCACCTCCCCCTCGTCATTGACCTGCCAGGCCTCGTAGGCGCTGGCTTCACGCGCCTGCTGCTTGCCGAGCACGTTGGCGACGAGCGCGACCGATTTGATATCGCAGCGCCGCCAGCGGATATCGGGGATCGTGATGACCGCGATGCCCTCCCGCCCGAGCCGAGGATCGGGCGGCCGGGACCGGCGCGAGGTCACCACCAGAACCGGCTTGGCCGCCTTCGGAAACGCATGCTCGCGAGGCGCCACGCCGCGCGTGACCTGCAGATAGACAATGCCGGTTTCGACGCCGTTGCGGCGGATAGCCTCGCGCATCACGATCTTCAGCGCCGAATCGTTCATCGGTGGATTGATGCGCAACTCGGTTAACGAGCGGTGAAGACGCGCGAGATGCCGCTCCTCGTCGACGAGATGGCCGCCCATCACCGCGATCACCTCATAGACGCCATCACCGAACTGATAGCCGCGGTCCTCGATATGCACCGCCGCCTGTCGATGCGGCAGGTACTGGCCGGCGACATAGGCGATGCGGGACATTGCTCAGCCCGCGATCACGTCCCGACCCTAAGCGGGCGTTCGTTGCCGAAGACCCCCAGCGATTTGAGCTTGCGGTGCAATGCCGAGCGCTCCATCCCGACGAAGGCGGCCGTGCGCGAGATATTGCCGCCGAAGCGGGTAACCTGCGCCAGGAGATATTCGCGCTCGAAGACCTCACGCGCATCGCGCAACGGCAAGGTCATGATCTCGCTGCCCTTGTCCCATTTGACGACGGTCGGGGCGATCGCGGTAATTTCGTTGGGCAGCATGTCGGAGTGCACCGCTTCGGCGGAATCGCCCGGTGCCATGATCAACAGCCAGTCGATGACATTGCGCAGCTGCCGCACATTTCCGGGCCAGGTGTAGGCCTGCAGCGCCGCCAGCGCGTCCTCGCCGAAATCGCGCGGCGAGATGCGTGCCGCCTCGGCGCCGCGCGCCATGAAATGGCGCGCCAGCAGCGGGATATCCTCTCGCCTATCGCGCAGCGGTGGCACCCGGATCGGTACGACATTGAGCCGGTAGAACAGATCCTCGCGAAAGCGCCCGGCGGCAATCTCCGCGCTCAGTTCGCGGTTGGACGAGGCGACGACGCGGACATCGACCTCGACCCGGCGCGATCCACCGACCCGCTCGAAGGTCTGCTCCTGCAAGGCGCGGACGATCTTGCCCTGGGTTTCCAGCGGCATGTCGGCGACTTCGTCGAGAAACAGAGTGCCGCCATGGGCACGCTCGAAAGTGCCGACCTTGCGCGGCTCCCCGTTATTGCTGGCCTCGCAGCCGAATAGCTCGATCTCGAGCCGGTCGGGGCGCATCGTCGCACAGTTGATCGGGACAAACGGTCCCTGCGAGCGGCGAGAGCGCACGTGAAGCAGGCGGCCGACCACCTCCTTACCGGCGCCTGGGGCACCGCTGATCAGGACCCGGCTGCCGGTCGGCGCGACCCGTTCGATTTGTTGACGCAACTGATTAATAGCCGGCGAGGCACCGACCAGATCGAGCTCGCCGCCCGCGCGCAATTTCAGCTCAGCATTCTCACGGCGCAGCTGTGCCGCCTCAATCGCCCGCGCGACAAGGAGCAGGAGCCGGTCGGCCTTGAAGGGCTTTTCGATGAAATCATAGGCACCGATCTTGATCGCCTCGACCGCGGTCTCGATCGTGCCGTGGCCGCTGATCATGACCACCGGGACCGACGGCATCTCGGCGCGCAGCTGACGGAGGATCGCGATCCCGTCGAGCTCGCTCCCCTGCAGCCAGATATCGAGAATAACGAGGGTGGGTTGCCGCGCCTGGATCGCGGCGAGCGCCTCGCCGCTGTCGCCGGCCTCGCGCGTTGCGTAGCCCTCGTCCTTCAGGACGCCGGCAATCAGCATCCGTATGTCGGCTTCGTCGTCTACGATCAGGATGTCATGCGCCATGGGATACCGGGCTCAACTCCGCGGCAGGATCGGCGGCACGGGATCGAGCCGCGAGACGAGCATCGCCGGCAAACACCAGCGTCACCCGCGCACCGCCCGCTTCTCGATCCTCCAGCACCAATTCCCCCTCGTGATCTTCCATGATCTTTTTGACGATGGCGAGCCCCAAGCCTGTGCCCTTTGCGCGCGTCGTCACATAGGGCTCGGTCAACCGCTCGCGATCGTGCTGCGGCAAGCCTTTGCCGTTGTCCTCGACGATGACCGAGACCCGGCCTTCCGACTCGCCGACGGCGACCGAGATCCACCCGGGAGGACTCGGATGCCCTTCGACGATTCGGCCTTCGATCGATTCGATCGCATTCTTGACGATGTTGATCAGCGCTTGGCTGACAAGCCGGCCGTCGCAGCGCAGCGTTACCGGCCGGCTGCCAAAGCTCGTCTCGAAGGTCATCTCGGGATGCGCCGTGCGCTGCAGGAACACCGCCTGCTCGACGATCGTCGTCAAGTCTTCCGGTTTCAATACCGGGGCTGGCATGCGGGCGAAGGACGAGAACTCGTCGACCAGCCGCCCGATATCCTCGACGTGACGGACAATCGTGTCGGTACAGATGCGGAACGTCTCCTGGTCCTTTTTTATGTCCTTGAGATATTTGCGGCGCAGCCGTTCGGCCGAGAGCTGGATCGGGGTCAGCGGGTTCTTGATTTCATGCGCGATACGGCGGGCAATGTCGGCCCAAGCCGCTTTGCGCTGTGCCGACAGCAGCTCGGTGATGTCGTCAAAGGTCACAACAAATCCGCTAATGCCGGCGCCATCCTGTTCGGCGGTAATGCGCACCAGCAGGGTGCGGGTACTGTTGTTGCGGGCGAGCTGAACCTGCCCCTGGGCACGACGGCCGGGCCGCCTGGTCGCTTCCTCAAGCAGCCCGGCCATTTCCGGCGCCACCTCGGCGAGATCCTCGCCGATCGACAGGTCGAGATCGACGCCGAGCAATGCCGAGGCAGAGCGGTTGGGCAGGTTTACGCGGCCATCGCGGTCCAGCCCGATGACCCCCGCCGATACGCCGGTCAGCACGGTCTCGGTAAAGCGCCGCCGTTCATCGAGCTGGCGGTTGGCCTCGATCAGTTCGCGCTGCTGGCTTTGGATCTGATAGGTCATCCGGTTGAAGGCGCGGCTCAACGAGACCAGCTCGTCGTCCTTCTCGCCTTCCGGGACACGGGCGGCGAGATCGCCCGCGCGAATCCGTTCGGCAGCTCCCATCAGCCGGCTGATCGGATCGGCGAGCTGGGCCGCGAAATGAATGCCAATCGAGATTGCTGCGGCGAGAAACAACAGCGCGACGAGGATGTAGATCACCGCGAAGGTGATCTGGAAGCCGGAGCGCTGGCCCTCGAGGCGTTCGTATTGCGCCGCCGCGAGGTGAACCTCGTCGCGATGCGCGAGG
>Ga0207646_10006595_pt1 | contig 11978 bp, 7 predicted proteins | sample KBSK5502metaG_FD_184343 | JGI IMG/M metagenome (GOLD analysis project Ga0207646, IMG submission 184343) | Corn, switchgrass and miscanthus rhizosphere microbial communities from Kellogg Biological Station, Michigan, USA - KBS K5-50-2 metaG... | ecosystem: Host-associated > Plants > Roots >...
AAACGGGGACAGTGAGCCACTGTCCCCGATTTTTTCAGAATGTCAGGCGAGCGACAATCTGGCCGGTACGCGGACGCGCACCGCCCGTAGTTGCCACACCGCCGTTGACGAAGTTCACGTATCCGTAACCACCCGTCAACAGTTGTGCTTGATTTCGAATTGTCGGCGAGAGCGGATTTACGTTAGTAGGTCCGCCAACGCTTGGCATTTGCAGGAACAGCCGATTGAATACATTCTGGAACTCCGCCCGGATGTTGAACACGACCCTGCCTTCACCGGCGAGGCGGAAGTTGCGGCCAAGGCTGAGGGCCTCGGACGGCTGCCGCTGCCAGCGGTAGTTGTCGTAGTAGGGTGCGGACGTTCCGAACTGACCGCCAGGCACATCCGACCACGCGTTCGGATTCAACACCAGATCCTTTGTTGGATCGATGCAGTGGCAGTTCGGATCTTTCTGGAACAACGGCTGCCCTGAGACGCGGTTGAAGAACGTGTTGCCGCCGCCCCAAAGCGCCGGATTGTTTTCCGGACCGCGGCCCAACTGCGTCAACAGACCGTTGGTGGAACCAGGCACGCGGATCAGATCGCCACTCTGGTAGCGCAACACACCGCCGATGGTCCAGTCGTGCAGCACGGCCGACGCGACCCTCATCGCGCCGGACGCCGACCGCAGCCCCGGAGTCAGGTAGTTAAACGATATGACCAGCGAATCCGGGTGACTGAAACTGGAAATCTGTTTCGCTTGTGCGCGGTTGAACACATCGTTGATGAGCGGAGGATTCGGCGTCAGATACGACGTGTCGGAGTTCGCGCCATTCGTCAACTCCTTCGAGAATGTGTAGGCAACTTGCATCGACAGGTTGTGTGAGAACCGCTGCGTGAGTTTCGTCTGCAGCGAGTCGTACCACGTATCGCCGAGGGGCGGTCCGAGGAACGGCGGAATACCGGCTTGCCACTGAGGATGCGGGCGCAAGGCCTGCTTCAGGGGCTGAGTGGCCGGGAATCCCGGATACACGTTATTCGGATTCGCCAGATACGGGAAGCGAGAGGTGACCTGAGGCGAGCTGATCGGCGTGTTCAACAAATTGCGATCGGCCACATTGTTCATATCCAGTCCCGCTCGACGCACGTCATCAAGCGTGAGCGCGTTGTAAGCCTGATCCTGCAGCAACGGAGCAGACCACCACACACCGCGATTGCCGACGTACGACACATCGAGCAGCAGGTTCGAGGCCAGCTCGCGCTGAATACCGAAACTCCACTGGAGAATTCGCGGCGGCCGGCCGGCATGCCGATCGATGAAGATGAACGGCGATGCGGGCGGCCGGATGCCGGGCGCAGTCTCGAATGGATAGGTTCTCGCATAGTCCGGCCAGGTCAGCGGCCGGTTGCCGCGCGCGTTTCCAGGGCCAAAAATGTTTCCTTCACGGAACAACACGGCAGGGTCGCCGTACCCCGATGGTGAGATGGTGTAGAAATCAGGAACGCTCAGAGAGAGGAACGCATTGTTCGGCGCCGTTCCGTACGCGACTCCGGCTCCTCCACGAAAGACGGTCTTCGGTGTGATCTGATAGGCCAACGACAGCCGAGGCCCGAACGCGTACGGATATGTCTGGCCAAAACGGCAGCCGCAGTTCGCTTCATAGTCCACCGCACCCGGCAGGTTGTTGGCGACCGGATTCGGCTTTGTGAAGTTGGCGCTCTGCATGCGACCGTATTGCTCTCTCAGCAGCGTTTGCAAGTCATAACGCAGGCCGTAGTTGATCGTCAGCCTGCGCGTGACTTTCCAACTGTCCTGCGCATAGAACGCCATCGAATGATTTCCCAGCCGTGAATTGGTGAGCTGCGAAATCGCCAGACTGTTCGCGCGTCCCGTCATGAAGCTGGCCATGCCGAAACCTGTTGGACCATTCAGGCCACGGCCGTTCTCCCACGTTCCGATTCCGCTCTGTTGAGCATTGAAGCCGTAAACACCGTTAGCGCGCGTGTAGTTCAAGGTCTGAATGCCGTCCACAATCAAGTCGCCGCCAAACTTGTAACTGTGGTTGCCGCTTACCCAGGTAAACGTCGTGTTGAAGGTCGGCTTGAATTCCTTGCTGAACTTGTAGGCGAAACCCGAGCCGATGCCGGTCCCAGGAGGACTACTAATCAGTTGAGTACCGCCGAACACTGCATCGTTAACGCCGGTTACGTTCGGAAAGATCGGCGCGAAGAACTGTGTCTGGAATCCAAGTGAGGCCGGATCGAATTCCGGAGGCACTGACGGCACGTACTGGTAGAGATAACCAACGCCCACGTGCCACAGTTTCGTCGGAGAGACCGTGCGATCGTAATTGATGCGATAGGTGTACGCATCCGTTCCCTGAGGCGCAGCGCCAGTGAAGACCTGCGTGAAACCATTCGCGCTGGGAGAACGCTGCCGCGTATCCGAGAAGTAAAAGCTGAGACGGTTGTTCTCGTTGATCGAGTGATCGATTTTGAAACTCGGAATAGTGGTGTGCCGGAAATTCGTGTATCCCGGAATAGTGTAGTTGTTGATCAGGTTGCCGTTCGTCGGCGTTGGAAGCAGCGCCAGCACCTTGAGCGCCGAAGGATCCATCGCGCCCTGAGGAATCACGTTGTTCGTATAAGGATCTCGAACGATCGATCCGTCCGGCGCCAGACGTGACGTCGCCGGATCATACAGCTGGTTTTGACGAACCGGCCGGCCAAAAGGATCCACCGCTGGCTGGCCGGCGAGAATCAATTGGGGACCCAACACGCCGCTGAAATCGCCGTTCCGCATCGCAACCGTCGGTACGGTCCCGATACCAGTCGTGATGAACTGGCTTTCGCGGAACTGTTCAAAATTGAAAAAGAAGAAGCTCTTGTTGTGGCCGTCGTAGAGCTTTCCAAGCAGGATCGGGCCGCCAACGTTGAAGCCGTAGTCATTCCTGCGCTGCGTGTTGCGCAGATGCTGTCCGGCTCGCGCCGTGTCGCCGATGGTACTCCGATCGGTAAATGGCGTGCCGGCGTTGAACGCTTCGTTGACGAAGTAATCAAACACCGAGCCGTGGAAGTCATTGCTTCCGGACTTCATCGTGTAGTTGAAATAACCGCCACCGGCTTGCCCATATTCCGCGTCGAAGTTGCCAGTCTGAATGGCGACTTCCTGCATCGCATCGATGCTGGGCTGGTTCTGCTGATTCTGTTGCCGCCAGATGCCGTTGGTCGCGTCCTGTCCCTCAATGCGGATGGAATGAGAACTCGACGGCATTCCGTTGATGCGCAGTGTATTGTCATTCGCGAAATTCGTTCCCGGCAGCAATTGCACCGACTGCAACGGATTTCGAACGTTGCCAAGACCTCCGGCCGCCCCCAGTGTCAGGACCGGCAGGCTGTCGAGTGTCTCGGTCGGCACGTTGTGGCTGATTTCGCCGCTTTCTGTTTTCAACAGCGGCGCAGCCGCTTCAACGGTGACCTGTTCTCCCGCCTGGCCGACTTGGAGCGCGACGTCCACGCGCACCGTCTGTGCGACCCCGACGATGATGTTCGATCGCACAAATTTCTTGAACCCGGGCAGCGACGCCGAGAGTTCATATGTGCCCACCGGCAATTGAGGAAGTGTGAAGTTTCCTGTTTCTGAAGTTCCGGCCTGATACGTCGTGCCGGTACTCATGTTCTTTGCTTCGATAGTGACCCCAGGGATTACGGCGCCGGTTGCGTCCGCAACCGTGCCTGTGATCGTCCCGCGGTCTGACTGCGCCCATCCTGGCACAGTCAAACTCAGAAAGACCAAACACATTACGATAAGCACTCTCTTCATGAAGAAAATCTCCTGAAACGGTGATGGATTACCAGATGTCTTTCGTTCTACAAGGGGGGTATTGGATATAGAATCACTATCACTATTGCATGTCAACGAAGAATCCTGCAATCAGCGTGCAATGTCCGCCAAGCCGATCTATATTGAGGTGCGCTGATCCCCTCCTCAGCCGAGGAGGGGAAAGCCGACGCGCGCGAAGCGCAAGCCCGATAGGGCGAAGCCTCAATAAAAGCGGCGGCTGGGCGCGAAGCGCAAGCGCGATAGCGCGCAGCCTCAAGAAATGGTGCTGGTCAAACAAATCTATCTGTTGACGAGCACCACCCCGTCTGCGCGGGCTAAGGTGGCTTCGCTACTTTTTTCTTTGCCGCGCAGCCTCCCCTCCTCGGCTGAGGAGGGGAGCTTGCATCTCCAAAAGGAGGGTTGAATATGTCACGAAGCGTAAGTCGAGTCGCGTTTGCATTGGTGTTACTTGTTGCGGGCGTCGCGTCGATGACGCTAATCGTCATGGGCCAGTCCAACGGACAGCCCAGTACGAAGAATGGCGAATGGCCGCACTACACGGCCGATCTGAAGGGCTCGCGATACTCGCCTCTGGACCAGATCAATGGGTCCAATTTCAATCAGCTCGAGATCGCGTGGCGTTTCAAAACCGATCACCTCGGCCCATTCCCGGAATACAAACTGGAAGGGACGCCGCTGATGGTCAAAGGCGTGCTGTACACGACCGGCGGCACCCGCCGATCGGTGATCGCTCTCGACGCGAAGACCGGCGAGTTGATCTGGTCTCACAGCCTGCGCGAAGGCAAACGCGCGGCGAACGCTCCGCGCCAGCTCTCGGGCCGCGGCGTTTCGTATTGGACGGACGGGAAGGGCGACGAACGCATCTTGTACGTGACGACAGGTTACCGGCTCGTGGCCCTCAACGCGAAGAATGGCAACATGATTACTTCGTTCGGCAAGGACGGCATCGTCGACCTGAAGGTTGGCGTCGTGAAAGGCGCCAATCAACAGATCGATCTGGAAACCGGCGAGATCGGAGTCCATTCGACACCAACTGTGGTGAAGGATGTCGTGATCGTCGGTTCCTCAATGAAGGAAGGAGCGACCGTCCCCACGCACAACAACACCAAGGGCCTCGTCCGCGCCTTCGATGTGCGCACAGGAAAACAACTGTGGCGATTCAATACGATTCCCGGCCCTGGCGAGTTCGGCAATGAAACCTGGGAAAACGGCTCGTGGGCTGAGAACGGCAACACCGGCGTGTGGACGCAGATCACCGTAGACGAGGATCTCGGTCTCGTTTACCTCCCGGTCGAGACGCCGACGTCCGACTACTACGGCGGACACCGTCCTGGAAACAATCTGTTTGCGGAGAGTCTGGTCTGCGTCGATCTCAAGACCGGTCAGCGGAAGTGGCACTTCCAAATGGTGCATCATCCCATCTGGAACTTCGACAATTCCTCGGCTCCGCTTCTGGCCGACATCAACGTCGATGGCCGCGCGATCAAAGCTGTCGCGGTTCCGAGCAAGACCGGCTTTCTTTATGTTTTCGATCGCGTGACCGGCCAGCCGGTCTGGCCGATCGAAGAGCGGCCGGTGCCGCAGTCCGACATCCCGAGCGAGAAGACTTCTCCGACACAACCGTATCCGACAAAGCCGCCGGCCTACGCGCGTCAATTCCTGAAACCCGAAGAACTGATCGATTTCACTCCGCAGCTTCATGACCAGGCCCTGCAGGTTCTCGAACGCTACAAAATCGGAACGTCGCTTTTCACGCCACCGATCCTCGGAAGCGCGAAAGGAACGATCGCCATAATCGGACCAGGAACCGCGACCAACTGGCCTGGCTCCGCCTACGATCCGGAACTGCACACTGTCTTTGCACAGGCCGGGAACACGCCCGGCGCAAGATCACTCACGTCTCCGCCGGCAGGTTTCTCAGACATCAAGTATGTCGAAGGAATCGGCGACCAGGCGTTCTCGGTTGTGCTGGGCCCAGGAGACTGCTGTGCCGCAGACGGTGCAAGGACGCAGCGGCCCGAAAACACGCCGGTCGATCCTAACGCCCCGCCGCCGGCTCGTGCGTCGGGCGGACTCAGCGTTCAGGGGTTGCCGATTGTGAAACCGCCGTACGGCATCCTGTCCGCAATCAACCTGGATCGCGGCGAAATCACATGGCAGGTACCGCACGGCGACACCCCCGACAACGTGCGGAATCATCCGGCGCTGAAAGGCATCAATATTCCGAAGACAGGGCAGGCCGGAACATCGGGAGTTGGTCTGATGGTGACGAAGACCCTTGTCGTGATGGGCGACCCGCAGATCACCACGCCTCCGGGAAGACCGCGCGGTGCGATGCTGCGCGCTTATGACAAGAAGACCGGCGCACAAGTTGGAGCTCTGTTGTTGCCTGCGCCACAGAGCGGCTCGCCGATGACCTACTCGGTCGATGGGAAACAGTACATCGTCGTCGCGGTGAGCGGCGGCGCTTACTCGGGCGAGTACCTCGCGTTCAAGCTGCCGGAGTAAAGGAACTGAATCAGCCACAAAGAGGCACAAGAGGCACAAAAATTCTTGTGCCTCTTGTGCCTTTTTGTGGCCATCCTATCTTTGTCCCGCCGGCGGATTAATCCTCGCTTCGTCCCAGTGTTCCTTGATCAGATTGTTTTCCATCCGCACCACATCGAAGTGGTTCCACTTGTATTCGCGGCTGGGATCGTCAGGATCCTTCGCAGTGCGATCCCACATCATGAACGAGTAAGGACCATTGATCAGGGTGAGCACGGGCGCATTCACCCACTCCGGTTTGATCTCGCGCGGAGTGCGGCCGGGAACGCGACTCATGAATTGTTTGAAGCCGTCGCGGCCCTGGGGGACGTTGGGATTGTGCTGGATGTAGCCCGGGTCCATCGTCTTGTCCGCCAGCTCCAGGTGGCCATACTGGAGCATGTCCTTCAGCTCCTCGGTCGCCATGGCCAGCGTTTTTTCTTCTTCCTTCGAAAGCTTGCCGATGTTCCATTGCATCGGAGGTTTAGGCGACACGCCCGTTTTTACATTGCCGGTTCCCTTCGCCTTCTGCGCGCTGTCCCAATGTTCCGCGACTTTGCCGTTCTCGATTCGCAGCACATCGAACGAATTGTAGTGATACGTGTTCGCCGGATTCCGCGGATCTTTGTCTTCATGTTCGAAGATCAGCCACACGTAGTCCCCCTTCGCGCCTGACACGACGGGCATCTGATCTGCAGGCATGGACTTCGGAATCGGGTTCATCGGTTTCCGCCCGAGCTTCGTGAAGTAGTCGATGAAGCCCGCGCGGCCGGTGTTTGCGTTCGGGTTGTGTTGGATGTAACTCTCAGCCTGATATTTGGGGGCGTTCTCGAAATGGCCGGCATAGAGCACTTCGCGCCACCAGTCCATGACCATGTCGAGATTCTTTTTCTCCTGCGCGGTCATCGTCGCGACCTGCGTCTTCGTCGGCGGATTGATGGACTCCGCCGCCAGCGTCACGCCGAATGCCAGCAGCGCAATTCCGATCAACCAGTGAATGGTTCTCATGTGTTCTCCCCTTTCAAGAGTCCCTTGTTACGGATCCGGAGGGCGGACCCAGCGGAAGCCGCTATTCAGGATACGAAATGTATCGAAGTTGACAAGCTGGAGCTGCATTCGAATCTTGTAGCCGTCCATTTCACCATCGAGGATCAGCTGATCCTCTGTCGGCCGTTCGAATGTGAAATCCGCTTTCCACTTCCTGCTCCTGCCTTTCGTGAGCGCAAGCGTCTTGTTGCGACTATCGATGAATGCGCCGTAGTGCGCAAAGGAATCATCCGTGCGCTGGAATGCCATGCTGTTGGGCGCGTCGAAGATGGCGCGACGCCAGCGCCGATCGTAATCGTTGAGAACCGCCGGGCGAACCTGGCCATCTACCGAAAGTTGCTCGATATCCCAGATGCCGTAGAGCGCCGATCTCGGAGCCCCGCCGCCCTCCCGGTACCAGTACACCCAGTTCACATCGGCCTGCATGGCCAGCATATAAATGCCGAAGACGATCTGCAGGGCGACCGCGATGCGGTTTGCGCGAGCGGATCGGAACAGCTCGGTGCGTGTCGACGACACGAGAAGAAACAAACTCATCATGAGCAGATGAAACGAGACCAGTTTGACACCGACATCGTAGGTCATGTTGAGCAGAAAGACCTGGGCAATGTCCGCGAGAGAAACGAGTGCCCCCAGCAGTGCTGTACGTGGAATCAGGAGAAGAATTCCGGCGAGCAATTCCGCGCAACCCGTGGCGATCTCATACGCAGGAGCGGCACCGATGAACGTCCACAACAGACCTTGACGCGACAGGTTTCCGACCGGCGTGACCAAAGTAATCAGCGATGGTGCGGGAAATTGCACGGGGATGATCTTGGTCATCCCATACTCAAACATCTGCGAAGCAACGGCGAGGCGAAGGAAAACGCGAAACCATTTCTGAAGCGTGGAATAGTCTTGACGCCGGCGGTCGACAATACTCCACAGAGCGGTTGCCAGTATCGCCACCATCAGCAACCAGAACGTTTGTATCCAGAAGAAATCCGTGTCGCGGCTATTTCCTGCAAAGACGAGCGAAGACGTCGTATGGAAGATGTGTTCGCCGACCCAGAGCGTGATCTCGCGCATCGGCCACAGCAGGCCCAGTCCCCGAAAGGACACGAATGGTATGAGAATCAAGCTCCCACCGATCTGCGTCGCGAGCGTGTACAACCCGAAGTACGTGAAGCAGAATCGGAATGCGATGCGCTTCATGATCGCAGCATTGTAGTCGCGGGCTTTAGAACCTGTGAAAGAATTGCAGGCTGAGGCATATTCCCCTCCTTGCATCACCGCAAGGAGGGGTGGCTGCGCGGTCGAATAAGAAGTCGCGAAGCTACCTTGTTCCGCGCAGACGGGGTGGTTTTCCTTGTTGTTCTCAATCGGAAAACCACCCCGGCCTCGCAATCAGCGGACGCTTCGCGAAATCTTTTTAATCGCTCGGCCACCCCTCCTTGCGGTGATGCAAGGAGGGGAATGACGCTCGATTCCACATTCGTTCACCTTCTTTAGCTCGCGTTCAAATTCTGTTAGAGTTCGCCCATCCGTAATGCAGCGCGAAGAGAATGAGTTTTTAACAAGGACCGGTCCGGGCACGCCCATGGGCGAACTCCTCCGGCGATATTGGATTCCCGCGCTTTTGGCCGACGATCTCGGGGGCCGCGACTGCACTCCCGTGCGTGTCCGCCTGCTGGGCGAGGACCTGGTGGCGTTCCGCGACACGGCCGGCAAGATTGCCTTGATCCGTGAAGCCTGCCCGCATCGCGGCTCCTCACTGTTTCTCGGGCGAAACGAGGAGCACGGCTTGAGGTGCGTCTACCACGGCTGGAAATTCGACGTGGAGGGAAACTGCGTCGACATGCCTTCCGAGCCGAGCGACAGCACTTTCAAAAGCAAGATTCGTGCGAACTGTTATCCCGGCCTGGAGCTCGGCGGCTTGATCTGGACTTATATGGGACCTCACAGCCTGACGCCGGCTCCACCCGAGCTCGACTGGGCCGTTGTGCCGGACAATCAGCGGTACTTAACGAGGCGTCTCGAGGAGTGCAATTATCTGCAGGCGCTGGAAGGCGGCATCGATTCCAGCCATGTCTCGAGTCTGCATCGGGATGCTGTGCTGGTTTCCGAAAAGACAAAAGACAGCGTTCTGCGGGGGAACGGACGAGGCCGCGAACTCATTCGAGCGGACAAGGCACCGAAGTTCGACGTCAAAGAAACGGACTATGGACTTTTAATCACGGCCAGGAGGAACGCCGACGACAATCATTATTATTGGAGAGCCACTCACTGGCTCATGCCCTTCTACACGATGGTCCCTCCCTATGGCGACAGTCCTCTGCGCGGACACGCCTGGGTGCCCATTGACGACGAACACTGCTGGGTCTACAGCGTGAGCTGGCACCCGATTCGGCCTCTCACCAAAAACGAACTTGCCGAGATGCGAGCCGGAGGTGGAATCCACACGGACATGATTCCGGGCACGAATCTCCCGAAACAGAACAAGGCGAACAATTATTTGGTCGATCGCGAACTGCAGAAGAGCGGCCTGTCGAACACCGGAATCAGAGGCATCGGCGTTCAAGATATTGCGATACAGGAAAGCATGGGAGCAATTGTCGATCGAACGCAGGAACACCTCGGCACAAGCGATACGGCCATCATTGCCGCGCGCCGCGTACTCATTCGGTCAGCGCAGGGTCTGCAACAGAACGTGAATCCTCCAGGCTTGCAGCCCGAAAGCCAGCGCGTGCGAGCGATTTCGATCGTTCTCCCGAAAGAAATTTCGTTCGAACAAGGCGCCGGAGAATTTCTCTCGGCGCAACCGGGCAAGTTCTTTGTATCCGCGTGACATCTATTACGGCTGGTGGATCCTCGCCAGCTCGATCGTTATCGTTTATCTCTTCGGAACCGTTTTGTTCGGCCTCCCTGCCTACTATCCATCTTTCATTGCAAGCTTCGGCTGGACCCGATCCCAGCTCCTGTTTGGCAACACTGTCCTGCAGTGGGCTTTCGGCCTGACGGGGCTCGTGTGGGGCGCAGTCGTCGAAAAACGTGGGACGCGCTTTGTGCTGTCGATCGGCTCGGTATTCGTCGCTGCCTCGTGCCTTCTGTTCGGCAGAATGCAGGGCCTGCGGCAGCTCTACGCGATTTGTTTTCTTCTCGGCGCCGGTCTTTCTGCAATGGGATATCTGACCAACCAGATGTTGCTGACGCGATGGTTCACCGAGCGGCGAGGATTGGCGATAGGCCTGGTGAATTCGGCCGGCGGCCTGAGCGGCAGTGCGGCTCCGGTCCTGGTGACTTTTCTCATCAGCCGCTTCGACTGGCGGTCCGCGATGAACATAACGGATGCTTTCCTATGGACGATTCCTTTCCTGCTCATTGCTTTCGTTATCCGGGAACGTCCCGCAGGCAGCGTCGTTCATCGGGCAGACTCGAAATTCGCAGTTATGTCTCCTGTTTTATGGATCGTCATCGGTTCTGTTTTCTTTGCGGCGGGAACTGTGGGGACGACATTACATCTGTTGATTCTCTACCTGAGAGATTCCGGGTTTTCTTCACAGGCGGCCGCGGGCATCCTCAGTCTGGAGTTCATATTCAGCTTTGCCGGCCGCCTGGGATTCGGACTGCTGGCGGATCGTTTTTCAGCGCACAAAACAGGCATTGTGAGCTTTGCGATCCTGGCGGCATCGTCATTACTGCTCTTCGCGGTACAGGTGCCGGGAATGGTCTTCGCCTTTGCGGTTCTTCAGGGCCTTGGTCACGGCGCGCTCGTTTCATTTTTTCCGCTCACTCTGGCGGAAATATTCGGGACGGAAAAACATCTTGGCCGACTGCTCGCGATCGGTCATCTTGCGTATTCCGGCGGGCTGGGCACGATGCCCATCATCGCGGCTTATGCGTTCGATCGCACCGGCAGCTTCACCATCGGTTTCACGGTGAATAGCATCATGACGTGGCTTGCGGTGTGCGCGCTGTTCGGGATTAAGAGGCAAAAGTCTCCATGCTGATGTTGTTAGCAATCTTGGTGCTTCAATCGCAGGATCCCTGGTTCGGCATCTGGCGGATGAATGTGCGCGATCTTCCTTACAAAAGGGGCACGTGCAAAATCGAGCCATGGGCCGGCGGCCTGAAAGTTACGTACGATTTCGTGGGCACGCGGGGTGGAGTCACCCACATGGAGTGGATCGGGAAATTCGATGGCAGGGATTATCGCGTCCAGGGAGTGGACTACATCCTCACGAACGCGTACACACTCGTGAACGATCGCTCATACGAGATTGCAGTCAAGGTCGATGGCGGGCTCAGCGCAACGACGAGAGTCACGATCTCACCCGACGGCAAAACGCTTACGGCGGTGACCACGCAGAAGAACGCTCGCGGCGACACGATTAGCACAACGATGGTCTATGACAAATAGGCGCCAGCTAAAGAACGTGTGAATGAATTGGAATCAGGCATTATTCCCCTCCTTGACAAGGAGGGGTGGATGCGCGATCAAGAAAATGTCGCGAAGCAACCTTAGTTCGCGCAGACGGGGTGGTCAGATCGGCGAAATCTTTAGGCCTGAAGAGTTTCGCCGAACTGACCACCCCGTCTGCGG
>Ga0207646_10006596_pt1 | contig 11977 bp, 9 predicted proteins | sample KBSK5502metaG_FD_184343 | JGI IMG/M metagenome (GOLD analysis project Ga0207646, IMG submission 184343) | Corn, switchgrass and miscanthus rhizosphere microbial communities from Kellogg Biological Station, Michigan, USA - KBS K5-50-2 metaG... | ecosystem: Host-associated > Plants > Roots >...
AGAAGGCGTTCCAGGCTCATCCAGGCCTGGTGCAGCTCCACGACGGGGAGGTCGATCAGGGTCGTGCCCCCGGACGCGATCGCCAGCCGGTCGCCGCCGACGGTGCCTACCCGCGCCCAGCGCACGCGGTGGCGGCGCGCCAGCTCCGCCATGCGCAGCTCGTCGCGGGTGGTGACGATCGCGCGCGAAGGCGTCTCCGAGAAGAGGAGCACGTCCGGCCGCCGGCCGCCCGCAAGGTCGAGACGCGCGCCGAGGCCCGGCTCCTCGCCCGCGAAGCAGCATTCGGCGGCGCCGGCGCCCAGGCCGCCGTCGCTGAGGTCGTGCGCGGAAAGCAGGATCCCGCGCGCCGCGCCTTCCGCGAGCAACGCGTGCAGGCCCTTCTCCGCGTCCATGTCCAGCCGCGGGGGCCGGCCCGCGACGCGGCCATGCACGACCTTCAGCAGCTCGCTCCCCCCGAGGTCGTCGCCGGTCTCGCCCAGGAGATAGACGAAGTCGCCTTCCGAGCGGAATGAGCGGCGGAGCACGTGCGCGGCGTCCTCGAGCAGGCCCACCACGCCCAGCACCGGCGTGGGATAGATGGCGCGGCCGTCCGTCTCGTTGTAGAGGGAGACGTTGCCGCCCGTGATCGGCACCCCCAGGGCGCGGCAGGCCTCGGCGATGCCGCGCACGGCGGCCACGAACTGTCCCATCACCTCCGGCCGCTCGGGGTTGCCGAAGTTCAGGCAGTTGGTGGCGCCGATGGGGACGCCACCGGCCGCGGCCACGTTGCGGCAGGCCTCCGCCACGGCGAGGCGGGCGCCCTCGTAGGGATCGAGCCAGCCGTAACGGCCGTTGCCGTCCACGGACATGGCGAGGGCGCGGCGCGTGCCCTTCACGCGCACGACCGCGGCGTCCGACCCCGGGCCCACGAGCGTGTTCGTGCGCACGGTCGAGTCGTACTGGCGGTAGACCCACCGCTTGTTCGCGATGTTGGGCGAGGCGAGGAGGTCGAGCAGCGTGCGCGGCAGGTCGGACGGCGGTGGCAGGGCCAGCACGTCCTCCTCGGCCGCCGGATTGCGGGGCGCGGTCCAGGGGCGGTCGTAGACGGGAGCGGCGTCGGTCAGCGCCTCGTTGGGGACGTCCGCCTCCAGCCGCCCCTCATTGAAGATGCGGAGGCGCTGCCCCTCCGTGACCTTGCCGATGGCCTCCGCATGGAGGTCCCACTTCTCGAAGATGCGGACGATCTCCTCCTCGCGCCCGCGCTCGGCCACGAGCAGCATCCGCTCCTGCGATTCGGAGAGCATCACCTCGTAGGCGGTCATGCCCGTCTCGCGCTTGGGGACGCGGGCGATGTCGATCTCGATGCCGGTGCCCGCGCGCGCGCCCATCTCGCAGGTCGAGCAGGTCAAGCCGGCCGCACCCATGTCCTGGATGCCCACGACCGCCCCGCTGGCCATGGCCTCCAGGCAGGCCTCGAGCAGGATCTTCTCCATGAAGGGATCGCCGACCTGGACCGTCGGCCGCTTCTCCTCGCTGCCCTCCCCGAACTCGGCGGAGGCCATGGTGGCGCCGTGGATCCCGTCGCGGCCGGTCTTGGCCCCGACGTAGAAGACGGTGTTGCCCACGCCCTCCGCGCGGCCCTTGAAGATCTCGTCCGCGCGCGCGATGCCCAGACAGAAGGCGTTGACCAGCGGGTTCTTCGCGTAGCACTCCTCGAACATCACCTCGCCCCCCACCGTCGGGCAGCCAAACGCGTTTCCGTAGCCGCCGATGCCGGCCACCACGCCGGCGATGAGGCGGCGGGTGTGCGGATCGGTGGGTGGGCCGAAGCGCAGCGAATCCAGGATCGCGATGGGCCGCGCGCCCATGGTGAAGATGTCCCGGAGGATCCCGCCCACGCCGGTGGCCGCCCCCTGGTACGGCTCGATGAACGACGGGTGGTTGTGCGACTCGATCTTGAAGACGGCGGCCAGGCCGTCTCCGATGTCCACCGCACCCGCGTTCTCGCCGGGCCCCTGCAGCACGCGCGGCCCCTCCGTCGGCAGCGTCTTGAGATGGATCCGGCTGCTCTTGTAGGAGCAGTGCTCGGACCACATGACGGAGAAGAGGCCCAGCTCGGTCAGGTTGGGATCGCGGCCCAGCGCCTTGCGGATCCGCTCGTACTCGTCGACGGTGAGGTTGTGCTGGGCGAGCAGCTCCGGGGACACGGTGGCCATGCGCAATCTTAGCCCGGGGGCCGGCTCACCTCAGCGGGCGACACGCGTCGGCGCACCGGATGTCGGACTGGCCGGGCGAGCCCGCGACGAGCTCCTCCCTCGAGCCGTTGGAGACGGCACAGACGCGGCCGGTGGCATCTCCGCAGAAGGCCCGGACTCCGGTCTTGCCGGCCGCGACCGGATAGGCGATCACCGCGAATGCGTCCGTGCTCGACGGGGAGATGCCCCTGGCGGCCGCGGCCCGCGCCCCGCCCTGCAGCTCGTGGACGTAACCCGAGCGAGATCCCGCGAACAGGGCGGCGTCGATGAACGTCGGTCCCGCGTAGTCGGGGATGCAGGTCTGCGGACCCGAGAGGCACTCCCACCGGCCGTCGTAGAACCCCTGGTTCACGGTCTGGTAGGCGGCCTGGGCGGAGATGACCGTGCGCACGTTGCCGATGGCGCTCGCTTCGTTGGCGGCGACGCGCGCGCGCAAGAGACTCGGGATCGCGATGGCAGCGACGATCCCGATCATCATCGGCACCACGAGCACGAGGGCGACGACCACGGCCACCAGAACCCCGACCGGAATCGTGCCGGAGGCAGGGGGCGCCGCCCCCTCGCGGCCCTTGGCCGCGAGCAGGTAGATGAGGAACACGAGGCTGAGGCAGGGGACGAACGAGACCAGGGCCAGCCAACCGGACTGGCCGAGGTCATGCAGCCGCCGAACGGTGGACCCGACGCTCACGATGAAGGCGTTCGGGATCCAGACCAGCGCGAAAAGACCGATGGCGATCCAGGCGCCCTTGTTCCTGTCGCCCGCCACCGACAGCAGCGCCGCGCCCACGCCGAATACGACGAGGCCCACGACGACAAAGCCGAGGTGGGCCACCGCGAACTCCGAGCGCGAAAAGCGCCCGCTCCAGGCGAAGCATCGGCGCCAGAGGACGAGCGGGTTCAGCGTGTGCGGCTCGCCGTCCCTCGCCGGCAAGGCCACACCCGGAACGGACGGCCGCCCTGCGGGGGTGGCGGGCCCGGGCGTGGGGACAAGCTCCGGCACCGCCTCCGCTCGTACCCATCCCTCGAGGCCGGCCCGCCAGACGAGGGTGGCGGGGCCGAGCCGGCGCACGACTTCGACGAGCTCCGCCGCGGTGTACGGCCCTCGCTGTGCCCCCGCCTCCACGTAGAACCATTCGCGTTCCTGCATGTCCGCGGAGAATAGGCGAATTCGCTTGCCGCCGGAAGCCCTCTTGCCTATGATCCCCCGTCGCCCCCACGGGAGAGACGCCCTTCATGGTGACTGTCTGCGCCTGGTGTGAACGCTATCTCGGTCCCCACGATGCCCCCCTCACGCACGGCATCTGCGCCGCCTGCACCGCCCGCCAGCATTGGCACGACTCTCCGGTCCTGGTCGTCTCGCGCCACCGGGAGGCGCTGATCCCCGTCTTCCGCCAGCTCCTCCAGGGCAGCCCCGAGGTGAAGATCGTCCTCGAGCGTCGGCAGGACGAGCGCCGGCAATTGGAACTCGTGCCCGTGCCCGGGGGGGAGCGCCGCCGCGGGGGCGATCGGCGCAAGCGCGGCGACCTCCGCCTCATCTGACTCCCGGCGTCCCGACCGGGCCGCGTTAGAATCGACCGGGCCGGGCCATGAACTATGTCGTCCTTGCCGTCCCCGTCTTCTTCCTCCTCATCGGCCTCGAGCTGCTGATCGCCCGCCTCCAGGAGAAGGACTACTACTCCCTGAGCGACTCCGTGGCCGACCTCGGCTGCGGCCTCGTCTCGCAGCTCGTCGAAGTGGCCTTGAAGACGTCCCTCTTCGCGGGCTACCTCTTCCTCTACCAGCGGTGGCGGCAGTTCGAGATTCCGGTTCATTCCGTCGCGGCCTGGGCCGGGTGCCTGCTCGGGTACGACTTCCTGTACTACTGGTTCCATCGCAAGAGCCACGAGGTGAACGCGTTCTGGGCCGCGCACGTCGTGCACCACCAGAGCGAGGAGTACAACCTCGCGGTCGCGCTGCGCCAGGGGGCGTTCCAGGGCGCCATCTCGTGGATCTTCTACCTGCCGCTGGCCGTGATCGGGTTCCCGCCCCTCATGTTCCTGACCGTGTCCTCGATCGACACGCTCTACCAGTTCTGGATCCACACGCGCGCGATCGGGAGACTGGGGCCGCTGGAGTGGGTGCTCAGTACGCCCTCGAACCATCGCGTGCACCACGGACGGAACCCGAAGTACATCGACCGCAACCACGGCGGGATCCTGATCGTCTGGGACCGCCTGTTCGGGACTTACGTCGCCGAGCAGGAAGAGCCCGTTTACGGCATCACGACGCCGCTCCGGAGCTGGAATCCGGTGTGGGCGAACCTGCACTATTGGGCCGACCTCCTCGGGAAGGCGCGGCGGGCCGCGCGGCCCGCGGACAAGCTGCGCCTGTTGCTCGCCCGTCCGGGGTGGCTTCCGGCGGACCTCGGCGGATTCCAGCCCGCGCCGGAAGTGGACCCCGCGGGCACGCCGAAGTTCACCACGTCCGCGCCCGCGGGGCTGAAGGCCTATGCCTTCGTCCAGTTCGCGATCACGATCGCGGTGGGGACCGTCTTCTTGTTCCGGCAAGGGTCCTGGCCGCCGGCGACGCGATGGACGACGGCCGCGTTCGTCGTGGCGGGCCTCCTCGCCTGCGGCGGACTGCTCGAGGGCCGCCGTTGGGCGGTGCCGGTGGAGGTGGCCCGCCTGGCCGCCGCCGTCCCGCTCGTCCATGCCGCGGACATCCTGCACTCGTCATGGATGCCGGCCCTGATCACGGCCACCGCCGCCCTCGCGATCTGCGCATGGCTGTGGCGCGTCGCGCGCGCCCCCGTCCGCACCCGGGCCCTGGAGTAGCTACTTCTTGGCCGCGGCCGCCGCGGCCTTGTGGCAGGTCTCCTCGAACGTCTGCGTCCACTTGCCGTCCGCCTGCATCTCCGACGTGTGCTTCATGGCGCCGCCCGCCGCCTTGGCGAAGTTGTCGCGGGTCGTGAACTTCTTCCCGCCCATGTAGGAATCGCCGGAGAACACGATCGTGTCGCCCTCCCAGCCCGGCGCGGTGGACTGCGCCCAGCCGCCCGTGTTGTCCACCCAGAACATGACGTGATGCTTCGCCCCCGGGTCCCAGGTCATGTGGAACATGCCCTCGAACGGAGGCATGCCCGGGCTCGTCCCTTTTACGACCCCCGACTCCCAGAACCCGCCAAGATCCGAGTGGGCGCGCACCGTGGACGTATTCTTCCCCGCCGGACCGAACGGGCTCGCCGACATGGTACCGGCGCACGTCCAGTTCCCGTCGAAGAACTTGAGCTGCGCCATCTCCGGCGCCGGCTTGGGCATCGCCATGTCCGCCTTCGCCGGCTTCTGGGCGGGCTTGCCCTTCACCTCCTGGGCGAACGTGCTGGGCACGGCGGCCAGGCAGACGGCAGCCAGCAGTAGAGTCGTCGACTTCGCGATCATGCGGTCCTCCTCGATACGAGAGACTATCGCGGAACGGAGACGAGGACGCGAGCCAGGGCTTCAAAGAGCTGCCGGCCGTCCGCCGAGCCCAGCTCCGCCTCGGACGCGCGCTCGGGATGCGGCATGAGGCCGACCACGTTGCGGGCGGAGTTGCACACGCCCGCGATTGCGGCCGTGCTGCCGTTCACGTTGGCGGCGGGATCGAGCCGTCCGTCCTTCGTCGTGTAGCGGAACACCACCTGGCCCTCGCCCTCGAGCCGGGCGATCTCCTCCGGCTCGGCGTAGAAGTTCCCCTCGCCGTGGGCGATGGGCATGGTCAGCACGCGGCCGGCCGGGATGCCGGCGGTGACGGGGGTGTCCGTGCGCTCCACGCGGACGTGCACGGGCTGGGACAGGAACTTCACGCCCCCGTTGCGCAGCATCGCTCCCGGCAGCAGGCCCGCCTCCTGGAGGATCTGGAACCCGTTGCAGATGCCGAGCACGGGGCCGGCTGCGCGCGCGAACTCCCCCACCGCCTTCATCACCGGGCTGAAGCGCGCGATGGCGCCGGTGCGAAGGTAGTCCCCGTACGAGAAGCCGCCGGGCAGGATCACGGCGTCGAGGTCCCCCAGGTCCGAGTCCTTGTGCCACACCAGGCGCACGTCCTGGCCGCAGACCTCGCCCAGCACGTGGACGGTGTCGTGATCGCAGTTCGAGCCGGGGAAGACGACCACTCCGACCTTCACGGCTCCACCTCCACCCGATAGCTCTCGATGACGGGGTTGGCCAGCACGCGGCGCGCGATCTCGTCCACCGTCTCTCGCGCGCGCTCCGCCGGCATGGATTCGAGGTCCACTTCGAAGAACTTTCCCTGGCGCACGTCCGCCACGCCTTCGTAGCCCATGGAGCGCAGCGCCTCGTGGATGGTGCGACCCTGGGGATCGAACACCGACTTCTTGAGGGTGACGTACACGCGCGCCTTGGGCATTTCTATTCCTGAATGATTCGTGGCGTGGGCCGCGGGATCTCGATCCCCGCCGCGGTCAGGCCGTCGTGGACGGCCTCGTAGACCTCGGTGCGGGCCAGCCCCTGCTCCGCGTAGTCGCGGGCCCAGAACATCACGACGAAGTTTACGGCGGATTCGTGCAGGCGCGTAATCAGGACGACCGGCTCGCGCTCGGGATCGACGCGGGGCGAGAGGAGAGCGGACCGACGCAGGATCTCCTTGACCTTGGGGAGATCGCTGCCAAAGGCCACCGCCACCTCCGCCCGCGTCACGATGTGGCGCGTGGGGCGGCTCTGGTTCACGAGACGCTCCTTCACCAGCAGGCTGTTGGGCACGATAACGACGGTCTCGTCGCCCGTCTTGATGATGGTGGCGCGCATGCCGATCGACTGCACGTCGCCCACCTCGCCCGTCGCGAGCTGGATGCGATCGCCCACGCGGAAGGGGCGGTCGAGCAGGATCGTGAAGCCCGCGAACATGTTCGAAAGGGTGTCCTGGGCGGCGAGGCCCACGGCCAGCGAGCCCACGCCGAGCGAGACCACCAGCGAGGCCACGTTCACGCCGAAGTGCTGGAGCAGCATGCTCAGCGCGATGAGGGTGATGAAGACCTTGCCCACCTTGGAGAAGAGGGGGTTGAACTCGCGCGCGAGCTCCGTGGCGGCCGCCTCCGGATGCGAACGCGCGGCGTACCAGTCGAGGAGGATGGAATAGGCGCGGGCCAGGGCCAGGGTCACGAGCAGCACGCCGAACGCGAAGATCACGCCGTCCACCACGGTGTCCACGCGCGCGGAGACGGGCATGCGGTTGACGGCCGCCCAGGCCCCGAACAGGAAGAGCGCGTACGTGATGGGCCGCTTCAGGGCGGAGAGCAGGCGCTGGTCGATCCCGCCGCGCGCCGCCGATCGCTCGATGGCGACGCCGATCAGGTACGAGGCGAAGCGCGCGGCCAGGTAGGCGGCGGCCAGCAGGGCCAGGCTGATCAGGAACTCCCGGAGCGCGGGATGGTCCGTGAGGAAGGCCACGCTCAGGACGCGGCGCCGCCGTCCGCCCCGAACACGCGCGCGAAGATCGCGTCCACGTGACCCAGGTAGCGCTCGAGGCGGAAGACCTCGTCGAGGTCCCTCTCCGTCAGGACCGCCCGCACCGCGGGATCGGCGGCGACGCGCGCGCGGAAGTCGCCTTCCGTCCTCCAGGCTTCCATGGCGTGCTCCTGTACCACGCGATACGCGTCCTCGCGCCGCATCCCGCGCGCGGTCAGCTCCAGGAGGAGCGGGCCGGAGAAGACGAGCCCGCGGCCGGACTCCAGGTTGCGGCGCATGCGCGCGGCGTTGACCACGAGGCCGCTCACGATCTTCGTCATGCGCCGCAGCATGTGGTCGAGGGCGAGGAAGCTGTCGGGGATGATCACGCGCTCGACGGACGAATGCGAGATGTCGCGCTCGTGCCAGAGGGCCACGTTCTCGAGGGCGGCCAGGGCGTTGCCGCGCAGCAGGCGGGCGAGGCCGGTCACCTGCTCCGCCCCGACCGGGTTGCGCTTGTGGGGCATGGCCGAAGAACCCTTCTGTCCCTGCGCGAACGGCTCCTCCACCTCCCGCACCTCCGTCTTCTGCAGGGCGCGGATCTCGGTGGCGAACTTCTCGAGGCTGGCCCCGGTCAGGGCCAGGGTGCCCATGACTTCCGCATGGCGGTCGCGCTGGAGGACCTGCGAAGCCACGGGCGCGGGCCGGAGGCCCAGGCGCCGGCACACCTCCTCCTCGACTTCCGGCGGCAGGTGCGAGAACGTGCCCACCGCCCCCGAGAGCTTGCCGACGGAGATGGTGTCGCGCGCCCGCTCCAGGCGGGCGAGGTCCCGCTGCAGCTCGGCCCACCACAGGGCGAGCTTGAGGCCGAAGGTCATGGGCTCGGCGTGCACGCCGTGGGTGCGCCCGATCATGGGCGTCGTCTTGTGCTCGTGCGCCCGCTTGCGGACGGCGTCGGCCAGCGCGCGGACGTCTTCCAGGATGAGCCCGCAGGCTTCCTTCATGAGGAGCGCGAGCGCGGTGTCCACGACGTCGGACGAGGTCAGGCCCCAATGCACCCAGCGCCCCTCGGGGCCGACGTTCTCCGCCACGTTGGACACGAAGGCGATGACGTCGTGCTGGACCTCGTGCTCGATGGCATCGATGCGGGCGACGTCGAAGCGGGCGCGGGTGCGGATCGCCTCCAGCGCTTCCTTCGGAACGACGCCGCGCTCGGCCAGGACCTCCGTCGCGGCCAGCTCCACGCGCAGCCAGGTCGCGAACTTGTTCTCGTCCGACCAGATACGGGCCATTTCCGGCCGGGAATACCGGGGAATCATGAAAGGGGGCCCTCGCTAGGCGTCAATCATCGCTCAAGCGAGCGCGCCCCGCTCACCGCTCATCTTCGGACACCGAACAGCGGCCAGCGGTCGGCGGGGATGATCACGTTGATCGGATCGAACCCGCCGGTGAAGAGCACGACCGCGAGCCCCGCCTGCAGCGCGAGGGGAACGAGCCACACGACCGCGGCTCGACTCCGCCGCGGGGAGCGCAGGAGCGGCGCCAGTCCCTGTCCCGCGGCGAGGGCCAGGGCGGGGACCGCGAAGTACTCGAAGCGGAACGCGATCGGCGTGAGCACGGCCAGCAGCGCGAGCAGGCCCGCGGTGATCAGCCAGGCTTCGAGGAGGCCCCTCAACACGTCCGGCCCCCGACGCAGCCCTCTTCCGACGAAGAGCAGCGGTGTCGCCCCGAACTTCAGGACCGCGTCCTGCAGGATCTTCCCGATGTGGACCCACCGCACCCGCACGTTCCCGGGCTCTCCGTGGATGGAGGTCAGCGTGCGAACGGTCAGCTCCGCCGCGGCGCGATAGTAGACGAGCCAGGCCAGCAGCGCGCCCGCGGTGAGGCACGTGGCGATACGCGCGGCCAGCGTCGCGCTCATCCTCCCTCGCGCGAGGCCCCAGAAGAGCCAGCCGGCGAGGAGCGCGGCCAGGCTGGCCGCCGCCCCGGGGTGCGCGAGCAGGGCCAGGGCGGCGAGGAGGGATACGGTCACCGCGCCCACCGGCGCGAAAATGGCGACCAGCGTGGCCAGCGAGAGCACGGAGCCGGCGATGTTGGCCGCTACTCCCTTCGCCAGCACGAGCATGCCCTCCGGCATCACTGCCGCCGTCGCCGCCGCCGCCGCCGCCGCATCCATCTCGCCCCCGGCCGCGCGCAAGAGGACAAAGACGAGCAGCGGGCTCGTCGCTTCGAACAGGCCCATGGCCAGGCGCACGAGGAACTCGCCGCGCACGTAGTCGCCGGGCGCGACGAAGGGCGCCAGGGCGGCGTACAGGGCGGGAGGGTAGGGGATCGGCTGCTCCCCTCCCTCGGCATTGGAAACGGCGCTCGCGATGAGCTGGCCTTCCTGGAACCGGTGCACGTTGTGGGCGTGGAACAGCGCGTCGATGGACGGGAAGGCGGGATGGAGCACGAAGGCCAGCCGGAGAAGGCAAGAGGCGGCGACGAAGGCCGCGGCGAGGGTGTCCATTCGCATCGCGCGCACCGCGATGACGGAAACGGCCGCCGTCGCCGCCACCGCGACGAGGGCGCTCGGGAGACGGTCGGCGACGAGCACGGGCCAGCGCCACAGGAGCGCGCCCGTCATCGCGGAAACGGCCGCGGTCAGGAGGAAGGTCCCCGCGGGACGCCGCGACGCACGGAAGACGGCGCCCGTCGCGAGCGTGAGCGCCACCAGCCCGACCAGGTACGCGACCACGCGCGCCCCCGGCCATCGGGGGGTCCATTGGACCTCGACGGCGCCGACCCGGTAGGCAGCCAGGCCCGGCCTGTCCTCGGCGGACAGCCCGAGGTCGAGCCGGCCGGAGGCGTCCGTCGACGCATCGAACGCAGCCGGCCGATACACGGCGCCCACGAGCTGCCGGTGAACGGGGACGTCGTTCGCGGTGACGACGAGCACCTGCGCGCTCGGCAGCGCGGACCCGATGGCGAGGGCCACGTGGAGGCGCGTCCGTGGCGGCAGGCCGCGCAGTGCGATCCGCGCCTGAGGCGACGACACGCGGAAGCCCCGGATGAACGGGAGCTGCTCCGCGCCGGCGGCCCGGCGCGGCCGCCCCGGCTGTGGCCGAGGGGTGAAGGGGCTGAACCCAGCGAAGAAGGGAGCGTCCCAGCGGCCGTCGGCGGCGATCTCCGCGGAGCCGGCCAGCCGATAGCCGAGGACGCTCAGAAACAGCGCGCCGGCCCCCAGGGCCACGGCACGGAGCGCCCCCGCGGGAAACGCTCCGCGCGGAAGAGGCATTTCGCGCGGAGTCTAGCACGCGGCTCCGCGCCGTCCCGAGGGCGGATGCTCTCGCGCCGAGGTTGCAGCGCCCCCACGGGCGGAGCAACATTCCCGCCATGGAGCGGTACCGCATCGAGGCGGACGAGGCCGGACCGCGCGTGGCCGTGCCCTATCGGGGGCCGCAGCTCCTCAGCCATGCCATGTACAACAAGAGCACCGCCTTCACGCGCGAAGAGCGCGCCGCCTTCGGCCTGGACGGTCTCCTCCCGGACGCGGTGAGCACGATGGAGATGCAGGCCGCGCGCGTGCACGGCAACATCGTGCGCAAGGACGACCCCGTCGAGCGCTACATCGGCCTGGCCGCGCTGCAGGACCGCAACGAGCATCTCTTCTATCGGGTGCTCGTGGACCACCTCGAGGATTACCTGCCCATCGTGTACACGCCGACGGTCGGGCGCGTGTGCCAGATGTACAGCAAGATCTTCCGCCGGGCGCGCGGGCTCTGGATCACGCCGCGCCAGCGCGGCCACGTCTACGAGGCGCTCGGCAACGCCCCCTACGAGGACGTCCGCCTCATCGTGGCCACGGACAACGAGAGCATCCTCGGCCTCGGCGATCAAGGCGCGGGCGGCATGGGCATCCCGATCGGCAAGCTCGCGCTCTACACCGCGGCCGCCGGCATCCATCCCGCGCACACCCTGCCCATCAGCCTCGACGTCGGCACCGACAACCAGGCGCTGCTCGAGGACGACCTCTACATCGGCTGGCGCCAGCCCCGGCTGCGCGGCGAGGAATACCACGCGCTGGTGGACGAGTTCGTGCACGCCGTCCGACGCCGGTTCCCGAAGGCGGTGCTCCAGTGGGAGGACTTCCGGAAGGGCACGGCGTTCACCCTCCTCGACCGCTATCGCAAGGTCTTGCCGTCCTTCAACGACGACATCCAGGGCACGGCCGCGGTCGCGCTGGCGGGGATCCTGGCCGCGTCGCGTCTTCTCGGGATCCCGCTGACGCGGCACCGGATCGTCATCCTGGGCGCGGGAGCGGCCGGCGTCGGCATCGCCCGC
>Ga0207646_10006597_pt1 | contig 11977 bp, 9 predicted proteins | sample KBSK5502metaG_FD_184343 | JGI IMG/M metagenome (GOLD analysis project Ga0207646, IMG submission 184343) | Corn, switchgrass and miscanthus rhizosphere microbial communities from Kellogg Biological Station, Michigan, USA - KBS K5-50-2 metaG... | ecosystem: Host-associated > Plants > Roots >...
ACCTGCGGGCGCCATTGCCGGTGTGCTCGCATTCTCTGCCCTAACGCCCGTCTCTACACTGGCTTCGAATGGCGTAAACGGGTACATCAACAACTGCGGCATCCACGGCTCCGGCTACCACGACCACGGTAAGGTCTGTCCGAACCGACCATTCCCTGGACACTCGCAGTAGCTCTCGGCTGGGCCGAGCCGCTTTCGTAACGCGACCCGCTTAGGCGGACTTCTGCGCCTTGTGAATCTCGCTGCCGAGCAGTCTTCGCCCAAATCGGGGCGCGACAATGCTGCGCCAGCACCCGCCAGACCGCGTCGATCGGCGTCGGCAACGCGTCGAGCTGAACTCCACTCGATTGGATGGGCGGCGGCAATGACTGCCCTGATTGTTCTTCCCTGGTTGTTGCCCGGCTATATCTTTGCGACTGACTTCGCTGGACCTCGGCACTTCGCGTTTCCAGACAGCCCTGCGAGCTACGCAGGATTGCAGGCATCGCTAGCAGCCATCGCGCTGATCGCTCCCTCCGAACTAGTTGGCAAGCTGCTGATCGTGGCTATCCTTCTAACCGCAAGCGTCGGCGCTTTCCTGGCGTTCGACAAACCCAGGTTCGAGGTGCGCGCGGTTGCCGCCCTCATTTACCTGTTCAATCCGTTCGTTTACGACCGCCTCGCATATGGTCAGCTGACCGTCCTTGCTGGTTATGCAGTCCTCCCATGGGCCCTGACCAGCGTGAGGACGATGCTTGAGTCTCACAGTTGGAAGCATTCGCTGCGGGTGGCAGCGTTCCTCACTGTTATCAGCGTCCTCGACATTCACATGGCATTGATCGCATCCGCTGCCGCGGCGATCCTGATCATCGTCCACGTCGCCTTGGCGGGACGAACGGCACGGCATCTCTCAGTGACCGCGCGACAGATCGCCGTGACAGCCGGTGCAACTCTTGTGGCGAGCTCTTACTGGCTCGTACCTCTGGTGCTCGGGCTAGGTCCGCAGGCTCGGACTCTGGCTCGGATTGGACCGGGAGATCTCGCTGCTTTCACCACGGTCAGTGACCCGACGTTTGGCGTTGTCGGTAACGTCCTCGGGCTCTTCGGCTTCTGGGGCGAGGACACCGGCCGCTTTACGTCGAGCAAAGACTTTGTGCCGCTTTGGCCGGCGGTGATGTTCGCGCTCGTGGCGCTCACGGTGTTTGGGGCGGTGATCCGTTGGCGAGAAGGGGGAGCCGCTCGCTCTTGGGCTGTTGGCATGGTGATCTTGGGGTTGGTTGCGATCGTGCTCGATATCGGGATCTCTAGTACATACGTCGCGCCGATGGTCAAGTTCCTCAATAACATTTTTCCGCCGTATCGAGGAATGCGCGACTCGGGCAAATGGGCTGGCTTACTTGCCTTCGCCTACGCCCAGCTCATACCAGCGTCATTTGGATGGTTTCTGGATTTCGCGAAACGCAATACCGGTCCCGGCGTACGCAGGGATATCGCGTTAGCCACCGTTACATCAGTGGTGATGGCGTTGCCGCTTTATTACGGCAACGGCCTGCTGTACGGCATGCACAGCCAGATTCGCCCTTCAGCGTACCCATCGGGGTGGTATGCAGCCGATGCTGCACTCACGGCCGACCCTCACCCAGGACGTGCTGTCTTTCTTCCATTCCATGGCTACATGGAGTTTTCGTTTATTCGGAATCAGAACCAGGTCGTGTCGAGCCCAGCCCCGAACTTCTTCTCAATACCTACCATTGCCAGTGAGGACCTGGAGGTGGAGGGAGTCCTGCCTCCTCTTGACGATCCCGACCAAGCCCTGCTGGCTCGCCTCATTTCGGCCGGAGGTCAGGCCGATTGGGGGCAGGAGCTCGCCTCGCGAGGATTCAAATACGTCCTGTTGGCTCGAGAGCTTGACTGGAAGAGCTATGAATACCTCGACACTCAGTCACATCTCTCACTCGTAAGGGACTATGGGTCGATACTGCTCTACCGAAATCTTGCGTGGAGGTGACGAGTCACGTCTAGCGAAAGCGAGATCGATCCCCTCGCCGACTCAACTGTCTACGCACCGCCACGAACCGTCACGTCGCTTGAGGACTGTTACTTCTACCACACAATCGACATACCTGGATACGGCCTGGTGGAAGGCGAATGGGATCTGCGACAGCGCATCGACGACTACCTGGGCCATGTGAATTTCCGAGGCAAACGCGTTCTCGAGTTGGGTACGGCGAGCGGATTCGTCTGCTTCCACATGGAGCGTCAGGGCGCCGATGTAGTCGCCTACGACTTATCCGATAAGCAGGGTTGGGACATCGTGCCGTATGCGCAAGTCGACTACTCCGGTTTTATGCAGGAACGACGTAATCACATTAAGAAGCTCAACAACGCGTTTTGGCTCTGTCACCGAGCCTTCAATTCCTTGAGCCGGATGGTTTACGGCGACGTCTATTCTGTCCCGCCTGCGATTGGTGAAGTAGATATCAGCACGTTCTGCTCGATCCTTCTTCACGTTCGAGACCCGTTCATGGCTCTCGCGAGTGGACTCAAGCTGACCCGGGAGACCGTGATCATTACTGAGCCGGCCGGCAAACTGCCTCTGCCCTCATTCATTCGAGCACTCCCCAAGCCCTTCCGCTCACGATCCGTTATGACTTTTCTTCCGGATTGGCGGCGCCAAGAGCCAAAAGAAACGTGGTGGCGCTTGTCGCCGCGGGTTGTGCGGCAGTTCATCGGAGCGCTTGGCTTCGAGAAAACCACAGTTACGTATCACTTCCAAAAGTACCGGCGGGGACCCATCACTGTCACCCTCCCGCAATTCACTGTGGTGGGTCAGCGAACCTCTGGAGTCAGGGGTAGATCCCATTAGCCCACCCCTTCGTCCCGAAGCGGCTCCAGAAGTTTCGCGCATGTCACGCCTAGCATCTATTCGCCAACGGATCACCCGACTAAGAGGGCCTTGGGGGACACTCGCACTGGGGATCCTCATCCGCCTGGTGCTTGCTCCGTACACAGCCTGGAACAACGATGTGGCCGTCTGGTTCCACACCGCTTTGTCTGGCTACTACGGCCTACACCTCTATGAAAGACCCGGCTTTTCCTATCCGCCGGTATGGGGTTATCTGCTTCAGATCATCGGTTCAATCGTCCACGCGGTCGGCCTTGGACCGAACTTTTTCGGTGTATACAACCCGGTGTTCTCGTCTGCCAGCTCGGCGACCTTTGACTTTACAGAGGTCGTCACTTCGCCCGGGTTCAATCTGGTTTTCAAGAGCATTCTCTTTTGTTTTGATCTCGCGACCGCGATACTGATCTATCGGTTAGTCGATCAGGTCACCGGCGATGAACACAAAGCTCGCCTAAGTTTTGCGGCATGGTTCTTGAATCCGTTCATCATCTACGAGACCGCGGTGCAGGGGGCGCTTGACACAGTTGTCGGTTTTTGCGTCCTTGCAACCGTAGTTCTTCTCATGGACGGGCGCTACTTCTGGGCTGGAGTGGCCTGGGTGCTGGGGATCCTGACGAAGCTGAGCCCAGTCGTCCTGGCACCGGTGCTTTTAGTTGTCATAGTCGGACGGTTTCGAACTTCAAATAAACCGATCGCCGCCCAACTTGCACTGTTCGCGTGGGGAGCGGCCGTTGCGTTCGTATTGGTCCTCGGCCCCGAGGCCTTCCTCGGCTCGATTCCTGCGATGCTCCACAACGTCTTTGCCCGAACACAGGAGTCGGTCACGATAGGAGGCCTGTCGATCACCGGAGTTCGATACCTCCGACCATTTGCCGGTCTGCTCGATTGGTCTTTCGAAAACAGCGCACTGCTCATCCGCGCAAGCTCGATAGCTCAGGCGATCTCGGTCCTTGCGTGGGCGGGTTGGACAGCAATCGCGGGGCGGAAGGATCCAGTTTTCGCAACCTTGGGCGGGACCGTGGCCACTCTTTCTTCCATCATGCTTCTCTCACCGATTTCAAATCCACAGTATGTCTTGTGGTGGATGCCTGCCCTTACGGCCCTAGTCTTCATTGCAGGTCGTTGGCAGACACACCTTCTGCTTCTCACCGTCGCTCCCCTGCTCTTCGCCGTGGCAATTCTTGGACCAACCGCGATCCTGGGACCGCTTGCGACCTACACCCATTTGATGCCCGCAACAGAGCTGAACGCGCAGATCATTTCCTGGTACGAAGCGCCAGGAAGGCTATGGGGCGCATATTTCGCCGATGACTTCTTCGCGCCCGCTTCGATTGTTACCGTCGCAACCCTGATCCTGTTGCTCGCTCGTTGGATTCAGGCTGCCTTTGTGAAGCCGAGCGTTTCGCCCCAGCTAACCTCAGCCGCCGATGTGGACTAACTTGCGCTGGACATGGGTGGAAGCAGTCCTTAGTCTCCTGTTAGTCGCTGTCGCCTTAGGTGAATGCTTGATCTACAGCCCCCCTCTGATCAAGTCGGAGCAAAGCCTTGGCGTTTCGGTGCAATCGATTCGCGCTTCGGGGACCTCGACGCAAATGCGGGTGCTTGTCTCACATGGGCCATCCGACGCCGCGGTCAAGCTGGCCGCTTTTCCGCTCGCTGCAGGTCAAGAGCTGAGCGCCGCCGATATTTTCGTGTACACCGACGCTGACTACCCTACAGCGGGAGTAGCCCCAACCGTGGCCCAAGGGGTGTATGACCACCTTAGCGGCGAACTTTCGGCCCGCGACTACGCTGGTCATGTTTCCGCGATATCGGCAGCCCAACTGCCGGACGTATTGAAGGAAGTATCCAAGGCGAAGGATCGGTCACTTGTGATGATGACGGGGGTCATGCCAGACACCGTGTTCGGCACGAAGCTCGACCTAGTCTCCCCCTGGGTTCAGGCGGGGGGCACCCTCGCGTGGGCAGGTGGCGCAATGGGCTACTGGAGCGGAACTAAGGGACAGGCGCTTGCGAGCGCCAACATCGTGGGCGAGTCTGGCACGATGCGGCTGCTCGGTAGTGGTGTCATTCAGTATCCGACCAGCTTTGGCCGTGAGGGCACCACGCGCAGCGATTGGGCGTCGGCACTTGATGTCGCCTACAAGTTCACTGGAGTCGGAGTTCTGCGAAATGCCGTTGCGTCCAAAGGAGGATTCGCCTTCGGCTGGTACTCAGGATTGTTCTCCTCAATCAGCTTCCTTCCGCACGGATCAGGCGGCTATATCATTTTCGGCGGGGAGGTGTCCGATGAGGCCTCCATCGCTGTCGACCTGACTAAGATCCTGATGTCTCACGCGACTTCCAGCGCCGGCATCGTTGCGGCCAGGCTAGTCACCCTCACGTCGACGTCGAGCTCAACCAGTCTCGATTGGAGCCTGCCGTTCAACCTGCCGAACGGCAAGATCGTTGTAATCGCGTTTGACCCAAACCCGGACGGAGTGTTTTTTGCTAGCGAGACTGTGCCCGTATCTGCCAACTGACCGCCGATCTACGAGTGCGCGACAAAGTTCCAGTAGTCATTTCGCTCGTAGGTACGTTCGAAATCGCCGAGTGAGTATGGTCCTCTGCCATCCAAATCGAAAATGCGAAGGCGCGCGGTGCCGGCAAGCAGGTTGAAGATGTCCTGGGGCGACGTCTCGTAATGGTCCGATCCACCCTTGCCGTGCTCGAACAGGACGATGGGGCGATAACGCACGATGGTGTCCATCGCTCCTTCAATGACGAGCTTCTCCGCTCCTTCGACATCAACCTTGATCAACGCCGGCGCATATCCCGGCGGCAGGTGGTCATCTAGGCGCTCCGTGCGCACGCGAATTGTTTCGATGTCAGGGTGGCCCGGGCACGTGCGCATCCTGAATCCGCTATAAGCGGGAAGGTTTCTGACGTGCGTGAACGCGCTCCAGCCATTAGCATTCGAGAGGGCCGCCTCGCGTACATCCACACCCGGGAACTTCCTCCTCAAGCTTGCAAATAGGTGTGGGAGCGGCTCATAAGCAATATGTTTGCCCTTAGGTGCCAAGCGCACGAACTCAGCTAGCACGCGGCCCTCATGGCTTCCGACGTCAACGCAGTTGGAATCATCGGACAGAACGAATTCCAATAAGAGAGCCATGTTGACCTCGTCCCGATAAGCGCGCTTCGCCCAGGACGGACCCAGTCCCCGGGCCACCAACGCGCGCCCAATTCGCGACTGTAGATTCACGCGACAGAGAACTCTCCCATTCGGTCCCGAAAAGCATCCACCAGTCCTCGCCAGTAGGCCATCGTCACCGTTCGACGTCGTGCTTGTAACAGACGCCAAACGTGGTAGGCATTCCAGATCGTCATCAGGCCCACTACACGAGTCGCGCGGCGCAGCAATGACTTTGAGTCCAACGCAGATCGCATTGGGTTGCGAGCCTTGTAGTACGCGGTCGTTTCCGTAAGACCGAGACTGTCACGCAATGCGGATGAAACGCTGACGGCGTGACTGCAGAGGACCTCGCCGACGTACCGACATGACCACCCTGCGAATCGCGCCCTCTGGCACCACTCGGCGTCTTCGTAGTAAGCGAAGAATTCAGCACGAAAGCTGCCGATCGAATTCCATGCGTCAGCTGATATGAGCATGCAGCATCCCGTGACAAACGCGGTTTCGCTCGAAGGCGGCACATCGCTTGCCTGCGCCATCAATCCGCGGTGTCGGGTGAACGCAAACCAGTCGCTCATCTCGCCACCGCCGTACCAGAGCACATCAGGCCTGTCGGCAAACACGATGGCCGGGCCGACTGCCGCGACGCGGCTTCGGCTCGATCCCTCCTCGAGACATCGCGCCAGGCACGTCGGTTCGACAGTCGCGTCGTTATTCAGCAGCAGAATCCAGTCTGCACCGTCCTCGATGGCACGATCTACACCGTAGTTCGCGGCTGCCGCGAAACCGACGTTTTGCGGAAGTTCGAGCAATATAACGCCCGCCGGTGACCGGCTACGAACCTCAGCGACGTCCTGGGTGCGACTCCCGTTCTCTATGCAAATCAGTTGATCTGGAGGCAGCGTCATTCGGGCTAAGCTCTGAAGGGCCTCAACGGTCTCGTCAGGCCTACGCCAGTCGACGACGACGGCGGCTGTACGCAACAGCTAGGTGAAGTGCTCTGCCATGGGGTGTGATGCGCCCGAACTGTCGGCGTACGAGCCCACAGACCATACATCGTTCGCCGCTACCGGCGCGACGGCCGCGAAGCTACTACTCACTCCTCCGACAAGAGGCGTCTGCATGTTCCATTGAAGGCCGTCCCAATGTTCAGCCACGGGCCGCGGGTTACCCAGGGCGTCGTAGTAGGCGCCGACCGCCCACACATCCGATCCGCTAGACGCCGCAACACCGTTAAACACGGTCGACGATCCTCCGTTCAGTCCGACCAAGACCGTCCAGGCTGATCCATTCCAGTGCTCGGATAGCGGCCAGCGCGTTCCGTTCAAGACATACCAGCCGACGACCCATACGTCAGTTGGTGCAATGGTCGCGACGCCCGTCAATACGCTGCTACTGCCGCCACCCGGCGGAACATTGACCGTCCAACGAGACCCGTTCCAATGCTCTGTCAAAGGCCAGGTGTTTCCGGCAGGATCTCGATAACTTCCGGCCGCCCAAACGTCGTTGGATGCCGTTCCGGCGACCGACGTAAAGGAGCTGCTAACCCCTCCCGCTGGAGGCACGACGACGTTCCACGACGCGCCATCCCAGTGGTACGTAAGCGGCCAGGTGTTGCCTCCAGCGTCGTTGTAGCTCCCAACGGCCCAAACGTCGGATGCCCCGAATGCCGCAACTCCGCTCAATGTGCTGCTTGCACCCCCCTGAGGAGGTACAACGACCTGCCAGGCCGTCCCCGTCCAGTGTTCAGTCAGGGGCCATGTCTTGGCAGCGGCGTCCTTGTAGCTGCCTACGGCCCAAACATCGTTGGCCGCCCTTGCCGCGACGCTAGTGAGTGCGCTTGAGGTCCCGCCTTTCGGAGGGACGACCATGGCCCATTGACTGCCATCGAAATGTTCGGTCATGGGATTGCTGCTACCGCTGGCATCGGTGAACGACCCTGCCACCCAGACATCGCTTCCCGTGATTCGGGCGACGCTGGCGAGGGCGCTGGACGTGCCTCCCGAAGGCGGCAGCGACATTGACCAGGGATTTACGGGCCCGAATCCGATGAGGTGGCCGTCGAACGTGGCCGCGTAGATCTTTCCATTACCGGAAACCGGAACCGTGAATTTGTTTACTTCACCGACTGGCGCCCGCCAGACCAGTGGCAGGGTTTGACCAGTCGGGACTGCGAGGTGCGCACGCAGCTCGGCGCCAGGGCCCCCGTTGATTGGCTCCACATACGACCAAACCAATGCAGAGCCGGATTGCGTGCCGTTTGATGTGACGATGGAACTGCCTAACCGGTATCCCAGTGAGTAGGCGAACGCGGCCACCAGGTTTAGCGAAGTTATGCCACCTGAGGTTGTGATTCGCATCACATACTCATTGTCCGCGCTGAGGTAGATGTAGCCTCCGTCGCCCGGCCATATGGATGGATGCGAATACACACCCGCTCCAAAAGCGTTATACGACGCCACGACCAGGTCGCCGCCGCCAGCACCCTGCCCACGGCCTCCAAGATTGTCGCGGTCGAGCAAATAGACGATTCCCGTCTTACCGCCCTGAACCAGTAGGTGCGGATGCCCTGATGTACCCATGCTATCGGGAAGCGCGACCGGGCCACCCGAACCAAAGTCCAGGTCGTTGACGTTCAGGTCAGTTGCGTTGAATGGCGAGAAGTGATCGGCGTGGGTCACGGTGCCATCGGTGTTTGCGGTGAGCCGCACAAGTGACTCGCCCATTGTTGGCTGCGAGGTCGTCCCCGGCCCAACCAGTGGAGGATCGCCGTTGCCGACGGCAACAAAGATCCTCCCCGGCCCATCGGACACGAGACCGCCGCCAGACTGCCAGATTCCGCCGAAGTTGTTGGTCGATGGCGGCTGCGCCTCGGTTGTCCACAGGTGGACGGCTTGCGTAAAAGTCGACACGGAGGCCACCCACCCCTTGTAGTTGCCTTGATCACACCAACTGGCAAAACCTGCATAGACGAATCCCCCGAGTAGGAGCAGTCCCGGCCGCTGATTCTGCACCACAGGGTCGAATGTCGTGTTCGCGTCGTTGCTAGCTGTGCCTGTCACCGTAATCGGCCAACCGGCAAGCTCCGCGCCGTTTGACGCGTTGAGCGCGTGGAGCTGGTACCGAGCAGAGGATGCGTTGGAGCCGTCCCACGTTCTAGCCATCGCGTAGATCGTGTTGGTTTGCGGGTCATACACCGGAGTCGACATGACGCCGACCGTGTCTGTGACAGCTGAGCACCCGATCACCGCCATCGGCTCCGGAGTCGCGAGCTGGCGCTGCCAATTGATCGCTCCAGTGGAGCCGTTGATGCTGTAGACAATGTTCCGCATCGTGGCGGCGATCACATTCGAATTGATCAACAGGGGTTGAGCGTATTGCTGGCCTGAGATGGCCGTGCTGAAGATCTGGCCGAACTGTCCCGACCCGACGAAGCTCGGGGAGAGTCCAGGCTCATTCGGATCCCAACCATCACGGGCAGAGTCGCCGCTTATCGTGTAGTTGTCGGCGTGTGCGAGCTCGGGCCCTAGAACGACCTCCTGTCCCACGCACAAAACGAGCGCTCCGATTGCTCCCGCGGCGAGACGGAGCGTATGCAACCTGATCATCCGGAACGAAATCTCAGCTATGCGTCAATCGACAGCAGTGCGTTGCTCAAGCGACGCTTCGAGTTCTGAAATCGCGGCGGCCAAGCGCACACGCAAACACTCAGCAGCGGCTGCGTCTCCCCGCAAGGTTACCGTCAACCCTGAGCTGTTAACCGTTAGCTGGTCCTCAGCCCGGATGAGGCGCCGGACTAGCGACATTGTGACGTTCAAGTTTGGATGATTGCTCCAACCACGTTTGTCAGGGAGCTCGATCGAAACCCGCTGGACTGAGTCGTAGTGGGCGCGCAGGACATGGCCATCCTTGACGACGACCTTGGAGCTCGCGATCGACTCCCAGACGCCAGTCTCAAACACTGAACGGCGATGTCGCCAGTAGCGTGCTCGTGTCCGCGCCGCTGTTTCAAGGCAGAAGGCCAAGAGCAGGTATCGGGCAGGCACACGTTGCCGGAATAGCCTCCATGCGGCGCGACCAGAGGCAGACAGATCCATCGATGAGACGCGATACCCGGTGGCCGCTGCGAGATCCAGGTGCCCGCGATAGATCCGCGTTCGCTGGGTCATGAACTCACGCAGAGTTTCAGGCCCATGGTTCCGAACGACCGCGGTGGGGATGTACTCCAATCGAAGCCCCTGGCGTACGACAAGGTGCTCCAGCATTGCCTCGTCGACGAGAGTGGCGGCGTCGATACCCCCGAGGAGGCGCCGAAACGCAACTGCCTCGCCAAGCTTGGGCTTGGTTAACGAAAGCTCGTGATGCATTTCCCAGAGGACGTGCACCACATTGCTGACGACGCCCCGGCGTCCATTGGTAGGAATGGGCCTCACGCCAGTCATTCCAACGGTCGGATCCTTAAATGGCTCGAGTAGCCTGATCAACGAACCGGCAGTAAAGACCACATCGCCCCCTAGCAGTACGACCAGAGGCTGCGATGTGCGGCGCAAGAGGATGTTGAGAGCTCTAGCCTTGCCAGTCCGCCGCGTTTCGGAGATCAATGAGACTCGTGGGTCCTCGGCCGCCACATGTCGGACGATCTCTTCAGTCCGGTCGGTAGACCCGCTCGAGACTACAACCACCTGTCCCACTGAGATTCCGTTAACGGCTTCATTGAGAATCGCCCGCAAACAGATCTCGATATTCGGCTCCTCGTTGTGAACGAGCACCCCGATCACCGCGTCCTGCAGAGGATGATCCGACTCGCTCGCCTGTCTCTTGGTCTGAATCGATCGGGCTACTCGGTCGCGAGTTGCCACGAGTCGTACTTGGTTGGCGCGCACGCCCATCCTGCCGCTACCCCCTGCCCGAGGATGTGTAGGAGGCGAAGGTTTACACGCTCCGCAAGTGTTGTCAACGTCTCCCGTTCGGAGAATGAAATTCCTTGGTATTTCCCGAGCGAAATCGCCCGCGCGACGGTCGATGCGCACCTCGTTCGCCTGAAGCCGCCGCGGGTCAGTGCCGACGGCTTTGCGAGCGCCGGATCAGCAGCCTGGCTCTTGTGGACAAGGCTTGGAAGGCCGCCATAGAAGTTTCTGGTTCCACGGCTGTGATGCTCAAGAGGTGCATGCCCACCACCGTCATTGAGTTGAATCGGAGCACCGCGCGGAAACCCGCCGGCCCTACCGCCTTTTCTGCCGGGATGGCGACGCTCCCGATCCACAGGCGTTTCATGCCTTCTGCGGTCGCGGTCTCACGGATGCCGCTCAGCAGCGCGCGAAAGATTCCCTTGCGCCGGTGCTCGGCGAGCGTCACGCAGTTCCAGATGTATGCCTCGTCCGGACCTGGAGAGATCTCGAGCTGGAGCTCGCCGATCCATTCGGGCCCCGTCGAGAGCCAGCCGTAGCCCGCGATCGACCCATCGATCATCACTGCGAAGCAGCGGCAACCGCGCTCGAATCTCGGCCTGACGAGAAAGGCCTCCTTCCCCATTGCCGATTCCACCAACGACGTGCGGGCGGACGTGATCTCCTCCACCCGGAACGAGGACGGGAGCGCCCCTCCGCCGGCTTCGCCGGCACCTCCCCATGAATGGGGAGGACCACTGGACCGCGAGGCCCCTCCGCCGGCTTCGCCGGCACCTCCCCATGAATGGGGAGGACTACTGGACGGCGCACCTCCCCATGAATGGGGAGGACTACTGGACGGCGCACCTCCCCATGAATGGGGAGGACTACTCGGCGGCGTTGCCCCTCCACCTCCCCATGAATGGGGAGGACTACTCGGCGGCGCTGCACCTCCCCATGAATGGGGAGGACTACTGGGCGGCGGTAGGTCCGCCGCCCAGAGAGTGCTTCGGATCAGAACCGGAAGTGCAGGTG
>Ga0207646_10006598_pt1 | contig 11976 bp, 12 predicted proteins | sample KBSK5502metaG_FD_184343 | JGI IMG/M metagenome (GOLD analysis project Ga0207646, IMG submission 184343) | Corn, switchgrass and miscanthus rhizosphere microbial communities from Kellogg Biological Station, Michigan, USA - KBS K5-50-2 metaG... | ecosystem: Host-associated > Plants > Roots >...
ATCTGGTGGGGCCCGCGGTACCTCGACTTCCGCTCGGCCATTCAGACGGATCATCCGCCCGAACCGTGCCGCGGCTGCGGCGTGAAATGGAGCCTTTAGCCATGCCAGTCCCTCGGTGGCCGCTTGCCCTCTTCCGCATCGCGTTCGGACTGCTCTACCTCGACATGGCGTTCCAGAAAGCGCCGTGGATCGACTTCGGCTGGCTCAGGGGCTTCATCGAAAAGGAGATCGCGCACCCCACGTTTCCGACCGTGGCCGCCTTCTTCAGGAACGTAGTGCTGCCGCATTTCACGTTCTTTGGGTACATGACCTTTGTCGTGGAGTTGACGCTGGGGCTCGGGCTGCTGCTCGGCCTGCTCACGCGGCTGGCGGGACTCGCGGGGTTTCTCTGGCAAGTCAACATCGCGGTCGGCGCCTTCAACGTGCCGGGGGAGTGGTACTGGATCTGGGTGCTGCTCACCATGCCCCAGTTTTGCTTCGCCCTCTGTGCCGCGGGCCGTGTCTGGGGCTTGGACGCACTCGTGCAGTCCCGCCTCGCCCGAACCGCTCCGACGGCGTGGTCCCGCTTTTTGCTCCGCGCCACCTGAGAGCATGGGGCGTCTCCCCGGACCCATCAGCCTCGCAGGGCTCGGCGCCCTCTCGGCACTCGTGTACGCCTCGGCCATGCCGCTGTCAGCATGGCTCGGGGTCGAGCCGCTCCGGCTCCATCTCCCGATGTTCGGAGTGGTCTTCGGGCTCTACCTTCTGGCGCTCGGGCTGGTCGGGCGCGGCAGGACGAGCGGACCCGTGGCGCTCGGTGTTGTCCTGGGTTTCGCGCTTGTCTTCCGGATCCTCCAGGTGTGGACACCGGTGTATCTCTCATCGGACGTGTATCGATATCTCTGGGACGGCCGGGTGCAGTTGGCCGGTGTGAACCCCTACCGCTACCCGCCCGCCGCACCTGAGCTCGCGATGCTCCGCGATCTCACGGTGTATCCCCACATCAATCGACCGATGGCCGTCACCGTGTACCCCCCGGCGACACAATGGGTCTTCATGCTGGCCGCCGCCGTGACCCCGCGGACCGTTCCCGCGTGGCGCGTCCTACTCCTCCTGGCCGATGCCGTCACCTTCCTGCTCCTGCTGCACCTGCTGGGGCGGTTGGGCGCTCCGGCCGCCGCGGTGCTGGCCTATGCGTGGTCGCCATTGGTCGTCCTCGAGGGCATCCAGGCCGGCCATGTGGATCTCGTGATGATTCCGGTGGTGCTTCTGGCCGTCCTGTGGCGCATGCGGGGTTCATCGGGGTGGGCGGGTCTGGCGCTTGGTGTGGCCGTGCTCATGAAGCTCCATCCGGCGATCTTGCTGTTCGCCTGGTGGCGGAGGGGAGACTGGCGCTTTCCGGCGGCCGTCGTGGCCACGGTTGGCCTGGGCTATCTGCCTTACGCGGCCACCGTCGGGTTCGGGGCGCTGGGATTCCTGCCGACCTACGTGAGCCACCCGTACGAAGATTTCAATCTCGGACTCCGTGCGCTCGTGACCTACCCGTTCGGTCTTGGTGATCCGGTCGTCCGCGGCGTCGCCATGACGCTCCTCTTCGCGCTGCTGACAGCGGTCCTCATCTGGATCTCCCGGACGAGCGGCCATGACGCAGCGGGGGTGTGGCGCGCCACGGCCCTAGCCGTGGGGGCCTACGTCCTCCTGGTGCCGACCGCGATGCACCCGTGGTATGTGCTGTGGATCGTGACCTTCTTGTGCTCGACCCCGTCGTCGGCTGCGCTCTTGTTCAGTGGGGTCGTCACGCTGTCCTATGTCCAGTACGTGGTCGTTCCCGAGACCATGCCGTGGTGGGCCTGGCTCTGCGAGTACGGGCCGCTGTACGCGCTGGTCCTGTACGAGTGGCGGACCGGCCGATTCCGCGCGGCCGGCGTCATCGAGCCGGCCGGTGATCCTCGGGCCGCCGACGTCAACACGCCGCGGACGACGGGGGTGGTCGGGGGCTGATCATGGTCATGGCCGTCGATCTCGTGGCGGGCCTCCTCTATGCCGCGGCCCTGCTGGGTCTGCTGCTCTATGGCCTGAACGCCTACGTCATGATCGCGCTGCACTGGTCCACGCGCCGGCGCGCGCGTCCGGCCGCCCCGCCACCCGACCCGCCCGTCTGGCCGCTCGTCACCGTGCAGCTCCCGCTCTACAACGAGCGCTACGTGGCCGAGCGGCTGCTCGACGCGGCGGCCGCCCTCGATTATCCGGCCGATCGGCTCGAGATCCAGGTCCTCGACGACTCGACGGACGACACCGTGGCCATCGTCGCCGAGACGGCCGAGCGCCTGCGGGCCCGGGGGGTGCACGTCGTCCACATCCGCCGCGCCGAACGGACGGGTTTCAAGGCCGGCGCGCTGGCCGTCGGGCTCGCCGCGGCCCACGGCGAGTTCGTCGCGATCTTCGACGCCGACTTCGTCCCGCCATCCGATTTTCTCCGCCGGACCATTCCGCACTTCGCGGATGAGCGTGTCGCCGTCGTCCAAGCGCGCTGGGGACATCTCAATCGGGACTTCTCCTTCCTCACCGTGGCCCAGTCGCTCGGGATCGACGGCCACTTCGGGGTCGAGCAGGCGGCCCGCTCCCGCAGCCGCCTGCTCCTGAACTTCAACGGGACGGCCGGCGTCTGGCGGCGCGCCGCCATCGAGGATGCCGGCGGCTGGGCCCATGACACGCTCACCGAGGATCTCGACCTCAGCTACCGGGCCCAACTGCAAGGCTGGGGCATCGTGTATCTGCCGGATCTGGTCTGTCCGGCTGAGCTGCCGGTCGTCATCTCGGGCTTCAAGTCCCAGCAGCGGCGTTGGGCCAAGGGCTCGATCCAGACGGCACGCAAGCTCTTGCCCCGTGTCCTAAAGTCGCGGCTCAGCCTCTGGGTCAAGTACCAGGCGTTCTTGCATCTGACCTACTACATGATTCATCCCTTGATGCTGGCCGTGGTGCTGCTCTCAGCTCCCGTGCTGGCGGTCGGGATGGTCGCGCGGCCGGCTCTCACTCTGGGACCGGCCTCCGTCGCCTTCTTGCTTGCCAACCTCGGCCCCGCCTGCCTGCTCGTCTACGCGCAGATGGTGCTGCCGGATAGCGGCTGGCGCCGGGCGCTGCGGCTGCCGAATCTCATGGTCATCGGCGTCGGCGTCGCGTGGAGCACAAGTCTCGCGGTGCTGGCAGCGTTCTGGGGCCGGGACTTGCACTTCGTGCGGACGCCCAAGTTTGGCGTCGGGCCACGCGGCGGCCAGTGGCGAGGCACACTCTACGCGGGCGCGCGTCCGTGGGGCGGCCTGGTCGAGCTGGCGCTCGGTCTCTATTGCGCCTGGACAGCCTGGCTCGTGAGCGCGCACGGGCAGTACGGGGTGCTCCCGTTCATGTTGCTCTACACGGCGGGCTTCCTCACGGTCGGCGTCCTCACCGTGAGCCACGCGATGCCACGCCGGGGAAGCGCCGTGCTTGTTCTGGCGATCCTCGCTGGCGCGGTGGCTCCTGGGACGGCGGGCGCCACGGAAGAAACCGGACCGCGGGCCCTCGCTGCCGAGGGGGAGGCCTGGTGGACCCGCTCGCCCGATCCCACCAATCCGGTGGCCTGCGCCACCTGCCACCACGACCCGATGGCCACGCGGAGCTGGGCAGCGAGCTTCCCCAAGGTCAAGCCGCTTCCACCGCCGCACAGCCGGGTGATGACACTGCTGCAGGCAAATGCCGAGGCTATCGCCCGGCACTACGGGCTGCTCGATGCGCTCCCGGCGGCGACGGCCATCACCGCGTATCTCACCACGCTGAGCGCCGATCTCCCGATGTCGCCCGGGATCAGTGCCGGCCAGCCGGTCTTCCCTGAGCGCATCCGCCAGCTCGAGGCGAGCGTCGGGCGCGGCGCATCCGCCTTCCAGGCACGCTGCGGTGCCTGCCATCGACCCGCCGCGATCGCGCCGGCGACCCGGATGTTTCCCCGGATGAGCAACGGCCAGCCGCAGTCGCTCGAGGCCTTCCTCCCGTCCCACCGACCGTCCGGCCGGCCGCTGGACTGGGCCGGCCAGGAGATGGCCGACCTGGTCGCCTACGTGGTCTCTCAGCTGGCAGGCAGGCCACGAGGCCCGGACACGGCGCGGGTGGAGCCGGTACGAAAGGAGCATCCATGAGGCGCACCGTTGTGTTGCTCTCGCTGATCGTCGTGTTCGTCCCCACTGCGCTCGTGTCCGACGCCGAGGCCCAGACCGTCATCACCGGTACGGTCAGGAGCAAGGCGGGCCAGCCGCTGTCCGGGCTCGCGCTCCTCGAGAAGGGAGAGATCCACAATAACGTGTGGGACCGTGGCGCCCGTGTGGACGCCCAGGGACGGTTCCGCATCGAGGTCGCCTCGGCCGGCCCGTACGGACTCCACGTGTATTCGAGCGGGTATATCTATGCCCCGCAGGCGATCAAGGTGGAGGCGGGCAAGAGGCTTGAGCTCCAGATCGTGCTCGTGCCCGAACCCACGCGCGCCAATTCGCCCGTTATCGCGAAGGTGGGCTTCTTCCCTTGGGAGGCGAGGCAGGGCAAGGTGACCTTCGTGAAGGCCGACGTGGCGGACCCAAACAACCACCTCGGTCCGCAGGTCCTGGCCTTCAACGCCGCGACTGGACACGCGTATGCGATGGATCCGCCGAGCCGGGTGCGTGACCTCAAGGCGAATTTCCCGAACGGCGTCTACCAGCTGGCGGTGGACACGCTGGCCGCACCGATCAACCCTCGCGATTGGCATTTCGTCGTGGCCGATCACCAATGCAACACCTCCGATATTCTGAGCTTTCCTCACGAGCCCAGGCCCCAGCAGGTGATCCGCTAGGCTAGCCGCACGAATGCGAGGCGTCGAATGAGAACGACCCTCATCATCCCGGCACTCAACGAGGCCGAGGTCATCGGGACCGTGCTCTCGCAGATTCCCGCTGGCCTCCTCGACGAGGTGCTCGTGGTGGACAATGGCTCGAGCGATGGGACCGCCGACGTCGCGGCGCGGGCTGGGGCCCGCGTCGTCACCGAGACGCGCCGCGGGTACGGCTCGGCCTGCTGGGCTGGCGTCAGTGCCCTCAACCCGATGACCGAGATTGCGGTGTTCTTCGACGGCGATGGCAGCCAGCGTCCCGAAGAGCTCCCTCGCGTGCTCGCGCCGATCCTTGCCGGAGGGGCCGACCTCGTGCTCGGGGTACGTCAGCTCGCTGGGGACCATCCGGCGCACGCGGCCTTGGGCACGCGGGTTGTGGCGGCGTTCATATCCTGGCGTTACGGGCAGCGGATCACGGACATCGGGCCATTTCGGGCGATTCGGGTTGGACTCCTCCGCCGGTTGGGGATGCGAGACCGAGCCTTCGGGTGGCCGGCGGAAATGGTCGTCAAGGCTGCCGCCCTCGGCGCGCGCATCGTGGAGGTGCCGGTTTCCCATCTGGCGCGACGCCATGGACGCTCCAAGGTATCTGGAACAATCATTGGCAGTCTTCGCGCCGGGTACGGGTTTCTCCGGGCTACCCTCCGCGCGGCGAGTGAAGTCCGGTGAAGACGGTCCAGGTGCGCGCCATCATGAGCGATCACTGACATGGAGCCGGTCGCCGTCGCGATCATGGCGAAAGCGCCCAGGGCGGGCGCCGTCAAGACTCGGCTCTGTCCTCCGCTCTCCTTCGCCGATGCCGCGGCGCTCTACCGCTGCTTCCTCCTCGATAAGATCGAGCAGGTCAGGTCGTTGAGGACCGCCTGCCCGGTGATCGCTTACTCTCCCGCCGAGGGAAGAGCCTTTTTCGAGGAGGCGGCACCAAATTTTGTCCTCCTCCCACAGCAGGGCGCCGATCTCGGCGACCGGCTCGCGCACAGCCTCGGCGAGCTTTTGGACCGTGGCCACCGTGGTGCACTCGCGATTGACAGCGACACCCCGACGCTGCCGCTCAGATTCCTGGAGCAAGCGCTTGACCTGGTCATGACGCCCACGATCGACGTGGTGCTCGGCCCCACTGAAGATGGAGGCTACTACCTGATCGGACTCCGGACCGTGTCCGGCGAGCTGTTTGAGGCCATGGCATGGAGTACGAGTCAGGTCCTCTCCGAGACCATCCGACGGGCCCATGCGAGCGGACTTCGGGTTGCATGCCTTCCTCCCTGGTACGACATCGACACCGCTGATGATCTCGCACGACTGCGCGCCACGCTGGCAGGATCGGACGGCGAGGTCCCCCGGCACACCCGCGGGTTCCTACTGGAGCGGACGAAATGAGAAGGCTTTCTGAGGTTCCATGGAAGAGACTCTCCACGACGCCGATCTACCAGAATCGCTGGCTCTCCCTCCGGGAGGACCTTGTGGAGCTTCCGAACGGCCGCACCACGATCTACGGCGTTGTGAGCTGCGGGGAGTGTGTGGGCGTGCTCCCGTTCCTCGATCCTGACACCGTCCTCCTCGTCCAGCAGTATCGCTACGTCGCGGGCCGGACGACCTGGGAGATGCCCACGGGCGGCGTACACGTCGGAGAGTCGGTCGAGGGGGCGGCCCAGCGCGAGCTCGTGGAGGAGATAGGCCACCGAGCTGGCCGGCTGACTCATGTGACTACGTACCATACGAGCAAGAGCGTCATGGACGAGACCGCTCATCTATTCTTGGGGGAGGATATGGTGAAGCTGGCCCTGGCCCCGGACGAGACCGAGTTTATCGAGGTTCGCCCGTTCCCGTTCCGGGAGGTTGAGCGGATGGTCCTTTCGGGCGAGATCGTGGACAGCATGACCATCATCGCCGTCCTCCACGCTATCAGGATGAAGGGCTTCTAAGCTGAGCCCGCGGCCTCGCCTCCGACCGCATCTCTCGAAGTCCTCCAGAAGTCGCAGGCCTTGTTCCCCGACCCTCGGTGACGCTACTCGCCTCTGACGGCGACCCCGCCGTGCGGGCGCGCTGACGCTCGCCCTGAGAAGATCTCTTTATCGGAAGGCCTCCTCCGGAAGCCCCGCCAACTGCCCCCGTATTCGCTCCAGAAACGCGATGCGGGTTGGCTCGTTGAGAGAGTCGAGCTTGCGCTTCGCGCGCCCGAATCCGGTGTGCAACGCGAACAGGCCTTCGACATCCCAGGTGTGCTCGAGCCGCTCGATCCACAGCTTGACCGTCGTGAGTCCGGCGCCCGAAAGCAGGCTGGCCATCTTGTCGGTCGTGTTCATCAGCTCATGCTGGCGCAGGATCGGCTCGGGCTCGCGGGCACCCAGTGCGTCGAGCTCGGCGTCCCAGACCTGCGACGCCTCGACGTCTGGATCCGCGGCCCAGGTCACGAGGCCGAGCGTCCCACCGGGCCGGAGGACGCGACGGACACCACGTAGGGCATTGAGCGGGTCGGGGAGGTGGAAGAGCATGAAGACCGTCGCCAGGTGAAGCCTACGCTGGCTGAGTCAAATCACGCGAACTTAGCGAGCGCAAAGTAGGCGTTCAGAAACCACTTGATTCTTGAATGCGGAAGGCGTCGAGAGCGGTCAGCAGGCCGGCATGGGCCAGGGAGCGCAGCAGAGAGGCGCTGACGCCAGGACAGTCGGGAAGATGTGCTTACTGAGTGGGATCGCTCAGTCCGGGCTCGCTGGAAGGACGCTAGCCGGGGGTTATCGTGAAGCAGAGTTCGCGTTGGCCATATGATCCCCACCCGGTGCGAGCCGGGCTCAACGGTCGGTGCTTGACCCGGACGCGTCCCCGGTGCTCCGCTTCGTCACGGCGGAGGAGTGTATGCGATTGCCCTTCTCTGGGTCTTCCAGTGCCGTGACCCGAACAATCTCCGGCAGTCGGTCGCCCAGGAACCGTCGGATTTGCGGCGGTTCGTCAATTGGCCCAGGGTTTGCTCGCTTCCCGGCAAACGCCGCGGATCGTGGGATGGCCTGACGAGGAACGATCTACCATGGTGGCCTGGCATCGCGCCGGAGCTAGCGGGGCTGTGAGTGACATGGCCATTTCGGTGTTCAACGTGGCCCTAGCCGTCCTGCGGGAGCCGCGAGCTCGAGAGCGATCGATGAGGCCGGCGTTCACCCTGTCGCGAGCCCGTGGAGCGCGACGACCTGCTCGCCAGGCTGATCGATGCGCCTAAGGGGCCGGATAGGGCCCAAGCGATGAGCCTCAAAGCGCTCTTCCGCGGATTCATTATTGATATTCCGATTTCGATCGTTGCCCCGATCGTACTGGGGATTCTCCTCGCCCTTTCGGGTGGCCGACCGAGCACGACGTCGCAGGACGGCTACATCCTCTTGTCCCTGGTTGTCGGGGTCCTCGCCACTGTGGTGGGGGGGTACGTGGCTGGCACTACGGCCGGCTTTCGCGAGACCTTGCATGGGGCAGGTGTGGGTGCGTTAGGGCTCCTACTCGGGGTCGGAATCATGCTGCTCGCGCCGGTGCCCCTCTTTACCTCGTGGTTCCTCTGGGCCACTTCCCTTCTCAGCGTTCCTGTGGGGGCGCTCGGCGGTTACCTCGCTCGATTGCTGCGGCCCGGCTAGTCATGGCCTGTTGTCCGATCCCGGGCCGTCGCTAAGCCGCCATCGTGCTCTGCCAGGTCTGCAGGGCGGAATTAGCGGCAAACGAACTGGCTTGTTCGCGTTGCCGCACCCCCGTACCTCGCGTGCAAGGAGCCGAGCAGACCGGGCATTCGAGACTTCGGCGGTTCCTCTGGCATTTCGCGGTCACCGCCAGCCTCGTCCTGCTGACCGCATCGCTTCATCTCATTGACGTTCTCCACATCCGCCTTCCCCTCCGCACTTCTCCGCTGGTCACCGAAGCCGTGGACCGCGCCAACGACCGGGCCGCGGTGATCGCATTGCTCGGCGGACCGGGACGGCCCGGATGGTTTGTGAAGGGGTATGTCCGAACCGACGAAACGGGATGGGGAGAAGCACGGATGTGGATACCGGTCAGCGGGCCGTGAAACTTCGACAGCCCCTCACGCATCAGACAGCTCTTCGCCAGGGCCGTGACGAGACACGCGGCCGTCGACGGCCATTCTGGACATGAGAGACTTCGCGCGGTTCGTTGCGGCGGTCGCCATTGCCTGCCTCGTGTTGGTCGGCGCACGCTATCTCTTCGTCCTCGACCCGCGATTCCATCCACCCTCTCTGAATGGCGCAAAGGGCTTCGTCCTCTATATGGCTGGCGACTATGTTGCCGCGACGGCGGCCGATCGCGCGCACTACCGGGCCGTCGCCGGTGAGGTTCCGGGGAACGATCCCATGTGGAACGCGCTCCTGGCTGGAGACGTCGCAACCGCCAGGAGGCTCGCGCAAGCCGCCGCGGACCGCCCGTACTCCCGGGACGCATGGCTGACCCTCGCCGAGATTGCTCTCCGGGAACAGCGACCCGCCGAGGCGCTGGAACTGGCGGCTCGCGTGCTCCAGCAGGAACGCGACCAATTCGACGCGCTGCTGCTCTCCGCGGTAGCCCACTCACGTCAAGGCGCATCGTCGCACGCGATCGACGACCTGCAGCGCGCCCTCCGCCATCCGCGCATTGAGTCGCGGATCACGTCATTCTTCTGGGCGCTCGAGACGACGGGGCACCTGTCACGCCTGCCCGCCCCCGACCGTCCAGCGGGCCTTCTGGCCCACTTCCACCGCTACCTCCGTATCTTTGATCCTTGGAGCGGCCCTGTCGCGATCCGCTATGCGGAGAAGGCGATCGCTGCAGGCGACCGACCGGCGGACGCATTCTTGACAATAGCCGTCATTCGAGACAAGCAGCGGAAACCTCAGGCCGCGTTCGCCGCGCTCATGAAGGCCCTCGAGTTGGATCCGCGGCACCCTGAGACCCTGCGCTGGGCCGCCAAGAGCTTTTCTGAGCGGGGTGACATCGCGAACGAGTTTCGCATGGCGAAACGCGCGGTCGAGGTCGCGCCACGGGATTCCTTCTATCTCACGCCGCTCTTTCACATTCTAGTCGAGAAGCTTGGTGACTATCGCCAAGCCAAGCTGGTGGGCGAGCAGGCGCTGCAGGCCGGCATCGACGATGGCGAGCTCCATCGGGGGCTTGGCTACGTTCACCATTTTCTCGGCGACTACGCTGGGTCCCTGGCGCACTTTGAACGGGCGGTCGCGCTGGAGCCGGGCAACGCCAATTCGTACGAAGGCCTGGGGTGGGCCTTGCAAGCCTCCGGCCATACGCGCGAGGCGGTCGTTGCGTTCGAGCGTGCGCTGCAGCTCGCGCCCTACAGCACGGAGGCCTACCTGGCCCTGGCTCGCGGGTACCTCCACGCCAAGCGCCATACGGACGCAATCGCGGCCTACGAGCGCGGTGTCCAGCGGGCAATGGCCAGAGGCAACGCCAATCTCTGGGACGTGAAGGAGCTCTGCGGCCTCTATCAGCGGGTGGGAACGCTGGAACGTGCAGCGAAGTGCTTCCAGGAGATCGTTACGTTCCAGCCGGATGTGCCGCTGGCCCGACGACGCCTCGCCGAGATCCGTGAGAGTCTTCGGCTCGAGCGGGAGCTACGATGAGCGTCCCGTCCGGCCTGCCGACGAAGCGTGCGCCCGGTCTGCGAGCCCGCATGCACGTGCTGCTCACGGTGATTGGCCTCCTGTCGGTGATCATCCAGCTGCGCTTTCGGGTTCGGGCCGGTTCACCAACTGTTATCGCGGCGTTGAACCTCTTGCTGATCGGCTTGCACGGATTATTCCTGATGAAGGCGATCTTGTGGCGGGGCCGCCGCAGTGATCTGATGCCTGGCTTTCTGCTGTTCATCGAGCGGACTTCGGCCATCGGCGTCCTTGCGTTCTTCGGCTACAGTCTGCTCCTCCTCGCCAACGCCAACTTTTCTTCATCGCTGACGTACCGCGAAAAAGCGGAAATTACCGCCTTCTCTCGAGGTGAGATCGCGTTCTGGGGCTCCGTGCCCTACGCGTCGGCAGACCTCCGGTTCCCGGAGAGGAACGGCCGCGTGGACCGCGTGTTGCTGTGGGCTGACGAGCGGGACCGGTTGTGGGGCGGCGCGCCTGTGGTGGTGCAATTCCGGGAGGGGTTCTTCAAAGTCCCGTGGATCATGAACATCAACCTAGACGCCGAGCGACAGAGCCAGGAGGTGCTACACGTGACGCCCGGCGCGGCGCACGCGCTATACCTCCTGACCCACCTGTATCTCTCGCGAATGCGTTGGGAGGAGGCCCGGGCGACAGCCGTCGCGTACGTGAGTCAGTACCCGGAAGACAACGACGTGGCCAGGCACATCGGCGAGATGCTCGACGCTGCCGATCGCTTCCCCGACGTCGTCGCCGTACTCGAATGGGTAAAACAACCGGACTATGACGTGTCCGTTCTGCTCGGTCGAGCGTTGGCGAAGGTAAACCGCGCGGCCGACGGGATCACGGTTCTCGAGCGCGCGACCCGGCTGCAACCCGACGAGCCGGACGCATATCGCGAGCTCGGTCTGATTCGCCTCGCCGCAGGCGACGTCCCGCGCGCCGTCCGCCTGTTCGAGAAGGTTCTCCAGCTTCAGCCGCGTTCTCCCGACGTCAGGGCGCAGCTTCGCCGGTTACAACAGATTCGTTAGGGTACGCGGGGGACTCTCGACGTGGGGTGCCGAGCAGACCGGGCAAGCTCTGGTAGACACCCGCCAGCAGGTACCCTCACCTTAGTGCACGGGTTCTGTAACGCTCGGTCGGTGGCAGAAAGTTACCCCGAACCCTGGGCGGCTCGGCCTCTCCTAGGTAAGGTCTGGCAGCCTCCTCTCCGCGCCGCTCGCCGACGCGGCCCGCATGAGATAAGGAGAAACCACGAACAGCTATCACGGACACTGCCAGGGAACTGGCCGATGGGTCGTGGCGACAACACGCACCCGCGTTCCTGCTTTCAGCATTGGAAGTCCTGCGCGCGTTCGAACTCCTGTTCTAAAATCAGCCTGAAACCACAGGGAATCATTCCCGACAGTCGGCGCTTCGTTCTGGAGGAGGACTTCGATGAAGCCTCTCTTGAGGATCGTGCTGCCACTCGCCATTGTCGGCCTGGTCGTT
>Ga0207646_10006603_pt1 | contig 11972 bp, 8 predicted proteins | sample KBSK5502metaG_FD_184343 | JGI IMG/M metagenome (GOLD analysis project Ga0207646, IMG submission 184343) | Corn, switchgrass and miscanthus rhizosphere microbial communities from Kellogg Biological Station, Michigan, USA - KBS K5-50-2 metaG... | ecosystem: Host-associated > Plants > Roots >...
AGTCCACGATGAAACTGCGGATCACGCTGGGCCTTCGCCAGCGCGATCTTCAACGAACGTTTCCGCATTTCATCCGCCGGAATACCTTGACTACGGTGGTGCTCGCATCGGCAATCCAGGTACCGGTTTCAATCGGTCAGAACCCTTTTTCCGCAAAGGCCGGAGAAACGGTCCCCCCTCTCCACGAACGTGGAGAGGGGGCCAGGGGGTGAGGCTGGAAGAGGGGGAGAGGGGGTGCGTTACCTTTCCCCCCATGCCCCTCTCCCTCTCCCGCCGCCGCTTTCTCGTCGGAACTGCCGGCGCCCTCGGCGCCGCCGCGCTGGGCGACGGGTTTCTCATCGAGCCCGCGGCCATCGCCGTCACGCGGCACGACGTCCCCATTCCCGACCTCCCGCACGAGCTCGACGGCTTCACCATCGCCTGCGTCACCGACGTCCATCTGCACGACGGGATGCACCGCGCCGCCCGCGTCACCCTCGAGCGGCTGGCGCGCGAGCGGCCGCATCTGGTGGCGCTGATCGGCGACATCTGCAACCGCCGTAGCGATCTCGAGGACCTGGTCGCCTTCTCACGCCGTGCCCGCGGCAGCGTCGCGACGGTCGCCACGCTGGGCAACTGGGAGCACGACGCCGGGATCGACCAGCGCACCGGCGAGAAGGCGTACGGTTTGGCGGGAGTGGAGCTGTTGTGCAACTCGACTACGCGGATCCGGGTGGGAGGCGCGACGTTGACGGTGGTGGGGATCGACGATCCGGTGATGGGGCGTCCCGACGTGCTCGCCGCGACGAACGGGCTCGACGGCCGCGAGCCGTGCGTCTGGGTGCTACACGCGCCCGGCTACGTGGACAAGATCCAGCCGGGCGCGGTCCCGCGCCCCGCCGCCATCATCTCGGGCCATACGCACGGCGGCCAGGTGCGCCTTCCCCTGTATACGCCGTACACGCCCTACGGCAGCGGCCGGTTTGTCGCGGGGTGGTATCGCGACACGCTGGCGCCGCTGTACGTGTCGCGCGGCATCGGGACGGTGCTGCTCCCGGCGCGGCTGTTCTGTTCCCCGGAGCTGCCGATCTTCACGCTGCGGAAGGTGGATCCGACGGCTTGAGGATCGGCGCGGCGCGATCGGCGAGCCCGAAACGCGCCAGCTGCGTGATCTTCGCAACCAGCCGTCGCGCCAGCCCGGCGGGGGGCAGGAGCGCGCCGCACTCAGGGCACAGCGCGCCTTCGGGCGCCGGCCAGGCGGCGGGAATGGGTGCGGCACAGCTAGCGCAGAGCATCGTCGGGCGTAAGGTCGCCGGTACCCAATTCAATTTTGGGGCCGCGGCCTTCCGCTTGCGGCGCGGGCCGGCTTGCCTCCGGGCGCGGCAACTGAGCTACACGCTTGTGAGCATTCTCCCGCGACCGCGCACCGGCCGGCGCCGGCTCGCGGGGAACAACCCGTTCTGCCGAAACGAGTTGGCAGCACCCTCCCCCGCGCACGCGGTTTGCCCTGAAAAATGACGGCCGGGCAGGATGTGCAGCCCCGGTATCGGGGAGCCCTCGCTGCACACCCGCGTCCACGCGTTTCCGGTGGCAGCTGCGCCGGTCAACCCTGCCATAGGTTTTGTCGAATGCCCAGCGCCAGAGCAGCGACCCGTTCCCCGCTGGTCCTGATCGCCGACGGCCAAGAATGGTTTTCCCGAGCACTCGAGAGCGTGCTGGTGCCGGGTGGCTACAGCGTCGTGAAGGCGTACACGGCGCCCGGCCTGCTGCAACAGGTCGAGCTGGCCGAGCCCGACGCCATCATCCTCGCCGTGGACCTGCCGGGCGGCGAAGGCCTGAACCTGTGCCGGCTGCTCCGCGCCGACAGCCGGGTCACCCCCAGCACCCCGATCATCCTCACCCAGCCGACGCCCACGACGCGGCGGCAGACGCTGGCGGCGCTGCGCGCCGGGGCCGCCGAGTTGTGGGGCCAACGGCTCGATGCCGAAGAGCTGCTGCTGCGGCTCGCCGCCCAGGTCCGCGCCAAGGCCGACGCCGACCGCGCCTGGGCCGAGGGCCTGGTGGACCACGCCACCCAGCTGTACAACGGGCGTGGCATGGCGCGCCGGGTGCGCGAGTTGGGTGCGGAGGCCCGGCGCCGCAGCGCGCCATTGGCGTGCGTCGCGTTCGCGGTGGACGCCGGGGACGCTGACGGCCCATCGGCGGAGCGGGTCGCCCGGGTGCTGCGGGAAACCGGCCGCACCTCCGATGCGCTGGGACGGATCGGCCCACGAGAATTCGTCGTCATCGCGCCCGAGACGGGCGCGGAGGCAGCGCTCCAGCTCGCGGAACGGCTCGCCGGTGCCCTCACCGGCCGGCCGCGACGCCGCATCGGCGCGCGCGCCGACTTCCTCGCAGGCTACGACGCCGTCCCGAACGCCGCGGCGCCGAAATTCGATCCCGGCACGCTGCTCGCCCACGCGAGCGCCGCGCTCGCCACGGCCGCGCGCGATCCAGCGGCTGGGCGGATTCGCCGGTTCGAAAACGGATTACGGGGGACGTAACCGCGGACTGTGGCGTAGTTGCTGCATTGTTGAACATCTCTTGACAAGGGGCTCGATTTGAGGTAAATCGGCGCAGAAAATGCGGTAGAATCATTACAACTTTCAACATGCGGCAGAAGTACCACAACTTAGGTCGTGCGGATTGCAAGTGTTGCGCCCGCGACTCACCACCGAGACCACATGATCCGCACGCTGCCCCCTCCCCCGCTGGCACGACGCACGCCGACGCTGCCTCCCGTTGATTCCGCCACCCGCTCGAGCATCCGGATCGTCGTCGTCGACGACGAGCGCACATTGCGCGAAAGCTGTCACAGCGTGCTGGAGGCGGAGGGGTACAACGTCGCCCTGTGCGGGCGCGGCAACGAAGCTCGCGAGACGCTGAAACGCCGTCATTTCGACATCGCGCTCGTCGATTGGTTCATGGGCGAGGTGCCGGGCAGCGAGCTGCTGCAAACGACGCTTGCCACCAACCCAGGCACGATCGTCATCATCATGACGGGGAACCCGTCGGTGGCGTCGAGCCTGGAGGCGCTCCAGGCGGGGGCCTGGGACTACCTGCCGAAGCCGTTTTCCGGCACCCAGTTGCAGATCCTGGTCGGACGGGCCGCACACGCGGTGCTGGTGGCGCGGGAATCGCGCCTGCTCGAAGAGCAGCGCGCGCAACAGCCCGGTGGCGGCGACAAGATCTCCGTGCTGGGCGACTCGCCGCTGTTCCGCAAGGCGATCGCGCTGGCGCGCCGCGTGGCCGCCACCGACGCGTCGGTGTTTCTCACGGGCGAGAGCGGAGCGGGGAAAGAGCTGTTCGCCAAATTCATTCACGACAACAGCCGGCGCTCCAGTCGCCTGCTCGTCGCCGTGAATTGTGCCGCCCTGCCCGAGGCGCTGCTCGAGTCCGAGATGTTCGGCCACTGCAAGGGCGCGTTCACCGGCGCGGTGCGCGACAAGCCCGGCCTGCTCGAGACGGCCAACGGGGGAACGCTGTTCCTCGACGAGCTGATCGAGATGCCGAAGTCCATCCAGGCGAAGCTGCTGCGCGTGATCCAGGACGGCGTGGTGAGGCGCGTGGGCAGCGAAACGACCGACGCGGTCGTCAACGTGCGCTTCATCGCCGCGACCAACACCAATCCCGAAGAGGCGATGCAAGCCGGCGGGCTGCGCGAGGACCTGTACTATCGCCTGCGCGTCGTGCCGATTCACGTCCCCAGCCTGCGCGAGCGGCCCGAGGACATTCCGCTCCTGGCCGAGCGCTTCCTCGCGCACTACTGGACCCGCCACCGCGACCCGGACACCCCACTGCCGCGACTCTCCAAGGGGGCGCTGTGGGCGCTCGGGGCTCACCCGTGGCCCGGGAACGTGCGCGAGCTGCAGAACGTGATCGAGCACGCGGTCGTGCTGCTCGAGCCCGGCGCCGAGGTGCGCCCCGAGGACATTCCCTTCCTCGAGTCGGGGGCGACCGATCCCGAGAAGCTGGCCGACGACGCGCCGGAGAGCGATGACGCGAGCTACTACGCCGCGCGCGACCGCCTGCTGGCCCGCTTCGACCGGCGCTATCTCACGCGCGTGGTGATGCGCGCGGGCGGGAACCTCTCGAAAGCCGCGCGGCTCGCGCAGGTCGACCGCACGACGTTCTACCGGCTGATGGAGCGGCACGGCCTCCAGCGCGATCTGTTGACCGGGGGCGCGGAGTAGCGGTGGCGCGCACCACGCCGACCGCCAACCCCGAGGTGTCGGAGGCCCCCTCCCCTTCGCTGGTCCAGCCGCACCCATCCCCCGCCCCGCAGCCGCTCGCGGGCGTGACGTGCCCGCTGCTCACCGCGGCGATTCGGCGCGCGGAAGAGCGCTGGGTGAGCGACCGCGCCGACGAGGACGATCCGGACGGCATTCCCCGCGTGCTCGCCGCGATCGGACTGGCGGTGGACCGGCGGTTCCCGAGCTACCTGCTGTCGCTCGAGCCACGCCCCCCGCGGCTCGTGACGCAGCGCCTCCTGTCCTTCGTGCAATCCGAGCTGCTGCGCTCCTGGTCGGACGCGTCGCCCGCGTCGCCGCTCCGTCTGCTGCGCCATCTCAAGGCGCTGGACGACGTGCGCGATGCGCTGGAGCACGATGCCGCCGAGCAGTTCGGCGCGCAGCTGGGTGGCGCCAACGGGCTGGACTTCCTGGTGCAGATCGTACACGACCTGCGCTCCCCGCTCACGTCGATCCTGTTCCTCGCGGAGACGCTGATGCAGGAGCGCTCGGGCCCGGTGAACGAGCGGCAGCAGCGCCAGCTCGGGCTGATCTACAGTGCCGCGTTCGGCCTGAGCTCGCTCACGAGCGACACCATCGAGCTGGCCCGCGGCGGCGACCAGCTCGCCGACGACCGGCCGACGCCGTTGTCCGTCAGCGAGCTGCTCGAGTCGGTGTGCGACATCGTCCGTCCCATCGCGGCCGAGAAGGGCCTCACCGTCGGGGTCACGCTCCCCACCACCGACCTGCGGCTCGGCCATGCCCTCGCGCTGCGGCGCGTGCTCCTGAACCTCACCACCAACGCGCTGAAATTCACGGAACGGGGATCGGTCGACATCGTGGCCATCGAGAAGTCGGCGACGCGGATCAGGTTCTCGGTGCGCGACACCGGCCCGGGCATCAACCCCGAGGCGCTGTCGAGCCTGTTTCACCCGTTCCGGCGCGTCGCCCGGGCGGGTCGCTACCTCTTCTCGGGCACCGGCCTCGGACTGGCGCTGACGCGGCGCCTGGTGCGGGCCATGGGCTCCGAGTTGTGCCTCGAGACGCGTCCCACCATAGGCACGCAGTTCTGGTTCGACCTGGAGCTCCCGCCCGCCGAGTCCGGCTGAGCGAGTACCGGCTACTTGAGGTGGGTCAGCGTGTAGATCGTGACCGGGATGGAGAGTAGCACCGCGACAAACCGGATCGGACTGAACAGATCCGAGTGCTTGTTGGTCGGCACGATCAGCTGGTCCCCCGCCTGCACCCGCAGATCCTCCAGAGTGCGCCCCTCGGCAATCGCGCGCCGGAACGCGTCGCCCTCCCACAGCGTCTTGCCGGCGCGATCGAGCTTCAGCTTGTTCATCTGCGCGTCCTTCGTGGGACCACCCGCCGCCGTGAGCAGCATCGCCACCACCGCGTCGCCCGGCACCGCGTAGTACCCCGGCCGGGCCACCTCCCCGGTCACCCCGACCGACAACAACGCCCGGGCGTGCACCACGGGATCCCGAATGAAGCCGGCGATCTCGCGGGCGACGATGGGCTGGAGCTCCGAGCGCAGCGCCCCCTTGAGCGACACCGTCCCGACCACCGGGAGCAGCAGCTCCTGGCCGCCGCCCACGGTGAACGTGTCCGAGAGCTGCTGTTCCTCCGACTTGACGCCCGCGCGGTCGGCTGCGCCCCGCACCGGGGCGGGGTCCTCCACGGTCAGGACCACGCGGTCGCCGACGCGGAAGTCGCCCTGATCGAGCCGGGTCCGGACGACGGTGCTCTCGGCCACGAGCCAGGCGGGCCGCGAGGTCCGGGCCATGTCGCGCAGCCGGTCGAGGCGTGCCTCGAGCTCGGCGCGCGTGGCCTGGAAGCGGCGAGCGGTGTCGTCGCCGGAACCTTGCGCCCGGCCGTTGTCGGGCAGGAGGACGACGAGCAGGGCGGGCACGGCGAGCAACGCACGGATGCGACGCATAGGACTCACTCCACGGTGACGCTTTTGGCGAGGTTGCGCGGCCGGTCCACGTCGCAGCCGCGCAGCACGGCGACGTGATAGGCGAACAGCTGCAGCGGAATGGTGGTCAACACGGGCGAGAGCAGCGGCAGGGTCGGCGGCACTCGCAGCTGCGCTTCCGCGAGCCCTGACACGTCGCCGTTCCCCTCGGTGGTGACGGCGATGATGCGGCCGCGACGCGCCTTCACCTCCTGCATGTTGGACAGCACCTTGCCGTACACCTCGTCCTTGGGCGCGACGAACACCACCGGCATGTGCTCGTCGATGAGCGCGATCGGCCCGTGCTTCATTTCCGCCGCGGGATACCCCTCGGCGTGAATGTAGCTGATCTCCTTGAGCTTCAAGGCGCCCTCGAGCGCGACCGGGAAGTTCACGCCGCGACCAAGGTACAGAACGTTGGGCGCGCGCGCGAACTGCTCCGCCAGGTTCCTGACCTGCGGCTCGAGCGCCAGGGCGGTGGTCACGAGCTGGGGCAGCTGGATCAGCCGGCCCGCCACTTCGCGACCCCGCTCCTCGCTCAGGCCCCGCTCGCGACCCAGATAGAGCGCCAGCAGCGCCAGCGCCACGATCTGGCACGTGAAGGCCTTAGTCGACGCCACGCCGATCTCGGGGCCCGCGTGCAGATAAATGCCCCCGTCCGCTTCGCGCGCGATCGTGCTCCCCACCACGTTGACGATCCCCACCACCCGCGACCCGGCGGCGCGCGCGTGGCGCATCGCCTCCAGGGTGTCCGCCGTCTCGCCCGACTGCGAGATGGCGATCGTCAGCGTGCCCGGCAGCTCCAGCAGCCGGCGATAGCGGTACTCGGACGCGTACTCCACCTGGACCGGCAGGCCGGCGAGGTCCTCGATCAGATGCCGGCCGACCAGTCCCGCATGCCACGACGTGCCGCACGCGAGGATCACCACGCGTTGCAGGTCGCGGCAGGCCGCGGGCGCGAGATTGAGCCCGTTCAGCCGCGCGGTCCCGCGATCCTGCAACAGGCGGCCGCGCAGCGTGGCGCGCACCGTTTCCGCCTGCTCGCTGATCTCCTTCAGCATGAAGTGCGGGTACCCGCCGAGCTCCATCTCGGAGAGGTCCCAGGCGATGTCGTCCACGTCGCGCAGCTGTACGTGCGACTGCGTGTCCACCACGTGGTACCCGTCCGCCGTCAGCACCGCGATGTCGCCGTCGTCGAGGTACACCACCGAGCGTGTGTGCTCGAGCACGGCGGAGGCGTCCGAGGCCACGAACAGCTCCTCGTCGCCGATACCGAGCAACACCGGCGACCCCCGCCGCGCCACCACGATCTTCCCGGGCTCGTCGGTGCTCATGACGGCGAGGCCGTAGGTGCCCTCCACATGCGCCAGCGCCGCGATCACGCGGTCCTCGAGCGTGGTGCCCGGGGCGTCCTCGATCAGGTGCGCCAGCGTCTCGGTGTCGGTCTCCGTGACGAACCGATGGCCCGAGCCTTCCAGCGCCGCGCGCAGCGTGTCGGCGTTCTCGACGATGCCGTTGTGCACCAGCGCCACTCGGGCGTGGCAGTCGCCGTGCGGGTGCGCGTTGCGCTCGGAAGGAACCCCGTGGGTGGCCCAGCGCGTATGCGCGATCCCGCTCGTGCCGAGCACCGGCTCGCGCAGCAGATGCTCGGCCAGACCCTGCACGCGCCCCGCGAGCTTGACGACCGACATTCCGACGCCGTTCTGGATCGCCACGCCGGCGGAGTCGTAGCCGCGATACTCCAGCCGGCGCAGACCATCCACGAGAATCGGCGCGGCCTGGCGCTTCCCGACGTACCCAACGATGCCACACACAATGGTAGACCTCCTCCGCACGCTGCAGTTCAAGATTGAGGCCACCATTAGCGCCCCCCAGGCGGGCGCACCGCACGGGCCAACCGCGGCAGCTTCGCAACAAGCTTGTTGGCAGATCACCGCGCTTCACGTGTTCGTGCCTCGAGGCCCGTGGCCGCAACCGCCGGGGCGTCAAGCAATTGCGGCCGAGCACTCGGGCGCACGAGTCCTGCCCCAGCGGTCCCGCATGCACGCCCGCGTCGCTCCCCCCGCCCCCGCCCCGGGACCCGCTCCCGCAACGCTGGTCCTGTTGGCGCACGCGCGGCATCGGCGCTCCCCCTCCCGGGAGCTGGAACGGGCGCTCGGCCCCGCCGGCTACACCGTGCTCGAGGCCTACACCGGACCGGAGGCGCTCCAGCAAGCGCGCCGATCGCAACCCGATGCCATCATCCTCGACACGGCGCTCCCCGATGGCGATGCCCCGGAGCTGTGTCGCGCCCTGCGCGTCGATCCCGACATCACCGCCAGCACTCCGATTCTCGTCACCACGGCCGGGCCGGCCACTCGGCAGCAGGTGAGTGACGCGTTGCGGGCTGGCGCGAACGGCGTCTGGAGCCATCCCATCGACACCGAAGAGTTTCTGCTGCGGCTCGAGGGACAGCTCCACGCGAAGTTCGACGCCGACCGGGCGCGCGAGCAGGGGCTGCTGGACCATGAGACGGGCCTGTACAACACGCAGGGGCTCGAGCGCCGCGCGCGCGAGCTCGCGAGCCACGTGGACCGGCGCGGGGCGGCACTCGCCTGCGTGGTGCTCGCCCCCGAGGCGACACCGCCCGGCGTCGATGCCACGATCGAGTCGTTGGGGCGCATCCTCCGGTCGGCGGGCCGTGGGTCGGACACGATCGGGCGGGTAGGCCGGCGCGAGCTGGCGGTGCTCGCGCCCTACACCGACGCGCCGGCCGCGCTGCGCCTGGCGCAGCGTCTCCTGCAGACCGCCGCCGAGCTGGCCGGCGGCGAAGCACACGGCATGCGCGCGGGCTACGACGTCGACTCCGACTTCCGCACGTCGCTGCGGGATCCCGCCGAGCTCATCAGCCGTGCGCGAGCGGCGCTCGCGGCACTGCTCGCGGACGGTGGCGCGGAGCGGATCCGGGCGCACGGGAACGCTCCCCGTGCGCCGGGCTAAGCCGGCTTTTCGGCGATCGGGTCCTGCAGCACCTGCTGCTCGGCGGCATTCAACTCGTCGCGCACGCCGTAATTCTCGAGGTAATACGAGTAGTAGCGGTACGCTCCGCCGGGGCGCACGTCGTTCAGGACGGCTCCGAGGACGTTGATGGGCAGGTGCTGCAGGATTCCGAGCTTCGCTTCCGCGAGCTCGCGGTCGCTCACGCCCGTGCGGAGCACGACCAGCAGGCTGCCGGTGGCCGTCCCCAGGGCGAAGCCGTCGGCGCCCGCGCCGAGCGGTGCCGAGTCCACGATGATCGCGTCGAATGCACGCCGCAGCTGCGTCACCAGATGAACCATGGCCGCGGAGCTGAGCAGGGCGGGCCCCGCATGGCTGCGGGCGCCGCAGCCGATGAAGCTCAAGTTGCCGGAGCTCGTCGCCTGGATCGCCTGCTCCAACGGCACGACGCCCGCGAGGATATCCGTGAGGCCGGGGCGGCGGAGGCGGTTGAGGACGCGGTGCAGGCGACCCCGCCGCACGTCGCCATCGATCAACATGGTGCGGCACCCAGCGTCCGCGAACGCGAGCGCCAGGTTCGAGGCCACGAACGACTTCCCATCCGCGCGGCCCGGGCTCGTCACGGTGACGATCACCGGTCCGTCCCCGCCGTGGCGGTGGGCCACGCTCAAACGGACGCCTCGCAGCGCTTCGATCACCTGGCTCGCGCTCTCCTCGCGCTTGCCGTTGTGCCAGTCCACGTGCGGGACTGCCCCGAGGATCGCGAGCCCCATGCGTTCCGTGACATGGTCGGGGTGGTGCACGTGGCGGTCGGCGCGGTCGAGCAACACCGCCCCGAACACCCCCATGCCGAGACCGCCGACCAGCGCGACGAAAACGAGGATCGGCCCGAAGCTGCCGGCGGGCGTCTGCGGCACCGGCGCGCGGTCCAACACCCGGACGTCGGAGAGGCTGCTGACTTCGGCCAGCCGGGCCTCCTCGTAGCGCTGCTGCAGGTTGACCACCACCTGCTCCGCCAGGGTTACGCTGCGCTGCAGGCGCGTCTCCTCCACGGCGAGGGGCGGGATCTTCCGCAGGTCCGCCGACGCCACATCCACCCGCTGGCCGAGTTGTTGCTCGCGCACCCGCAGCTCGGCCGCGAGCGCTCCCGCAAGCGCGGGGATCGTCTGTCGCTCGAGTGCCGCTACCTCCGCCGCCAGGCGCCGCACCGCGGGGCCGGCGTCGGTATAGTGCGCGCGCAAGGTGCGCAGGTCCGCCTGTTTCGCGGTGAGGTCGCGGAGCGCCTGCGCCAGCTCCGTGGAACGCTGCACCGCACCGATCATCCCCAGCGCATCCACCGCCAAAGCCGACTCCGGGGCCTGCGCCAGCACCCGCTCGATCGTGGCGCGATCGCGCCGGGCCTCCTCGCGGCTCACCTTCACGTCGAGCAGGCCCGCGAACATGGGATCCCGCTGGTACTGCATGTTGGGAGTGACCGAGGCGCCGTCCTGGTTGGAGTACGCCGTCACCGCCTGCACGCGGAAGATGCGCAACGAGTCCTCCGTCTGCCCGAGGCGCACCTGCGCCTGCGCCAGCTGGGTGCCCAGAATCCGCGCCAGCTCGGTGAGCTTCTCGCGCTTCAGGCCGGCCGCGACCTCCACGAACCGGTCCGCCACGGCATTCACGGTGGCGGCGATGAGCGCGGGATTTGGGCCGCCCAGCGCCATGCGGAGGAAGTTGCCGTCCAGATCCGCGCTGACCTTCAGCTCCTTGGCGAGGCGCCCGGTGGCCTCGTACGGTGCCGTGACGGTGAACGTCACCCGGCGGCCCGCCGTCAACGTGCTGGCCGGGGGTACCCAGGCGAACCCGATCGCGGCGCCCACCGAGTCCCCCACCGACCCCTGTTGCACCACACCCTCGCGCCCGCGCGCCGTCAGCGTGAAGTGCTGGCCCTCCGAGTCCACGTCGAGCCGGTAGGTGCCGGGCAGGACCGCGTCCTTGATGCGGAAGTCGCGCAACGCATCGGAATCGCCGGGCTGGGCCGGAGCCACGTACAGGCGCAGCCCGCGCACCACGTCGTCGAGCACGGCGTACGACTGCAGCAGGTCCGTCCAGCCTGAAGAGATGGGCAGCTGGCCTGACCAGATGGGTCCTTCATCCCGCGCGGGCCGGTTGGGCACCTGCACCCACACCGTGGCGCGCGCGACGTAGGTGGGCGGGCTGAGCATGACGCCGACCACACCGAGCGCCGTGCAGCCCAGCGTGGCGCCGAGCACCACCCACTTGAAGCGCACCGCGGCAGCGAGGTAGCGCTGCCACTCGGCCGTGGGATGCAGGCCTGCGGCGGGGAGGGTCCACGGCACGATGCTCGCCCCTGGCGGGGCCGGGCTGCGGGCGATGCGATTGGGCTCGAATGAGCGGGGTTCAGTCGACAGCTCGGCGCGCATATCCTTTCCGCGGTACTCCTTTTCACGAACGGGGGGCGGCGTCTTTCCCACGCTGCACCGCAAGCTCGGTACCGCGACGACGCGCCGCCCGCCCGACGCAACTCCTTCCGGCTCAAAACGATCAGACCCAGCGGCGAGGTGCGCCCCGCCCCTGCGGCCTTGATTTGTAACAGGGTTGCGACAAATTGGGTCCGTTCCAGCCCGAGCACCTCCCGTTCATCAGGCTGCCCGCGCGGATTGACCGCCGCGACCTCATCTTGCGTCGCGTTGCGCGCGCGCGTCAATGCGTGCACCGTTCTCGGCCATTGACACGGCGCGCACTGCGGAGTGCGCGCCCGGCGTGTCGCAGTTCGCCAGCGGAGT
>Ga0207646_10006604_pt1 | contig 11971 bp, 10 predicted proteins | sample KBSK5502metaG_FD_184343 | JGI IMG/M metagenome (GOLD analysis project Ga0207646, IMG submission 184343) | Corn, switchgrass and miscanthus rhizosphere microbial communities from Kellogg Biological Station, Michigan, USA - KBS K5-50-2 metaG... | ecosystem: Host-associated > Plants > Roots >...
GGCCGGAGCGGTTTCTCCGCGAGATCAAAGTCGCCGCGCGGCTCAATCACCCGCACATCCTTCCCCTCTTCGATTCCGGCGAGGTCGAGGGATTTCTCTACTACGTGATGCCCTACGTCGAAGGCGAGTCGCTGCGCGAGAGACTCGAGCGCGAGAACCAACTCCCCATCGACGAAGCGATCCGCCACACTTTCTCGATCGCGTCCGCACTCGATTACGCACACCGCCAGAACGTCATCCACCGCGACATCAAGCCCGAGAACGTGATGATCTACGAGGGCGAAGCGATGGTCATGGACTTCGGCATCGCCAAGACGGTGCTGGACACCGGCGAACAAAGCATCACCATGAGCGGAGCGCTCTTCGGAACTCCTGCTTACGTGAGTCCTGAGCAGGCGGCGGGCGTCGCGCAAATCGACGGTCGCGCCGATCAGTACAGCCTCGCCGTCGTGCTCTACGAGATGCTCGCCGGTGAGCGCCCCTTCAGCCGAGCGCTGGACGTGGAGGCGTTTGCGAAACGCTTCCATGAGACGCCGACGCCAATCAGGCAATTGCGGGAGGACGTGCCGGAATCGGTCGAGACAGCGCTGGCAAAAGCGATCTCTCCCGATCCGGAAACGCGCTACGCCAATATTGCGTTGTTCGCGCAGGCAATCGGCGCGGGGGCTTCGGCAGCTCCGATAATCGTCCACACCACTCAGCGTCCGGCCGTGTCGTCGGCGAAATCGGTCGCCGTGCTGCCGTTCGCCAACATGAGCCCGGACGCCGAAAACGAGTACTTCGCCGACGGGATCGCGGAAGAGATCATCAATGCCCTCACCAGGATTCAATCACTGCGCGTCGCGTCACGCACATCCTCTTTCGCATTCAAGGGCAAGAGCGAAGACATCTGCGACATCGGGCGCAAGCTCAGGGTCTCGACGGTTCTCGAGGGCAGCGTTCGTAAGGTAGGCAACAAGCTTCGCATCACCGCGCAGCTGATAAACGTCGCCGACGGCTACCATCTCTGGGCCGGGCAGTACGACCGGGAGATGGCCGACATCTTCGCCATCCAGGAAGACATCTCACAGGCGATCGTCAAAGCCTTGCGCGTAATTCTGAGCGAGGGCGAGAAGCTGGCGATGGAGAGACTCCACTCCGTCGATGTGAACGCCTACGACTGCTATTTGCGTGGCCGCAGGTTCATTCACCAGCATCGCCGGAAAAGCCTGGAGTACGCGGTGCAGATGTTCGAGAAGGCAATCGAGATCGACCCGAACTACGCGCTCGCTTACGCCGGAATCGCCGTTGCCTCTTCCCTGCTTTACACCTACTTCGACCGGCGCGCCGTCAACTCGGTTCAGGCGGATGTCGCCAGTCAGAAAGCCCTCGAGCTCGCCCCGGATCTGGCAGAGGCGCATCTGGCACGCGCCATTGCGCTGCGACTGGGGGAGCACGCCGAGGAAGCTCAGCTCGAGTTCGAAGCCGCCATCAGGCTCGACCCGAAGCTGTTCGATGCATTCTACTTTTACGGACGCGCCCAGAAATTCCAGGGACACTATCCCGAAGCGGCGAAGCTGCTCGAGCGCGCGTCGAAGCTGAGGCCGGAAGATTTTCAAGCTCCAGCCTTCCTCGCCGGTGCATACGCGGCAATGGGAATGCAGGCTGAAGCAACTGCCGCCCGACGCCGCGCGGTAAAACTGATAGAGCAGCGTCTCGATCTGAATCCGGATGATGCGCGCGCCTACAATCTCGGCGCCACAACGCTCGCCAAGCTGGGAAACATCCCGCGAGCGCTCGAGTTCGCCATGAAATCGCTTGCCATCGAGCCGGAAGATCCGCTGGTGTTATACAACGTTGCCTGTCTTCACGCGCTGACCGACAAGCGCGAGGAAGCACTAGGCTATCTCGAGCGGTCTGTCAGGAATGGCTTCGGTCACATGGACTCAATGGTGAGCGACCCGGATCTTGATTCGATCCGCCGCACCCCGTGGTTCCAGGCAATCGTGCAGACGATGTCGTCGGACTGAGGTCAGATCCGGGCGTCTTCGCGCGCTTCCTGCGCGGCGGCCTTGTCGCCGTTCGATTTAGCTAAGCCGGTGCGCGCATGATCCGAATCGCGCGTCACTTCCCGATCCGCCACGTGCTCCACCCTTTGCGGGAGCTCGAGATTGTCCGTTGGCGCCGCATCTGTCTCGTTTTCGACCGACACGCGCTGATCGACATCCCCCGCGAATTTTTCCACCTGCTCGAACAGTGGCTCGCCACCGTCGCGCAACCAGTCACGCTCGATCTCGGCGAAGAGCTGCACCCCACGTTCGTGCAACAGGCGCGCTAACCCGAGGAGGCCAGGCCCCGGATCGCGGGCGCGAGCGCGCTTGATGCGATCGACGTCGCTTTCGTCCGGGTCAGCAGTGAGTACGACTTCCGAAACACGTCTCGCCCGTGACGCAGCTGCCTTCTCCGTGGCGGTCACGAGCTCCTCAGCAAAGACGTGCACGTCGTGCAATTCGCCGAGCGAATCCTGCAACTTCTTGAGCCTCTGGATCATCTCGTCGCCGCGGCCGACAAGTTTTGCAATCGGCTCCGCGACGTAACGGAGATTCTTGGCCGCGATCCGGGCGCGATGCGCCTCGCTGACGTCGGTAAACTCGTGGACGCGCCCCAGGCGCTTGCGCAGCTTGTCACTCTGTGCGAGCAGGTGCTCCGCAAAGACAGTCCCGAACCGATCGCTCGTATCGGGCTCGCGAACCGGAGCGCGATAAAACGTCAGCTTACGGGCGAGTGCGGAGGCGATCGCGCCGAATTCCGCGGCCGCCGTAAGGGCGGCGCCGCATCCTTCCTCTCGCTCGCGCTCGAACCGTTCTGTCAGCCAGGCCTGTCCCACTCGTTGACGCCCGTTGAGTGCAGGCCGCTCCTTGCGCAACCATTCCAGATGCACGGCGGCGTCGCGAGTCTCTCTAGTCCCCTGGGCGGTGCTCGACAGACTACGGCGCCGCTTGCGCGACACGTCTTTCTTTAGCCAGGGCTTGAACGCACCAAGCCAGCTCCGGAGGCGGCGCACGGCGACTCTCAAATCGTGAAGAGCTTCGTCGCCCTCCGCATTGCCGTTCCTCAGATCAGCGGCGTGCTCGGTGAGGTTGTCGGCTGCTTTCTGGGCGTCGTCGATCAGCGACAGTGCAACGAGGCGCACACCGCGATCAAACGGCTGCTGCAGAATCGTCCCGTCGGTTGCACTCACGTTCATATGTGCAATGATGTCGACTTGGCGCGGCCGACGCAAAGCCGCCTTCTAAAGCAGCAGGTCGAGCAGGGCGGTCAGCTCCCTGCGCTTCCCGCCAGGATCACCGCCCCCGTCGGCGCGCTTACGCCGCCGGCGGGCTCATCGGTGATGGCGATCGCTTTCAATTCCGTCGGCGACAGCGCGTAGGTCGCGCGAACCACCGCGGATCCATCGCCCGCTGGCGTGAACGTCCCCGCCGGAATTTTCTTGTCTGCCGTCACCAGCCATAACTCGTAGGTTCGTCCCGGCTTCGGTGCCGACAGACCATGAGCGAACAACGTCCACCTGTTGGTGGCGCGATCCCAGAACATTCGCGCCGTTGGCGGGCGAATGCCGGTCGATGATAGCTCCACCACGCTCACTCCCGGACCCGTGATCGCCGACAGCTCGGCGTCACGGTCGCGCACGAGCGAGTTCAGCGCTGAAATCACCGAATCGCGCCGCGCCGCGCTGGCGAGCAGGTCGCGACGCTCCGCGCGTTCACGGTAATAGCCCACGCCAAGAAGAATTGCCGCCAACACCGCGGCAATAGCGAGTAGCCGATACACGTTCCCCACTGATTGGCGGCGGGTCGACCGATCGGCCGCGCGCGCCAAAAGTCTGGACCGGATTCCCTCGCTGACACGCTGATCCATCCCTCCGCCCGGCGGTCGAGTAGGCATCGCGCCGACGACGCTGCTCATCGCCGCCAGCTCCGCCGAGCACAGCGGACAATTCTCCACGTGCGCCCTCACCAGACGCTCTTCCTCGCGTGGAAGAGCGCCGAGGGCCAGCGCTCCAACCTCGTGGAACGCCGCGTCGTGCGTAAGCGGTGAAGCAGCTGGTGAGTCGTTCATATGACCGTTTGTTGGGCGGGCGCGAGCCGCTCGCGAAGCTTCTGCATTCCAAGACGCATTCGTGTCTTTATCGTACCGATCGCCTGACCGGTGGCCTGCGCAATTTCCGTCTGACTGAGGCCGCCGTAGTACGCCATCTCCAACGCTTCACGCTGGGGAGCGGGAAGCTCCTCCAGCGCTCTCGCCACCACGCCGATGCGCTCTTCCTCCAGGATGCGATCGTCAGCGCTCCTCTCGTTCGCGAGCAGCTCGGCGGGCGCAGACTCGAGTTGCTCTTCGCGCCTGCGGCCGACGGATTTGAGCTTGTCGAGCGATCGCGTGCGCGCGATGCTGAGAAGCCACGACCTTACCTGCCCGCGCGAGGCGTCGAAACGCGACGCCTGCGTCCACGCCTGCCAGAACGTGTCCTCCACTACTTCCTCGGCGTCCTGTGCGAGGCGCACGATCGAAATCGCGGTCGCATACACCTCTCCCGACCAGCGATCATAAAAAGCTCCGAGCGCGGATGCGTCACCGGCAGCCATTCGTCGCACCACGTGGACATCGTCGAGAGCGATTTCCCGATCGGTGCTCGGTGATGAGGGCATGCCGAAAGTTAGGTCGCCGTCGACACGGATGCCACGAAACTCGCTGCACAGTGCGATTCCTCCGTCGAACGGTCGTCGCGAATCAGTACGACGAAACTCGGCCAGCAGATCTATCCACGAGCCGACGTTTTCGCGGCCACAACGAACATCGGGCGCGATAGATCCGATCGCTCGATCGCGTCGTATACGAGTCTGTGCGGGAGAGTCAGCCACTGAAGGCGCACGCCAGACTCGCGACCGTCTACACAAAACTCATCCAGCGGAGAACAACCATGTACAACAAGCTTTTACGCCGCGGCCGAGCGCGGACACTACTTGCCCTTGGAATCGTGGCGAGCGTCGGGGTTGCCGGAGCGGTGCTCGCGTCCGACCATCAAGACACGCCCGAAGTCGAGCTCAACCCGCGCATGGACATCAATGATGTCTACGCCTTTCCCGGTGGTAATGGCACCAGCCCAGACAGAGTCGCGCTGGTGATGACGACGTCATCGCCCATCATCGGACAGGATGCGTCGTTCGATCCGCGTCTGCTCTATCAGCTCAAGATCGACAACACCGGCGATGCCAAAGAAGATCTGGTGTTTCAGATCACATTCGACAACGGCACCGGTGCAAATCAGCGCTTTACAGTTGTCGGACCCGTTGCACCAACGACGAGTGGAACACCGGCGAGTGGCGGCGTCGTCAACCAATTGGTGGCGGGCGGGCCAAGCGTCAGCGGCAACGTCGGCAGTATCGCCGGCTCGGCCACGGGCATTCAGGCGTACGCCGGCCTTCGTACCGACCCGTTCTTCATCGATCTCGAGCAGTTCTTCAAGATCGTTCCGGATCGGAGACCTTCGACGGGTCCGCTTTCGATTCCGCCGACGCAGCAGGCAACCTCCTTCCGGAACCCGGGGGTGGATCTCCTCGGCAGTCTCAAGGCGAACGCCCTCGCCATCGTTATCGAAGTTCCGAAAACAATGCTCGTCACCTCGACGGCCGCGGATGCAAAGTTCGGCGTCTGGGGCACCATCAGCCGATAACGCAATCATTCCATGAGGAATACCAGAATGCTTCGATTCACCAAACCAGTGATGGGCGCGGTCGTCCTTGCGTTCGCGCTCGTGGTCACCGCCTGCGGCACCAGCAGCGTCGCCGGCGTCGACACGACCCACAACTTCACGCAGATCGAGAGGCTCGGAAATCCACTCGTCAGCGAAGTGTTTTTCCCGAAGCGTGATCACGGTCTCGACAACGCCAAGGGTCCCGACGTCGACAGCAAGACAATGGTCGATGGCGGCACCGATGTCCCGGGTCACATCAGAAGTTTTCTCTCTCAGTTCGGACGTTCCGACAAGATCATCACCACTCTCGGGGCAGTTTTGTCTCCGGACATGCTGATGGTCTATCCAAACCGGCCTCCGTCCAGCGCGGGATGGCTTTCCTGGGCGCTGGCGAACGGATACGGCGGACGCATGCTCGTGGACGACGTGGTTGATGCGGGCCTCACAGCATCGTTCGGAAATCTTCTCGACCCATCGGCGCCAGTGCTGGCCGGGTTGACGTCCGACAACGTTCCCGCCTCGGTGAGAACGTTCTCGAACACGTTCCCGTATCTCGACGCGGCAAAATAGACGGGAGGAGCTCATTCGTGGACCGGCAACGGTCTACGAATGACTCCCGGAATCGTTATGAGAATACATCGTCAACTGGCCATCCTCGCGTTCGCAGGGTTCGCGATTCTCTCCGCATGGGGCGGAAACCGAATCGTACGCGCGGCCGATCTGAAGCGAGCGCGAGAAGTGCCGAGCATCGCCTCTCCGCGAGAGCTCGAGCGCCACAACCTCGAGATCGCGGCGTGGAGTCGCGCCTTGGCAGTCGATCCGGGCAGTGCGATCTCTCTCGAGATGCTCGCCGCGCTTCACCTGCAGCGCGCACGGGAGACCGGTAACGACGCCGACTACCTTCGCGCCGAGCAGTACGCCCGTCGTTCGCTGGCGCTGCGCATCAATCGCAACGCCAGGACGTATGTGACTCTGGCTTCGACGCTGATGGCCGAGCATCGCTTTGTGGAAGCGGAAAGTGTCGCCAGCCGCGCCGTGGCGTACGAGCCGGGTGTGCCGGAGTATCTGGCGCTGCTGGCGGAGACCCAGCTCGAGCTGGGGAGCTACGAGAAAGCGCGTCAAGCTTTCGATTCGCTGCAAAGGTTCGGCTCCACACTGTCGATTGCGCCGCGTCTGGCGCGTTGGGCCGAGCTGAACGGACGCACAGCAGCAGCATTCCAGATTCTGGGCGATGCCGTTGCCGCCGCCGATACTCGACTCGACATCCCAACCGAGCAGATTGCGTGGTTTCACTTCCGGCTCGGCGATCTGGAGATGCGAAACCGGAGATTCCGTCGAGCGCGCCAGGAATTCGAGCGCGGGCTGGAGACAGAACCCGGTGACTACAGAATACTCGGCGGTCTGGCTCGCCTGTCATTGCTCGAGGACGATCCCGATCAAGCACTCGCGTACGGCGAGCGTGCAATTGCGATCAAGCTCGATCCGGCCACGCTCGGAATAATGGGCGACGCATTTCTGGCGAAGGGAGACACTGCAGCAGCCGAGGAAAATCTGCGCACGATGGAGATTGCCGTGCGCGGACAACCCGGGGCGTATCACCGCGCATGGAGCCTGTTTCTCCTCGATCACAACCGGCGCGTCGACGAGGTCTATTGTAAGGCGTTGGCCGAGCTGGCTACGCGCAAGGACATTTACGGCTACGACATCCTCGGCTGGAGCCTTTACAGACTCGGCCGTTACGCAGAAGCGGCGGCAAATCTCCGCTCGGCCCTGCAACTCGGGACGCACGATCCGCTGCTCTACTATCACGCCGGAATGCTAGAGAGCGCGCTCGGGCACCAGAAGGAGGCAATCGCTTTTCTTGCGTCCGCACTGCGCATCAATCCCCGGTTCGATTACACCCAGCATCGGATCGCGCGCGCGACACTCGATTCGCTTTCGAGGATAGAGGCCCCGGCGCGATGAGCGATTTCCAGACCTTCATGCAGCTCGGTGTTCGCCACATCGTGGATATCGGCGCGATGGACCACATCCTGTTTCTGCTGGCTCTGGCCGCGATATACCGCGTCTCCGATTGGCGGGAGGTCATCCGCGTCGTGACGGCATTCACTGTTGGGCATTCGATCACACTCGCCGCTGCCGTATTTGGTTTCCTGCCTCTCAGCGCGCGGATAGTGGAGTTCCTCATCCCGTTAACGATCGTCGCGACCTGCATCGAGAATATTCTGGTCAAGAATAGATCGGCCGCTCTGTGGCATGGCCATTACCGGCCCGTGTTCGCGACTGTATTCGGGCTTGTCCACGGCGCCGGCTTTGGCGGTTATCTGAAGAGTCTCTTTCTCGACAGGATCGTCCTTCCGCTTTTCGGGTTCAATGTCGGGATCGAGATCGGCCAGCTCGGCGTACTGGCGGTCACGTTTGCGGCGATCGCAGTCCTCGATCTGGCGATCAGACAATCCCGAATTGCGCAGCCGCGTATTGCGCCGCTGCGCCTGCGGGTGTTGGCTGTCTCGACAGCGGTGATGATAGTCGCTGCCCGTTGGGCCGTGGAGAGATCACCATGGTGAGGCTCTTCACGCTATCACCTCTCCGTGGGCTGCTGCTGTTTGGCGCGTTATGCGCTGCACCACTTTGCACGGCCGCCGCGCATCCGATCCACATGAGTTTCACCGAAGCGCGTTATCTCGAGGGGAATTACACGCTGCAATTGTGGGTGAGGGTCTTCGCCAGCGATTTCGCGGCAGCGGCCGCCCGTCGGTCGGGAATCCGTTTGAGCCGAGACAGCGTGATCGAGCCGACGGTCGGGGTCGCTTATCTGATGCAGAACGTCCGGCTGTTCGGCTCAGATGGTCGTGCGTTGAATCTCTTGCCGTGTGGCATGAAGCGCGTGAATGACATGCTGTGGTTCTGCCTGATGGCGAAACAAGCTGAGAGCCCGCAGAAGACAAAGATGCGAAACACCATTATGACGGAGCTTTTCAGCGACCAGGTGAATGTCGTGCAGACGCTGGACGGTAGCACCAGGACAAGCAGGTTGTTCGTTCGCGGCGACGGCGCCAAAGCGCTCCGTCAGGATTAGCGACTGATGCAAATAGGTCGCGATTCACTCGCGGTGTTCTTTTTAGCAGTAGCTTCGGCGATCGCGTATCCGCACTCGCGTTTAACGCTACTCTGCGACAGTCGTCCTATTAGATAGCTGACTGTTTAGATAGCTGACTGTCTGACCGGGTGTGTAAATGACGAGAACAACTCGAATTGTTGCCTCGTGCCTCATCGGTGCGGTGCTCTCCGCCTGCGGCGGCAAGGCGGCTGGCCCTACCCCACCAGACGCAGATACGACAAAGATTCCGATCAACGACATGCCGGCAGCGAACGCGCATTACTTGGGTTTCGCGGGCGGGCTCTACCCAATCGGCAATGCAATACCGACTGCGCACCTCGCGGCGGGAATGAGCCACGCAAAAGGCATCCAGCCGCTCGACATCAATGGGAACCCGACTGCCAGCGGCCGGTACGTGCTCGTCTCGATCGGCATGTCGAACACCACCCAGGAGTTCTGCTCCGCTGGCTCCAATCCGCCATGCGCGTCGTGGTCGTTCGTCGGACAGGCAGCAGCCGATCCGGCCGTCAATCATACCACCCTTGCGATCGTGAACGGCGCTCGTGGAGGGCAAGCTGCATCGAGCTGGACGTCTCCAACGAGCCCTGAGTACGATCGGATCCGCGATACCTGGCTCACGCCCTCGGGACTCTCCGAGCAGCAGGTGCAGATCGCCTGGGTCAAGGTCGCTAACGCGCAGCCGACTGTTTCGCTTCCCGCGAGTACGGCGGACGCCTACACGCTCGTATCGCAGATGGGAACGATCGCGCGGACCCTCAAGCAGCGCTATCCGAACTTGCAGCAGATATTTTTTTCCAGCCGGATTTACGCCGGATATGCTACGACGACGCTGAACCCGGAACCGTATGCATATGAGTCCGGATTCGCGGTGAAATGGGTGGTCCAGGCGCAGATTGACCAGATGCAACAGGGTAGCGTCCAGAATGTGCGAGCGGGGGACCTCGATTACGGGAAAATCGCGCCGTGGATTGGTTGGGGGCCATACCTCTGGACACGCGGCACGACTCCGCGTTCCGACGGACTGATCTGGACAACAGCGGACGTGGAGAGCGACGGCACGCATCCGTCGCAGTCCGGGGAGCAGAAGGTGGGGAGTTTGCTAATGGATTTCTTCAAGACATCGCCGGTCACGCAGTGCTGGTTTCTCGCCGGAGGAAGCTGCTGACCATAAGCATGGCGCCGCGCTGCGCGCGCCTGGTCCGACGGCGGCGTGTAACCCATCTTCTGCGGGGGCTGTTCGCCGGTCTCCTTTGCGCCGGCTTCGCGGTCAAAGTTAGTGCGCAGGCTCGCGACATCCGGGTCCGCAATTACAACGCGCTGCTTACTGTCAACCGCGACGGAACTCTCGACGTAGTCGAGCAGCTCACCATCCATTTCACCGGTGAGTGGCACGGACTGAACCGCGACCTCTCGCTCCACCACAACACCGCGCAAGGACGTCCGACAAAACTCGACGTCGTGGACGGGCTGATCACCGACGCAACCGGCCAGGCGCTGGTCGTCGAGCACCAGTCGCTCGACGCCGGCTGGACGCACAGATACCACATCTACATCCCCGGCGCGACCGACGCGGATCGCACCATCATCATCCGCTACCGCGTGAGGAACGCGATTCGATTCTTCTTCAAGGCGAGCGAAGTCGGCGCGATCGACGAGCTTTACTGGAACGTCACCGGCAACCAGTGGACGATGTTCATCGACAGCGTCCATGCGCGCGTCGTCCTCCCCACCGACATCAGGCCCACGCTCACCGCCGTCTACACCGGTTACAAGAACTCCCGCGCATCAGACGGGGTGATCGTGCGCGACGAAAACGAGGTCGACTTCACTGCCAGGCACCCGCTTTATCCGTACGCCGGGATGACGATCGCCGTCGGCTGGCCGGCGGGGCACATCGCCGGACGGCCGAGTCCACTCCACGAGGAGTTCCTGGAGATGATGCGGTGGCTGCCGCTGGTGATTCCGTTGATCGTGTTCGTTCTCGTCTATCGCCACTGGGACAAGTACGGCCGCGATCCGGTAGAAGGATCGTACGTGGTTCGCTACGAGCCCGTCACCGGCGCATCACCCGCCGAGCTGGGGACGCTCATCGACAACAAGGCGGACATGGAGGACATCACCGCCACACTCGTCGACCTCGCCGTGCGCGGATACGTGCACATCACCGAGCTGAGCGAGAAGCATCTGTTCGGACTCACGCACAGCACCGACTATCAGCTCGATATCGTCAAGAAGCGCAGCGACTGGAACAATTTGAAGGCGCACGAGATGTCTTATCTCGATGCGTTAACGCAGAGCGCGCCGGGGGATGACTACACGGTCAAGGTGTCGGAGCTGACGAACAAGTTCTACCGGTTCCTGCCCGGGATCCGGAACGCGATTTACGACCGTCTCGTTGAGGTCGGCTACTATCGCGAGCGGCCCGACAAGACCAAGGCAAAATGGACCGGAATCGCCATCGCCGTCGGCTTCGCGCTTGGCGCGATGCTGATTTTGTCGCTGAAGCTCGCGCTCGTTGTTTTCGCGCCGGCTGCGTTGATCGCCGCGTTCATCATAAGCACGCTGACGCTGCTGATTTTCGCGCAGATCATGCCCGCCCGTACCGTCGAAGGCGCCCGCGTCCGCGAAGCGGCGCTCGGCTTCAAGGAATTCCTCTCGCGCGTCGAAGAGGATCGCTACAAGCAGATGATCACTTCCCCAGAGCTGTTCGAGAAATATCTGCCCTACGCGATGGCCTTCGGCGTCGAGGAGAAATGGGCCAACGCGTTCAAGGACATCTATACCGAGCCGCCGCAATGGTACTCGGGCGGGACCGGCCCCTTCAACGTGTCGAGCTTCTCAAACTCCATCAGCACGATGTCGTCGGCGGCGGCGAGCAGCATGGCGTCCAGCCCTTCTTCGTCCGGATCCGGAGGCGGAGGATCAAGTGGCGGCGGAAGTGGTGGAGGTGGAGGAAGCGGATTTTGAGGATGACTGATTCCCCATCGCCGAGTCCAACGCTTTCGCAAAATCGCCGGCAGACTTGAACCTGGAATCGGGTAATTTCGCCAGCGATTTTATCACCGCCGCATCGATCTTCACGGGAATATCGGATCTGAGCTCACTAATCGGCCGCGCCA
>Ga0207646_10006605_pt1 | contig 11971 bp, 10 predicted proteins | sample KBSK5502metaG_FD_184343 | JGI IMG/M metagenome (GOLD analysis project Ga0207646, IMG submission 184343) | Corn, switchgrass and miscanthus rhizosphere microbial communities from Kellogg Biological Station, Michigan, USA - KBS K5-50-2 metaG... | ecosystem: Host-associated > Plants > Roots >...
CAAGAGCGAGAAGAAGACAGGTAAATGGGCTCCATTTCCTCTTCCTCCATATGGTTTTCTTGTCATCGCAGGCCATGGAGGTCATCCCCAGGAACTCTTGGAACAAGAGGTAGAGGCGGTAAGAGGGTTCGACAGCTACGTTCTTGTAATCACCGGTAAAAGGGAAAAGTTAGCGCATAGAATCGCGAAGCTCAACCCCCCCAACAATGTGATCTATCCGGGTTATCTTGATGATGCACATTACGAGGCGCTCAAGAGAAATGCCGACGCCGCGTTGTCGTTGAGCACTGAACTTAACACCGTTCCTCACGCAATACACGAGTACTTGGCGGACGGCATCCCTACAATAGTTCTCAAGGATCCGCTGCTGCGTTCATTGTTTGACGGTGCAATAGTCGAAATAGATGACGTCAGTCCCGAGACAGTCAGGACGGCGTTGAGGAGAGTAACTGAGGATTCCGATCTTCTCATCGAGTTGCGCAAGAATAGGGATCTCAACTATGATCAACGCTCCAGGATGTATATGGACGAGGTCTCAAAATTGAGACAGGTCCTCACTGCCTAAGCTACTCGAAACTTGGATGAGGCCTGGATCAACCTATCGAATTCGTATTTTTGTAGCTGATCTTAATAGAAGCGGATGTTCGTAACCGGGTCACTATGCTTCCGGGCGTTAGAATCCTAGATCTCAAGAAAAACGTCGATGAGCGAGGCTTCTTCGCCGAGATCATCCGGCAAGATTGGAAAGACTTGCTTGATGATGATTCCATAATTCAAGCCAACCTCTCATTCAGCTACCCAGGAATGATTCGAGCTTGGCACAGGCATAATCGGGGCCAAGTAGACTACTTCATTGTCTTGAAAGGCTCCATGAAGATATGCGCGCACGACGACAAGCCTGGATCTCCTACAAGCGGTCAGTTGGATGAGATCGTGACGAGCGAGGAAAAGCTGCAAGTGGTGCGCATTCCAGGCCATTACTGGCATGGCACTAAGGCCCTAGGCGACAAGCCTTCGTTAACGGTCTACTGCGTGAATCGTCTTTACGATGTAAAGAACCCCGATGAGGACAGGAGAGCGTGGAATGATCCGAAAATAGTCGATCCGAAGACGTCCAAGCAGTTCGACTGGAACAAGCCACCTCACAAATAGACTCCTATGCAATAGGCATCGCTTGGGACGGAGCCTGCCTCTTCATCTCTCTAATTCCCTGCTCCGCGGTCAGAAATTTCATCTTGAGAACCTCCTCGGCCTTGTTAACACGTAGGCAACTGTTCTTCGGTCTCTTCGCTAGCTGTTTGAAATCTGAGGTGTAAACGGGTTCCACGAGTCTTGTAGGATATCCAAAAATCTCGGCAAGCTTGACTGCAAACTCGTGTCGGCTCATGCATGATCTTCCCGCTGTGTGAAAAACACCATTCTCAGAGTGTCTGGCAAGCCTGAGCAAAGCCTCCGCAAGATTGTCTGCAAAGGTAGGCGAACCATACTGATCCCGGACCGCCTTGACAGTCTCTTTCCTCTTGAGTTTGTCAATGGCGAACATGGCGAAGTTGATCGTTTTGCCCGAGCTTGAAGGGACACCGGTAGCTTCGAGCGAGTTCCAACCATAAATGACGCTAGGTCGCGCGACAGCGTAACTTGGGAGCTCGGAGGCAACGTTCTCAGCCTCCAACTTAGTCTCCGCGTAGAAGTGCAGCGGATGAGGCGTGTCAAGTTCAGAATAATGTCCTGAGTTCCCGTCGAACACGTAGTCGGTCGACAAGTAAATTATACCACTACCAGTCTCCCGTGCGGCGTCGGCGAGGTTCCTGACCCCTTCAACATTTACCTTCGTAGCTTCTTCATGATGATTCTCGCAATAATCAACGTTGTGCAGAGCGGCGGTGTTTACGATGGCTTCTGGCCTGACCTTGCTTACTAGGCGCAGTGTTTCATCTCTGTCGGTTATGTTCAATTGGGCGGAGTTCGGGAGAGGCGAAGTACGCGCATTGTGAGTGTTGTAGGCCTCGAATCCGTGTTTCGAGGCGATGGAGGCTATTTTCGAGCCTACGAGCCCTGTGGACCCGATTATCAGCAGCCTGTTCAATGCCCAGATTTGAGTCTGCGAGCGTAGGCTTTTCAAGCTTGAGTAGACTGAAGAGTTTCACGGTTAGGCAGACATGGTAGTTCTAGTAACGGGCGGTGCCGGCTACATTGGTTCAAAGCTCATCCGGGAATTAGCCTCAAACCCAAAGCTAGAAGGTGCTACAGTAAGAGTCCTCGACAACATGCTGCGAGAGCGGTACGTTGCGATAATGGACCTGCCCAGAGAGGGACGTTTCGAATTCCTGGAGGGAGACATTCGCAGCGTTGACGACTTGAAGGCTGCCTTCCGAGATGTGGATATGGTCGTAGATTTAGCCGGAATAACCAACGCTCCGCTCTCGTTTGAGAGAAAGGAGCTCACATTCGACGTAAACGTGAAGGGCGGAAGAAGAGTCCTGGACCACGCGGTTAAATCTGGAGTCGAGAAGTATGTCTATTCCTCAACAGCCAGCGTATATGGCCCAACGGGGGGCGTGGTCGATGAGAAGTACGCCTGCAAACCCATCAGCCCGTACGGAGAATCGAAGCTACAAGCGGAGAATGCCTGCCTTGAAGCGTCAAAACAAAATGGTCTCAACGCAACTGTCCTGAGACTCGGAACCGTGTTTGGATACTCCATTGGCATGCGCTTTGACACGGTTATCGACAGATTCACCTATCTCGCATGCATCGGCATGCCGCTCACCGTATGGGAGTCGGCCCGGACCGAGAAGAGGCCATACCTCCACATTCTGGACTCCGTAGACGCGTTATCATTCGCCTTGACCAATAGAGGAATAAAAGGCGAGATCTACAATGTCGTCGGGGAAAACGCGTCAATGAACAGAATAACCTCGGTGATTTCGCGCGAGGTCGCGGACGCCCGAGTAATCATCACCGCTACGCCAAACCTGAACCAGGTATCCTACGAGCTGGACGAGTCCAAGATCGAACGAGCAGGATTCAAGCCTCATCATACTATGGAGGAGGGTGTCAGGGAAATAGTGGACAAGTTCCGAGCTTTGCTGAAGAATCGTTCCCCGAGAGATGTTGGGAAATTGGTAACCGCGACGCCCGCTTTGTCCGAAGCGTAGACGGAAGAACGGCCGCCATTCCATCAGCCTAAAGGCCATTATAGAAATGCGCCGTTAGAACGCTTCTAACTACAGACTTACGAACGTACTCTCGCCGACAACGAACCTCCTACCAGTAGGCCGGTAGGCGTGGTCGGAGACGATCTTAGAATTCTTCCCGATGATACTATCAACGATCCGTTCCCGACAGTCTACAATTGTCCCGTCGAGAATTATGCTGTTCTCTATCTCAGCACCAAGAATCTTCACATGACTTCCAATAGACGTATATGGTCCAACATAAGCACCGCTTCCAATGTCAGAGTATTCCCCGATTACCACGGGTCCGCGCAGAGCAGCCCCTCTGTGCACAACGGTCCCTTCCCCTATCTCGACACTCCCCGAGATCGAGACCTCTTCGTCGATCTTGCCCTTAATGGAAGGCTTCAGATCCTTCAAGACCAACTGATTGGCCTCCAGAATGTCCTCGGGACGCCCGGTATCTTTCCACCAGCCCGAGACTTCGTGATAGGTTATCTTTCCGCCCATGTCCAAAAGGTTCTGTATTGCCTCTGTAATCTCCAGCTCGTTTCGCCAGCTGGGTTTCAGCTTCTCGATAGCGGGAAAAATGGTTGGTCGAAAGAAATAGATCCCCGCCAGAGCTAGGTCGCTTATGTACTGTTTTGGCTTTTCAACAAGTTTCACAATCTCGCGATTCTCAATCTGGACTACCCCGAATCGGCTCGGGTCCTTCACCCGACTGAGAACGACGCTCGCGTCGGCGGTAGAATTCTGAAATTCACGGGCAAGCTCGGGTACACTGTCCTTGAGAAGATTGTCGCCCAAGTGAACAATGAATGGAGTTGCCCCTAGAAACTCCCGTGATATCAGGACAGCGTGGGCGATTCCCTTAGGATCGGGCTGGTTCAGATAAGTGATCGTCACCCCAAATTTCGCACCATCTCCAAGAGCCTCGACGATCCCTTCTTGAACGGGTCCGAGGACTACACCGATCTCTTTGATCCCGGCCCCTCTCATCTGGTCGAAACCATACATCAGCATCGGCTTGTTGGCGATGGGCAGCATGTGCTTGTTCCCAGTGTACGTCAGTGGACGAAGTCGCGTCCCATGCCCACCAGCAAGCAGTAGACCTTTCATGCCGGTCACACCCACAATCTATGTCTTCGATGGGAAAAAGACTGGCGATAAATGCGTTCAGTTCAAAATCCTAATCGAGAAGAACGACTGTCCGTACAATAAGGATTAGACGGGGTTGATTCCGTCAAGATTGGCGTAGTATACGCCGACGGAACTCGACTCTAGAAATACAGTTAGGGTTACTAGCTGAGGCGTGAGCCAGCCTTGGTTAGCCCATATTGTTTGAGGATCTATTCTGATCCTGTTCCACGTGGATGTCTGTGTTGGAACTATGATCGTAGTATTTGTCGCGTAGGGCGTAATCGTCTGTTGTGTAGCCTTGTTTGAGAAGATGAAGTATAGTGTGTGGGTCCCGTCTGTTACGCTAGCTGCAAACATCGTTTTGCCAGTAATGTCTGTCGTGAGTGATTGGTTGAAGTGGATGTTTACGCTGGTGGCGTTGAGCAGGGCCTTCTGTGATAGCAATATTCCTTCAACCTGTCCCTTGGTGTTAGAGGTGTAGTTCAGCATCATTTGCAGACCGCTCGTTCCATTTGTTCCAAGAGGGGTAATGGTGGAGGTTGGCGTATCGGTGTTGGATAGGGACGCTGTCCAGCCGAAGGGTGCTTTCTTGCCCAGGCTCTGTTCTAGAATCCACCATTTCAACCAAGGATTAGCTAGAGGCGGAGCTGGTACGTCAACCTTCCATGATGATGACTCGCCAATCAACTGGCCAGTGAGCTTGTCATAGATCATAATGTGGAACTGGCTGCCTCGAGGCACAGCGCTCAGCGCGTCAGGAGCATGGATCATGTAGGTGTTCTCGGTGCCGCCTAACAGCGCAGTGGTGGCATTCGTTGACCAGTAGAATGGCAAGGGACCATACTTGACGAAGAAGGTTGGCGAGATGGGGGTTGCCATGAGATTCGTGAGAGTTACGTTGATGCGTGTTGCGGCTCCTATGCTGTCCGGATCCATTACGCCGTTGATCTGAATTGAGGCCTTGGTGCCTGAGACCTGCGAAATGTAAGCGCCTGAGACTCCGACGAAAGCCAATGTTACCACCATAACTAGGACGATTGATGGTGTCAGCTTCTGACGGAATATCCGGAGCAGTGTTCCGCCTGAGGGACGCCAAGCGACGCTTGGCAGCTTCATAGTCAAGTGGAGCCTGAATCGTGGACCTCCGAGGCGGCCTAGCTCAAAGACGAGCGGGAACAACCAGTAGGCCATGTAGTTGGGGAAGGATCGATAGTAGAAGAAGAACAGGAAGATTGGAAATGCGAATACTATGCCGTTGAGACTCCGATAATTCCGGGCATAAGTGTAGAGAAAGATGCTCGCGGTCCCCACCATTAGCGCGAGGAAGAATGCAGAGGGAAGTGCGATCCCAAGGTCGAGAAGAAAACTAGAGAGACCTATCCCTCCCGGAACCTGCGGTGTTGCGTTCGGCAAGTAGGGAGCGACAATATCGGCCCACCAAGAACTTGGAGATGCGACTATGAACGGCAAGTTCGGGAGGAAGAAAGCTGCCAGCATCAAACCAGTATTGGTAGCGAGGCTACGTAGCCTCGACTCCGATTTCTCCTTCCAGAGCCGAATAATGAGGAATGGAGCGATCACAACAGCAATCTGTTTTACCGCAATGGCGAGTCCGAGTGACGCCCAGCTAGCCTTGGGATGACGATACCACAGAACCGCCGTCAGAACCAGGAAGAACGCCCAGACGCTATCCGTCCAACTGCCGGCAATCACAATTGAGAATAGACTGAACGGAGCCAGAGTTACGCTCTTCAGTCTTGCAGGAGCGAGGCCGAATAGCAAGAGGATCGACAGGACGTGGAATATGAAGACCGAATCGCGCAGATCATGCAGACCGACCAGGTAGAAGGGAAGCACCGAAAGGAAGCTTAGCGAGGGATAGGCGAGGTGAAAGTCAAAGGAACCGTCAACGCCTGGGGTGTAGAATGACGAAGAGAAGCCAAACTGGTCGAGTAAGGGCTTGATAGAGAATCCATAAGGACTCTGAAATTGTAGAACGCGCAAGACTCCCATGTAAGTTCCCACCATCGTATCGGTGGTGTAGCTGACTACTAGAAATCTGGAGATAACGACATAGAACGACAGAATAGCGACAAAGTGGCCTAACAGGGAAAGCTGGTTGGCGCGTGAGAGGGTCAGTCCTTTTGTCAGCGCTGAGACAAGATTGAACAGGCCGAACCCCGCAAGGCCGATGGCCAGCACCAGTCCTGCGATAACGTTGGGTTCAACCACAAGAAGCCACAAACTGGCCAAAACTAGCAGTGCGCCGGATAGCCCAAGTCCAGTGCGCGAGACCTTCGTGGCCTTGGAGAGAATGTCGTTCAAACCGAGGTAGCCCTTGATCTTGGTCCTCGACCAGTCAACTGCTTCGAAGAATTTGGAGAAGATCAAACGGCGGGACCACGACAACTGTAATTCAGATTACCTGATGATCATCCATCTCGGAATTTTCCCCTTTAAGGATTGTGCGGAAATTGAGGCTATCGAGCACAGTCTCAAATGAACTGAGCTGGCACATACGCGCTGAAAATGTCTGGTAGAAGCGAGGGCCAGAGCCGCGAGATTACTCTTCGGCCGTTGGTTCTTCAACCGCGTCATCTATCAATTCGCAGACCACGTGCCCGATCATGATATGACACTCCTGTATCCTTTGAGTGTCAGTCGAAGGAACAATCACCTTGTGATCGCAGAGAGATGCGAGCGGACCACCATCCCCGCCCGTGAGAGCGATCGTCTTCGCACCGATCTTCGCTGCCTCTTGGACACCGAGAATCACATTCTTAGAGCGTCCACTCGTGCTGATTCCTACGGCAACATCTCCTCTCTCCATGTTCGCACTGACTTGTCTGGAGAAGATTTCATCGAAACTAAAGTCATTACCGATAGCTGTCAGAATCGACGTGTTAGTTGTCAGCGTTAGCGCGTTCAGAGGCGGCCGTGCCTTTTTGAATTTGCCAACTAGCTCGGCCGAAATGTGTTGAGCATCTGCTGCGCTTCCCCCGTTTCCGAAGAATACGACTTTTCGGCCCTGGCGAAGGGCAGACGTGATCATGTGGGCCATTTCTATTATCTCGTTCAAGCACTCCTTTGAGAGCCGTTCCTTCGTTTCGATGCTCTTCCGTATAGAGGACAGTGCGAGCGACATCTCTCGTTCCTGGCGACTCGAAGGCTTGCTCTTCTGCCTAGTTCCCAACGTTTGCGCACTGCCTACTTTGGGCTTCGCCAAGTCTGCAATCCATCCACGTCGAATCTCACTGGGAAAGCCTTAGCGCCAAGATTCTCCATCGTCTTTTCCACCTGGACCCGTTTCCCAGAATCGCAATATAGAAAGAGAAAGCCTCCCCCGCCTGCTCCAAGTAGTTTGCCGCCGATGGCTCCGTTCTCCCTAGCGGCATGTAAGAGCTTCTCGACATCCTCAGTAGAGATAGCCTTGTCGAGCTTCTTCTTGATCTCCCATTCCGCGTTCAACATCCCGGCAAAATCCACCAGGTTGCCGGTAAGGAGAAAGTCCTTCATCTGCAGTGTCAATTCTTTCATGCGTTCGAGCGCTTTCATTACCGCCGGATCTCTGTGTTCGTAGGATTCTATCTGCCTTTGAAGAATTCCGCCTGAGCGTCTCGTTGTTCCGGTGAAACAGAGGAGGCTATTGTACTCAAGCTCGTTCAATGTCTCCCGCTTAATTCGGAGAGCGTTTACGATAGTGGCTTCTTTCTTGAACTCGATGAGGTTGAAGCCTCCGAAGGTTGAGGCATATTGATCCTGCATGCCCCCAGGAACACCAACATCCTTTCTCTCAACATCGTAAGCTAGATTCGCAATGTCATAGTCTGTCATTGAGTTGCCTTTCCACTCTCTAAACGCGCCTATCAGGGAAACACATAGAGCAGAAGACGATCCAAGTCCTGTACCTGGCAGAGCATCGTAACGGAGACTTGCGTCAAATCCTTGATCAGTGCCAAACCTTTTGGCGACAGCACGAACGAATTCTACTTCGCCGCCTCCTTTTAGGTCCTGAAGGGTTTCTGGACCATAACTGACATCTTGGTCTTCCCTTGAGACACTGATCTTGCCATCGCTCCTTGGTGAGATAGAGCAGTATGCGTAAGTCTGGATTGTTGACGAGAGCACGACGCCCCCCATCAAACTAGGGTATGGGGGAACATCGGTCCCACCACCAGCGTAACTAACCCGGAGAGGAGCCCTAGCCCGAATCTTCATCATGGGGATTCGACCTAGTCAGAGCCATCTTCCGCGACCATAATGGTGCGAACCGCTTCGCTCAGACCATTTCCATTCGTTGGGACTCTAATACCACGACATCCAGCCCGCCTCGCCGCTTCAAGATCCATTTCATTATCACCGATCATCCAAGACTGTGCTGTATCGATTCCGAGGTCACTTGATGCTTTCAAAATCAATCCAGGCTCGGGTTTCCTACAATTACACCCTTCATCAGGCCGGTGAGGGCAATAATAGATGCCATCTATCGTGCAGCCCAACTGCGCAAGTCCCTCGCGAAGCTTCTCATGTATCTTCGACATTTCACGATGATTTGTGAGTCCACGTCCAATAACAGACTGATTTGTGATTATTACGATCCGGAATCCCCGTTTCTGAATCTCTTGAAGAGGAGCTTGGAGACCCGGAAGAATCTCGAGCTCATCGGGCGTCTTTACGTAGTCCTGTCTTTCCCGAGTCAAGACACCGTCTCTATCAAGAAAGACTGCCCTAGACAGGGGCACCGGTAGGATCACTAAGCGAACGAATCTTCGATGTGTTAATAGTGTTTCCTTCTGTCAATAGGATTCGATCATTGAATAGTCGAAAGACGCTAACTCTTCACACATCAAATCATTCATATGTCGGTTTCACACAGAATAACATGAACTGATCACACTCGGATTCCTACTTGATCGCCCAGTACCGTATCCGTCGGGTAGCTGCCCTGATCCTCCTGGGTCTCACCGTCGTAGGCAATTCGACGCCAGCGGTTCACTCATCTTCATCGTCGAACCTTCAACACACGCGCCCATAGTTATTCGCGGAAACCAGGGGTTCACCCTTGCGAATGGTGTAATGGCTGGTAACGGAAGCAGTACAGACCATTATGTAATCCAGGGATGGTACATCAACGCCTCTCTAGTCAACGGAATCACCATTGCAAACACGAACGCCTATTTCACGATAGAGAGCGTCAGCGTGTATGCTGGAATCCGAGGGATCTTCCTCACCAACGCGACCCACTGTCTGATCACAAATTCTGATATTGAATGGAGTCAAGTCGCAGTGCTATTGGAGTCCTCCTCAAACAAATACCATCTCAAACGATCTCGTTATTCACACCACCCAAGGGATTGTTGCGAACAATTCTAAAGTGATCACCATTTTGGACAATACAGTCTCATTCCAGAACGACGTTGACAAAGCGGTCTTGAGCCATTACGTCTCCGGCCTAACTCCCGGGACAGCATACTCGTTCAAGGTAGAAGCAGTCGACTGGTCGGGCAACCCAAGCACCACGGGACCCACTCTCGCGTTCAGAACAGTATCGAACGGTGCACCTGCCGTTGCAATGTGGATACGGTACTGCTACCTTTTCGTAATTCCTGTGGCGGCGATCCGAGGCATAGCTGCTGCGATCATCTTTCGCCGAAGAAGGAAGGAAATGGGACACGTAGAGAAACCGCTGTTGTCGGGTTAATTCTTGGCCCACTTCTCCAGTTTCTTCTGAAGAGCATTTCTGGATCGATACCAAGCCAAATAGACTACTCCAACCGCGACTGCTGCAGCCGCCCCGCCATACGCGATCAGCCACCAGTTGAACTGGCGAATGATGTCATATTCGAGCTGAACTCCAACATTTGGACTCGAACCCGAGCAGGTTGTGTCGTAAGAAAAGTCAAGCAAGTATCTGTTTGATTGTATAGGAAAGGAATAGCCCGTCGGGTTCGCAGTGAAGTTGAACGAGTTTGAAGCTGACAGAGTAGATTCCTTCAATTCATACACCGTACCAAGGCCTCCCTCGGTCAATATCGAGAAACTCACTAGTTGAATCAATTGGCTAGGCCCGGTCAAATTGAAGGAGCCTTGGATCTTATCGCCAGAATCAAGACTGACGGGTATTCTTCCGATACTAGCCCCACTGCAAAAGGCTAGGTAGAAAGATAAACGCACAGGGGTTGCGGACGCTTCCTGAGGCGCGAACATGGTCGCTAGGATCAATAGAAGAACGACTCTGCTCGCCCGCATCGACTTTCGTATTCCATGCTGCGCAACTGACTTATCAGCGATACTCTAGCGACACTCAGAGAACCCTTGAGTACCCGATTCCGGGCTCTACACGTTCGTCGACCTTCAGGCGTAATCAGCTGACTGGCTGCTTCAGATACCTTTAGGCCGAGGTTTGCCGCGATTAGGAGCCATCGTAAGTTGGAATTCGATACGTCCGGTCCGGACATATCAGACACATACTTGGGATCTGATGAACAGATGGGAGACTGTTACCTCTAGGCCGTGTCGATGATAAACTCAACCTTTTTGTTCCCCACAAACGTCGGACCGTCTAGAATATGACGATGCCCTCAGCTACCATTATCATCCCGGTATGGAACGGCGAGAACGGGCTACAGAACTGCCTCAATTCTGTCATGAAGCAAGACTTCGAGTCTTCAGAGGTCATCGTCATAGATGATGGAAGCACAGATCGGTCTCTCGAAATCGTCAAGACGACAATGGCCGAAGATCCACACATCAGGATTCTGACTCATCCTAAGAACCAGGGTCTCGGAAAGACGCTGAACGAGGGCATAAAGACCGCGAGTGGAGAATTCGTCTTCATCGTTCATCAAGACTGCGAAATCGTCGATAGCAATTTTCTCAGCAAATCTGTAGCCGCACTAGACCAGAATCCGGCAATTGCTGCGGTTACCGGTCGACGCCTGTATCAAGTCAACCGACTCTGCGACAAAGAGAAACTGTTCATGGTCGCGAACGGTCACCTCGCGGAAATCGACCACGAAGAGGCTGTTATGGAAGATCTGACATTCACCGAGCACAAATGCGACCTGTTCCGGAAGAAACTGGTTGAGAGTGTAGGAGGATTTTCTGATAGCAAGTTCCGGAGTTCGGGAGAAGATCAAGTCCTGAGCAGCCGGCTCCGGACTTCGGGGTACCGACTCGTAAGGCTTGGATCAATAAGTTACAAGCTAGGGTTCGGCAACAAAGAATCTAGTTTCCGAGGAATCTTTGAGAAAATATATCGCTATGGAAAGACTCAGGCAGGGGTCCTTTTCTCAGAACGCTCTTCCGCTCTCAAAGGCATCTCACAAAGCAAGGCGTTGTCGGAAAGGGCCATGAATAGACTGCAAATGGTCCTAGCGGCAACCGCTATAGTTGTTGGAGGCGCCCTTTCACTTGTCTCTCCATATTTCCTCGTCTTACCTCTCGTCACGGTTGTTATTCGGCTCCTGACTTACGGTAGCAGACTTCGTAAGATCCGTGGCCGGGTAAGATTCGCTTTTCTCGGACCCTTGTTGGATGTGTTCTATTCTGTTGGATTTCTTGAAGGAGTGGTGGCTTCGGCCGTTGGAAAGCGACTATGACCATCACCGTCCCATCGTATCTCGTCACTCTGCCAGCCAGGAATGAGGAGACTC
>Ga0207646_10006606_pt1 | contig 11971 bp, 10 predicted proteins | sample KBSK5502metaG_FD_184343 | JGI IMG/M metagenome (GOLD analysis project Ga0207646, IMG submission 184343) | Corn, switchgrass and miscanthus rhizosphere microbial communities from Kellogg Biological Station, Michigan, USA - KBS K5-50-2 metaG... | ecosystem: Host-associated > Plants > Roots >...
CTCGCGACTCTTGCTCACGTCCTTCGCGCCAGGGGAGAAGAGCAGCACGCCGGTGTTGTGCCCTCTTTCTCACAGCTGTGAAAAAGAGGGCACTATTTGTCTGGCCGTGGGAAAGGTGGCGGTTGTCGCTGCTTTCAGCACTGATCCGTCGGGGGGACCGGCCGAGGCGCGGTGCCTGGCCCGCCCGTCAGGGAGGTGTGTGACTCTATGCGCTCTCACGCTCGTTTGCTCGCGCTCGTGGTACTCGCGTCCGCCGTGCTGGCTATGCTCGCCGGCTGTGGCTCCTCGTCGCCGGCGCAAGGTCCGGCGAAGCCACTCCTCACCAAAGATGCTAATGGGACGCCGATCGTCATTCCCTCGGCCACGCCCCAGCACATTGTCTCGCTGACGCCCGCCGACAGCGAGATGCTTGCCGCGGTCGGCGCCACTTCACACGTCGACGCGGTAGACTTTTACACGGATTACCCGGCCGCGATGGCGGCCAAGACCAAGATCTCGGACGGCAAGAGCCTGCACGTGAATATCGAGCAGATCGTGGCGCTGAAGCCCGATTTGGTCTTGAGCTATGGCGGAGAGACGGCGCAGGACGACCAGAAGCTGATGGCCGTCCATATTCCCGTCGTGGATCTGCCGATCCAGGGACTCGCGGGCACATTGACTGAGATTCGCCTGGTCGGCCAGCTCACGCACCTGGAAAGCAACGCCAACACGCTCGTAGACGCGCTGCAGATACGTGTAGACGCCGTGAAGGCGAAGGTCTCGCACGCGGCCCAGGTGACGGTCTATATGGAGTCGGATGATACGGTGCCGACCAAGCCGTATGCCGCCGGCGGGGGCACGTTCGACAATGACCTGATCACGCTGGCCGGCGGGACGAACATCTTCGCCGCCAACAGCACCAACAGCGGCTTTCCGCAGGTGAGTGCCGAGAGCATCATCGCCGCCAATCCGCAGGCAATCGTGCTGACCGAGGACCCGCAGTACGGCGGGAACCCGGAACTGGTGTACACGCGCACCGGCTGGGGCGTGATCTCGGCGGTGCAGAATAAGCGTGTCTACGAGCTTGAGCCAAGCTATTCGCAGCGGCCGGGACCGCGGCTGGTGGACGGCCTGGAGAAGCTGGCTCACATGCTCCACCCTGATCTCGCCTAGTCGGGATGCGCGGCGCCGGTGGGCTTGAGTGCCTCGGCACTCCCTGGCGATGGACGCACGCGGGCAGCGGGAGGCGGCGCCAGGCGTGCCGGCCCGCGCGAGAAAGGCAGGCGACGGTGGCTGAGCTTGCGCGCCAACGTGAACCAGCGGTCACGGCCCGCCAGAGCGGGCTGCGCGAGCGCGGCGTTGGCGGCGACGTGGCAGCACCCGCCAGCAGGCGCTCCATCGTGCGCCTGCGCTCCGCCGCGCTGCCACTGCTTGCGGCGGGGCTGCTGGTCTCGGTGGTCCTCGCCACCGCCGCGGGCGCTGTCGCCATCTCGCCGCTTCACACCGCGCTTGTGCTGCTCAATGCCACGCACCTGTTCCACTTCCCGCGCGCGTGGGCTGCCAGCGACGAGGTGATCTTGCTTCAGCTGCGGCTGCCACGCGTCGCGGGGGCGGTGGTGGTGGGCGCGGCGCTTGGCATGGCAGGAACGCTGTTCCAGGGGCTGCTGCGCAACCCCCTGGCTGATCCGCTCTTGTTGGGCACATCCTCGGGCGCGGCGCTGGGCGCGACGATTGGCTTCATTCTGCCTGCCGAGGTGACGATCACCTGGCTGGGCTTCGGCTTGGTAGCGGCGCTGGCCTTCGCCGGCTCGCTGCTAGCGGTGGCGCTGGTGTATTGGCTGGCGACGCATCGGGGGCAGACGCCAGTGGTGACGCTGCTGCTCGCCGGCGTCGCGGTGAGCGCGATGCTCACCGCCGCGCAGACACTCCTCATCACGCTGAACGACCGCCTGGGGCTGCGCATTACCGCGCTGTATCTCTGGATCGTTGGCGGCATCAACGTCCAATCGTGGACGCAGGTGGCATTCGTATGCGCGCTCGTGCTGCTCGGCGCGGTGGGGGCCGTCGCGCTGGCGCCCGTACTGGACGCGTTCGCGCTCGGCGAGGAGATGGCAGCGCACATCGGGCTGCGGGTCGAGCGCGCCAAGCTCGCCATCGTGGCGCTGGCCGCGCTGTTCGTCGCCGCCGCCGTTTCGATCTCAGGTCTCGTCGGCTTCGTCGGCCTGATCGCCCCTCATCTGTGCCGCATCACGTTGGGGCCGCGGCACCGCCTGCTCATCCCCGCCAGCGCACTCACGGGCGCGATCTTCGTCGTGCTCGCCGACCTCGGCGCACGCACCATCACCGCGCCGACGGAGCTGCCGCTCGGGGTGCTCACGGCACTCGTCGGCGGACCGTTCTTCCTCGTGCTGCTGAGGCGTGCTGGGAGGCAGTACCGATGGTAACGACCTCCGATACCAGACAGGCGCCCGCAGATGCGACGGACGGAGCGCTGTGCCTGCAGCACGTCAGCTTCGCCTATCGCCGCGACCTCGTGGTGCGCGACGTCTCGCTGCGCGTCGCGCGTGGCGAGATGGTCGGCCTGCTTGGGCCCAACGGCGCAGGCAAGTCCACCGTCCTGCGGCTGGCGTCGGGGATCCTGCGCCCTGCGCGTGGCGAGATCTCCCTCGGCAACGCGGACCTGCGGACGCTGCCGCGCAATGAGGTGGCGCGGCGCGTGGCGGTCGTGCCGCAGGAGTTCACCGTGCAATTCGCGTACACGGTGCGGCAGATCGTCGAGCTCGGCCGCATGCCTCATATGGGTGCCTGGGGCATTAGCCGCGCGAGCGATCGTGTGGCGATCGCCGAGGCGCTGGCGGCGACAGAGACGGCGGATTTGGCGGACCGTGTCTTCAACGAGTTGAGCGGGGGCGAGCGGCAGCGCGTGCTGATCGCACTGGCGGTGGCGCAGGACGCGGCCCTCTTTCTGCTCGACGAGCCAACCGCGCACCTGGACATCAAGCATCAGATCGAGGTGCTGGAGCTCATGCGTCGACTCAACTGCGAGCGCGGCATCACAGTGATCGCGGCCCTGCATGATCTGAACCTCGCCGCCCGCTACTTTCCCCGGCTGATCCTCTTCCGCACGAAGATGCTGGCGGACGGGCCACCCGCGCAGGTATTGGACGCCGCACTGCTCACGCAGGTCTACGAGACACCCGTGCAGGTCGGTATCTTGCGCGGGGAGGAGCATCTGAGCGTGCTGCCGCCGGGCCGCGTCCGGCGTGACGACCAGCCTGCGCCAGCAGCGTCTGCGGAGTCGGCGGTGCATGTGCTGGCCGGCGGCGGGTCGGGCGAGCTGTTGATGCGCGCGCTGGCCGATGCCGGCATTGCCTTCACCGCGGGCCCGCTCAACGCCGGCGACAGCGACTGTGCCCTGGCGGGCCGGCTCGCGCGGCTCTGCATCGTCGAGCCGCCGTTTGCGCCGGTCTCTGCCCAGGGGCTGCTGGCGGCGCGCGAGCGCATGGAGGCAGCGGACGCGATCGTCGTGTGCCCAATGCCGCTCGGCCCTGGCAATCGAGACCTGTTGCAGGCCGCTCTGGACGCGTGCCGAGCGGGGCGCACAGTGATCTTGCTGGAGCCGGCGTTGCGGCTCGCGCAAGAGCCGGGAGCGGACGGCGCCGACGCGGCGACGAGTGAAAGCGCGCTAGCGCCGTCGGTACGCGAAGCGATCGGCGCACGCGACTTCTCCGGGCGCGGCCAGGAGTTGTATGCGGCGCTCCAGGCCTCGGGCGCCCGCTGGGCGGCATCGCCTGCGGAGGTGGTGGAGGGTGTGGGCCTCACACCGGCGAAAAAGGTGTGACCGTGCCGCCTGCGGCATGTAACCATGGACTGAGTGGTCCATCCGGAACAGTCACACGACCGAGGGGAAGGAGCGTGATTCCAGGCTGGCGGCATTGGATCCCAGTGACGATCGCGGGAATGTGGCGGCCGTGCTGGTGGTATACTGGCCGCGCCTGTGAGCGATGACGTCACGGTCAACGTATCTATGCGCGTTCAGAGACTTGCGAAGTCGATCAAGTCCGTGGAATCCACAGCAAATGATGACACCCATTCTCGCCACGAAACTGTATATACCCCCACCCCGGCCCAACGTTGTCAGCCGCCCCCGCCTGTTCGAGCGGCTACACCGGGGGCTGCATCGCAAGCTGACCTTGATCTCAGCCCCCGCTGGCTTTGGCAAAACCACACTGATCAGCGCCTGGGTAAAGGGACTCGATCGGCCGGCTGCCTGGCTGTCGCTCGACGCAGGGGAGAACGACCCCATACGCTTTCTGGCCTACCTGATCGCTGCATTGCAGACGATTGCGGCCCGTATCGGCGAAGGGGTGTTGGAAGCTCTCCAAACGCCTCAGCCACCGCCAACTGAAGCGCTGCTGACGGTCCTGCTCAATGAGATCAGCACGCTCCCGGACCAGCTCGTGCTCGTTCTCGACGACTACCACGTGCTCGATGCTACGCCGACTGACCTTGCTCTCACCTATCTCGTCGAGCACCTGCCGCCGCAGTTGCACCTGGTCATCGCCACTCGCGAAGATCCGCGTCTCCCCCTGGCTCGGCTACGTGCCCGGGGCCAATTGACTGAGCTGCGGGGCGCCGACTTGCGCTTTACCGTCTCCGAAGCCGCCGCATTTCTCAACCAGGTGATGGGTCTCACCCTCTCAGACCAGGACATCGCCGCGCTGGAAACGCGCACCGAAGGCTGGATTGCCGGCCTGCAATTAGCCGCGCTTTCCCTGCAAGGGCACCAGGATGCCTCCATGTTCATCCGCGAATTCGCCGGAGGCCATCGGTACATCGTGGACTACCTAGTAGACGAAGTTCTAGCGCGTCAGTCCGACCCTGTCCGCAGCTTCTTACTTCAGACCGCCATTCTCGACCGGTTGAGTGGCCCGCTCTGCGATGCCGTCACCGGCCAGGAGGAAGGCGCCGCGCGCTTGGCGGCTCTGGAGCGCAGCAACTTCTTTGTCGTGCCGCTGGATGACCAGCGCCACTGGTACCGCTATCACCACCTCTTTGCCGATGTGCTCCATGCGCATTTGCTGGTGGAGCAGCCCGGGCAGGTCGCGACGCTGCATCGGCGCGCGAGCGTGTGGCACGAGCAGCACGGTTCGGCGGCCGATGCGATTCGCCACGCGCTGGCTGCCGAGGATTTCGCGCGCGCGGCGGATCTGATCGAGCTGGCAGTGCCGGCCATGCGCCAGAGTCGACAGGATGCCATGCTGCTGGGCTGGCTCAAGACGCTCCCCGACGAGCTGGTTCACCTCAGGCCCGTGCTCAGCGTTGGCTATGCCTGGGCGCTATTGGGTGGCGGCGAGCTCGAAGCCGCGCTTGTGCGACTGCGGGATGCTGAACGATGGCTGAACACGACGGCAGACACGAGTGAGCTGGCGCTCGCCCGATCGGCTGCGATGGTCGTCGTGAATGAAGAAGAATTTCGCCGTCTCCCGGGTGTGATCGCCGTGTACCGTGCCGCACATGCTCAGGCGCTGGGCAACGTGCCCGACACCGTGAAATATGCCCGGCAGGTGCTCGAACTCTTACCTGAGGACGAGCATCTCGGGCGCGGAGCGGCAGCGGCGCTCCTGGGACTCGCATCGTGGGCTAGCGGGGATCTCGAGGCAGCATACCGGATGTTTGCCGATGGCATGGCGAGTGTGCGAAGGGCCGGGAACATCTCTGACGCCATCAGTGGCACAATCGCCCTGGCTGATATACGGATTGCGCAAGGTCGTCTCTACGAAGCAATGCGTATCTACGAGCGCTCGCTGCAGCTGGCAACGGAGCAAGGCGAGCCGGTCCTGCAGGGCACGGCAGACCTGTATTTGGGCATGAGCGAGCTACACCGTGAGCATGGCGATCTGCCTGCTGCCACGCAATACCTGCTGAGAAGCAAGGAGCTGGGCGAGCGCACCGGGTTCCCGCCAAACCGGCCTCGCTGGTGCGTTGCGATGGCGCGCATACTGGAGGCCCAAGGAGATCTGGATGGCGCTCTCGACCTGCTCCACGAGGCAGAGCGCCTGTATAGGAGAGACTTCTTCCCCAATGTGCGTCCTGTCGCGACGCTCTTGACACGAGTGCGTGTCGCGCAGGGGAGGTTGGGTGAAGCTCTTGGCTGGGCGCGCGAGCAGAGCTTGTCGGTTGAAGACGACTTGAGCTACCTGCGCGAGTTCGAGCATATCACCCTGGCCCGGGTGCTCGTGGCTCAGTACAAGGGCGACCGTGCAGGGCGCACCATGCGTGAGGCACTGGGACTCCTCGAGCGCCTCCTGCAAGCGGCGGAAGCCGGTGAGCGGACGGGAAGTGTCCTCGCAATCCTGGTAGTGCAGGCGCTCGCCCACCAGACGGCTGGCGACATCTCCGCTGCGCTTGTGTCGCTGGAACGCGCCCTGACGCTGGCCGAGCCGGAGGGCTACGTCCGCCTGTTTGTGGATGAAGGCCCACCCATGGCGGCCTCGCTGGAAGCGGCCGCGAAGTACGGAATCGCCCCGAACTACGTCCGCCAGCTGTTGACGGGTTTTGCCACGGCTGAGGACACACCGCCCGCCACTCAGGGCCTGATCGAGCCATTGAGCGAACGTGAGCTCGACGTGCTGCGGCTGCTCGGAACCGACCTGGACGGCCCGGACATCGCCCGTGAGCTCATGGTGTCATTGAACACCATGCGCACCCACACCAAGAACATTTACAGCAAGCTCGGAGTGAACACTCGCCGGGCGGCGGTTCGCCGGGCCGAGGAACTCGAGTTGTTGTTGCGAACTCGTGCACACCAACCCCAGCCCGGCAGTGACCACGGGGCGTAGGTGCACGGCACCGCCAGCTACCAGCACTACTCGGCGCTGGACCTCCTCACAGGCGTCTGCACCGCGGCGCAGCGTGGCCTGCCTATTCCTCTTTGCATCCGGCGACCGCCCACGCCGCAACCCGGTGCACGGGCCCCTCACTGGCTGGGTCGTCGACCCACCGCACGCCCGGGCTCTCTCCCTCGCTCCCTCACCTCCTCCCGATCGCCAAATCACCACATCAATCACCACATGTGGCGATGTGTCCTCACCATATCCCCTTCTATCCTGTGATCAGACCAACAAACGTTGGCAACGCCGGCGGAGATCCATCCATGTGAGCAACACGCGAAAGGAACACAATGAGTGCAACACATGCATCGACCGACGATCATCACAAGCCCGGACGCTGCGAAATCCGCCTCAAGGGGCACCTTGATGCCCGATGGGCCGCCTGGTTTGATGGGATGAGCCTCAGCCGCGAGAGCGACGGCACCACCATCCTCCATGGCCCGGTAACCGATCAGGCCGCGCTGCATGGCTTGCTGCGGAAAGTGCGTGACGTCGGCCTGCCGCTGGTCTCGGTCATTCACGTCGAACCCGACCAGCCCGACGCGTCCACTATCGAGCCTCGCTAGGTCCTCTAGCTACTCTCCAACTCTCGCTAGGTCCTCTAGCTACTCTCCAACTCACGAAAGGAAACCGACATGACAACCGCCGTTCAAACCACTGCAACGAGACGAGTCACCATAACCACACAGAGGAAGACCGCGCTTGCCGCGGGCGCGCTCTACCTGCTCACCTTTGTCTCGATCCCGACCCTCGCTCTCTACGGTTCGGCTCACAATCCGAATTTCATCGTCGGCCCTGGCCCGGACACTGGCATCTTCTTCGGCGGCATCCTGGAGGTGATCGTGGCCCTCGCCAGCTTCGGCACCGCCGTCGCGCTGTACCCGGTGCTCAAGCGGCAGAACGAAGGGGTCGCGCTGGGCTTCGTCGGCTCCCGAGTCCTGGAAGCCGGCACCATCTTCGCCGGCGTCGCGTGCCTCGTGTCGCTCGTAAGCTTGCGGCAGGCGGGAGCCGGACCAGACGCGTTGGTCACCGGGCATGCGCTGGTCGCCATGTATGACCAGACGTTCCTCCTCGGGCAAAGCTTCCTTCCGGCCGTGAACGCCCTGTTGCTCGGCTCCCTGCTGTACCAGTCGCGCCTGGTGCCGCGTGCTCTTCCCCTGCTCGGACTCATCGGAGCGCCCCTGCTCGTCGCTGGCGACATCGCGGTGCTGTTCGGTCTTCTCGACAGAACTGCCACTCCGGTGTTGCTCCTCGCTCTCCCGATCGCGCTATGGGAGTTTTCGCTGGGCGTCTGGCTGGTCGTCAAAGGCTTCAACGTATCGGCAAGCGTCTTGGCTTCGCCAAAGACCGCAACGCAGGAGCTCGTGAGCGCCGAATAGAGCGGCACCGCTCTGGCCCGTGGGAGGGCTTGCGGGAGGGCTGAAGGCCCTCCCTGCAACGCTCGCCACGTCGCGTCGGGCCCCGGGTGACGGGCTCAGTGAGTGGTCGCAAGCGTCTTGCTCACACGCCAGACGCCGAGGTATTCAGGCGGGGACATGACGACTGAACAGAACGACCAGCAAGCTGTCCGGCAGAGCCGATGGAGATTCTTCGATGTCCACGACATGAGTTACTTCCTGTTGGAGATGTCTCATTCTCGCAGGCCGTATAGGATGGACCGCTTAGCCGCGGCGGCGCTGTAGATGGAGGAGCACCACTGAGACGGCGATGATCGCCCCACCGAGGAGAGATTGAGCGGCAAGACGTTCGTGCAACAACGTGACGCTAAGACCAACCGCGATGACCGGCTCGAAGTACACGAAGGTCGCCGCGCGCGAGGCGGGGATCTGGGCCAACACTCCGTTGTACGCATAGAAAGCCGCGACGGAACAGACGAGCGCCAAGTAAAGCACCGCGAGCCACTGCGCGCCGGCAAGGCGTGCCACCTGTGTCCAGGACTGCGCCGGGGAACCGATCAGCGACAGCACGAGTAAACCCAGGGCCCCGCTCACCATCGTGCCGCTGGTCATCACCAACGGCGAGATCGTATGCATCCATCGCTTGCCGAGGTTCGAATACACAGCGAAGGCCACGGCATTACTTACCAGGCAGGCGCAGCCAAAGACGAAGCCCGCGCTCGTATCCAGGTGCAGCCCCTGCGGCAGCGCGATCAGCACCACGCCACAGCAGCCAAGCAACAAGCTGGCTACGGAAGTGCGCGTCAGGCGCTCTCTATCGAGGACTTGCGCGAGCGCAGCGGTGGCCAGCGGAACTAGGCCAACCACCAGAATCGATGCGACGCTAGCGCTGGTTTGTTGCAGGCCGGTGTATTGCAGCCAGAAGTAGATTGAGTACATGAGCTGACCGAGCATGCCCATGCGCAGCAGATCGCCGGCCGCTACCTCGCGCCGCCCGATGGCCCGCACAAGCGGCGGCAAGAACACGACGGAAGCAAGTCCGAAGCGCACCGTCGCCAGCACAGTCGGTGTCAGCACTGCCTGCCCGGCGGACGCGGCGTGGAGCACGATGCGTGCTGCAACGAACGAGCCGCCCCAGGCCGTCACGGCGAAGCTAAGGGGCAGATACACGACGGGCCACGGCGGCGCACTGGAGATCTGGGCGCGCAGCGACGATGGAGCTGTCATGCGCCTGCGTGCCTTCCCCGACCGCTGCTGGCGGCATCCCGCATCCTGCCACTACCCCCCGATGTGCGACATCTCCACCTTGCGCAGTCGCGTCGTGTCCAGCGTGCGCAGCTCCGAGTAGCGGTCGCGCCGTCGCGTCCAGACGCCGCGCACGGCGGCTGCGATCTCGTCGTCGGGAGTGCCGTCGCGCAGCGGTGTGCGCAGGTCATAGCCACTCGTGCCAAATAGGCAGGTGTATAGCTTGCCCTCCGAGGAGAGACGGGCACGCGTGCAATCACCACAGAACGGCTGGCTCACTGACGAGATGACGCCGATCTCACCACCACCATCCAGGTAGCGATAGCGCTGCGCCACTTCGCCGCGGTAGGAAGGCTCGACTGGCTCCAGCGGCAGCACGGCGCTGACGCGCGCCACAATCTCGGCTGCCGGCACGACATCATCCAGCCGCCAGCCATTGGTGGTGCCGACATCCATGTACTCGATAAAGCGGAGAGTGGCGCCGCTGCCATGGAAGTGGCGCGCCATGTTCTCGATGCTCGTGTCGTTGACTCCGCGCTGCACCACCATGTTGATCTTGATGGGTGCCAGCCCGACCGTGCGCGCCGCCTCGATGCCCTCCAAAACGCGCGCGACCGGGAACTCAACATCATTCATGGCTTTGAAGACGGCATCATCCAGCGAGTCCAGACTGACGGTGACGCGCCGCAAGCCGGCATCTTTCAGCGCCTGTGCCTTTTTCGCGAGCAGGGAGCCGTTGGTGGTAAGCGTCAGATCGCGCACGCCATCCAGCGCGGCCAGCATGGCGACCAGACGCTCGAGGTCGCGCCGCACCAGTGGCTCACCGCCGGTGATGCGAATCTTCTCCACGCCTGCGTCGACAAAAATGCGGGCCAGCCGCGCAATCTCTTCGAAGCTGAGCAGCAGCCGGGCGGGCAGAAACTCGAAGTCACGGCCGAAAACTTCCTTCGGCATGCAGTAGGTGCAGCGGAAGTTGCAGCGATCCGTCACCGAGATCCGCATATCGCGCAGCGGCCGCTGGAGCGTGTCTTTGACCGGCACCGACATCCCGTACACCTTTCTCGTCTCGCGGAGCGCTCGCCCACTAGCCGATCGTTTGCCCTGGCTTGATGTCCGCCACCTCGACCGTTCCCAACCCCAGCGCCCCCAGCTCCTCACGCAGCGCCGCGGGAGTGCCGTTCAGGCTAGGAAAGGTGCCGTAATGGCCTGGGATCACGGCGGGCACGTTGAGCAGCTGTGTGGCGCAGGCCGCCTCGTGCGGCCCCATCGTGTAGAAGTCGCCGATGGGGAGGATCGCGACCTGTGGCTGATACAACTGGCAAATCAGCCGCATATCGCCGAAGACGTTCGTGTCGCCCGCCGCATAGAAGCTCAAGCCATTCGGGAAGCGCAGCACGTAGCCGGTCGCCTCGCCTGCATAGAGCAACCTGTCGCCTTCAAGGACGCTGCAGGTGTGGTCCGCATGCACCATCGTGACCTTCACCCACCCAAGATCGACGGTGCCGCCCTTGTTCATGGCGACAGTATGCTGGACGCCACTGCGCTCCAGCCAGTTGGACAGCTCGAAGTTGCCGAAAACGTGCTCGGGCTGAGACTCCTGAGCCACCGCGACGGCGTTGGCGGTATGATCCGAGTGGCCGTGGGTGATCAGCAATGCGTCGAGCTTGCCGATGTGCTTCTGGTTCTCCGGGCAGGCCGGATTATCCTGTACCCAGGCGTCCACCAGCATGATTTTGCCGTCGGGCGAGCGTAGCTTGAAGGTGCCGTGACCCAACCAGGTGACCTGTGCTCCACGCAGATCCATCGCGTAGTCCTCCTCGGCGGCATCGCCGAAAGCTGTGGTCAACATTGCTCCCCCACGAGAGCGGGAATCCGCACTCCTCATGGTAGCACGTGGGAGCCGTGGTGTTACAGGTGTGCGCTTGACTTCTGCCACAGAGACGCAGGAAGATAGGTCAAGGCGTGCGGCCGGTCTGGAGCGAGTGAGGGGACGTGGCAACGAATCTGAGCCTGGTCATCTCCTTGCTCTTTGGCATTGGCCAGATCGCCGGCGGGGGCGCGGTCGTCTGGTGGCTGCTCGCGCGACGACGCGTCGGCGAGCCGCGTACGTTCGTGCTCTTGCTGATCGCGTCCTGGTTCATATGCAGCGGAATCGCCGAGCTATTCGTCTCCGGGATGGAGATTGCGCATCAGGTAAGTGGACAGCCGCCCGTGCACGCGGTCGACACGTGGCGTGGGCGCGCCGATGCGGCGCTGTTGCTCGTCACGCTGGCGCTGGTAGCGGCGCTGCCCGCTTATCTGGCGGTGCGACGGCTCTTTGCCGATAGAGGGTGACGGTGGGGGTAGTGGTATTTCGTCTCGTAGCGGCCGATATCGATGGCACTCTGCTCGGTCCAGGCGGAGACATCGGGCCGCGGACGTACGGCGTCGTAGAGGAGCTGCGGGCGGCGGGAGCGG
>Ga0207646_10006607_pt1 | contig 11971 bp, 9 predicted proteins | sample KBSK5502metaG_FD_184343 | JGI IMG/M metagenome (GOLD analysis project Ga0207646, IMG submission 184343) | Corn, switchgrass and miscanthus rhizosphere microbial communities from Kellogg Biological Station, Michigan, USA - KBS K5-50-2 metaG... | ecosystem: Host-associated > Plants > Roots >...
GGTGTCAGTGGCGCCGAGGTCACCCGCCGCGTGGGGGAGGCCCTGGAGCTGGTCAGCCTCCCCGGTTACGGCAAGCGCCGGACCGCGCAGCTCTCCGGGGGGCAGCAGCAGCGGGTCGCCCTCGCGCGCGCGCTCGTCAACCACCCGCAGGTCCTTCTCCTGGACGAGCCGCTCGGCGCGCTCGACTTGAAGCTCCGCAAGCAGATGCAGCTGGAGCTCAAGCGCATCCAGGACGAGGTGGGGATCACATTCATCTTCGTCACGCACGACCAGGAAGAGGCGATGACCATCTCCGACCGGATCGCCGTCATGAACAAGGGCCGGATCGAGCAGCTCGGCCGCCCCGAAGAGGTCTACGAGCAACCGGCGACGCAGTTCGTCGCCGAGTTCCTGGGCGCGTCGAACCTGATCGACGGCGTCTCCCGCGGTGTGCGGGACGGGTGGGGAGTGGTCGAGCTGGCGGGCGGCGAGTCGATCCGGATCCCAACCTCCGCCTCGACCACGGCCGGCGGCGCGGTCCGGGTGGGAGTGAGGCCGGAGAAGCTGCACATCCGAAGCGACGGCGCGGACGCGCAGGCCGACGACAACACGATCCCCGCCACGCTGCGGAGCGCGGTCTTCGTGGGCGTGAGCTACCAGTACTTCTTCGACGCGGGCGGCGGGCGGCAGGTGTCCGTCTTCGACCGCAACGCCGGGCGCGGCGCGATCGCGACGCCCGGCGACAGGGTGCGCCTGGCCTGGCGTCCCGAGCACACATTCGTGATCCCGGTGGAGGGTGCGGCCCGACCGAAACCGGATGCAGCAGACGGGTCAGGAGAGGACGCATGACACGAGACCGAGACCTGCCGGAATCCCTGGACGCAGCGTGGCTTCGCGGACTGACGCAGACCCGTATCACGCGGCGCACCGCCCTCGCGGGCGCGGGGGCCCTGAGCCTCAGCGCGTTTCTCGCCGCCTGCGGCATCGGTGGCACCCAGCAGAATGCCGTCTCGCACCAGAACTGGGTCTGGGACAAGGCGACCAAGGCCGGCACGCTCGACTTTGCGAACTGGCCGCTCTACATCGACACCGCGGAGGACTCGGCCGGCAACACGACGTACCCGTCGCTGGTGGAGTTCACCAAGCAGACCGGAATCAAGGTCAACTACTCCGAGCCGATCCAGGACAACGCCGAGTTCTTCGCCAAGATCGCGCCGCAGCTGCAGGCGGGCTCAGCGATCGGCTACGACATCATCGTCGTCACCAACGGCATCCAGCTGACGAACCTGATGGCCAAGCACTGGCTGACCGAGCTCGACCCCACCAAGCTCTCGAACTTCTTTCAGAACGGCTCCAAGCGCGTGCTCAATCGCTCTTTCGACGCGGGCAACCGGTTCACGATCCCCTGGCAGTCGGGCTTCACCGGCATCGCGTACAACACCAAGAAGATCAGCCGCGAGATCAACAGCTACAACGACCTCTACGACCCGGCTTTCAAAGGCAAGGTCGGTATGTTCACGAACACCCAGGACACCGGCAACCTGACGCTGCTCGGCATGGGCATCAAGCCCCAGAACTCCAAGCCGAGCGACTGGCAGAAGGCCGCCAACAAGCTGAAGGGCCTTCGCGACTCGGGGATCCTGCGCAAGTTCTACGACCAGAGCTACATCAAAGCTCTGAGCGCCGGTGACACCGTCATCAGCATGGCCTGGTCCGGGGACGTCTATCAGGCCAACCTCTCGGCGGAGAACACCGACCTGAAGTTCCTGCTCCCGAAGGAGGGCGGCGTCATCTGGACCGACAACATGTGCATCCCTCTCGGGGCGGCGCATCCGCTGGACGCGATCACCTACATGAACTACGTGTACGACCCCAAGGTCGCCGCCCAGCTCGCCGAGGCCATCAACTACATCACCCCGGTTTCGACCGCGAAGGCGGTGGTGGAGCAGGACGCCGCGGCGGCGCCTGACGCCGCCACGCGAGACTCGCTGCAAGCCACCGCCAACAGCTCCGCGGTGTTCCCGTCGGACGCCGACCTCGCCAACACGTCCTACTACCGGGAGCTCAACCCGACCGAGTCGACGCAGTGGAACGACATCTTCAACGCCGTGATCCTCAGCTGACCTCCTGATGGCCGTAGCGGGCCGCATCGCGGTCAGGCGACCGGCGCTCGCCATGCGCCTCGGGCGAGCGCTGGCGCCTTACCTCCTGGTGCTCCCCGGCAGCACCTGGCTCATCCTCTTCTTCCTCTTCCCGCTGCTGACCCTGGCCATCACCTCGCTGATGTCGGGCGACTTCGTGTCCGGTTTCCAGCTCACCTGGAACTTCGGCAACTACACGTACGGCCTGGCCCTGTACGCCACGCAGTACACGCACTCGGTCGAGTACGGCGTGTCCGCGACGCTCATCGCGTTCCTGTTCGCCTATCCGACCGCGTACTGGATCACGTTCCATGCGGGGCCCCGGAAGTCGGCCTACCTGCTGGTCCTGCTGCTGCCGTTCTTCGTCTCCTTCGTCCTGCGCACGCTGTCGTGGGAGACGTTGATGGGCGACGACGGCCCGCTGCTCGGACCGCTCAAGTCAGCGCACCTCATACCCTCTGACTTTCGCGTCCTTGCGACCCCGATCGCGGTCACGTTCGGCCTTGCCTACACCTTCTTCCCCTACATGCTGCTGCCCATCTACGCCTCGCTCGAGAAGATCGACAAGCGCCTGGTCGAGGCCGCCGAAGACCTCTACGCAAGCAGGTTCGAGGTGGTGCGGCGGGTCATCTTCCCGCTGTCGATCCCCGGCGTGTTCGCCGGCGTTCTTCTCACCGGCATCCCGACCACCGCGGATTTCGTCAACCAGACGCTGCTCGGCGGCGCAGGCACGACCATGATCGGCCGCGTCATCGAGCAGCAGTTCGAGGTCAGCGCCAACTACCCGCTGGCCTCGGCGCTCGCGTTCGTGTTCATGCTCGGCCTGCTGGCGATGCTTCTCGCCTATCAGAGGCTCTTCGGGACCGAGGAGCTGATGAGGGCGAGATGAGCGCGGCCGTCACCGCCCGCCGTCCCCGGTTCCGCGTCGGCTCCCTGGTGCTGCCGAGCTACGCGCACCTGGTCATCCTGTGGCTCTTCGCGCCGATCATCGTGATGGCGATCTTCGGCTTCAACGACACCCACGGCAAGTACAACTTCACGTGGGCGGGCTTCACCCTCAAGTGGTTCCTGCACCCGTTCGGCATCCCCACGCTGGTGTCGGCACTCACCAACTCGGTCGTGACCGCGCTGTCCGCGACCACGATCTCGACGGTTCTGGGGACGATGCTCGCGCTCGCGTCGCACCGCTATGACTATCGCGGCAGGACACTGATCGACGCCGTGCTCGTGATGAACATCGCCGCCTCCGAGGTGGTGGTCGGGTCCGCGCTGCTGACGCTGTTCGTCACCTACGGTGTCGGCCTCGGCTTCGTGACGATCGTGCTGGCCCAGGTGATGTTCTCGATCCCATTCGTCGCGATCACGGTGCGCGCGCGCCTGGCCGGCTTCGACCCAGCGCTCGAGGAGGCAGCGCAGGACCTTGGCGCGAGCCCGCTCCAGACCTTCTTCCTGGTCACGTTCCCGGTGATCTTCCCCGGCGTCCTCGCCGCCTTCCTGCTTGCACTTGCGATCTGTCTCGACGATTACGTGATCACGAGCTTCGTCGCCGGCAACACGCAGACGTTCCCCCTGTGGGTCTTCGGCGCCACCCGCGAGGGAGTGCCTCCGCAGGTCAACGTCATCGGCACCTTCATCTTCGGGTTCGGCGTGCTCCTGGCCGTCGGCGGCGCAACGTACCGGACCTGGCGCGAGCGGAAGCTGGCTCGCGAGAGCGCGATCGCAACCCGGGCCTGACGGCGGGCCGCCGCTAGCTGTCGCCGGAGCGGCCTTCCCGGGCCTCCACGTACAGCCGCCGGGTGTGCAGCAGGTTGCGGACCCGCAGCACGAGCTCTGAGCGGTCGACCGGCTTGGTCAGGAACTCGTCAGCGCCGAGGATCAAGGCGGCGTTGCGGGCGACGTGCGACTCGTCGCCGGTGAGCATGATCACGGGCAGGAAGCCGAGGCTTTCGCGCGCGCTGCGCAGCCTGCGCAGGACCTCCAGGCCGTCGTCGCCGGGCATGTGAAGGTCGAGGACGACCACGTCCGGTTGGAACTTCGCGAAGACCTCCTCGACCTGGCGCGAGTCGGTCAGGCTCTCGATCTCGTCGACCTCGCCATGGAGGAACGCCTTCAGCAGCTCCGTTTCGGTCTCGTCGTCGTCGACGACCAGGACCCGGGACATCAGGCCCGGGGAGACCCGATCGGCAGCGTGAAGTGGAAGTCCGAGCCCTCGCCGGGCTGGCTCTCGACCCATACCTTGCCGCCGCTCATCTCCACGATCTGCCTGGTGATGGCCAGGCCGAGCCCCGTGCCCAGGATCTTGTTGCCGGCCTTCTCGTAGCGCTCATAACGGCTGAACAGTCGCTCCTTGAACTCGGGGGCGATCCCGAGGCCGTGGTCGCGCACGCTCACCTCCACGACGCCGTCGCGGACCGCGCTGGTGACGGCGATGTCGCCGCCGTCAGGGGAGTACTTGATCGCGTTGCTCAGGAGGTTGGCCAGCACCTGGGCGATCCGGTCGGGATCGCACTGGACGGTGGGGGAGGACGCGTCGAAGTTGGCCGCGATGAAGTGGCGCTCGCTCGTCGCCCGGGCGCGGTTCACGGCATCCTGCAGCAGGTTGTTGATGGCGACAGGCTGCGGGTGCAGCACGAGCCGGCCCGCCTCGATGCGGTCGAGGTCGAGCATGTCGTTGATCATCCGGTTGAGGCGCTCCGACTCCTTGTTGATGTCGGTGGCGTAGCCCTTCGCCTCTTCGACGGAGACCTCCTCGTCGCGGATCATCTCGCTGAACCCAGAGATGCCGACGAGCGCGGTCCGGAACTCGTGGCTCACCAGGGAGACGAACTCGCTCTTCAGGCGGTTGAGGCGCTCGAGCCCGGCCAGGTGCGCTGCCGCGGCCTCGTTGGCGGCGTGCTCGGCGTCGTTGTCCTCGTACATGGCGAGGAAGTAGTCGATGCGGCCGCTCGCGCTGCGCACGGCGGTCGCGGTCCAGCGAAGCCAGACCTCGGAGTTGTCCGCCCGAAGGGCGTGGCTGTCCGACTCGACCGTGTCCACCTCTCCGTTCCACAGCGGCTGGAAGACCTGGAACACGCGCCCGAACTCATCGGGCTGCAGATACCTCGCGACCGGGGTGCCAATCATCTTCGCCGCGTCGGTGCGCAGCAGCGCCGCCATCCGCGGGTTGACGTCGATGATGTACATGTCCACACCGACGCGCGCGATACCCATCGGGGCGTGGTTCACGATCTGGTCGAGCAGCGAGTTGCGCCGCTCCAGGGCAAGCTCCGCCTTGTGGCTCTTGCCCAGCAGGTCGAGCGAGTCGCGGTGTGTCATGACCTGGTTGGCGACGAACAGGACGGCGATGCCGCCGGCCAGGACGCTCATGAACTGGTCGAGGGGAACGTTGGCCGCCGCCTGCTGGATCGCGAGGATCGCCGCCGCAAGCACCGCCGCCCAGGGAAGCGCGAGCTGCCACAGGTCGATGGGTCCCTCGACGATCGTCTCGCTCGGCGAGCGTGCGGGCCACAGCGGGGCGAGCGCAATCAGCAGGTAGCCGACAAACCAGCCCGAGTCGTAGACGCTGCCGATTGCGCCGTAGGAATCGCTGGCTGTGAGGTAGGCGAAGGCGCTGTCGGCCAGCGCGGTGCACGCCAGCCCGCCGAGCAGCAGCAGCATCCGGCCGACCTCGGGCTTGCGGGCCCTGCGCAGGGCGACCACGAGGACGGTGACGGTGATGATGTCGGCGATCGGGTAAGCGAGCGCGATCACCTGGCCCTCGAGCGACTGCGAAGAGGCAGCGTAGATGTTGCCCAGCCCGAGCCCCCACGCAATGAATAGGAACGAGAGGGCGACGATGGAGCCCGCAAGCACCGTCTCGCTGCGCGTGGCGAGGCGCGTCGGCGCCGAGGTGAAGGTCAGGACGCCGGCGATCGCGAACGGAACGGCGAGCAGGTAGCCCGCGTCGGCGAGCGAGGGGAACGGGACGTCCTGGCCGCTGAACACCTCGAAGTAGGTCCAGATGACCTCGCCGACCGCCCAGCTGAGGGCCGACACGGCGAAGAACGCCCAGGCGGCGCGCACCCTGCCCCGGTTGCGGACGGCCGCGAATGCGCAGCTGGCGGCCGCGATGAATGCCGCCACAGCCTCGCCGATGTCGTCGAAGGATGTCGTGGCCCTGTCGCCGAACCAGACGTTGGCCGTCCACAGGACGAAGACGAGCGACGCCACCCCGGCGAGGGCCGCCGCCGCGCCAAATGGCGCCCACCCCTCGATGCCCAGGCCCGTGACGATGAGCGGGCGTCGCTGAGGGCCCGAGAACACCGCAGCCTGCTGCACCCGTCGAGCGTAGGCCTGGCTACTCACACCCGATCCCCAATTCGGAAAAATTCCCGGTCCTCGTTAAGTGACTTCCGATTTCATTTAACATGGCGGGCAATTACTTGTAGCACGCCGTGAGGGTGTGGAACACGGCTTAAGGAGAGGGTCTGCGATCCCGGCGGACAAGACGGTGCAGAGGTCGGCGGGGGGAGGCGCCGAGCTGGAGGGAAGCGAGCCCGGCGCAGCCCCTGTCGAATCGCGGCCGCGTTCGCCGTCCTCCTCGCAGCCGTCGCGCTGGTTGGGTTACCGGCCCTGGTAGGGCTGGGCGTGATGCCCGGGTTGGTGGCCTGGGCAGCCGCGGGGACGGGCGGCCTGGTTGCCGTCGTGGGTGGGGTGAAGCTGGCCGCGGTGGCCTGGGGCCTGGTGTCGAGTCGATTCGACGTACCGGTGTCGCGGACCTCATCGGCCCCGATCGTCTAGCGCGTCCTCGGTTACCTGCGAACCCACGGCCGGCACGGCAAAGGAGGTGATAGTGAATGCGCAAGCTTTTCTTTGCCCTGCTCATGGTCGGAATGACCATGGCGGCGACGGTGCTCCAGGTCGCGGCCGATGGCCACGGCGGGTGCTGCTGATCCTTCCTTAAGGCTGTCAAGTGACGTCTGCCTTCCGTTAAGCTGGCCGCATGTCAGAGGTCCTTACACACCCCTCAGGTCCGAGCCGCCGACGCGGGCGCCGGCGGGGAGTGGAGGTCCGGCCGGGCAGCGTTAAGCAAGCACGCCAGGAAGCCGGGCTGAGCCTTGGCCAGGTCGCTCGCGCCGACATCAGCCGGACGGCGATCTACTTCGTCGAGACGGGCAAGGCCAAGCCGTCGATCGAGACGCTGCGCCTGATCGCTGAGCGGACCAACAAGCCCCTGGAGTTCTTTCTCGGCCAGGCCGGCGCCATCAACGTCGACCCCATCGCCGCCCTCTCCGAGATCGAGCGCCTGTTGGTCACGGGCAACCCGGCCGGCGCGGCCGACGCCGCCGAGCGTCTGGTCGCCGCGGGCACCGACGCGGCGATCGCGGCGCAGGCCCGGGTCCACCTTTCGCTGGCCCACATGCGGCTCGGCCACCAGGTCCGGGCTCGGAGCGAGGCGGCGACCGCGCGCGCTTACTTCGTGCAGGAAAAGGACGTGCAGATGGCGGCCCTGGCCATGGGTTACGAGGCGGGCGCGGCCAACAACATGCAGGATCCGAGCGGCCTGAGCCTGGCCGAGGAGGCCCTGGCCCTGTGCCGCACGCTGACGCCGGTCCCGAGCATGCTCGAGGCGCGGCTTCTGTTCATCCTCGGCCATGCCCATGGCCAGCGCCATGACTTTGCGAAGGCCGTCGAGGCGCTCGAGGAGTCCGTCGCCGTCGGCGCCACCATTCAGGACCTTCGCCAGCTTTCGCTGGTCTACTCCAACTTGAGCCTCAACTACCAGGAGATGGGCAAGTTCGCCCAGGCGGCCAAGTACTCGCACCGCGCCATGGCCATCCACGAGACCCTCCAGGACAAGCGCATGATCGCCATCAGCGAGAACAACCTCGCGCTGCTCCTCTACATGCAGGGCGACCTGGCAGGCGCCCTTCGCCACGCGGAGAGCTCGCTACGCCTATGCGAAGAGATCGGCTTGGAGGGCGGCAAGGCCCATAACCTGATGACGATGGCCGAGCTGCAGCTCGCCCGCTCCGACCACGAAGCCGCCATCAGGTATGCGACCGAGGCGCGAGACCTGGCTGAGCGCCTGGGGGAGACCCCGAACGTCGGCGAGGCGAGGATCTGGCTCGGCCGGATCTTTGAGGACCAGGGTGATTCGGAAGCCGCCGACGCCGAGTTCAGCGCCGCGTTCCAGCTTTTCGACCTCGTCGGCGTGCCCGAGCGCAAGACGAGGAACCGCGCGATCTATGCGGACATCCTCGAAGCCCGCGGCGACCTGGCCGGCGCCAACCGCCAGCTCAGGCTCGCCCTCGCCGCCTTGGGCACCAGCCGCGCCATGCTCGGAGAGCTCCGGACCTCGATCGCCTAGCGCCCGGTCCGGTTGGCCGGACTCAGTCAGGCGTTGTCCTTGCGAGTCATGGCGGCCCTGCGCTAAAACAAAGTCGAGGTCGCGCGGAGAGATGGCATGCCTGTAGTCCTGGTCGTCGACGACGGTGCCGCGAACCGTGACCTGATCGGCATGTACCTCGGGACCATCGACTGCGAGGTGCGCAAGGCGGCCGACGGCGCGACCGCCCTCGACATGATCGCCAGGGACCCGCCCGACCTGGTCCTGCTCGACGTGAGGATGCCCGGCATGGACGGCTACGAGGTGTGCCGGCGCATCAAAGCGATGCCGCGCGGCAAGCTGCTGCCGGTGGTGATGATCACCGGGCTCAGCCAGACGAGCCATCGCGTCGCCGCGCTCGAAGCCGGAGCCGACGACTTCATGACCAAGCCGGTGGAGAGCGCCGAGCTCACCGCCCGCGTGCGCTCAGCGCTTCGCTTGAAGGAGCTGTACAACACGCTCGACGGCGCCGAGCACGTCATCTTCTCGCTCGCCACCGCGGTCGAAGCCAAGGACTCGTTCACGGAGCAGCACACGCAGCGCGTGGGCGAGTCGGCGCGGCTGCTCGGCGTGCGACTCGGGCTTCCGGAGATCCAGCTGGACACGCTTTATCGCGGCGGCATCATCCATGACATCGGCAAGATCGGCGTCTCCGACTCGATCCTGCACAAACCGGGACCGCTCGATGCCATTGAGGTCCCGCAGATGCAGGCGCACGTCGCCATCGGCGAGAGCATCGTGAGGCCTCTCCGCTCGACGTCGGGGCTCCTGCCGATCATCCGCCACCACCACGAGCGGTTCGACGGCCACGGTTACCCGGACGGCCTGCGCGCACGCGAGATCCCTCGCGCGGCGAGGATCGTCTCGGTCTGCGACGCGTTCGACGCCCTGGTCAACGACCGCCCTTATCGCACGCGACGCTCGACGGAGGAGGCTCTGTCGGTGCTGCGCGACGGTGCAGGTACGCAATGGGACCCGGAGACCGTCGAGCTGCTGGCAAGCGAGCTGCCGGCGATCCAGCACCTGGGCGCGGCGTAAGGCGCGGGGGAGGCGGGCCTCCCCCGCGGGGCCCCCTCCTTCCACGAGCGACGTTGGGAGGCGCCTGGTAAGGAGGCGCTTGGGGACGGCCGGAATGAATCCGGCCTACAGCTCCACCTTCTTCTAGCCGGTGTTCTGCAATCCGGCAGCCACTCCGTTCACGCTCAGCTGGAAGACCCTCTCGGCGCGCGCGTGGTCGGCGCGCGAGGTCTTGCGGTCGCGCATCGCGCGCAATGCTCGCAGCTGCAGGTGCGAAAGCGCGTCGACGTACGGGTTGCGCAGCTCGATCGCCCAGGACAGCACCCGGCGGTCCTCCAGCAGTCGCGAGTGACCGGTCGCGGCGAGCACCCACTCCTTCGTCAGGTCGTATTCGCGCAGCACCATCTCCGCCAGGTCGCGCCTGTCGCCAAGCTCGAGGTACCGCTCCGCGATGCGGCGGTCGGTCTTGGCGAGGCTCATCTCCGCGTTGTCGAGCATCACGTTGAACAGGGGCCACTCCGCGTATGCCCGGCGAAGGTCTTCGACAGGCGCCTCGGAGAGCCCGCTTCCCATCCCGTACCAGCCAGGAAGGTTCAGGCGCATCTGGGACCAGGCGAAAACCCACGGGATCGCGCGCAGGTCCTCGAGCCGCCTGCCGGCGCCACGTCGCGCCGGCCGCGACGCCATGCGCATGCCGCTGAGCTCCTCGAGCGGACTGACCAGGAGAAACCACTCCTCGAACCCCGGCGCCTCGACCAGCGCGCGGTACGCCGCCCGTGATCTGCCATCGACCGCCGCCGCCAGCTTGCGAAACCGAGAGGCGGGATCCGCGCGCGATCCGCGGGGCGCCGAGGCCTCGAGCACGGCGGAGGTCACCTGCTCCAGGTGGCGGCGCGCGATCGCGCGGTTGCCGTAGCGGGCGAAGATCACCTCGCCCTGCTCGGTCACCTTGAAGTGTCCGGCGACTGAGCCAGGCGCCTGAGCGCGCACGGCGCGGTTGGCCGGCCCGCCGCCGCGGCCAAGCGCGCCGCCGCGGCCGTGGAACAGGGTCAGCCCGACCCGGTTCTTCCTCGCCCACCGGGTCAGCGCCGCCTGGGCGTCGTGGAGCGCAAGAGTCGCGGACAGCGGCCCGATCTCCTTGGCCGAGTCCGAATAGCCCAGCATGACCTCCAGCCTCCGGCCGTTCTTCGCCAGCCGGCGCCTCACTGGAGCCAGCGCGAGCAGGCCGTCCATCACCGGCGTCGCGCGGGACAGGTCCTCGAGCGTCTCGAAGAGGGGGATGACGTCCAGCACAGGGGTGCGCCTCGCGCGGCGCGCGAGCTCGTACACGGCGGCGACGTCGTCCGGACCGCGCGTGAAGCTCACCACGTACCGGTGGCATGCGTCCACGCCGAAGCGCGCCTGGATGCCGGCGATCACCTCCATCGTGTCGAGCACCTCTTGCGTCGGCTGCTCGTGGACCTTGCTGTGCTGGCGCACCTCGAGCTCGGCCATGTGAAACCCGAACGTCTCCGCCTGCCAGACCAGGCGCTGCACCTCGCCGAACGCGAGGCGCGACGCCCCCGCCCGCTCGAGCGATTCGCGCAGCACGCGCAGGTCACGCAGCAGCTCGCCGGCGCCCGAGTAGCGGAGCTTCCCGCCCAGACGCGTCGCCGCGATGCGGTTCGCGACGTGGAGCAGGAAGACGCGGTGCGGCTCCTCCGCCGACCGGGTGATCAGAGCGTCGTAGCGCTTGCCGTCGGCCCGCCGAGCCGCCGCCAGTCTTCTCTTCAGCGCGGCCGACGGCGGCGTGGTGTCGGTGTCGACGGTCAGCGCACGCCCGATGCGCGTCGATGCCGCCTCCAGCGCGAGCAGGACGTGCTCGGCCTGGATGTCCATCGCCTGCGCGGTGACCTCGGCGGTGATCGCCGGGTTGCCGTCGCGATCGCCTCCGATCCAGCTGCCGAAGCGCAGGAAGGAACGCTCGGCGCGCTCGTCGCCGAACGCGCCCACTAGCTCGGGCACGATGCGGAACAGCGTCTCGTCGAAGACGGCCGTGAAGGAGCGCACCTCGTCGAGGGGCTGCACCTGGGCCACCCGAAGCTGCGCCGTGCGCCAGAGCAGGTCCACCTCCTCGACCAGGCGACGCTCGGCGGTCACGCGCTCGGTGTCCGAGATCAAAGGATCTTCCAGTCGCTCCATCTGCTCGCCGACGCGGCGGATGGCGGTCACCACCGCGCGCCGTCGTGCCTCGGTCGGATGAGCGGTGAAGACCGGATGGATCACGAGCGATGCAACGAGCTCGTCGACGCGCTTGCGCCCGAGCTTCGAGCGAAGCTCCGCCACCGTGGCCGCGATCGATTCCGGGACGGGCGCGCCGCCCCGGTCGCGCTCCCGGATCACACGCGCCCGGTGGTGCTCCTCGGCGAGGTTGGCCAGGTGGAAGTAGGTGGCGAATGCACGTGCCACCTGCTCGGCGCGCGCGAGC
>Ga0207646_10006608_pt1 | contig 11971 bp, 13 predicted proteins | sample KBSK5502metaG_FD_184343 | JGI IMG/M metagenome (GOLD analysis project Ga0207646, IMG submission 184343) | Corn, switchgrass and miscanthus rhizosphere microbial communities from Kellogg Biological Station, Michigan, USA - KBS K5-50-2 metaG... | ecosystem: Host-associated > Plants > Roots >...
CGTTTCTGAGCGTGCCTGACCGGGGAGGTGGGTGAATGGAAGATGTGGCGCCCGCGGGGGGGCGGACCGCACGCCGCCCCCCGCGACGCCCCGCACATCCCCGGTCGTTCTGTTCGCAGATCTCTTCCTCGTCAGCCTGTCGTACCAACGCAACTCGTGCGCACGCCACAACTGCGCACGCGAAATCGCTGCGCGCGCATCGCCGCGAGGCTGCAACATCTTCTGTATGTCTCGACACCTCAGCGGGTTCTCCTCCCCAACCGGATGGCATCGGCTTTGCGTTCACCGCGCTCTGGTCAACACTCATGGGAATCGTCGACAGCGCGGAGGGCAAAACGCACATGATACGAGAACACGGAACCCTGATCGTCTGGCCCAGCCTCATTGCGGCCGGACTGCTGGCGGCGGCGTGTACCGACCAGCCGAACGTCAATATGGCGCCGAAACGGCCGAGCTTCTGGGTTGCGCCGCCCCCGTGCCCGGCTGCCAAATTCACCGGCGGCGGGCGCATCGACCCTCCACATCCAGATCCAGATCCCGCCGATCGAGCACCCGGGACCCCCGGCCCCGGGGAGCGCACACCGATTGTCGGGAAGACCACGTTCGGATTCAACGTGTTCCTCGGGACGGATGGCAGTGGGCACTGCATCGTGACCAAGGGCGAGATCCAAGTCGTGCATCACCCCTCGAAGACCAAGTGGCACGTGTCGATCCATAACGGCGTGGACGACTTCGGTGAAACGGTGTTCGCCTCTACCTACAACTCGGGTCGCTGTGTCCTGGTAGGACTAGACGGGATGACGGCGCGCGTCAACGGGCAACGGGGCTCGGAGCTCACGCGCATGTCGGCCTGCGACAAAGGCGAACCGGGCTCGAGTCCGGGGTTCGGACCCGATTCGTGGCGGTGGGAGACGCTGGCAACGGCGAACACGCCGTCAACGGCCCCAAGCGGCGACACGGACCAGACGCTCTTGACGGGCGGCAACATCCAAGCTCACTGAGAAAGGACGGGGTGATTTATGAAAGCCATGAAGACGCAGTGGGTGCACCGCTTCGCGGCCCTGGGTCTGCTTAGCAGCCTGACCGCCGGGTTCACGGGAGCGGGCGTCGCCCAGTCGGTGAGCGGCCAGGCGTACGGCGCGTACGCCAATACGCCGCTCGGCTCCGTGGGCCAGACCGCGCTCGCGGTGCTACCACCGGTCTCCGGGACCGACGGCGCGATCGCCACGGCGGAATCCGATGGCGGGAGCGTGGGAGGCGTCCTGTCGGCGGACTTCCTGAACAGCAATACGACGGGCGCGCTGGGGACTCAGGGCGACCCCTCGGCCGTGGGCGCGCAGAGCGTCGCCTCGCTGGGAAACGTCGACATCCTGAGCGGGCTCATCACGGCGACGGGAGTCGTCGCCAATGTTGTGAGCACCCGGACAGCAAGCGGGCTCGTGAGCAACGCGAACGGCTCCACTTTGACGAACTTGGTGGTGGCGGGCGTGCCCGTGACGTCGGGTGACGCGCCGGTGGCTCCCAACACGAACATCAGCCTGCCGGGGGTCGGGTATGTCGTGCTGAACGAGCAGATCCCCACGGGCGACGGGGTCACGACCAGCGGCCTGACAGTCAACATGATCCACGTGTACCTGCAGAGCCTGACCGGCGGCGCGTGTACGCCGCTGGGCTGTCTGCCTGGTGTGCTGACGTCCACGGGTGAAATCATCGTGGGCTCGGCGGCCAGCAGCGCCACGATGTGATTGGTTGGCGCAAAGAGTTTTGGCCCGGTCCGGCAAACGGACCGGGCCGTCTCTGCGCACTCTTTTTGTGCTGGTAGCCACGGCCTGGCGCATCAAACTGTTGCATTCACGCCCTCTTTCACACTAGCCGGAAATCATAACATGTTGTGTTATAGGTAGTTACTGACAGCCTGTGAGTGTGCCGCCCTGGCACTAGCCTTGCTGTTGCGCCGCAGCAACATTCCACCCGGCGAGGACCGCCAGCCATGGCCACGAAAGGCAAAGACGCTCTGCCGCCGTCGCCCGATCCCCAGGCGTTATCGGAGTCCACCGCGGCGCTGTTGCGCGAGCTGGTGGCTCACTTGCGACAGAACCGCACGCAGCTGCGCGAGGAGTGGGCACGGCGCATCACGCGGGCCCAGCTGCTCACGGCGATGACGGAGGAGGAGATCTTCGCCGAAGCGACGTCGGTGTACGACAACTACGTCGAAGCGCTGGAAACGGGGACGTTCGAGGCCCTGCAGGCGTACGCGCGCAACCTCTCCGAGCGCATCATCCCGCGGGGCGTCGAGACGCACGAAGTCGTCGGCATCGTGCTGTTGCTGCGCGACGTGCTCGCCCGCTCGCTGTTCGGCAAGTACCACGGAGACTTCGACAAGCTCAACCGCATCCTCGACGCCTACGAGCCCGCGGCCAACCGTATCGCGAACACGGTGGCCGTCGGCTTCGTGCAGGAGCGCGAGCGCATCATCCGGCAGCAGCAGGAGGCGATCCGGGAGTTGTCCACCCCGGTGCTGCAGGTGCGCGAGCGATTGCTGATTCTGCCGATCATCGGCGTCATCGACCCGCAGCGCGCGCGGCAGCTGACCGAGCAGCTGCTGCGCGCGATCCGCACGAACCGTGCGAAGGTGGTCGTCATCGACATCACCGGCGTGGCCGCCATGGACTCGAACGTGGCGAACCACCTCGTGCAGACGGTCGAAGCGTCGCGCCTGCTGGGTGCGACGGTCATCGTGACGGGGCTCTCGCCCGAGATCGCGCAGACGCTGGTGACGATCGGCGTGGACCTGAGCGAGATGGCGACGGTCGGCGACTTGCAGGGTGGCATTGAAGAGGCTGAGCGGCTGCTCGGCTACAAGGTGCTGCCGTTGGAAGAGATCACCCCGAAGGCGTGACCCTGCTGCCTACTCCGTCGACGGAGGACGCGTGGAAGTCCCGATCCTGAAGCAGGGCCACTATCTGATCGCGTCCATCCAGTCGGCGCTCACGGACGCCGACCTCTCCCAGCTACGCGAGGCGCTGATCGAGCGCGTCGGCCGGTTCCGGGCCCGGGGCGTGATCGTCGACGTCACGGCGCTCGACGTGATGGACTCGTTCGCCGTGCGCACGCTGCGGGACATTGCGCACATGGCGCGGCTGCGCGGCGCGGAAACCGTGATCGTCGGAATTCAACCCGAGGTCGCGTTCGCCATGGTCCAGCTCGGCCTCACGCTCAAGGGCGTGTCCACCGCGCTGGATCTCGAGGAAGGCCTGCTGTTCCTCGACCACCAGGCGCAGCTCCGCAGCGAGCGCGGCACAGGACGCATCGACCGTGGCTGACGAGCTGCTGATCCCGATCGCCGCCGACGTGGACGTCGTCACCGCCAGGCAACGCGGGCGGGATCTGGCGGCCGAGGCGGGGTTCTCGAGCGGGGACCAGACGGTGATTGCGGCCGCCATTTCCGAGATCGCCCGCAACATCCTGAATTACGCCAAACGCGGGGAAGTGGCGCTCAGCGTCGTGACCAACGGCGATCGCCAGGGCGTCGTCGTCGTGGCGCGCGACCAGGGACCGGGCATCCGCGACGTCGCGCGTGCGCTGGAAGACGGCTACTCGACCTCCGGCGGCCTGGGACTGGGCCTCCCGGGCGCTCGGCGCTTGATGGACGACTTCGATGTTGCGTCGACCATCGGGAAGGGGACCATTGTGACGATGAAAAAATGGCGACGCATGAATGCCTGAGACGTCCGTGGGCACGCCCGCGTTGATCGAGTGGGGCGTCGCCTCGCGGGCCCTTCCGGGCGAGGCGCTGTCGGGGGACCTGCACTTCGTCAAGCAGGTCGCGACGGGCTCCATCGTGGCCGTCGTGGACGGCCTCGGCCACGGCGCCGAGGCGGCGACTGCGGCACGGGCCGCGGTGACCGCGCTCGATCGGCACGCGGCCGAATCGCCGATCCCCCTCTTCGAGCGTTGCCACCGCGCTCTCCAAGGGACGCGGGGCGTGGTGATGAGCGTGGCGACGTTCACCCACCGCGACCGCTCGATGACGTGGCTCGGCGTCGGCAACGTCGAAGGCCTGCTGCTGTACGGCGACGGCGCGGCGCGGTCGGGCTCGCCGCGGGCGAGCCTGGTGACGCGCGGCGGCATCGTCGGATCCGAGCTGCCGCGGCTCCACCCGGTCGTGCTCCCGATCGCTCCCGGCGATACACTCATCTTCGCCACCGACGGCATCCGGGAAGGCTTTGCCGAAGGGCTGGCGCCCGAGGCGGCGCCGCAACAGCTCGCCGATCAGATCCTCGCTCGTCACGGCAAGGGCACGGATGATGCGCTCGTGCTCGTCGCCCGGTATCTGGGCCCCGCCGGGACGAGGGGATGACTCCCCAGGTGCGTATGGAGCCCTCGGTCCGGTCCGCAGTGCCGAGTAAGGAGGAGTTGGCGCTCTTGCGGATTCTGGTGGTGGCTGGCGAGGGCGGGAGCGCCGGCGGTCTGCTGCAAAACCTGCGGCAATGGGCCGACGACGGTCGGCTCGAGGTCGACACCGCGCCGGATCTGCCGCGCGCGGTGCGGCAGCTCGCCGGTCAGCGATGGGACGTGGTGCTGGCCGTGCTGGGCGAGCACCCGGACGACGATCTGGCCTGGTGGGTCGACACATTGCGAGGGGCGACGGGCAGCCCGCGACTCATCGCCGTGGCGCAGGCCCCGTCGATGGGTCTCGTGCTGCGCGCGGAGAAGTCGGGCGTGCTGGACGTCCTCTCCCTGCCGCTGCGCCGCGAGGAGCTGGTGCGCGCGCTCGAGCGGCTCCGGTCCGTGGTCAGCGAGACGGCGGTCGCGCTGCCGGTGGTCGAGCCGCACGCGGTCGGCCCGTACGCGCTGGTCGGACAGAGTCCCGCCATGCTCGACGTCTACAAGCTCCTGGCCCGGGTCGCGGGGAGCTCTGCCACGGTGCTCGTCCAGGGGGAGTCCGGGACGGGCAAGGAGGTCGTCGCCCGCGCCCTTCACATGAACGGCCCGCACGCGTCGGGCGCGTTCGTCGCGGTCAACTGCGCGGCGATCCCCGAGAACCTGCTCGAGAGCGAGCTGTTCGGTCACGAAAAGGGCGCGTTCACGGGCGCCGTCACGCGCAAGATCGGGCGCTTCGAGCAGGCGGGGAGCGGCACCCTGTTCCTCGACGAGATCGCCGACATGAGCCTCGCGCTGCAGGCGAAGATCCTGCGCGCGGTGCAGGAGCGCGAGATCGAGCGGGTGGGGGGCGGCGAAACGATCCCCGTCGACGTGCGCCTCATTGCGGCCACCAACCGCGATCTCAAGGAGGCCATCAAGCAAGGGCGGTTCCGCGAAGACCTCTACTATCGCCTCGCGGTCGTCACGATCCGGCTCCCCACGCTGGCGGAACGGGGAGACGACCTCGTGCTGCTCACCGCCTACTATGTCCGCCTGTTCGCCGAGCGCTACGGCAAGAAGATGCACGCGATCTCGGACCGGGTGCTGGAGCTGCTGCGCGCCCACGCCTGGGTAGGCAACGTGCGCGAGCTGCGCAACGTGATCGAGCGTGCCGTCATCGTGGCGACCGACGAGACGCTGCGGGCCGACCACCTCCCGGACGAGCTGCGCGGCGAGGAAACCACCCTTGCCGATCGCCCCCAGGGCGGCCTTCTCACCCTGGCGGAGGCGGAGGCGCGGCACATCGCGCGCGTGCTGGCGCACACCAACGGGCAGATCGGCGCGGCCGCGGAGATTCTCGGGATCCATCGCAACACACTGACGCGGAAGATGAAGGAGTACGGCTTGTGACCGGGCCCGCTCCGGTTCGGGTCGAGAAGGCGCTCGCGCTGATGCCCGAGCTCGAGGCGCTCGCGCCCCTGCGCGCCCTGCTGGTCTCGATCGCGCGACCGGACGAGGCCACGTTGTGGTCGAGCTCGGGCCCGTATCTCACCCTGGGGAAACGGGGCGTCCACCCGGACGAGCTACGCCGCCGCATGCCGCAGGCGTTTCACCGCATCACGGAGCACCTGCAGGCGCTCTTCAAAGCGTACGTGGAGGCGCTCGAATGCCAGCAGCGCGCCGACGCGCCGGGCGTGGTCGCGGCGCTGCTGCGCGCCGGCCGGCTCGAGGAGGAGGTGGGCCGGCACACGCAGGCGCGGAGCTGGTACGAGGTGGCGCTCGGCGTTGCGGAAGCGCTCCAGGACCGCCGCCCGGAGGTGGAGGCACTGCGCGCGTTGGGCTATGTGTGCCTCGCGCTGGGCGAGTACGCCGCGGGCGCGCGTCACTTCCAGCGCTCGCTCGCGCTCGCCGAGGCCGAGTTCGATCAGGCGGGGGCGACCGCGGCGTCCGAGGGGCTCGGCGACGTGGCACTCGCGCAGGGACAATGGGGCGGCGCCCAGGCGTGGTACAGCCGGGGACTCCGACTCGCCGAGGCCGCGAGCGACGCGCCGCGCGCCGGCCGGTTGGAGCGGCAGCTGGGCGTGCTGGCTCGGAAGCAACGCGACCTCGCCGCCGCTGGCGAGTTCCTGCGGCGGGCACGCGAGCGCTTCGAGGCCGACGGCCCGGCGGACGAGATGGCGGGCGTGCTGAACGAGCAGGGACTGCTGGACGCGCAGCTTGGGCGCTACGCCGCCGCGTCGGCGGCGTACCGAGAGGCACTGGCCTGGGCGCAACGGGCGCCGCGGGACGCGCGTCTCGAGCTTTCGATCCGCTTGAACCTCGCGGAGCTGGACCTCGAGGCAGGCCGGCTCTTGGAGGCCGAGGCGGAGCTGCGGCGCGCGGAGCAGGTGGCCATCGGCGGCCATGTGATCCGCCGCCTGGCGCAGATTTACACCCTGATGGGCCGGTTGCGCGGCGCCCAGGGGGACGAGACTGGATTCGTCTTCTTCGAGCAGGCGATCGAGCTCGCCAAGGCCGTGGAGCGCTCGGTGGCCACCGAAGCGCAAGTGTACCACGCGTACGCTTTGTTCCGCAGCCGCTTCGGGCAACAGGACGAGGCCCGTGCGTACCTCGAGCGCGCCCGTGAGCTCTTCGACTCGCTCGGCGAAGCGGTCGAGCGCGAGCGCGTCGAGAACGAGCTGCGCGCGCTGTCGGCCTGACCGCCGGCTAGTTGTTGGTCAGCGGGTTCTTCGCCGGGGCGGTGTCGGGTTTGGCGGTCGTCTTCTTTTTCTGCTCGGATGTGGCGGGCTTCGCCGTGGCCTTGGACCCGGTCGCCGCTGGCTTGGTCGACTGCTGCTTGCCGCCACCGCACGCGGCGAGACCGATCAACACTGCGGCCGCAGCCGCGAGGACGGTTCTCGACATGGCACCCTCCCAGAGACGGGGTTCGGCTCCAATATAAGACTGGGGCGCCCGCCGGGGGGCGCTAGCTCCGGTCCCGCATCAGCGGTCGGGTCAGGCACGTCGGCCCGCCACCCCCCTTGAGACAAATCTCCCGGCCCGCAAACTCGTGCACCGTCACGCCGGCGCGCTCGAGCCGGGCCCGCGTCTCCGGATTGCCGGCGACCATCAGCACCTCGCGCGGCGCGACCGCCAAGGCGTTGCACCCCAGCGTTGCGAACTCGGAGTCCGGGATCTCGACGAGCTCGATGCCGCGGAAGATCAGCGCCTCCCGAAACGGCACGGGCATGAGGGGCGAATAGACGAGAAACAAGTCCCGGTCGATTGGGCTCACGATCGACATGAGGTGGAAGACGTCCTTCGGGCCGTGCCAATGGGGCAGGGGCACCACGACAACCTCGTCCACACAATCCTGGACGAGGTCACGCAGCTGGCGGATCCCCGCGTCGTTAGTCCGGTAGCCCCGACCCACGGCCAGCGTGCGCTCGTCGATCCAGCACACGTCCCCGCCCTCCACGGTCCCGTCGCCGGTGATGCGACCGCGAATCGGGACCCCGGCAACGCGGAAAGCGGCCTCCTGGACGGCTGGCTCGGTGCGCCGCTGCGGCTTGCCCATGTTGCACAGGATGACGCCGCTCCCGCACACGATGGACGCGTCCCGCACATAGAGCGAGTCGAGGCCCACCGTGCGATCAAGCGGCAGGCGTAGCGTCTCGATGCCGGCCGTCTCGAGCAGCGCGAGGAAGCGCTCGTACTCGGCCGTCGCCGCGCTGACGTCCGGGCGGGCGGTATAGCCCAGGTCGCGCCACTGACGATCGACCGCGGCGGCGTCGCCGAATGCGTCGCGCGCGTGCTTCACCGCGACGCGGCGGAGCCTTCCTACGTCCGACTGCCCTCCGACTGTCTGCCGCATCGCTGGCCGTGAGTCCCGAGTGGCAGCAAGTTTAGCCCCGTTCCCGCCGCCTGTCATTTCCACGAGGAGACCGTCATGAGCGATTGGACGATGGACCGCCGGGCGTTTCTCGAGCACGCCGCAGTGGGCTGCGTGGTGCTGGCCGCGCCCCCGCGGCTCCCCGGGCTTGCGCCCGGGGTCAGTGGGCCCACCGGCCAGCTCGCCGCGCCGTTCGAGCTCGAGGAGGCCACCATCGCCGGGCTGCAGGCGGGCCTCGAGTCGGGGAAATACACCGCGCGCTCGCTCGTAACGGCCTATCTCCAACGGATCGAGGAGCTGGACCGGAGAGGACCGGCCCTGCGCGCGGTCCTCGAAGCCAATCCCGACGCGCTGGCGCAGGCCACGGCGCTCGATGCCGAGCGCAAGGCCAAAGGCGCGCGTGGGCCGCTGCACGGCATCCCGGTGCTCGTGAAGGACAACGTCGCGACGCGGGATCGAATGCAGAGCACGGCCGGCTCGCTCGCGCTCGCAGGAGTGGCGCCGCCGCGCGACGCCTTCCTGGTCGAGCGGCTGCGGGCCGCGGGCGCCGTGCTGCTCGGCAAGGCGAACCTCTCCGAGTGGGCCAATTTTCGCTCGACCCGTTCGTCGAGCGGTTGGAGCGGGCGGGGCGGTCAGTGCCGCAACCCGTATGCCCTCGATCGCACGCCCTCAGGGTCCAGCTCCGGCTCGGGCGTGGCCGTCGCCGCCAATCTCTGTGCGGTAGCGATCGGAACGGAGACTGATGGCTCGATCGTCTCGCCGTCCACCTGCTGCGGCATCGTTGGGATCAAGCCAACGCTCGGACTCGTGAGCCGGAGCGGGGTCATCCCGATCGCCCACAGTCAGGACACCGCCGGCCCGATGGCGCGCACTGTGGCCGATGCGGCCACGCTGTTGGGCGCTCTCACGGGAGTGGACCCGCGCGACGAGGCGACCGCCGCGAGCGCCGGCCGGTCACGGACCGAGTACACCAGCGTCCTCGATCCCGCGGGGTTGAAGGGAGCGCGCCTGGGGGTGTGTCGCTCCCGGTTCATGGGCTACAGCCCGGCCGCCGACGCCCTCATGGAGAGTGCGATCGACGCGCTCAAGCGCCTCGGCGCCGTGATCGTCGATCCCGCGGACATCGCGACCGCGGGGCAGTTCGACGACTCCGAGTTCGCGGTGCTGCTGTACGAGTTCAAGGCGGACCTGAACAAGTACCTTGGCGAGTGGGCTCCCACGGCTGGCGCAAAAACGCTCGCGGATCTGATCGCGTTCAACGACCGCACGAAGGATAAGGAGATGCCCTACTTCGGGCAGGAGATCTTCATCCAGGCGCAGGCCAAGGGCCCGCTCACCGACCAGGACTACCTGCGCGCGCTCGACAAGAACCATCTGCTGGCGCGCACCCAGGGGATCGATACCGTGATGGCCGAGCACCAGCTCGACGCGCTGATCGCGCCCACGGGCGGACCGGCCTCGCTTATAGACCTCGTGAACGGCGATCCGGGCGGGGGTGGGAGCTTCTCGAGCCCTGCGGCGGTCGCGGGCTACCCCCACGTCACTGTGCCGATGGGGCAGGTGCGCGGGCTGCCGGTCGGGCTCTCGTTCGTGGGGCGACCGTGGACCGAGGCGGTGCTGATCAAACTTGCGTTCGCCTACGAGCAGGCGACGCAGGCACGACGGCCTCCGCGCTTCGCGCCCTCGGCGGACTTATCCGGCGGAGCGGCGTAGGGCGAGCGCGAGCGCCGCGCCCGCCAGCATGAGAAGTGCGAAGGCGAGCAGCGCGCCGGCGTACCCGCCGGTCGCGTCCTTGACGAGTCCGACCAGGTAGGGACCCGCGAAGCCGGCCACGTTGCCGAGCGAGTTGATGAGCGCGATCCCCCCGGCGGCCGCGGTCCCGCTCAGGAACGTCGTCGGGAGCGTCCAAAACGGTCCCAGGGCGCTGGTGAAGCCGATCGCCGACAACGAAAGCGCGGCGGTGGCGAGGAGCGGGGTATCCAGCGTCGCCGCGGTCGCGGCGAAGCCCACGGCACCGGCCACGAGGGGCGCCGCAACGTGACGGTGCCGCTCGCCAGTGCGGTCGGAGTGCGCCGCGACCGCGACCATCGCGACCGCGGCGGCGAACGCGGGCGCGGCCGAGAGCAGGCCGACGGTGAGATCGCTCAATTGTGATGAGCCCTTGATGATCTGCGGCAGCCAGAGTCCCTGCCCGTAGAGACCCGCGATGATCAGGAAGTAGAGCAGTCCCAGCCGCCAGACGACCCCGTCCAACAGGGCGTGCCGCAGGCTCGTGCCGTGGTGTCCCGCGGCGCGGGCCTGCTCCCGCCCCAGGCGCTCGGCGAGCCAGGCGCGTCCCTCCGCCGGCAGCCACGCTGCGTCCGCCGGGCGGTCCGTCAGGAACCAGAGCGCGACGGCGCCGAGCAGCACCGAGGGCAACCCTTCGAGCAAGAAGAGCCACTGCCACCCGGCGAGCCCCGCGACGCCGTTCAAGCCCAGCAGCGCTCCGGAGAGGGGCCCGCCGACCACGCCGGAGATGGGGATCGCGGTCATGAACCCGGCGACCGCCCGGGCCCGCTCGACGGCGGGGAACCAGTACGTGAGGTAGAGGATCATCCCCGGAAAGAACCCCGCCTCGACCACCCCGAGCAGCGCGCGCAGGGCGTAGAAGCTCCCGACCCCGCGCACCAGCATCATGGCGGAGGCGATTAGGCCCCAGGTGATCATGAGCCCGCCGATCCAGCGCCGTGCCCCGACCCGCGCGAGCGCGAGGTTGCTCGGGATCTGGAAGAGACAGTACCCGAGGAAGAACATCCCGGCGCCCAGTCCGTACGCGGCGCTGCTGAAGCCCAAGTCGCGGTTCATGTGGAGGGCTGCGAAGCTGACGTTCACCCGGTCCAGGTAGTTCGCAATGTAGAGCGCGAACATGAACGGGATGAGGCGTCGGGTCACGCGGCGGAGGGTCGCGGCCTCGAGCTCCGGGACGGCGTCACGCACCGAGGCGCTGCACTTCGCGGTGACGGAAGCAGGTAATGAGGTGGTCGTTCACCATGCCCACCGCTTGCATGAACGCATAGCAGATGGTCGGCCCGACGAAGCGGAAGCCGCGCTTCGCCAGGGCGTCGCTCATTGCGTCGGATTCACGGGTGCGCGCCGGGAGGTCGCGGATCGAGCGGCGGCGATTTTGTTTGGGAGCCCCGCCCACGAAGCTCCAGAGGAACGCGCCGAACGCCCCGTCCGGTGCCGGGAACTCGAGGAAGGCACGGGCGTTCGATATCGCGGCATGGACCTTCTGGCGGTTGCGCACGATGCCGGGGTCCTTGAGGAGCTGCGCGATCTTCCTGCGATCGTAGCGGGCTATCCGCTCCGGGTCGAACCCGTCGAACGCCTCGAGGAAGCGGGCGCGCTTGTGCAGGATGACGCGCCAGGAGAGCCCGGCCTGGAAGCCATCGAGCACGAGCTTCGCGAACAGATCCCGATCGCCCCGCAGGGGCACGCCCCATTCCTCATCGTGGTAGGCGAGCATCAGCGGGTCGTCACCCCCCGCCCAGCAGCGCTTGATCACGGCGCGACCACGGGCAACGTGACGTGCGACGGGTAGCGGGCGGACCGGTAGATGCGCTGCGTCGCCTTGCGATAGTCCTCATCCTTGGCCAGAAAGATGTTCGGGACGTAGGTCTGCGGGTTCCGATCGATGATCGGGAACCATGTGCTCTGCACTTGGACCATGATTCGATGCCCTTTCAGGAACCGGTA
>Ga0207646_10006613_pt1 | contig 11966 bp, 10 predicted proteins | sample KBSK5502metaG_FD_184343 | JGI IMG/M metagenome (GOLD analysis project Ga0207646, IMG submission 184343) | Corn, switchgrass and miscanthus rhizosphere microbial communities from Kellogg Biological Station, Michigan, USA - KBS K5-50-2 metaG... | ecosystem: Host-associated > Plants > Roots >...
CAGGAAACGAGCACTAGCCGTGGGCCTCCAACGAACACTACCAGCTTACCATGCGCCAGCCCCGGCCAATTTGGGCGTGCGCTATATCGTTATCGCCAGTAAGATGCTTCGGCGGCGGAACCGGCCCAACCTGGGATAACGCTGGGGATAACGCTGGGCTTACATCCGGGCGGGACGGCCGTCGAAGCATGCAGTAGCCCCGCACCGGACTCGAAGTGGATTCCATTTCTGCGTAACTCGGGGCAAACGGAGGAGAGAGATGAATCGATTGAAATTTCTTGCGGGACTCTGCCTGACGGCTTGTCTGGCAACAGTGCCCGCTTTTGCACAAACCGACACCAAGGCAAAGGAACCGCCGAAACCCGCTCTGGGGCCGTCAGCCGCAGTTCTCGAAGGATGGAACGACATCGGCCGGAAACTGATCGCGATTGCCGAGGACCTGCCGGAAGACAAGTACGACTTCAAACCGAATCCCGACTCGCGCACATTCGTTCAGCAATTGCTGCACGTTTCGGCGTCGATGTACTACTTCACGGATCCGGTGTTGGGCCAGAAAGTCCGCTATTCGGATGATCCGAAACGCGATGAATTGAAAACCAAGGCGCAGGTCGTGGCGTTCGTGAAAAAGTGCGTCCAGGATGGCGCAGACGTGATCAAGTCGAAGGGCGACGCCGGGATGTCGGCGTCAGTCTATGCTGGCGGACCAAGGCAATCGAGAATCGACGAGCTCGCTTATGGATTGATGGAACATTCCGGCGAGCACTATGGGCAGCTCGTGGTCTATTACCGCGCCAACGGAATGGTGCCGCCGGAGTCGCGGCCGAAGAAGTAAGACGGAAGCACGACTGGACGCAATTGGGCCGAGGGAGGATCATCTCAGCGATTCTTCCTCGGCTTTTCATTTTGTCGATCACGGCGATTATAACGAATGAGAAAAACCGCGAATGTGATTTCATTGATTTTGATTTGCGTTCTTCTGGCCGGGTGTGAACCACAGGTCTCGTTGTTTCCACTTTTTTCAGGCACCGGCGATGTGTTCGAAAACCAACTCTTGGGCGAATGGAATGTACAAAGCGGGTCCGAAATAAAACCTGACGAGAAATCCGGACTGGCGATTTTCCAGAGGGGCACTGACACGGGATCGTACGAAGTGACAGTTGATTTCGGCGAAAACGGCGAAAAACTCATATCGGCCTGCAGACTCGTTCGGCTTGATGGATACTTGTTCATCGACCTGGGCAGCCCGGACCTGGAACCTAGGAAGAACGCCACGATTCCCTATCCGACGATTCAAAGCCACGTTTTTGGCCGCGTGCATTTGGAAAAAGACAAGATGCGCATCGATTTCTTGAACGACAAATGGGTTTCAGACCAAACGAAAGCTGGCAAGCTCACGCTCGCAAGCGTGACAACTTCGAGCGGAATCGCTCTCTCGGCGCATACGGAAGATCTGCGCAAATTTGCGTTGGAACATGCTGAAGACCAGGACGCATTTTCAGAGGTCTTTACTTTTCAACGCAAGAAATAGTTTTCTATTTCGTGAACGCTCAGCAGAAAAAACTGGCAGCGGTTAGCTTGCTGCAGCGGAGTTTTGTCTTCCCACGAGCAAGGTTTGGAGTTGTTCTCGATCGCTCGTCGGCGGAAAACAAGTGTTGCCGGAACAGACGAGTGCGAGCGCTTTGTCTTTTGGCAAGTGCGGGAAGGTTTCGCGGAGCGCGAATGGCAATGACGCAGGCTCGCCGCCGGGCAAAACGCGCAGCGCGGATTTTCCGAAGCGGAAAACGGAATTTGCCGCCGCCTCCAGCGCCTTTGCCACCGAATCATCCGCCGCCCCGGTAATCACCACATGTGCTGGATGGCGCGCGAACAGTGTCGCCGCCAGTCCATACGTCGCAGCAAACATCCCGAATTGCGGCGCGATCCCGGCAAAGGCTTCGAGCGTTTTCTGAGCCCAATCGCGATACTTCGGCTCATTTGTAAAAGCGTGCACACGAATCAAGGCAATCGCAGCGACCGAATTCGTGCCTGGCGTCGGCGAATCCTGGAATGGCTTGCGGCGAACGTCGAGACCGCCCATCGGCGGCGCATCGGATGAGCGGTCGAAAAATCCACCGCGTTCCGTGTCGCCATATTTTTCGATGACGATGTCCATGGTGCGTTGCGCCGCACGGAAATAACGCGCGTCAAGGGTCGCTTCATAAGCGTCGAGCAGTGCAAGCACTCCAAACACCTGGTCGTCGAGCGAGCCGCTCAGCACGGGGCCGCCAATGCGATGCGCGAACCCGGTCGATTCGGACCATGCCGCGCTGAGCATCCGGTTCATGGTCTTCAACGCGAACGCGCGGCAGCTCAATCCCAGCGCATCCTGCAACGCGCGGCCCGCTTCGAGATACGCCGATACAAACATCGCGTTCCAGCTCGCGTACAGCGTCTTGTCAATGTAGGGAGTCGGCCGTGGCCATCGCGCCGCAAGCATCTTTTCCCTGGCCCGCGCGATTGTCAGCCGTATTACCGATTCTTCGACGCCCAACTGTGCGGCAATCTCCTCCGGTTCTCGCGCGATCCACAAAACGTTTTTCGCCGGGTTGTGATGCATCTCCCCGTGCGCTTCGACATCGTAATAAAGTTCCATCACACGAGCTTCGTCCGGCAGCAGCGCGCCGCGCAATTCATCGAGCGTCCAGGTGAAATAGTCGCCGTCGTCATCGAGCGAATAGTCGGCATCCTGGCTCGCATAAAATCCACCGAGAAGCTGATCAGAAAGTACTTCGTTCACCCAGGTGATGATGCCTTCGGCGGTTTGCCTCAGCAGCGGGTTCTGCGTGACTTGCCAGCCGTGCAAAAAATTTTTCAGCAGCTCGGAGTTGTCGTAAGACATTTTTTCGAAATGTGGCACCAGCCATTTCTCGTCCACCGAATAGCGGTGGAATCCTCCGGCAAGCTGGTCGCACATTCCGCCGCGCGACATTTTTACCAGCGTCGTTTCCGCCATCGCCAACAGATTCTTGGCGTTGTCAGCTCCGCTGGGGGCAGCCTGCTGGTAGCATTCCAGAATGAGGTCGAGCGACGAACAATGCGGAAATTTCGGCGCGCGGCCGAAACCACCGTTGCGAATATCGAATAGCTGCGCCAACGAACTGACCTGCGAATCGACCACGCCGGCATCAAACGCGCCATGAGCTCCCGTGAACGTCTCCGCCTGCGCCACGGCATCCGAAAGTGATTCCGCTGCACGCTCCAGATCGGTCCGCTTGTTCTTGAACGATTCCGCAACAGCAAGCAGCACGCGGCGAAATCCTGGGCGGCCCATTTGATCTTCCGGCGGAAAATATGTTCCGCCAAAAAATGGTTTCCCGTCCGGCAATAGAAATCCAGTCAGCGGCCAGCCGCCCTGTCCTGAAATGGTGCTGACCGCTGATTGGTAGCGTGAATCCACGTCCGGCCGCTCGTCGCGGTCCACTTTGATCGCAACAAAATGTTCGTTGATGATTTTCGAGATCGTAGGATTTTCGTAACTTTCGCGATCGATCACGTGGCACCAGTGGCACCACACGGCTCCAATATCGAGCAGGATAGGCTTGTCCTGCGCTTTGGCTCGCGCAAATGCTTCATCGTTCCACTCGTGCCAGTCAATCGGCTGGTGCGCGGCGGAGCGAAGATAGGGGCTCGCGGAATTCTGTAATCGGTTCGGGGAATGTTCAGTCAAGAATTTGCTCTCTTAAGGTAAAGGAAAGGTTATTTGAATTATTGAACTGTGTCGCCGGGACCGGGGTCCCTGGGATCGATCGGCTTGCGGCCGGAGAATCCTTCGTCTTGCCGGTGATAATAACGGATGCGGTCTTCGCCAAGCTTCCAGCAGAGATAAACCTCTTCGTTGTCGATGATCGATGGAAAGTCCAATAACCCGACATCCAAGTCTTTGATCAGGCAGCCGGTCTCAAGTATGCGATCGAGCGAACTTTTTAAACTTTCCGCAAGACGCGTGTGTTCCCGCCGCAGCTTGGCAAGAGATTCATAAGGCACCACTACTCCGCCCATCATCATGATCCGCGCCGCGACCGCGGAAAGATCATTGTCCAGACCGGAAAGCTTTTTGCGGCACTCCATCGCTTCCACAAGAAAAGGTTCCAGTTCATGCCGCGCGCGCTCGGCTTCTGTCAAAGTAAACAATCGCTGTTCTGGTTCCGGCGTTTCGTCTTGAGGAATTTCGTCGTCTTGGTCAGCCATGCTTCTCCCCTGAAGCGTATCGGGGACTGCTTGTAAGGCTAGCGCAAAGAAAGCATGCGGTCGAGTGCCGCGCGCGCGAAGTGCCGTGTGCGTTCATCCACGGAAATCTGATTGACGATTTTCCCCGCGCCGAGATTCTCGAGTGCCCACAACAGATGGACTGGCGTGATGCGAAACATCGTCGTGCAGACGCATACGCTTGAATCGAGCGACATCACCTGGCGGTCCCTCAATTCCTTGCTGAGGCGATTCACCATGTGAATTTCGGTGCCGACGGCCCATTTGGTCCCGGGTTTGCCAGCTTTGATGGCGCGAATGATTCCTTCGGTCGAGCCGATCTCGTCCGCAGCCTGCGCGACTTCAAAACGGCATTCCGGATGAACGATCACGCGAATTCCGGGATGTTGACGGCGGACACGCGCAACCTGCTCGGCAGTGAATCGCTGGTGCACGGAGCAGTAGCCCTTCCACAAAATTACACGTGCTTTGGCGATCGCTTCTGTCGAGTTGCCGCCGAGTTCTTCATATGGATCCCAAACGATCATTTCATCCAGCGGGATCCCCATCCGGTATCCGGTATTGCGTCCAAGATGTTCGTCGGGGAGAAACAATGCTTTTTCGCCGCGCTCAAACGCCCACTTCATCACCGCGGCGGCGTTCGAACTTGTGCATACCGAACCGCCCTGCTCACCCGTAAATGACTTGATCGCCGCTGTCGAATTCATGTACGTGACGGGAACAATTTTCTTCGTGTCCGTAACGCCGCTGAGTTCGTTCCAACACGCTTCCACTTGCCCGATATCGGCCATGTCCGCCATCGAGCAACCCGCGCTCAAGTCCGGAAGCACCACCACCTGGTTGCCGCGCCGCAGGATGTCCGCGCTCTCCGCCATGAAATGGACGCCACAGAAAATAATGTACTTCGCGTCGACTTCCGCCGCCTGCTGCGAGAGCTTCAACGAATCGCCGCGAAAATCTGCGAACTTCACAACCTCGTCGCGCTGGTAGTGATGGCCAAGAATTACGACGTCTTTGCCGAGTTTGGCCTTTGCCGCGGAGATCCGTTCATCCAGCGTGTTATCGGGCACCAGTAAGTAATTATCAAAATCGCAGCCCACGCCTTTTTCGATTTCCGGCGCGCGCAAGGTTTCCGGCTGTTCGATTCCAGCCAGCGCTGTCGAACTCAAGATGGAGGTGAGTTTGCTCATGATATGTTTTGCGCGGAATCTCTGCTCGATTGCCTGCTTTGTGTCTGCCCTCTTCGTAGCTGCTGAGTTAGATGATCGGCCCGGTTCGGCGGTTAAGACTCACTCTACCCGCCGATAAAAACCATCGTGCGCGATGGCGCCATAAAATCCGGCTCGTTGATGCGATGCCCTTTTTCTTTCTCGTTCACAACTGACCGAATAAAGATCGCCAGATCGCCATCGTTGGCATTTTCTCTCAATAAGCCGCGCAAATCATGATCCTCCTTGCTGAAAAGACAGGTTCGCAACTTTCCATCGGCCGTCAGCCGGATGCGTGAACAATGGCCGCAGAAGGGTTGGGTCACCGGCGCAATCAGGCCGATCTCTCCGGGTGCACCGTCTGCAAATCGATATTTCCGTGCGGTCTCGCTCGCTTCATGAGGAATCTGCATCAGCGGCCAGCGCGCATGAATTCGCGCTTGAATTTCCGCAGCCGGCACCATCAATTCGCGCGACCAGTGCCGGTCCGCATCGAGCGGCATGAACTCGATGAAGCGCATGATTACGCCACGTTCGCGCGCGAACGCACCGAATGATTCCACTTCATCGTCATTGAAACCGCGGACCAGGACGGCATTGATCTTCGCGGGACCAAGGCGCGATTTCTGCGCCGCATCGATTCCCGCCATTACCGACGCAAACGTTTTTGTCCGCGTGATCTTCTCGAATTTTATCGGGTCGAGCGAATCGAGGCTGATATTGATGCGCTTCAAGCCCGCCGCAATCAGCCGGTCGCAACGCTCGGAGAGTTGATGCCCGTTGGTGGTCATCGACAAATCCGCAAAACCCGTTTCGTGCATGCGCGCAATGAAGTCTTCAACCCCTGGGCGCACCAGCGGTTCTCCACCGGTCACTCGTACTTTCCGGATCCCGAGATCGTGAAACACCCGTCCCAACCGCTCGAGTTCTGCCCACGACAAAATCTTGTCGTGTTCCTGGTAATTTTCCGGATCGGCCGAACGGCAATAAATGCAGCGGAAATTACACCGGTCCGTGACGGAAATTCTCAGATCGGTAATCTGTCTGCCGAATTTGTCCTGCAAGGTCATTCTCAAGTCACTAAAAAACAAAGGCCCGACTCAAGGTTGGAATCGGGCGCGCACCGAAAAGTTATACTTTCCGGACTAGCGCTCCTTTCCAACCCAGCCGCCCTCGCGAACGTCTGGCGCGAACTCCAGCATTTCCGCCGGATCGCGTGCGGGAGGCCCCGGCGTTTCCGCCTGAACCCTCATCTCTGAACTCTTGGGATCGCCAAGGTAGCCATGGGGTTGTCTCCCCCGCAGGCCGCCCCGGTCGGAGCTACAGGAAGAGTTTACGCCCACGGCCAGGCCACGGCAAATGGCCCGAACTCCTAGACGATTCGCCTGGCCGCGAATCCGCCTAGTTTCGCCTACATTCAATCCACATCAAGTCGCTTTGCCTTAGCGATACGAACTGTATTGAATTGCCAGTCACCTGCCGGTCGCTGTGTTAAAACTGCCAAGGTGGGCACGTGGCAGCGGTCGCCTGTGGCAGTCTGTGATAGAGTTTTTCGACACCATGCGGATCTTCGTCCTGGGAGCCGGCGCGACTGGCTCGCTTCTCGCACAACTTCTTGAGCGGCAAGACCATCACGTGTGGTGTGGCGACCGCGACCCCAAACGCGCGCGGCGGTTTCTCGGCGACAAAAGCACGATTCCCATTGCGGAAGTAAACGCGCGAAATCTTCGTGGCATCGTACGTGCTGCCAAGGGCTGCCAGCTGATCATTAATGCCTCAGCGTCAGTCTTTAACGAAATCGTTTTGCGCGCAGCACTTCGGCTACGCGCGCATTATCTCGATCTAAGCTCGCATCTTACCCGGAACCCTTTTCACGCCGAGCAATTTAGATATGCCAGGAAATTAGAAAGGAAAAATCGCGCCGCGGTCATCAATGCGGGCGCTGCTCCCGGTCTTACGAATCTTCTCGTCAAACGAGCCGCTGATCTTTGCGATGAAGTACTGTCCGTGCAAATTCGTCTCTACGAGAGTACCGAAAGCGATGACCCCATCTCGCAATGGTCGCCTGAGGTCTCGTTCGACGAAGCCATTTCGCATCCGCGCATCTATCGCAATGGAAAATTCAAGCTCGCAAAGCGATTTTCTGAAATCGAGAAATTCCGCTTCATGGATCCTATCGGCACGGCGCGCGTGGTGCTCGCTGCGCAGGACGAGGTCGCCACCCTGCCTCGCTTCATTCCTATGCGCGATCTCGATGCAAAAATCGGCGGCAACGAAATAGATCGCCTGCGGCGCTGGCACAAGCAGGGCAAACTTTCAAAATCCCGTGGCATGGCCCGCCGCCGTTTTCCAGCGACTTCTTCGCCTCGCATGATTGCAAAATTGATTCGTCAGGGCGTTCTGCAGAACGCGCGCTTCGCCGCAGCCGTCCTGGTTCGAGGCATCCAGCGGGGGACAAAGGAAGACGTGCACGTCTTGATGCGCAGCGATGTGCTCTTTCCTTCGCTGTATACCATCCGCCGTCAGGGACTCTTTACCACACCCGTCGCATATGCAACCGCGCACGTTGCCGCGCAATTTGTAAAACATTTTCCGAGGGAAGAATCGGGAGTTTTTGCGCCGGAAACGCTGCCCCAGGAAATCCGGCGTGAAATTCTGGCTGGAGTCCGCGCGCAGGGACTGAAAATCCTGCACAAAGTTACAATCTTGAAAAGCACTTCCGAGGACGAAGAAGAAATTTAGGGTGAGCTGATCGGGGCTCGCCTCTTAGGGCCGTGCCTCAAACACCAAATTAAATGGCGTCTGCGTCGCGCGCCGAAAACGCGTGAAACCACCTGAGGTCACCACTTCTCGCAACCGTTTTTCTCCCGCTTGCGCTCCCAGTGCCAATCCCACTTCTTGTGATAGCGAGGCAGGCGTGCACAAAAGAGTCGACGCGCCGTAGAACGCGCGGCCGATAGGATGGAAATTTTCCTCGATCTTGTCGCTCGCGAACGGTTCCACAATCATCCAAGTTCCGTCGCTTTTCAGGCTACTGTGCACGTGTTCCGAAGCTCCCTGCGGATCACCCATGTCATGCAGGCAATCGAAAAACGTCACGAAATCGTAGTCTCTGCCCGGATAGGTTTTCGCCATCGCCACTTCGAAGATGATGCGATCGGCAACGCCGGCATCCTTTGCGCGCTGTTTCGCAGTTTCGATCGACTTGTCGTGATAATCGAAACCCGCAAATTGCGAGTTCGGATAGTGCTTTGCCATCAAAATGGTCGAGGCGCCAAGACCGCATCCGACATCCGCCACACGCGCACCCGCGCGCAGCTTAGCGTCCACCTCTTCGAGCGACGGAATCCATGCGCTGATCAAATTCGCCGCGTATCCGGGCCGGAAGAAGCGCTCGGTCCCCACAAACACGTTGGCATTGTGTTCGTGCCAACCCATTCCCTTGCCGCTCTTGAACCGTTCTTCCAGCTGGTCCTTCGCTTGAATCGCTCCCAGCGCCACTTGGAATGCTCCCGGCAAAAATGCCGGGCTGTCGTCATCGGCCAGCGCAAAAGCCTGCTCTTCGCTCAAATAAAATTTGCCGCTCGCCCCCTCGTAGCTGACATAACCGCCTGCGGCCTGGCTGCACAGCCATTCGCGAACATAGCGTTCGGAGGTGTCCGTCCGTTTGGCCAGCTCTGCCGGAGTCTGATGTCCGCCCGCAGCAAGCGCTTTGTATAAGCCCAGCTTGTCGCCGATATTGATCAGGGCAGCGTGAAATGTCGCACCAAAATCAACAATGGCCTTTCCTAGGAATTCGTTCAGCTTCTGTTCATTGATCGCCATGTTGTTTCCTCCGTCGACGCGGTGTTGGTGGAACGACACGGGCAACAACTCGAGTGGACAAATTGTAGGTCCGCGTCCTGACGAAAACAATGAGCGCTAGCGTACAGAGTCAGCAGCAACGGCTCACCCGAGAGTACCGTTTTTGCAATTGCTCGATATAGAATTCCTCGCGGCTCAACAAAGACAGCCCGCAAGAATTCCGCGCGTGCGACCGCACATATCGCTCGTATGCCGCGTCACCGCACCACTCGCGGATGCCTCGCCAGAGGCGACGCGCGCCAGCCTTCAGACGTAATTGCAGTGCCGTAATTTCGATGGGCATTAGTCGCCCTCCAATTCCGCGGTCCATGCGCTCGCAACGTAGGGAGTCTCATGCAACACAGGTTCGCGCCGCTGGCTCAAAAGCGCTGCCCACTGAATCACGGCTTCCACCAATAGAACCAAAATCATTGCGGCGAGTATTGCCGTCACCGCCGCATCGAGCCTCTGGTTAAAAATCAGCCTTTGCGTCTCAACGATTTTCTCGGCGGGAATTTTCCCCACGGCGATCTGCGCGGCCATCGCGTTCGCCGCAGAAATAAATCCGATGCGTGGATTCGGATGAAAGATTTTTTGCCAGCTTGCCGTCATGGTGATGGTCACGAGCCAGGCCATCGGAGCCAGCGTTACCCAGATCCAGCGGAGTCTTCCCATCTTCAACAAAATCGTCGTCGCCACAACGAGCGCAACCGCTGCCAGCAGTTGATTCGAAATTCCGAACAGCGGCCAGAGCGAATTTATTCCGCCGAGCGGATCGATCACGCCCTGGTAGAGGAAATATCCCCAGGCACCCACAATCAGCGCGCTCGAAATCAACACTCCGGGCAGCCAACTGGTTCGTCCAAACGGTTTCCACACGCGGCTCCCGAGTTCCTGCACCATAAATCTGCCGACTCGTGTCCCCGCATCCAGCACCGTCAAAATAAACAGCGCCTCAAACATGATCGCGAAGTGATACCAGATGCTGAGCAGTCGTTCGCCGCCAATCGTGCTTGAAAAAATCTGCGCCATGCCCACGGCCAGAGAGGGTGCGCCGCCCGTACGATTCATCAACGTCTGCTCGCCGACCGCGTGAGCCAAACCTGCCATCGTCGCGGCATCTACGGGATAGCCCCAACTCGAAATCGTTGCGGTCGCGACCTGCGGCGTGGCTCCCACCACTCCCGGAGGCGAATTGATTGCAAAATAGACTCCCGGCGGCATCGCGCATGCCGCGACCATGGCCATGATGCCCACGAAAGATTCCAGCAACATGGCTCCATAACCGATGAATCGCGCATGTCCCTCGCGCTGAATCATTTTCGGCGTAGTTCCGCTTGCAATCAGTGAATGAAAGCCACTGATCGCGCCGCACGCAATGGTGATGAAACAAAATGGAAAAATCTTGCCGGCAAAAACAGGCCCTGTTCCATCCACGAACTTCGTCAGTGCGGGCATGTGTACTTCAGGCCGCACGAGCAGGATTCCCGCGGCGAGGGAAAAGATTGCCCCGGCCTTGATGAATGCGCTCAAATAATCTCTCGGCGCGAGCAGCAACCAAACCGGCAGCGCTGACGCGGCAAATCCGTACGCCATCAAAGTAAACGCAAGCGCCACGCCACTCAGCGTAAATACGTGCGCCCACGAAGGCGCTTCGGCCACCCACTGTCCCGCAACCACTGCGAACAAGACCAGGGCAACTCCGATGAGCGACGCTTCAAGCACCCTGCCGGGCCGAAAATATCGCAGATACAGTCCCAACAGCAGTGCAATCGGAATCGTCATGGCCAACGTGAACGTTGCCCAAGGCGAAGACTTCAACGCATTGACGATCACCAGCGCCACTACACCTAGCAAAATCACCATGATCGCCAGCACCGCGAGTTGCGCGATAAAACCGCCGCGTTTGCTTACTTCATCGCGCGCCATTTCGCCCAGCGTTTTTCCGTTGCGGCGAATGGAGCAAAACAAAATGATGAAATCCTGCACGCATCCCGCGAACGCGCAACCTGCAATTAACCATAGCGTTCCTGGCAAATATCCAAATTGCGCGGCGAGCGTCGGTCCTACCAGCGGGCCTGGACCGGCGATTGCTGCAAAGTGATGCCCGAACAGCACCCATTTGTTGGTCGGCACAAAATCGCGGCCGTCATCGAGTCGCTCCGCAGGAGTCGCGCGCGTATCATCCAGAGCCAGCAATTTCGCGGAGATAAACGCCGAATACAGACGATATGCAACCAGGTAGCAACAGATCGCCGCAACCACAAACCAGGTCGCGCTGATTGCTTCACCGCGATATAGCGCTATTTTGCCCAGCGCGATCGCGCCGCCAGTCGCGATCGCAATCCAGACTCCGGCGATGAGCAGTCGTTTCATTTTGCAGCAGCCTTCTGTGATCCGGTCCTCTGATCGGCACTCATCTGAACGAATTGCGCCAAATCCTGTTTGAGTTTTGCCAGCGACGGCTGGTGGACGTACATCATGTGGCCGGCTTCGTAGTATCCGCCGGAAAGATGCCTGCGTAGCGACTCATCGAGGCTCAAATGATCGAACGTATATTCCGCCGCAAAAAAGGGCGTTGCTAAATCGTAGTAGCCTTTCCCCACGAACACGCGCAAAAACGGATTGTGGGTCATTGCGTTGCGCAACGTCTCGGCGACATTTACGTAC
>Ga0207646_10006614_pt1 | contig 11965 bp, 10 predicted proteins | sample KBSK5502metaG_FD_184343 | JGI IMG/M metagenome (GOLD analysis project Ga0207646, IMG submission 184343) | Corn, switchgrass and miscanthus rhizosphere microbial communities from Kellogg Biological Station, Michigan, USA - KBS K5-50-2 metaG... | ecosystem: Host-associated > Plants > Roots >...
TATCTGTAGTGGCGTTACCTCACGAAGCCGCATCGGGATGAGCTGCGGCAGGTACTCGCCCATCACCTCGGGGTCGGCGCCTGCACCCTCTTCGTAGCTGTCCTCCAGCTCGAGCAGGGCCATCGTGTTCAGGTCGACGACCGGGTGCAGGCCGGTGACGTGGTGGGCGTACGGGTTGCCCAGCTCGCTGCCCCGGTACCAGACGTCGGACCAGCCGAGCCGGCGGTTTTTGTAACGCTCGGGGACCAGCGCGGCACCGTAGGCCCACATGTCGGTCAGCACCAGCGACATGTCGGTGACGCCGCGGCGGGCGAGCGCCTCGGCCACCGCGGGGTGGGCGCGGAGCATCTCGTCGCACTCGTGCCACTCGTCCACGGTCATGTTCGGCTGCTGGCCGGGCAGGTCCTCCCAGTTCGCGACCTTGTCGGCGGTCAGCGAGACGGTGACGCGATGGGCCAGCCCGTCGGCACGGTCCCAGCAGACGACGATCGCCTCCCTGGCCCCCGGCTGGCCGGCCGCCAGCACGTCCTTGGCCGGCTCCTTCAGCTCGATCGAGGCGAACCGCCAGGTGTCGCCGATCTTGCGGTCGCGGCGCAGGATCGCGGCCGCCTTCCGGATCTCGTCCGCCGACAGCGGATCGAGCGGATGTGAGTTGGTCACTAGGTCATCTTGGCTGATGGCTGGTTACTGGGCCAAGATCTTGGTCCTTGCGGCGCCGACGGCGCAGGCCATACGTTTTCGGCCATGCACAATGTGGATCCGACGACGGAGTCGATGATCAGGTCGGTGCTCGCCTACGCGGAGAACCGGCTGCGGCTGGACCCGGTCCCGCTGGACGGGGGCTCGCGGGACCCGGCCGAGCTCGACGCGGCGCTTGCGGGGCTGCCTGGCGCCGGGCCGCACAATCCGGATCAGGTGCTCGGCGTGTACGCCTCGGTCATGGCGCCCGCCGTGATCTCCGCGGACAGCCCGCGCTTCCTCGGGTTCATCCCGGCCGCTCCGACCAAGGCCTCGCTGCTGTTCGACATGCTGATCTCGTGCGCGTCCATCCAGGGCATCTCCTGGCTGGAGGCGGCGGGCGCGATCCACGCCGAGAACCTGGTGCTGCGGCTGATCGCCGACCGGGCCGGGATGCCGGAGACGGCGGGCGGCTGCTTCGTCTCCGGGGGTTCGGCCGGGAACCTGTCCGCCCTGGTCGTCGCGCGCGAGGTGGCCAAGCGGAAAGCGGGTCCTGGGGGTTCGCGGCCCGGCCGGCGCTGGCGGGTGGTGGTCAGCGAAGACGCGCATTCCTCGATCACCAACACGCTGCGGATCCTGGAGATGGACCCGCTGGTCGTTCGGTCCCACGATCACCGGCTCACCGGGGCGGGGCTGCGGGCAGCCATCGAAGCCGACGGCGAGCCGGGCTCGCTGGCCGCGATCGTGGCGACCTCGGGCACCACCAACGCGGGCATCATCGACGACCTTGCCGGCGCGGCCGAGGTAGCGCGCCAGCACCAGCTGTGGTTCCACGTGGACGGCGCCTACGGCGGGGCCGGCCTGTTCGCGCCGAGCGTGAGGGATTCCTACGCCGGCATCGAGCACGCCGACTCGTTCATCGTGGACCCGCACAAGTGGCTGTTCGCCCCGTTCGACTGCGCCGCGCTGCTGTACCGGAACCCGTCGGTGGCCCGGTCCGTGCACAAGCAGGACGCCTCCTACCTGGACGTCATCCACGACCGGCCGGGCGAGTGGAACCCGACCGACTACGCCTACCACCTCACCAGGCGGGCTCGCGGCCTGCCGCTGTGGTTCTCGCTGTCGGTGTACGGGACCGACGCCTACGCCGAGGCCATCGAGACGGCGATCGGGCTGGCCCGGCAGGCCGCGGACGAGATCCGCTCGCGTTCCCGCCTGGAGCTGGTCAGGGAGCCGTCGCTCGGCGTGGTGCTGTTCCGGCGTGTTGGGTGGGACGCGGGGCAGTACACGGCCTGGGCCGACCGGCTGCTGCAGGACCAGGTGGCCTTCATACCGCCGTCGGCGTGGGAGGGCGAGACGGTGGCGAGGTTCGCGTTCCTGCACCCGCACACCTCGATGGACCTGGTGCGCGAGATCCTCGACCGGATGGACTGACGGGGTTTCAGCCCCAGGCGACGCCGGGGGTCTGGTTGCCGAGGTCGGCGGCGTCGCCACCGGCCGGCGGCCGGCTGGGCTCGGGCGCCCGGTCGTCCTCGGCGATCTGCTGGTCCAGGTCCAGGTCCAGGTCGGTGACGCACATGGGAACTTCCTAACGGGCTGGGAGGGTGAACGTAACGGTTTGCTGGCTCTGCTGAGTGATGATGGTGCCGATGCCGGCCACCTGGGCCCCTGACCGGGTCATCGCGTCGATCTGCCAGGCCGCGGATCCGTTGAGGCCGCCGGACTGGTACGGCTTCCAGCTCCCGCCGGTCGACGACGCCCACAGGGCCACGTCCTGCTGGCCGGGCTGGCCGAACAGGCCCGCGGCGGTGAAGCCGGCCGCGTCCGCGGTCAGCGCGGTGAACGAGGTGTAGGGTCCCGGCGAGCCGAACGGGACCTGCTGCCAGGTCGCCCCGCCGTCGGTGGACAGCTCGGCGAACGGCACGGCGCCTGGCTGGGTGCCGGTAGCCGAGCCGATCGCAGGACCCTTCCCGGTCGTGGCCTGGCCCAGGGCGACCACGCGGTTGCCGTTGATCGCCACCTGCTGGAGCGCGCCGGCCGAGGTGCCGGCCGGCGGGGGCAGGACGATTGTCTTCCAGGCCCGGCCGTTGCTGGTCGTCCACGCCGCCGGCTGGCTGTTGTGCGAGCCCACCGAGACGAACCCGTGCGCTCCCGCGGCGACCGCGAGCACCTGGCTCGAGCCGTCGGCGTCGTTCACGTCGTGCGCGCGGGTCCAGCTGGTCATGCCGGCCGACCACCAGACGTCGGCGACGCAGCTGCCACCCGCCGCGACCAGCCTGCCGACGATGACGTACCCGGCGGGGCCCGAGGTCGCCGCGACGGCGGAGACGCCGGCCAGGTCCTGGGTGATGTTCCCTCCGGCCACGCCCCAGATCTCGCCGTCGGCCGAGGTCAGCACGATCGGTCCCGGCGCGCCCACGGCGAGCCAGCCCGCTGGCCCGTGCGTCACGCTGGTCAGCGTGCGCAGGTGCGGATCGGCCGCGACCAGCCCCAGCGAGGAGACCAGGGTCCAGGCGCCGGCCGGGGTGCGCCGCCATACCGCCGGGTAGCCGTTCGCGCTGCCGACCGCGATCTGCAGGCCGCCCGCCACGGCGGTGCTGTTGATCTCCAGCTCGGGGATGGTGGCGCCGGGGATGCCGGCCAGCGAGACCGACCGGACCGTACCGTCGGTGCCCGCTTCGAGGAAGACCGGCTGCTGGCTGATCTTGCTGGCGGCGGTGGCCCCGATCGCGACGACGGTGCCGCCCGGGGCGACGGTCGCGCCGGTCACCGACGCCACGGCCGCGCTGCCGAGCGGGCCTGTGGGCAGCCAGGACGTGCCGGTGCCGGTGCTGGTGTAGGCCACGAGCTGGCCTGCGGCGGTGGTCCCGGTGACGACGAAGCCGTAGCTGCTGCCCTTCACCACGCTGGGCGTCCACCCGCCCGTCTTCGGGTCCGGGCCGATGGTGGCCGCGTACTGCCACGTCCGCCCGTCCGGCGAGAAGTAGGCGACGCCGTCCGCGGCGCCGTCCGCGGTCCGGCCCGGCCTGACCGCGATCAGGCCGGATCCGTCGGCTCCCAGGCCGCTGATCGTGGCACCGGCCCCGTGGTCGGCCGGGATGTTCAGCCGGGTCCAGGCGGTCCCGCCGTTGGTGCTCAGCCACGCGGCGCTGTAGGCCCCTGTTCTCGAGGCCACTGCGCCGGAGATCACCGTGGCGTTACCGTGCCAGGTGATGTACGAGATGCTCCGCACGGTCTCGCCGGGCCGGGCCAGGCCCAGCTGCGCGGCCGTCGACCGCTGCCAGGTCAGGCCGTCCCGCGACGTCCAGATGACCCCGGTCTGCTGCCCCTGGCCAGGCCCGTTGCCCGTGCCGGCGGCCAGGTAGCCGCTGGGCGTCTTGCTGATCACCCAGACCGCGTCGCCGGGCAGTTGCGGGGTGATCCCGTGGGTGGCCGCGAGGGTCCAGGTCAGGCCGTTCGGGCTGGTCCAGATGGCCTGCGGGCCGACCGCGACCCAGCCGCCCGGTCCGCCCGCCAGCAGCGTCGCCGGGTGGCCAAGCGCGGCCTGGCCGCCCCCGGGTGCCTGGACCGGGGCGAGGTGCCAGCTAGCCCCGGCGTTGGCCGAGACCAGGAACTGCTGGCGGACCACGCCGTCGCTGCTCTGCGAGCCGGTGGTCACCATCGTGCTGCCGACGGCTACGATGCGGTTGATGACCTGGAAAACCCCGCGCTGCTGCTGCCCGGGATAGGTGTCGAAGGTGACCGCGCCCAGCGGCAGCCGCGGCGCGGCGGTGTTCGGCGTCTTGTGCTGGTCGGAGGCGAACGGGCCGAGCCTCGGCCCGTGGCCGGTCAGCAACGCCAGGGCCAGCACCGCCACCGCCACCACCACGATGGCGGGCACCACGAGCGTCACAGTGCGGCGGCCGCGCCCTGAGCTGCGGCCGGGCTGCCGCCCGGAGCCGGGGATCCGGTGATCGAACAGCAGGGTGTCGATACCCGGCTCCTGCCCGGGCTCGTCGTCAGGCCGCAGGCCGGGCGGGCGCTCCCAGATGGGCGGCCGGTCGTCGCCCCACCGGTCCTCGCGGGCGGGGCCGTCGTCCTCATCGACGCCGGGATCGGAGTACACCGGTGCGCCGAGCGGAACCGGTGTGCGAGCGGCCCAGTCGGCCGGGGCGTAGGAGCCCGGCCATTGCGCTGGCTCCGGCGTTTGCGGGGATCGCTGCGCCGGCTCCGGCCCTGGCGCGGGGTCAGGCCTGGTGGGCCGGTCCTGGGCCGGCCGCGGCGGGCCCGGCCGCGGCTGGGCGGGCGGCCGGGCCGGGGAAACCTGGCGCGCGGCGGCGGGGCGCCAGGGCAGTTGCGGGGCGGGCCGCCGCTCCCATGCAATACCGGCGTCGGTCCAGAGCCGGTGAGAGCGCTGCCACGGAGAAACGCCCGGCCCCTCGGCGCCCGTGCCATGAGGAGCTGACTGGCCGGGACCACTGGGCTGAAAGCCGGGGCCGCCCGCGCGGCCGTGGCGCGCCTGGGTCACGCCGAGGGGCTGGCGTGATGGCTTCGGCGTCAGCGGCGAGGACCAGGATCCATCCGGCTCGCGGGTGGGCGAGGGTACTGCGCGGGCGTTCGGCCAGTGGCCGGGCCCGACGGTCGGGCCGGGAGCGGCGCTCGGATCGGCGCTAGGGCCGGGGCTGGGGCTGGGGCTGGGGCTCGGGCTGGTGCCGGGGCTCGGGCTGACGGGCGCGGTCTGGGCGGCCTGCAGGAACCATCCGGCGGGGGGCGCAACGCCGGGCCAGGAATTGTCGTCAGCGGCCGGCTCTGGGGCAGCAGGCTCGGGGCTGGGCCCGGAAGGCTGGAGGCCGGGCCCGGAAGGCTGGGCGTCGGCGCGGGAAGGCTGGGCGTCGGCATCTGGCTGGCGCGGGCCCGGGACCATCAGCCCTGACGGCACGGACCAGGAGGGCATGAGGTTATCTGGATCATCCAAGCGGAACAGGCCAGTACGCTCCCGCTCTTCCTCCCACGAGTCCTCCGGCGAGGCACCGATGTTACGATTCCCACTCGACTGGTTACTTTCTGTACTCACCACAGACCCCAGTCCAGGCACATTTCCGGCAAATACCGTAGTGTGCCGATCCTCACACTTTCTCGTCCAAACGGGGTAGCCCGCGGTTAGATGTTACCGATTGAGAGCGACTGTGTACAGAGGGCAATTTTCGGAGCATGCCGGGCCAATGCCGCGACCTTGCCCGCGGCATATCGGCGGCCCACTCCCCGAGCGTCCCACGGCGGGTCCAGCCGCCCTGGTTAACGCGGGCGGGGGTCGGCGGGGCCCGAGTGCGGCGAACCGCCGGGAACCGACGGGCGCGCGGTTTCCTGCTTCTGGATAAGACCGTATCCGATGGCCTGACCAGTGGTCAGTGTACGGCCGCGGCGCGCGTCCTCGCGGATCTCGTCCACCTCGCGGCCCGTTACGTCGGCCAGCCTGAAATACAGCGTGTCGAGCATGCGGGTCATCCGCTGCTCGCCCGCGCTGACCGCGGTCACGGTGCCGCCGAGATGCAGCCTGGGCTCGGCGAGCACGAAGATGGCGTTCGGGTATCCGGACCGGTGCGGGCAGGAGGCGAGCACGCCGAGGGCGGGACCAGCGATCTCACCGCTCACACAGGCGTACACCGGCACCCGCAGCACGTCGAGGACGCCCATGACGGTGAGGGTGGCGGGCAGTTCGGCCCGCAGGTTCTGCAGTTCCAGCCGGATCGGGTCCTCCTGCTCGGCATCCAGCGTGAGGAGCTGGGCGGAGAGCCTGGACGCCGCGTCGTCGTCGAGGAGACCCGAGGCCATGACGATCCGCTTCGCCAGCAGTCGTTCGTACAGCTTGCTTGTCCAGTCGGCGTGCGGATCGAGCCACACCCGGGTCGGCGGGACCGGGCCCGGAGCCGACGGCGGCGCGGACGGAAGATCAGGAGCGCCGGGAGTCAGCGGGGTACCCGGGATGGACGGCGTCGACGGTCTCGACGGCCAGCCCGGCTCCCCCGGCCGCGGGATCCCCGGTATGTGCGCGCTCGCGATCGGATGCCTCGTCGTGCCGTGCCGTGCCGTGCTGCGCGGCGCCTTCCGTGACGTCATCGGCTGGCTCCTTCCCCGGGACGGTTGAGCTTCCAGTGGATCTCGCTGCCGACCGCGGCCGCGTAGCGCTCCAGCGTCGACGCCCGGACGTCGGCGGTGCCGGACTCCAGCCTGGCCACCGCGGACTGGGAGGTTCCCATCCGCGCCGCGACCTCGGTCTGCGACAGCCCAGCCGCCTGGCGCTGTTCGGCCAGCTCGCGGACGAGCCTGCCTCGCTCCCCGGCCATCCGGGCGGCCTGCGCGTTCGCCGAGCGGCGCAGCGCCATCTCGCGAAAGCCGGGCATCACCGGCAGCGAGGGATCGGCCGCGTTCCCCGGGGGGCCCGCGGCAGGGTCTGGCGCCTGGGGCCGCCTGATATTCATACCTCAAAGGCTATCTCATATTCGAGATAGCCTTTGGCGATCAAGGAAAGCGGCAGTGGATGAGCCCTGGCGGTGCTGCCCGCGGTTATGCTGCCCCGCCGCGCAGCGGCCCGGGAGCAGGGCCGCCGGACCAGTCGGGCGGCGGGGTCCGGAGCGGCCGGCGGATGACCGTCTCCCGGCGGGGCGACGGCACCGCGACCGGCCAGCAGGCTTCGGCCCAGACGGTCCGGCCCGGGTAGGCCTCGCGGAAGCCCCAGCGGCTGGTGCAGGCGGCGACCATGGCGAGGCCCCGGCCGCCCTCGGCCATCAGGTCCAGGCGCCCCGCCGCCGGGACAGACGAACCGCCGTCGTCGGTGACAGCGACCCGGGCCACCCCGTCCCGCGGGCACTCGACCTCGACCGTGAACACGCCGCCGCGCCCCGAGGCGGTGTGCGCGATCGCGTTGGCGCAGAGCTCGGACACGCAGGTCATCAGCGTCTCCCGGGCCGGACACCCGGCCAGCAGCTCACCGACGAACCGGCGCGCTTCCGGTACGGACGCGGGCGTGCCCCGGTAGGTACGGGCCCACGGACGCGTCGACCGGACCGGACCCAAGTGCAGTACCGGGTAGGCACCTGTCACCGTAGGTCACCCCCTGACGACTAGCTTCTACTGTAAGTGACGCGCAAGTGCGCGAAATGGTTCAAACCGGTTTTCCGGGGGCGACAGTGGACGGCGAGGATGCGTGCGGCGCGGGAGGAGGTGCGCGCGGGCGGAGCGGGACGGCCGGGCCGAGGCAGGCACCCGGGCTCGTTCGGGAAATTGCTGGTTACGACGTTTGTTTCGCACCTTTTGCCCCTTCCGTGACGGACGAGTCAGAGGGACACTATGGGGATCAAGCACGGTTAGGAGGAGCAGATGGAAGCGAGCCCGTCCAGCGGGCCTGGACTTAAGCGTTCGCTGTCGGTGTGGGCAGCGGTGGGCCTGTCGGTCGCGCTGATGGCGCCGAGCATGGCCGCGAACATCAACCCCCAGGGAAGCGCGACCGGCGCGGCCGCGTGGTTCCCGGTGGTGTCGGGCATCTGGCTGGCCGTGGCGGTGATCGCGGTGATCTTCGCGGCGGGCACGGCGCGCAAGCTCGGCGCGACGCTGGCCGCCCGCGAGGGCATCAGGGCCCCGGGCACCGAGGAACCCGAGCCCAGGCTGGCCGCCGCACGGGACGAGACAGCTTAGTGGCGGACCTGCTCCCCTACGTCGCCGGGCAGCCCCTGGTCGACCACCACTGCCACGGGGTGCTGCGCCGCGATGCGGACGTGGCCACGCTTGAGTCGATGCTGACCGAGGGCGATAGCTGGCCGGGTGGTTCGGTGTTCGACTCGCAGGCCGGGCTGGCGTTCCGGCGGCTCTGCCCGCCGGTACTCGGCCTGCCGCCGCACGCCGAACCCGGCGACTACGTAGCCCGGCGGGCCGAACTGGGCGCGACCGAGGTGAGCAAGCGGTTCCTGGCGGCCGCCGGGGCGTCCGTGCTGTGCGTGGACACCGGTTACGTCCCTGAGCCGATCACCTCCCCGGCCGAGCTGGGCGACCTGGCGGGCGCGACCGCGCACGAGGTCGTCCGGCTGGAGCGGGTGGCCGAGGACGTGGTCGCGGCCGGGGTGGGGGCGGCCGGGTTCGCGGACGCGGTCCGGTCCGCGCTGGCCACCCGCACCGCGTCGGCGGTCGGGGTGAAGTCGATCGCCGCGTACCGGACCGGTCTGGACCTGAGGGCCGAACGGCCGGAGGATTCCGAGGTCACCGCCGCCGCGGGGCGCTGGCTGGCGGACGCCGGGTCCAACGGGTCAGGGGCACCGCGGCTGGCGGACGAGACGCTGCAGCGGTTCCTCGTCTGGTGCGGCGTGGACCTGCGGCTGCCGGTGCAGTTCCACGTCGGCTACGGGGACAGCGACGTCGACCTGCACCGCTGCAACCCGCTGCTGCTCACCCCGCTGCTGCGGGCCATCCAGCCAGCCGGGGTGCCGGTGATGCTGCTGCACAACTACCCGTACCACCGCGAGGCCGGCTACCTGGCCCAGGTGTTCCCGCACGTCTACGTGGATGCCGGGCTGGCCACGCACAACCTGGGCGCGCGCGCCCCGGCGCTGCTGGCCGAGGCACTGGAGCTGGCGCCGTTCGGGAAGTTCCTGTACTCCTCGGATGCGTTCGGCCTGCCCGAGCTGTACTACCTGGGCGCGGCGCTGTTCCGGTCCGCCCTGTCCGCGTTCCTGCGCTCGGGTCTGGAGGAGGATCTATTCACCGAACGGACCGCGGCGCGGCTGGCCCGGATGATCTGCGCCGACAACGCCAAGCGCGCCTACCAGCTCGGCGATCAGATGTTACCGCCTAGGCCGCGCGGACGAGCCGGAGCGCCTCGGTCAGCAGGACGTCCGGGGGCTGGCCGGCGTCGAGCCAGCGGACGCGGGGGTCGCGGCGGAACCAGGATTCCTGGCGGCGGGCGAACCGCCTGGTGGCCTTCATCGTCTCCAGGCGGGCTTCGTCCAGGGACCACTGCCCGTCCAGGTAGCGGAGCAGCTGCTGGTAGCCCAGCGCGCGGCTGGCGGTCTTGCCGTCGCGCAGGCCCTGGGCGGCTAGGCTGCGCACCTCGGCTTCCAGGCCCGCCTGCCACATGCGGTCGACGCGGGCGGCGATCCGCCGGTCGAGTTCGGGCCGCGGCAGGGTGAGGCCGATCTGGACGGCCGGGCGGTTCTCGGCGAAGTCCGGCATGGTCGCGGTGAACGGGCGCCCCGATATCTCGATCACCTCCAGGGCGCGCACGATCCGGCGCCCGTTGCCGGGCAGGATCGCGCCCGCCGCGGCCGGGTCGAGCCGGGCCAGCCGGGCGTGCAGCGCGGCCGCGCCGACCCGGGCGAGCTCCTGTTCCAAAAATGCGCGGATACCCTGGTCCGTTCCGGGAAAATCCAGGTCATCGAGGGCGGCGCGGACGTAGAGTCCGGAGCCGCCGGCCAGGATGGGCACGCGGCCGCGGGCGATGATCTCGTCGATCACGGCGCGGGCGAGCTTGGCGTAGTCAGCCACGTTCGCGGTCTGGGTCACCGGCCAGATGTCGAGCAGGTGATGCGGGACGCCGTGCCTGGCGGCCTCGGGTTCCTTGGCCGTGCCGATGTCCATGCCCTGGTAGAGCTGCATCGAGTCGGCGTTCACCACCTCGCCGCCGAGGGCGAGGGCGAGCTCGGTGGCCAGCCCCGACTTGCCGGTGGCGGTCGCCCCCACCACGGCGATGACGCGCGTTCCCATGCCCCCTAGTGTGCCCGCACCCAGGTGGCGACGTAGTAGCTCACCTCGAACGGGGCGGAGGTGTAGCGCAGGTCCGCGGTGAAGGCGCCCGGGGACGCCGCCCCGGCCAGCACCTGCCAGGCGGCACGGCCGGCCACGAAGAGCTCCTCGTCGCGGCGGGGATCGAGCGCGGCCAGCGCGCCGGGGTCGGCGGCGGCCAAGGCCGCGGACACCTGGTCGTCGTAGCGGTCGGCGCCGGGATCGGTGGCGCCCGGGACGCCGCGGGCCCGGCGCCCCGGGCCGTCGCCCACGGCGAGCAGCGCGACCCGCGGCGCGAGCGCGGCCAGCTTCTCCCCCAGGTTCAGGCAGTCCGCCGGGGCCGCGCCGAAGGCGATCGCCTGCCAGGTCACCGGCGGGCTTGGCGGGACCACCCCGGCGAGCAGCCACTTCCCGATGGTCAGCGAGAGCGGCAGGACCGGGGCGGCGCCCACGGTGAACGGGACGCCGAAGTCGCGCAGGCTTCCCCCGGCGGCGGCCGGGTACTCGGCCGTCTGCCCGGCGCCGCCGACCACCACGAGCAGGTCGGGCGCCTCGCCGAGCAGGACGGCGACCGCCTCGCGGCATGCCGCCCGCAGGCGGCGCAGTTCACGGTCACCGGGATCCGCGGTACCGGTGACCTCGGGCACCAGCAGCGGCGGATGCGGGCAGACCGCAGCCGCGATCAGCATCTGGACATCCCGCAAAGGCTACCTGACGTGCCGGAACTCACCGACGGGGCTGGCGGGCACGGTCGGGGGCGGCGGCGTTGACCCGCACGGCGGTGCGCGCGCGGAGACGGCGGGCCCGGGCCGCGCGGCGGCGCCTGTCCTGCTCGTCCTGGTCGGCGTCCGCTTCCAGGTACAGCTGCACGAACATCGGATGCATGGTGGCCCCCTTACCTCGGCTGGTCGCCCTCCTGCTGGTCAGAGCGCGTCGTGCGGGCGGAAATACGTGCTACTTGGATAGACGCCGGGCGGCCCTGATACTCACCGGGCTTTGCCAAGATGGCGGCATGGACGATGAGGATCTGCGGCTGGCGGTGTACCGGGCGTTCGCCGCGACCGGGCGCGCGCCGGGGCACGGCGAGCTTGCGGCGCAACTCGGTGCCAGCGTCCAGGAGGTGGCCGCGGGCCTGGGCGAGCTGGCCCGCGGCCGGCACCTGGCGCTCGGCGCCCAGGGCCAGATCCTGATGGCGCATCCGTTCTCGGCCGTGCCGCTCGGCTTCTCGGTGATGGGCGCCCGGACGCTGTGGTGGGGCGGATGCGCCTGGGATTCCTTCGCGCTGCCGCACCTGCTGCCCGGCGAGGACGAGGTGCTGGTGGCGACCCGGTGCCCGGCCTGCGGCCGGGCGCACGCGTGGAACGTGAGCCGGCAGCGCCCGCCGGACGGCGGCCAGGTGGCCCACTTCCTGGTACCCGCCGCCCGGATGTGGGACGACGTGGTGCACACCTGCGCGCACCAGCGCCTGTTCTGCTCCGCGGACTGCGTGAGGGCCTGGCTGGCGGCCACCGGTTCGGCCCGCGGTTACGTGATGGACCTC